>Ga0247843_1001276_pt1 | contig 52402 bp, 37 predicted proteins | sample LaCruzMarch2017__FD_192420 | JGI IMG/M metagenome (GOLD analysis project Ga0247843, IMG submission 192420) | Freshwater microbial communities from meromictic Lake La Cruz, Castile-La Mancha, Spain - LaCruzMarch2017_8m | ecosystem: Environmental > Aquatic > Freshwater > Lake | place: Spain...
TGACCTCTTCCGATTAGTACATGCGGACAATCGCAATCATAATGGTGGCAAGTGCTTGCAGTAGTGGTGGGGGTATGCTGGGCCGGGTAATGGCAAATGTCGCTCGCGAACGAATCAATAATATTCGCACATTGCACAGCTTTGTGGCTTTATTACCCACGCCAACAGGGCAAACAACAGTAATAACAGATTGGGAAGACTATCGTCATCATCGCCGTCGTGACTGCTACCAGCACCAAAATCATCATCAACATCATCAAATTCTTAAATTGCCACGACGGCATCGGTCATCATCCACACATATAAATGATGCAGATACAGGAGAATTTTATGCCAATCCAAAGTCCTACCCTGATTTTGTATCCTTGGGGATAACATCACCCATACTATTAAATCGACTAACAGCCAAGTCAGGACTGGGGCTAACACGACCAAGTGCTGTCCAGGCGGCTGTATTTGAGACTATATCACGTGGAGAGGAGGATGTTATTGTGGGGGCCGAAACAGGTGAAGTTCTGATTTTGTTTGTCCACACCTTAGACTGTTGGATTTGGTTTTAAATGTTGTTTCTCAACTTACATAGCGCGATGACGTATACTTTAGGATCGGGAAAAACTTTCGCATACTTGATACCATTGGTAGAGGATGTATTAAAGAGGAAGCGAGAGTGGAAAGCAAGAGTGGGAGAGGGAGACGGAGGAATCATCGACCCAGGCTATGATTATGCACGTGCAATAATACTCGTGCCAAACAAAGAATTGGCACATCAGGCAGCACGCATGGCGGCATCGATTTGTGGTGGATTGGATCGGTGTGTCGTATGGGGTGCTGAGGCGTTGGGGATGGATTACAATCGACCATCTTCTTCGTCGTCTTCGCTAAATGGTGCGAATAATATCCCAGAAGAGGAGATTGTTCGACTTGCATTGCTCCCGGGTGGACTTTCTGCACCTCAGGACTTTCCTCCATGGCGCTTTGCTACATCTACATCGCCTAATCATCTACGACAGCCACCTCCAGATTTAGTATTTGCGACACCTGCCAACCTTGGACCGCTGGCATTATCTCCAAAGCATATTAATCTATTCGCTGATATTTCTACACTGGTGGTCGACGAAGCGGATATGCTATTGGACGGAGGATATATTAGACAGTTGAACAATGTACTCATGGGATTCCGTAGGGCTGATCGCTTGCTGGATAGGTATGATTCTGCGTCGTTTCGTCACAACGATGACCAAGATGCAATTGAAACGGAAGAAGAAGACGATGAAGAAGAAGCAGTGACAGAAAGACAAAAGAAGACTCAGCATATATTTGTTGCGGCCACTCTTCCTGATTACGGACTTCGTAGTGTCGATGCATATCTAAATCGCAAATTTCCTCACGCAGTATCAATTACCATGGAAGGAATGCACAATGCTCGTCATTATGGATTGGAGGATGAAAGTAAGACAATTTGGAATGAAATGGATGACAACAAAGACCGTATGAAGCGTCTTGTAGATATTTTGAAGTTGGATCGAGGAGAGACGGGTGTCGATGGACGTGGCCTAAAGGGAGAGAAAGTAATGATATTTCTAAACACCGTGAAGGATGTTGACGGAGCCACGAACGGTCTTCGACGTGCCGGTATTGACGCTGTTCCCTACCATGCCAAGATATCATTGGAAGATCGTACAGCTAATCTTGACATGTTCCGACGCTACCGAGCTCCTGCTACTATTGCTAACGTCGACGAAGGTGAAATTAACACGATCAACGGTAAAAACACAGTACCGGTTTTAGTATGCACTGACGTTGCTAGTCGAGGTCTTGACATTCCCGGAGTTACCGCAATTGTGCAGCTTCAATTTGCACTAAATGTTGTATCTCATCTTCATCGGATGGGTAGGTGTGGACGAGCAGGCAATCGTGATGGAAGAGGTATCATATTCTATGGAACAAAAGAGAGGGAGTTGGTGGATGTGGTGAGGGACGCAGAGGATCAACAGTCACGTATGGTACTTAAACAAGATGTTGAAGAAGAAGAGGACTTGGAAGAATCTGGATTGGAGAATGTACAAGGGGCGGAGAACACATCTGGCAAAGTGCAGAAGGCGTTTAGCCGAAGGAGAGGGTTTACTAAAAAGAGGAAGAATGAGCGGAGGAAGGCGTTGGTGGAGGGTGCAACAGCAGACTATGATTGAAGATCATGAAAACATAAGTTTGATGGCCAATGCGACGTTACTGATATTATCAATAATTTTCTCACACAGAAATTTAAAGCCAGCCGTTTTTTATCTCTCCTTCCCCACACAAAAAAAGCACAGCACTTGACGAGATTCAAAAGCTCATTGCTCAGTATCCTCCACCAATTAGCGATGTCGCCACTCAACACTCTAACTCAACATTCAATGGAATACTCTCGGCTCAACTCCTTCGATATCCTTTTATCGTTGGATGACGACACTCTATTTTCATTTGAGGATGACGAAGACTTGGTTGTTCACACTGGCGCAACATCCACAAGCCTTTTCTTCAAAGGCTTCTCACTCTCACCAGTGAAGCACGATAAAAGTATGGATTATATTGATGTGAAGCTGTCTTCTAATTTATCACGACTCATTTCTCCAGAGAAAGATGAGGCAAATGATGGCTTTGCAGAGGGTGTCTCTAATCTAATTTCTCCGGAGAAAGAAGAGTTAGTGGATGGATTATCTTCCGTTGTCGGTTCCAGCGAGAAGGACGAACCAGGAGGATTAGCTCACCGTGGACTTCTCGACCTCCTCGTCGGACATTTGGAGAATCTTTATGTGAGAGTTGAATCTTTGGAGAATCACGTGCAGCGGTTGGAGAGCATGCAATGCGAAAGAGGCCGGAGGAGGAGCTCTGGTATTAGCAGCATTACTCATGATCCTCCCTCGGGCCCAGGTAAATCCAAAGTGAGCGAAAAGAAACGATCACTCATCAAACAAATGTTTAGGTTACGGTTGCTTAGGGGAAAGTCGGTGACAAATAATCCCAATCGTGCTGAAGTGTAAAAGGAGTTGAGGCTTTTGTTTGAATTGAACTTACATATTATAATATTCTGTTTACCTTGTCTAAATAATCCTACATTGACCCCTCCAATTGCTTTAGTGGAACTTTTTTCCACTTGCAGCATAATCTTTCAACAATTGACAAGGCTCAAATTGCTCCCCGAGCTCATCAGCAAAGCGGTTCATTCTATCAACATACTGTGTGACGCCCACCGCGTCCATGTATCGGAATGGTCCACCTTTGAATGGCGCAAAGCCAATTCCAAATACAAGGCCAATGTCTCCATCCACGGGGTTCTCAATAATGCCATCTTCGAGACATTTGGCAGCCTCATTTACTAGTCGCGAAGCAATCCGATCTTGAATATCCGTCTCACTCATCTTTGATACGGCGCCACCGGTAAATTCCTTCAAGTATGCACCAATCTCCGGACCAAGTTTCTTGTCCTTCTTGCCCGAATAGGTGAAGAATCCTTGCTTACTCTTCCTGCCTAACCAGCCCTTCTCTACCATTTTTGACATCAAGGATATGTCCCCGCCGTCCATACGCTTGCCAAGGTCGGCATTTGAAAGATAGCTCGCAACCTTGGATGCAACGTCCACTCCAACCTCATCAATTAACGTGATAGGACCGACGGGCATGCCAAATTTCTTCATTGCCGCATCCAGCGTTTCGAGTGGTACACCCTCCTTTACAAGTGCAGTCGTTTCGACAAGGACAGGACCCAGGCAACGGTTCACGTAGAAGCCCGGTACATCCTTCACGACGACACATGTCTTGCCCTGCTTATTTCCAACAGCGAATGCCGTTGCCAATGCCTCCTCCGACGTACCGCCATGAGGGATGATCTCCAACAATGGCATGCTCGGGACTGGTGAGAAGTAATGCATCCCAACAATATTCTGCGGACGTTTCACCTCATCGCCCGCAGCAGCAATACTCGCGATGGGAATGGCACTCGTATTCGTCGCAAAGACACAATGGTCCGACGTTACACTCTCAACCTGCTGAATAATCTTCCTCTTGAGCTCCAAACTCTCAAACACAGCCTCGATGACCAAATCGGCACCCGCAAAGTGACGCTTCCATGATTCCGTCTGGTCAGACAATGGTGTTACACGACTTGCGTTCAGATTGTATTGATATTTCGTCATCCGGCCCCGGCTTGCCTTCTTGCCCCAGTTGTCATTCATCATTGTCATGCCTTTTCCGACACTAACATCATCTCGGTCTTTGAGTAGAACCTCGTAACCTTTCTCGGCTGATACTTGGGCAATGCCTGCACCCATGAGACCAGCTCCCATAATGGCAACTTTATGAACTTTGATCGGTGTGGCGCTTGACGAGTGTTTCTTCATTTGGTTCATGCCATCAAAAATGCCGATCAGTGCTTCACTTTCCTTTGTCGCCGCAAGCTTTGCAAACTCCTCTCGCTCAGTCTTGTACTTATCAAGACCAGACTTGCCATACCCCTTTTGGACACAATCGATGATGGCATAGGGTGCAGGATAATTCCCCCCACTTTGCTTATCTACAGTCTTCTTCACGGTTTCCCACATTTTTGATTGACCCGGCGATGTATCCTCAATAAGCCAATTCATCCATGACTTCGCCTTTGGTTTGCTCTTGGGGATGCTTCCATTAGCCAAACCCTCAGCAGTCGATATAGACACCGATTCCAGTGATTGTGGCGCCACCACTAGATCCACAAGTCCCATCTTCTTTGCCTTCGCTGGACGTATATCCTTCCCAGTAAGCATCATATCCATGGCACCCTGAACTCCCACGAGTGCTGGAAGGTTCTGTGTCCCACCAAAGCCTGGCAACAACCCCAGCTTGACTTCTGGCAACCCCAGCTTCGTGGCGCTCGAGTCGGTACAGATGCGATAATCACACCATAATGCCCATTCGAGACCACCACCCAACGCAGGACCATTGATTGCTGCGACCATGGGCACACCCTTAGCTTTCATCTTGAGGAAGAATTGAAGTGCTTCCTCAATAACTGGCGCGAGTGTGGACTTGTCGACTATACTGCTAATGTCAAATATGTCGGCTCCGGCAATGAATCCACTTTCTTTTGCGGATGTAAAGACTACCGACTTGATAGCCGAATTAGTATGGACCTCGGCCTCCCACATGGACTGTGCCTCACGCATGAGTGCAAAGCTGAGTGTGTTTACCTTCTTATCTGGATTGTCAAATTTAATAATGGCCACGCCTGTGGTTGTGATCTCGACGTTGCGAAAGAATTTGTACTTGCGTTCCGGTGATGGTACGAATGGTTTTTCCGTCGTCGTCGTTGCAGTTGACTTGGGCACGGACAAAGGAGGAGCAGAGGTCCGATCGACCGTGGCTGCGGCGGCAGTTGAGAATGCATTGTTACTATGGTCGAGCAGTCGGAGTGGAACGCCACGAGTTGCTCCAGATATCTCCTGGCTAAGCCGTCGAGCCACAGCTTGACGAAGGGCAAGAGATCGAGCTGCCGAATTCAACATCATGATGCGATAGGTCTAATGTGTCGAGAGTACTTCCAAGATGCAGTTGATATGGACGTGGATAAATGATAAGCAAATGACAGGATATCTTTCGAATCTCCCCCAGGATGGAACAGTGATGGGCGTTGGGTGTTGGGCAACTAATGCAATGACAAAGATCTTGCATCATCGACGCTTTCACTTTTTGTTTTCGGTTTTCTTTATTTAATATCTACATAATTACACTCGACCTTTTCACCAACGTCGAGCAGGCGCAGCCAGCTCTGGAGGTGTTGTTACGATTGTTGCCTCATCAAATTCCATATGACGATGATGTCTTTGCATACAGCTACTTTCGCCACTCTGCTGTGTATCTTCTGGTCTATTTATTACCGAGCCACAGCTTTCTCTACGGCTGTTGTAGTACAGTATACGAGGACACATTCTTTGTCGACGTCCGCTCTGCGTGCCATCACTCTACCCAATCTGTCTGACATTTTCATATCCGCAAATGAACGGAGATCCAATCTCAAAAGCCTGATACTCGACCTGGCGAACGAATCCAAACGTGGACTTATCGCAACTGATGAGCAAAAGGATGAAATGGAGAAGCTCTTCGTGCGTCTGGAGGAGCTGAATCCCACACGCAATCCACTCACTAGTAAAAAACCAAGCGTTAATGGTGACTGGGATTTAAGATACACAACGTCTGACTCTATATTAGGCAAGGGTGGAGCACCACGTGTCGGGCCAATTATTCAGACTATCGACACGACGACACTCTCGGCAAAGAATAGTGAGGTTGTCAGATATGGATTCGTGGATGTCCCACGCAGTGTAACAGCGGAGTTATCGCCAGTGAATGGAATGTTCACAGAAGTTAAATTTAAGAGATTCATGTTGGGTCCGATAGGTTTCGATGCTCCGAAGGACAAGTTCAAGGGGGCCTTGGATGTAACATATTTGGACGATGAGTTGCGCCTTACCCGAGGAGATAAAGGCAATATCTTTGTATTGACCCGCATGTGATGAATAATATAGACTGGATTTGAATAGTTCAGACAAAAAAATATAGTATCTTTTCGATTGTAACAATATGATACTATTCTCAAAACTCCTAACTAGCCCATGACGGAAGGGCAGTTCTATACCGAAGAATTTTGTTCTGCCCAGTTTCATCTTGTGTTGTCAAAGTGTACTGCAGTGCATGTAACCAAATTCCTTGGCTTCGTACGAGATACTCCATTAACGTCCGCCGATAAACCGCCGTTTCGTCCTGACACTTGGATCGCATGTTATCGATACAATTGTCAGACTTTGGTCGACATCTTTCACACCAGACACAAGTCTTTTCAATGAAATCGAGAAAGGTTTCATCATCTTCCCTAGGTCTATCGGCAGCAGCATGATATATTTCAGCATCGGTTGCAGGAGTATCGGCATTGGTTGAGTTGTCAGGGGTAAGTCGAGTATTGTTGTCACGATTAATTCCGCTACCTCCATCTAATCGATCTAACCATTCTCTCGACTCATCGCAAACTTTCTTCCCCTCCTCATCTCCAAACCAAAGCTGTCCTCCGTAGCAATGATCATTGGCAATAGGATGACCTAGCTTTTGGAGATGAAGTCGTATTTGATGCGTTCTACCAGTCACCGGTTTGCACAAAACTAACGATGTGTCTGACAAAGCATCGTAGGAAAGAAGGACAAATGAAGTCTGAGCAGGTTTAATTCCTTTTCGATCAACTGGGTCGACTAAATCAGCAAAGTCTCCAGCCTCACAGACACCATTCTTGTGCGACGCTATTCGACAGGGGCAAGCAAAGTTGAGCCAGAGCAATGATCGATTTTCACCCATACTGCTGTCATTATCTTCATCTATCATCACTAACCCGATTGCCCTGTTGATTATGTCCTCGACACTCACGTCTTCGCATTGATTCATAAAATTTCGTAACAATGCTTGTGGCGCCACGGCACCTGATCCATCTGTCATCCAGAATCCCAATGCAGCATTCGATTGTGTGCCTTTAATCTCGTCGCCATTTAGAGTGGAGAGCAAACCACATTTCCAAAACTTGCGTTCTGATTCCTGCATTTCACCATATTGACATGGAGCCATAGTATTTTTTTGTCGCTTGCTTGGATATTCTCCATCCCCTGCCTCTCCTTCTTGCTGAGTCGGAACAAATGCCCATGAATGATTATGCTTGGATTGCAAGCCAATGGAAAACTTCCCATTTACTCTCGCCAAATAAGCCTTTTCACATCCATCTCTCTGCATGATGCAGTTACCCAAAGTTTGAGCCAATGTGGAGCTCTTAGCGATCAAAACGAGACCAGATGTCAATCTATCTAATCTATGAATTGTGAATAATTTCCCAGTACCAAATGAATCAGGTTTCCAATGTGCCAATATCTCAAGAAGTGAATTAAAGTTGTAACCACCGCATGGATGGATTGGCAACGTAGCAGGCTTGTCCACAACCAATAGAGAGTCATCTTCATAGACTATTCGAATGGGATCTTCCGACGATGTGTTCGACAATCCTACTGCTGGTTCATGTCGATGGACTGTATGTGTTAGCTCATCCCCACCTTTGATTTTATAGTCGCAATCGACCTTATTCCCCGATACTAGGATCCTCCCTGCTTTGATTGCAGCCTCGTAATAGCTTCTTGGGTAACTACCAAACTCTTCGTGATAAATGTCCACGACAGTTCGACCAATCCAGCGAGCCTTAGCAAAGGTTGCAAATGTAAACGGATAAGGATATATGATTCTGATACGCCTTTCGGTATCAATAATACCGCTACTCGCAGTGCTACTAATTCCATCACGACAAATCATATTGAATGCTACGGAGAGTGGGACAACCTGCGTTCGAAGAAGCGAGGAAGACAGTGGAAGAGATACATCATCACGATCTCTACCCTCGCCCCCATCACCTACCAAGCACCCTATTCCCCCGCGTGGTCGCTTTCGATTGCGTTTAGATCGAGTCATCTATCTCGTCTACACCACACCACCTCACGATGAGTTGAACCCGCCAAAATGAAAGTAAAGAAAAGGAGAGGGAAGAGACAATGGCCACGACATCATTAAGCCAATCCACCATCGTTATTGGCACTTATCGGTCTCTGGCCAAGCTAGTTTGTCGATTGCCCGAACAGCAACAATCAGTTGCGTGGGCGCAGCTTCGAGAGGGTTACAGAAAACACATGAACGAATCTTCTCCAGAAAGAATAACTGAACTCATCGAGGAGGCGGGGAAGAAGATTGCATTCTTACGAATAGTCACACCCAAGGAACGGGGAAATCAGACTGGTGTATCAAGATGGGTGTATCGTACTACTGGGGAGAAAGATGCCAATGGGAAGACGACGTTGCGAGAAGCCCGACAAACTGTATCCAACTGGGATGGGAAGAATTTAGATCCATGCAATGTTAATAGACATCAAGGCCAATTGAAAAGAATGGGCTTTGTTAATAATTTGCATGCAAAGGGTCTGTTTTAAAGCGTTAGAAAAGGATGGTGCTGATAGAGAGACACTTGGGTAGGAGTAATGTTCATGAAAATAACTAACAATATTTTGGAGAGAATTATTGTAGCAATCAATAATTTTCAATCTCAACGTCAATTAGCTTTATCTAACTAATCACAATGTTTCTTCCCCTTGCAGATACACGCCACAAGGAAGAAGTAAGACGAACCGAAAGCACAATTGATAGCATATTCTCTGTTGCCACCGCACATCAACCCCGCCCACATTACGTTTCAATTTTTTTTCACACGCATTGCTTCTCTAAATCGTTCATCAAAACAAAAATATCCCCCTATCTAACCTTAAAATCACCTTGTCGTCTAAAAATCTGCCATCAACTTATTCATCTGTTCCTGAATCGCCATTAATTGCTGCATCGCAAATGTTTTCTGTTCTCTATTGAGATTTTTGCGTTGATTTGGATCGGACAGGTCAATTGTCTCACCATTCCCCACACCAATGCCAATGGATATTTCAGGTATAGACGCAATGCTGCTATCATTGGCAAAGTTTATTCTACCTTCACCACGACGTTTCTTCGCCGTTAAGAACACCTCGCCTCGATCAATTTGTTCCACGGGTGATCCATTCACAGAACTAAAACAGAGAGATGAGTGCATTGAGAATGAGGACATGAAACAAAGTACCAAGTGAGCAATTGTGACGCAAATCGGTTGGTGTCGAGGCAACGATAAAGGAAATACGAGAACCTAATCCAACATACATGAAAAACGCATAATTCAGCAATACGAAACTCACAATGACTTAACAACCTCCCCCCGCCTCACAGTACGAATAGTCATGGGGGCAGAAGGCGGTTTGGCCCATCTATCCGGTGCGGGCGTTTTCAAATTCTCAACAAACCGTGATCGTTTCATCCCCGATTGAGAGCTATTACTGCTGCTATTCGTCAAACCTCCGTCCGCTTCATCCTCGTCACCCGCTTGTGCAGCAGCAAAGTGCTCTCTAAACATGGCAATGACATCACATCCAAAAGCGGCATTGAATTCTCGTACAGTCAACTGCTTCACGTCTTTGTTCAATTTACACAATCCCTGAACGATTGTTTCTTTTTGGGATCGCAGTAACTCGTCTCGGACTAATTCGAGTGCCTCGACGTCACGTTGGAACTGCTCACGTCGACGTTGGCAGAAGATATTGCAAGAATCTCGACTTAGCCATTCGTCGACGTCTATGGGTGCTTCCATCGTCGCCGTCACCATGAGCCGACCGTCAGCGTCCGAGGAGACGATTGTTGCCTTGTATGCAACGGCACAGCGAACCACCTAGAGTACTTCTACGTAAAGAATGAGCGCGGAGTTGGTACGATACAGTTCAAACTTTTGCGGCGATGAGGAGGCGATTAAGGGTTCGGGGCTATTCTACTCATACATGAACATACTACTAAATAATATCACTACAACAGTATCATTACTTCTAAATAGTCATGGCGAAGAAGAACAAGAAGAACGCTAAGAAGAAGGGAGCGTCTACTTCGGTGTCGGTAGACGCCACTGACGATGGGGTCGTGGAGGTAGCCACAGATGCATCCACGGATGATGTAGTTTCTCCTCCTCCGCCTCCTTCTGCTATCGACGCAACGAACACTTTAGACGATGGTACAACCCCAGAAAAGAAGAAGTCAAAAGGAATATTTTCCAAACTCGCGTCTCCCATCTTTTCACCAAAGAAGGGCTCGTCGTCATCATCCAATGATAGTACTCTCCCCTCTGCGCTCGTGGAATCATTACCACTCTTCACACCGACACAGCAGGAACTTGCCAAGAAGCTATGTACCCTACCAGGTTCGACGAATCAATCTCATCTATTCGAACATTGGTCTAGCGATTCTAATTATGACGAGAAGAAGAAGGCATTCATGTCCAAATTGGAATTGGTCGACTCCACCTATCCCGATGGGGGATTGATTGGGTATCTGAATAATGCTGTCGTACTACTTGAAAAGAGTCGCAAGGGTGAGAACCCGTTGGAGGGGTGGGAACCTAGCGTACCCAAGGGTGAGGCATTCACATCCGTCGGATCAGATGCCTTTTTGGAAACGGAGAAGATGGGATTGGACGAGGTGGGGAAGTGTGGATTTGTATTAGTCGCTGGGGGATTGGGAGAGCGTCTTGGTTATGGTGACATTAAGGTCAGTTGTGTTGTTGAGATTTGCTTTTTGAGTGTGGCATGAATTGCTACAACATATCACGTCTGAATTGTTATGTTTCTTATTGTATCATTGTTTTTGTAATCAATTAGATTGGTCTACCCACGGAGCTTGCTACCGGAACGATATATATCCAATTCTACATAGAAACAATCCTCGCATTCCAATCACGTTATGCCACTCCGGGTAGTAAACTTCCTCTGTGTATAATGACTAGCGGCGATACAAATGAAAAGACAGTGGCGCTCTTGAACAAACATAATTACTTTGGCATGGATAAGGATCAGATCACCATCGTTCAGCAGGGACAGGGCGTACCCGCTCTTTCTGATAATGATGCACACATCGCTTTAGATGAGGAAAATCCATATGATATACAAATGAAACCTCATGGTCATGGTGACATACACGCATTACTTCACTCTCACGGCGTTGCCAAGTCATGGCTCGAAAAGGGGATGAAATGGACAGTCTTCTTCCAGGATACCAATGGTCTTGCCTTTCACACACTAGCATTGTCATTGGGTGTGAGTTCTAAACTTGGTCTTGTTATGAATTCAATAACCTGTCCAAGAAAGGCAAAGCAGGCCATTGGTGCCATCGTGAAGCTTAAAAAAGGTGATATGGAAAGGACGATTAATGTAGAATACAACCAACTCGATCCTATGCTTCGTGCTTCGGGGTATGAGAACGGGGATGTCAATGACGAAGCTACTGGCTTCTCTCCATTCCCTGGCAACATAAATCAATTGGTATTTAATCTAACATCGTACGTACAAATACTGGAACGAACGAAGGGGGTGATGCCGGAATTTGTTAATCCAAAATACAAGGATGATGCAAAGCATGTGTTTAAGAAGCCAACTCGACTTGAGTGTATGATGCAGGACTTCCCTAGCGTCCTTGAGGGGTCAGAGATGGAGCGTGTAGGATTTACAAGTCTTGCAAGTGAGCTGTGTTTTTCACCGGTGAAGAATGCCACGGCCGATGGTGTCGCGTTACAGGCGAATGGGACACATCCGGGAGTTGCCGCGACTGGCGAAGCCGATCAGAGTAATGCAATATGCACAATCCTACGCTCTATCGGATGTGATGTGCAGAAGGGGGGGATGGTAACGATGAAGGGAATAGAATTTCAATCTGGACCGGATTGTGTATTGAAGCCCAGCTTTGCGGCGTGTACTACCGAACTTAAGAAGAAGTTTCCAAATCCGTCGATGATAAAAATATCTGGCAAGTCATCTCTTGTTTTGAGTGGAAGTGGTCTTGTGGTGGAAAGTCTAGACCTTGATGGTGCTCTAGTTGTTGAATGTGAAGAGGGTGCTAATGGTATAATCCAAAACCTCTCGGTGAAAAATAGTGGCTGGGTAAAAGTGTCAGAAGATGCAAATGATGATGAGGTGATACAAATGCGTGGATATAATATGAATAAAATCAATACGGAGACGATTGTGTTCAAAAAAGATGGGAGCGTTGTGGGAAACTATCCTTCCAGTGGGAAGAATGGTCGTGATGGATCTGCTAACCTTTTGAAACCAGTCAATGAGGGTTCTGGTCGGGATATTGTTTGTGCTGGATGTGTTATTATGTAAGCAAGTGCTGATCAAGATTAAATGAATTGAGATAATATTATCTGAATGTTTATCCTGCTAGAATATTCTCCATCTTCAATACTGTATCCCAAAGCCGTTGTGGCACCGAATGCTCTCGTCGAATAAATACACCATCCTATCCACTATCACGACTATTCACTCGTGCAACCATGATCCCATCTATTTCTTCATTTGTTTGTGTATGATTGTACAAAGATCCTTGTGATTCGGCCAATCAGCGGCTTGACACTCATTGCAACAATATTGAGTTGCTTTGCAACGCCCACAAAGCATCATCGAGCTTCGCACTTTTACTTGCTTGCATGTGTGACAACCACTCATTCTAGTAGGTTGAGATTTCTTTATCAGTGAATACTTTGCTTTCAAGCAAGTGCACGAGATTCGTTTCAAGTAGAAACGAACGACTTCTCGCTCTTCTCCATAGCGGAGGTCGTCTACCACCAAAGATGCTTGACACGCTGCTAATTTGAAGCCACCTTTGCCAGTACCAATATATTGCTCCAGTACAGATATTGTAATAGCAAGAAGAACAGCAAATTTGTTGAGATTACTCATAATGAAGTTTGTTCCAATTGCCACCAAGATATCCGATGCCATCTTTCGAAGTATTGCATTGTCCCAAAGTTGTCGATGATTGTCAAATGTATCTATGAGACGATCTGGCAATTTCTGGGCGTATGCATGAGCCCACAGATCATCCATGAAAAGTGAAACGGCATGATCGGGAGCAGGAAGAACAGGACATCCATGGGTACATAGATTATAGTCCTGTGTCCGACCCACCATGGCCCACTTCCGCCATGCTTGAGCTTCAGAGCCTACCATCGTCTGCTGTGCTGACGCTCTCGCATTGAATGGTGCCTGTTGCGTTGCTGCTAGCTGCGCAGCTGCACCTTTGGCCTTCCTCGCCTTCCCTTTCTCTCGTTTCCTCCCCATGGTTGCGGAACGAATGAGACTGTGGTACGACCGAGCAAACCTGACTAAAACATAAATGTGATGAAGACCCTATTTGAGTAACTGGGGGTAATATCAAGTCCTCGCTATCGATGACCTTATCGAAGACCTGGGGCGACTGAACCAATGACACCTGGTTGAATGAGATTTTTTTAATTTTAGACAAATATTTAATTACTACATTAATATAGTTGTATTCATCCATTTGTCCTCGCCTCTATGATACAACATGGTTTCGGACCAGCCATTTTGACGGAGTCACTATATTATTATCGTCTATTATCGTAGGGATGATGCGCTCTGCCGTCCGCAGTATCCGACTCTCTCGGCACCGATCAGAGCTGACTGTTACAATTCGACGACGGTTCTCTGACAATCGTCATGGCGAACCCATTCGATTATCAAAGCGCATGTCGGAGCTGGGAATGTGCTCACGTCGGGAGGCGGCAGCAATATTGAACGAGGTTGCTAATAAATACTCTGATGGTAATACAACTTCGCTATTGAGACACGTAAAAGAGGTCATATATCTCAATGGCAAGCCGGTTACTGGTGGTGCAGCAGTCAAAGTCGCACCGGACGAGCGATACATTGAAATCAGAGCTGGAGACGACCCTCCAATTCCAGACCAAGGTAATAGCGAATTTGTTCCCTACCCCGATCGTCCATGGGAGGAAATTATGGGTGATACTATTGTGTTGCACAAGCCAATAGGTTACGTATCTGGACAGGAAGAACACCAACACGTGCCGGCCGTGCGTTTACTAACTCGTTGGAATATGCACTTGACAACTGATAGTTTCAATGATGAAACAAGACGCGCATTAATGGATGTAACTAATGGACCACTGAACTTTGATAAATGGAGATTTGCGGGATATGATACGAAGTCAAATTCTATACCGAAGTGTATACGCGAGACTCTTGACAAGGACGAGTTACATGCAACGCAAAATGGTTTTGACGTGGACGAGACGTTGTCGGGTTACGCTCCCGCGGGTAGACTTGATATTGATTCAACGGGAGTGATACTCTTCACACGAGCTGGAATTATGGCAAGGAGATTGATTGAACCAGAATCAAAAATCGCAAAGGAATACATCGTGACAGTACAACCTGCAGTCCAACTCACGTCACGAGAGGTCGACATGGGACTGCAGAACCTCCCGCGTCCCACAAGGGATCTGAGTAAGCTATTGAAGAAGGGTAATAGCTTGGTAGGCTCGCTAGGACATTTGAAACCATTATTGGTTGCAGAGTGGTTGGACGACAGTCGGATGCGTCTTGTCTTAGTTGAGGGCAAGAAACGACAAATAAGACGCATGTGTAGAGAGTTAATTGGTTGGCATGTCGTGGAACTCGTCCGCACTTCTGTCGGCCCTGTAAAAATCGACACGCTGGCCGAAGGGAAATGGAGGCCATTAACGCGGACGGAGGTGAAGGCCATCTTTGACGAACAACCCGAATATTCCCAAAGTTCTGTGACATTAGAAAACAAGTTTCGTGATGATGCATTCGAGTCTGCTTCGCCATCAGACATCGGCGGAGGTTTTGTGTCAACTTTAGCGAAGAGGGGAATAACTGAGAAACAAGTGAAACGTAAAATCATTGATGCATTACGAAAGGATGCAGGACCGGACGGATTGCTCTCGATAACGAAATTGGTTTCATGGGTGGGAAAAAGCCTGAGCTTTACGCCGAAGGAGGAAGGAAAGCGGAACAAATGGAAAGAATATTTACTGCAAGTATGTCGAGCCCATCCAAAGTATTTTGTTATGCGTGGAACGCAGCACGTGGGACTGAGCGACAGAAACGACATGACAAATTTAGTTGAAGCCTCAAAACGAGTAGGTCTTCATTTGAGATAGCAGAAACAACTTAAATCTAAGTTATGTCGGAATGTCACTAACGTTCCAATCAATCGGTGTCATTCCAGCAGATATTAACGCCTCATTCGTTCGACTAAAGCATCGTGACGTGAGAAATGGTGTGGCTGATTTTGTTGCTCCTAATGGGCTTGGCTGTGATGATAGAGTATAGAGTTAGCAATGATTTTTCAAGACAGTACACTGATAAAAGACAGATCTAAATTTTTTTGACTCACATGACTCGTTCGAATTACTGTATGCTTGGATTCGTCTACACTCTTTGACTTCTTTGCAGCGGGTCCACCAAAAAGCAGAAATACTACTGATTCGCGGTCTTTATTTATTGTGTTAATGATCGCATCGGTGAATTCTTCCCATCCAAACTTGGCATGTGAGTTTGCCTCGCCTTTCCTAACAGTAAGGACTGTATTAAGTAGCAGAACTCCTTGTTGTGCCCATTTCTCCAATGAACCGTGTTTTGGTGAGTCGATGTTAACATCCTCCATCGCTTCCTTAAAGATGTTCCTTAATGAAGGTGGTATTTTGACTCCTTTTCGAACAGAGAATGCCAGTCCATTTCCCTGACCAGGTGCATGATACGGATCTTGTCCGACTATTACAACTTTTACTTTATCAATGCTGCATAGATTTAGAGCTGAGAAGGTATCCTCCACTGGAGGATAGATTGTGGCGCCTCGATCAGCGTCTTTTTGTATTGCTGAAAGTAATGATTGAAATGATTCCGAAGCCATATGCTCAGCCAAAGCAGAATTCCAGCCTTCATCTGTGAGCTGGTTAGGAATTGTGGAGGAATCATATGCTTTCACTTTGTCAACGACATTTAAAGATACCTCGTAACCACTGTTGTATTCAGAATCGTCTTCTCTGTCATGCCCAGCAGTATTCAGATTTCTCATAGATCGCGGCATGAACAATTGCTCGTCTTCGCTGTACCAAATCGTTCGTCCGTGCGGTCCATTCACTTCTTTTGTTATAGGGAACTCATTTGGGCTAAGTCTTCTGCCATAACATTGGAGTTGGAATTGAAATTCTCCACGACTGTCGTTCATATCCCGATATGTCCCACCATTCGACCGAGTGAGACCCTGTGCTTTATATGACGTGGATGCTACATCCCGCAATTCTTTGAATAACCTACTCCGTTGTCCAGTATTTATCTCACTCAGATCGGCAAATGGATCAAGACGTGAGCGGTAGAGACCTTCTGAAAGGATGTAGTTGCCGACACCAGCGATTTTACTTTGATCCATTAGGAACTTACAAATGTTGCGTGTCTGTGTAGATTTTTCCATTGCCGCAAGGAATACATCCTCAGTGGTATGATCAAAGTCGAGTAAATCTGGACCAAGACTATTCAACTTTTCATCAAGCTCTGATGCAGACAAACAAAAACGCAGTGTACCAAAATTTCTTGCATCTCTATAATATATCTTCTTTGATTCTTTTGTTTGTGGATTCAATAATTCAAAGTACCACCGTGGCCCTACTCTTTCTACCTCGCTAATAGCAGCAAGAGGTCTTTGCATTTCAATTTCTTTTTCATTGACGAATTGACCAGTCATCCCCAGCGCTATCCACACGCTACGTTGATAATCGTTATCAACCTTCCTGTCATTGTTGCTGATTGATTGATCTAGTATCATATAAATAAATTTGCCCTTACATGATAACTTGGTTATAATATCAACGGTACCTGCACCAAAATTTTCATGTCTTCCAATGCCAGTGTAGGGTGTCATGGTATTAACAAATTCATCATATCTATTCGGTCTACCGTGTGTAACGTATCTTCCAGAGAGGAATTTGAAGTTCACAAGACGCATGCCAACTGCTGGCTGGAGCTGGTCTATCAATATCTTCACTTCGGGCCCCTCGGGCATCATTATAATGTTGCTACGTCTTGTGGATAATGACCTTGACGCTATACGGCTACGTGAAAAATTCGGTGCAGCAATACTAGACCACATCTGTAGAGAAGTGGCACGATGAATGATCATCCATGACGCGGTCGTGAATATAAAAAGAGTTGTTCTAACCGCTAGGAGTAATAGCATCGTAGTTTACGTCTCCAGATTCCTTCTGGGCACAAACCATTACAGAATGAATGTTTCGTAATGTGTACCCTGGATGTTGAAGGTATTTCCAAGGTATAGTCCACGGTAGGTGCGGCTAGCCATGGTGTTGGTGATAGTTGCATCTTCACTGGCTTCCACCATGCTCCAAACTCAATCAAGTTCGGTGGCCTCGTCCCGCCAGACGCCCGAGTTAAGGCATCAACATTGATACTCTTGCGCGTGGACTCCGTCCTTGCTTCTTCTTAACTCCTCCTTCCCCGACTATGTCAACCAATATAACCTGGCATAGCAGCCATGTGAGTCGTTCTGATCGTGAACGCAATCTCAACCAGCGTGGGTGCACGCTCTTTTTTACGGGATTGTCTGGATCAGGTAAATCAACAATCGCGGCAGCACTTGAACAAGAGCTCTATTTACAAAAGAAGGCGACCTACGTTCTAGATGGTGACAACATACGGCATGGACTATGCAAAGACTTAGGTTTTACTAGTTTGGATAGACAGGAGAACATACGACGAATCGGAGAAGTATGCAAACTGTTTACAGATGCAGGATTAATTGTTCTCGCTGCATTTGTAAGCCCGTATAAAGAAGATAGAGATCAAGTCCGATCGCTATTGAACAATGATGAAAGGAAGGATTTCATTGAGATCTACGTTCAAGCAAGCATTGAAACTTGTGAGCAGCGTGATCCCAAAGGACTGTATAAAAAGGCAAGGGCAGGAGAAATACCCAATTTTACTGGTATTAGCAGTCCATTCGAAGAGCCGATCAATCCCGATGTGGTGCTGAATACTGGAGATCAATCAGTGGAAGATTGCGTTGCAGTTCTGATGAAATATTTGAAATGTAAAGATTACGTAAAATAATGTTAATGACACCGAGTACAAAGTGCACAATCTAGGTAGTGTTTGTTCAACTATTAAGTTATAATTACAGTATTAACTCGTCACTTTTACTTGAGACGAAGTTTCCAAATGCACAAAGAATCATTCTTACACTCTTCTTCCCCATTAGTTATAGGCATAATATTTACTTAGTCACAACTATATGTCGTGGTCCAGATAGCGGTTCCTTCGCTCTGTGGATCGCGTATGCCTCATAGATTGGCCAATCACCCGCCCTATACACCTGGATGAAGTAATTCAATGCCGACGTACCATCGTCCCCAATGGCCATGCCACCTAGCGCCGTTTTTATATCTTCCTCCTTCGGTTTCTTAATCTCGGTTAATCCTGGGAGAGATCCACCAACAGTCCGGACAGGCGCACCCGCCTTGGTCGCAATGGCAACAATTGACGACGCCGCAGCGTACGCATTCCTCTGGGACTCGGTTAGGAATTGAAGTGCTTCGGCCTTGGCACGCTTGGTCTTGGCGGCGGCGACAGTCTCGCACGCCACCAATAGGTCCGGTGTAACCTCGACAATGGCACCTCGTACTGGACCACCCTTGATCACAGGAGCCAGTGGAGGTGGGCCTGACCGAATCGAAAATTCAAAGGGGTAATATTCCTCATCCTTGTCCACGTCACGCATCGCCGACGTCTCTTCAGGTGCATAACACATCCTCTTGACAAGGTCAGCAGGTGCAAAGTCATTCGTATTGGTCCCAACATCATCACCCCCCGATATCACCGCGGTTGTCTGAATACCAAACTTCTTCTTAAAGAGACAGTACTGGTCGACAGTAAAGTTGGCAGTCAACATCGCCGGGTCGATGGGGTCGGCACCCTTCTGAAATTGACTCAGGTAGGTCGTCAAGTTAGTCTTAAAGTTGGCCCTGTCCTTCTCCTTGCCCACGAATTTCAAAGATTCCGCATCAACTGCCGCTGGTAGATCACTGGGATAATACTCAACGTAATCAAGCAGATTTGTCTTGAAATCATCCAAGAATTGATACTGATTAACGTCAAAGTCAAAACTAGTGTAATCATCCCCGGCCGCGATCTTCTCCACGAGGTCACGAAAGTTCGCCTTGCAGAGTGCATACTCCTCAGATATGGCCGTACCAGGTTCTGACGTCATTCCCTTTATAGTATCCACCATCTCATCGTCTCCGGAATGACCCCCGTCGATGACGGCAACGACTGCATGTCCCGAGGCATTCGCGAGCTGGACTGCCGCCATCCCCGCTGGTCTAGATGCTCCATAGACCAGTACAGTGCCCTTACTATTATCTCCTTTTGTTGCCTCAGAAATTTCACGCAAGACAGCGGCCCCCTCAGATGCCGGACGTAAAAGAGCTAAATATTCCAACGGAATCGTCGACGCCGTCGTCGAGTCGACCTCACCATATCGGCCGTGTACGATAGTCCCCCCCGGTCCGAATGCCGCAGAATCAACCGCAGATATCGCCCCTCCTGCTTTAGATAAATCGATCGCGTGTGCCGATGACACTGGTTTGCGTTTGTACGCCATGGGATCCTCGGGTGTTTCATAATTATCACCGAACCCATGAGGCGGTGGGGCGATTGCATCCATGCTAAAATTGGGAGGAAGCTCTTCAATGACTTCACGAGCTTGCATGCCCATCCCACGAGTGGTGGTGGTCACCGCCATGGGTCGGAGGGATGACCGGGCCGCCGCGCGAGCGACGGAGGATGCCGCGGTAAGCATCATCGAGGATCTTTTGGCCGTAACTATTTACAACGTGTTTACGTAGTCTCCTTACGTATCTGTTCCCGCGACTTCTGTGCGCACCGTCCATTTCCATTTCATCGTCCATTCCTCCATGATAATACGGTGTACCACCTTCCTCCACCCAACAACCACTCCCTCGCTCCTACCGCCGATACTACACACAACGAAGCATTGCTTATAACGACAGATATATTACAGTTTAATAATGGCGGCCATAATTGAGGCCGATGCGCCAGTGACGTCCGTAAAGCTCGAGGGACTTGCGGCATTAAAAATAATAAAGCATTGTCAGGAATCCCTCCCCACTATGGTCACCGGGTCACTCCTTGGTCTGATGATCGAAGATGGATGTCTCGAAATCACACATGCCTTCCCATTCCCCGAACCACTTGACGATAATAGGGGTGACATAATCAAGACCGGACACGACGACGATTACAACGCCAAGACGATTGATGATGAGGCGGCAGCACTCGACGGACACGAATATCAATTGGAGATGATGAAGATGTTACGAGAGGTCAATGTCGACAATAACTGTGTGGGGTGGTATCAATCTATGTACCTTGGTACTCACTCGACCATGTCGCTATTAGAGAATCAACTGGCCTACCAGGCCGATCTCAGTCCCAATGCTGTCGTTATCCTGTACGACCCCATGCAGACTGCACATGGTCAGCTCGTTCTCAAATGCTACCGTCTAACCGACGAGGCTGTCCGGCTGCGCATGACTGGGAAGAATAATTTCATCAAACCGGCCAATATCTTCCAGGAGGTACCCGTAACACTTAACAACCCCGGCCTCATCCGTGCCTTACTCCGGGATATGGGTGATGGTCTGCACGGTTCATACTGCGGTGCCAAGACGACTGGGGCAGATACGACCTTTGATCGTCTTGATTTGAGCACGAATCCATATCTCGAGAAGCACCTTGAATTCCTATGCAGTTGGGTCGACGATTTGGCCGCTGAGCAGTACAAGTTCCAACACTACACTCGTGGACTACGGAACAATGTAGACAATCGCAATGCCAAGGGCCGTAAGGCAAAGGAGGAACTGGCCGCGGCCATTGAGGAGGGATGGGCACGGAATGATGCCCCCCGACGATTGGAAAGCTTGCTAATGACCAATCAGATTAAGACATACTGCGATCAGGTCGAGAAGTTTGCCGGTGGCGGATTTGGGAAACTGTATTTGACAAAGGGGCTGCATTGTGAGGAGAAGAAATTGGCAGAGTCATCATCGTCGACAAGTACTTCCTGTTGAAATAGATCTTCATAATTGATTAATTGATGTGACCATTGGCATCTCTCGGACAGAAAAAGGGAGAAAAGACGAAACATAAAATGAAATTGGATGTTGTGGGTGCTTCATCGTGAGGGATCAATTATATCTAGTAATCCTGGCTAGACTGAATGTCATCTATCTTTATATGGCAAGCACTTTGAAACTGCCGATGAACTGTTCATCTTTGTTCGATTCTGTATTGCTTAGTCTCTCCGTTGTCTGTTTGATCTTTTCCGTGGTCGATGAGCTCTTTCCATTCTTAGAGCTCCTTGGCGGGGCTTTACTTTTACGTTTCTCCTTCTTTGACAAAATCGTCTCGACGTCTGCGTGTATTTCATTATTCGCTTTTTCCTCGGTGACTGCGTTTACTCCTCTCCTCGATGATCGCTGACTCGCCGCACCCGCAGTGGATTGAACACTGTTATAATGATCGTTGCCGTGATAGGACAGCATCAATGAGTCATTGGTAGCATCTTTCTTTCCATTGCCTGCATCACATGAAAAGCATAGTACACCGTCGGCAACTTCACTGGAGAAGACAATTATATCCCTTTCGTAACATCTGGTAGCAGCAACGACCTCGACATTGCCACCCCATTGACCATCATACCTCATTTTTTCTATATAGCTATCAATGCCGATCACATCCTCAGCATCATCCTCCATTAATAAGAAATTCATAAATTCCTCCCTGTTCATCGAGAGATAACTGCATATATCATTCCGAATAATGTCATGCTTTGCACCTCGATCATCGTACAGTTGATCAGAAAGGCTACGAAAAAGGCAATTCCCGTCGGCATTCATCTCCCTAATCAAGTGTCCCTGTTCGAGGAGTATGTTACGAAAAGTCACATCATCGTCGTCGCTTGCGGCTTTGCGTCCCCTCCTTCTACAATGAGTATCGATTCTAGAGTTTTTCTTGCCAGGAGTGTTAGTGCTAGTTGTATCATCATTCCAGCTAGTCGTGTTTTTCTTGCCACTCGAAGACGGCTTCGCCTTCCCCTTTCCACCTTGCTTCTTCGCAACCATCGATCAAGCGTACAGCCGCAACGAATTATTGTGATGTTGACTATGTACATACGACAAACGACAACATCATGCTCTCCCATCCAACACTTTGTCGTTTCGAATACTCTATTTACGTAAGGTAGCATTTCTCCGAAATCTGAAACTTGATCATAGCACATATTTGGAATCGTATGGTAGTGATGGGATGTGGTCGATCATGTTGGTATTTTACATTCTAAGAGTTGTTAAATTCTATTTATTCCAATGCTCATTGCTTTCTCTGGAGATAGGGCTTCCAGCCTCGCTCGCACACGGTGGGTTATCACCTATCGTCGCGCCAATCAGCTGCAGGATTCCTTTTGCCTTTTGCACATCCTCATTGTCACTCCCATACATCCTTGTTAACATGTCTATTCCCTCAGTCATTTGCATCTTCCCTCGATCCATATTGCCACATCCCAAATTCAACTTTCCAACCTGCAGCAACATCAATCCTAATCGAAAGTTGTCGTAGTCACCCATGGTTTCTCTGGCGAGGACGATAGACTCTTCTGAGTATTCTAATGCCGAATACTTGTCATTCGTGAGGGCAGCATGTGTGGCTAGCTTCGCGGTGAGATTTAACAGACGATGATTTCTCGATCTGTCCTGAGACGTCTCGATTAAGGTTAACGCCTCGTCCAGTGCATGCTTCATTTCATTCAGCGTTCCTGTCGCCTGATGTACCTCTGCCAAGTACAGGAGTAAATTGGATAGATCGATTCTCAATTCAACTACTTCCTTCTCTATAGGCTTGCTCTCTAGCTTCAATCTGATCCACGAAATTTGATTCGCGAGCATATTTGTCGCCTCGTCGTACTTTTGGTTGTGTATCAACATCTTGCACATAACGTGAAGATAACCATTATATTCGCCCTTACAAACAGGTGAAGTAGCATTCGATGATTCCGGAGCGACATTACAATTTGGTGATAAAGGCCGGGGTGCGGGTGTTGGAAGACTCTCAACAGGACTCTTCCAATTATTACTGGGAACAGGGATACGGGCGACACCATCCTTGAATCGCTCTTTCATATATTCCTTGCTGTGAAGCTCCTTATAAGTTGTAGGCAAGACCTTCGTCAACGGTTCCGCGACTGCAAGTCGAATGAACGCGTCGTCGTCGACTGGGGCATACACCAGACCGGTAGCTCGTGGTTTAAAGCCACTGCCCGCATCTAATCGAACTTGATATGGGATGATACGTCCATCGTCAAAGTCTTCATCTCGGTGTCGACACTTAAGAATCGTCCCAGGCAACCACTCTTTTTCTACCTTACATATGACTCTATCACCTTCGTTAAAACGGAGCGGAACTGGAGGAACAATCGATGCTCGGATACACGTGTCCAAGTCCTCCGGAGCACTGACCAAATCCCCATCATCAAGTTGTATCTCGTATGGGACAACATAGCCACCACAATCTTCATCCTCACGGTAGTACCACTGTTGTAGGACGGTACCGGTTGTCCAAATTTCTTCATCATCATCGTCTAGTCCCACCATACATTCGACTCTGTCCCCCACATTAAACCGCAGGGGAGTTTCGGGCGTGAATGTCGAGTAACGGATGCACGAATCTTCATCAAAAGGGGCATAAACAACATCTCCATCATCTACTCGTATCTGATACGGTCTGTAGAAATCACCATCGCGATACCGTGTCTTCATAACAACGCCTGGGTGCCACTTGCCATCAATCCGACAGTCGACACGATCACCATCATTAAATCTGAGTGGTTTTTCCTTCGTGAAGGACTTACGAATGCAGTACTCATCATCAATCGGTGCAAATACAAATTCGCCATTATCTAATCGGACTTGGTAGGGATTAATTTCTATCTCCGGAGAATCGTCTTCTGAATCTTTGTACCATGTCTTAATGATAATCCCAGGCTCCCATTTGTCATCGACCAAACAGTCGACACGATCCCCCATCCTGAACCGTAGTGGGACATCAGCACCTTTCTTAAATGCGATTTTGGTTGGACGGATACGATCCCGTGGTCCCCAAAATGGTCGCTCACGTCCATAATCGAAACGTATGACATAGGGTGGGGTATCCACCGAGAGACTATTATTCCATTCAACGCAGGTATGTAATATCGTTCCGGGGAACCATCGTGTCCCGTCAGCCTCGAGCTTACATTCGACACGAGCACCGACTGTATATTTCACCTCCATGGGCGGAACGTTTGATAGATTAATAAACTCTGAATCGGCACGGTGTAGGTACACGACCATCCCATCATCGAGTAGGACAAGGTAGGGTGCACGAAAGTTGGGTGGCCAGTGATCACAACGCATCCAATGGCCGGCAATTGTGCCAATATGCGGGCCCTTCCGTCCATCCTCGCTGACATATCCCTCGAGGCGGAGACATTCAACTCGAGTACCGACTGGTAAAGCCAATAATGGAGGGTCTGAGTCGAGCAGCGGTTCGAGACGACCAGTAATGTACTCGGCCACGTCGAGCGACACCGATGATTTCGAGGAGGCGCCTCCCTTCTTCTTTGGTCCCTTTCCCTTTTTTCCCATGTTGCACCTAGCGATGGAGAGATCGATGGAGATTGGAGATGGAGTGAGAGTGAAGAGTGCGGAGTACAGTACGGGAGTTTAAAGTGACTCCATGGTGCACCCACACACTACACTCTCGAGATCGATGGAGAGAAGTGAGGGCGGGAAGCTGGGAGTGAAAATTTAATTCGTCGTCGTCATCGGGAGGACTTCGCGATGGTGTTGGATGTTGATGAATTCACCCCCTTTCAGCGACGAGTATACGATGTAGTCGGTACGATCGAGAGAGGGACAGTTCGCTCGTACGGCAATATCGCCAAAGAACTCGGCACATCCGCAAGAGCCGTAGGAAACGCTATGGGACGGAGTCCCGGTCCTTCTGATGCTTTGCCGTGACACAGAGTAGTCGCAAGCGACAGATCAATTGGTGGATTCTGTAATGCATGGGGTGATGATACACCAGAGGTACGGAGGAAAAAGTGCATGCTCGAAAAAGAAGGTATATTATTCGATGAGAGCGGAAGGAAGATACTACCGAATTTCTTCGTCGAAGGAGAATCGTCAACGTTATTACCAAATGATGATTTGAAGCAAAAATCGAAGACAGCAACCATGGCCAGTGGTAAGCGGAAAGTGGAAAATGAACAATCAACAGGACAACCGACATCTAGAACAAAGAAATCTGAGTATTTTGACACAGCAACAGATATTGAAGCAACAATCAAAGAAGAGATTCTGAATGTCCTCCAAAAGAGAGACGTGGGTAAAACTTGCTGACCTAGTGAAATACCTCGTGGTATGTTCAAACGGGGAGATATACCTCCATCTATTACAGATTGGAGGGGTCTAATGCAACCCACTAGAGATGCGGCACGATCATTGGTCCGTGAAGGAAAGATTGATGTCACGCAAAAAGGCAATGTTCTGGAAATCGACGAGGAGTATCACGGGCCGATACGACTGCGTTTGTGTTCGGAAGTACACTCGACAAAGTAACACTATCACTTGCTTTTTGCGAGGTGGTTCGTGCAATTTCTTCCATAACTCGGAGTATTATGATGATGATGATGATGATGAATGAAAAAAGAAGACGGATTTAGTGTCAATTTTCGATGTATCATCATCAACTCCAGATCAGAAAAATTTCACGAATAAGAAATTATTGTATTATAGTTGTTGGTCTTATTGCGTTGATAAATAATCCATAATTTTTTTCTCAATTGTATCTCTACATGGCTTAACTGTCGTTGTCAAATACGAATCCAAATTCTCTCGTAAAAACTTGTCATAATCCCAATCGCACGATACATCTAGTTTGATCGATCCACGTGCCCAAATATATGCATTAGTTTCGACATTGTCGTCTGCGGGTGTCTGGACATGTACAATTGACCTTTTGTATTCGACTCCCTCCTCCTCGAAATAATCCAGACATGTCAATTCTGATGATGTTATGTCGAGCAACAAAACACCTTCAACGGCACTACCCTTTTTTTGAATGACTCCTGGATATACCCTTTGCAGTACAGGATGCCTTGCGTGATTCAGTAGAATGGCATTTGGTATCTATGACGATGATTGAGACATTATTTAGAAGTGTCATCATAATATTAATTAATATTGTAATGACAATATAATTAATGTTCATGTTGAAGATAACAACTCAAAGAAAGCTGATCTCACCATACTTGGCACACGCCCAAGCAAGATGCGGAGCACATCGGATGACATGAGCGTCCCGTAGACAAAGCAGGAACGATTGACTGCCGGGGAGATCATCACTGGTACAAATCAGATTTCCGATCGATCTAATTTTGGCGCGTCGTTGTCTAACGTGCCCTAATGAAAACAGCTCGCTCGGGCTTTTGGAGGTGATGGTGGTACCTACGTGTGAATGCTAAATAATCTAATAGGTTAGCACCAACCAACCCAACTAGCCCCCACCACCACCTAACAACACCCCTAGAATAACAGTATGTCATCAAGTCACGAGGTAGGCGAAATATTCGGTGAAGGTAATGGACCAGCCTCAGCTTTATTACGTTCCCCAACAGTCATCATTGCAGCCGTCGGATTATGGGGGATGAACGTATACCTCTTCCGATTGTTTGGGATTGATTATGCACATGTATTAACGTTCGACTTGATGAAAGAAGGAGGGAATGGTGGCAAAGGCTCATCATCAATAATAAATATTGGTGGGTTGACGAAGCCTGGAGGTACAAGTAAAGCACCCTCTAGTAATAATAGCATTTCCTCCTCAACCGGAGACTACAGTGATAGTAGTGGTGGCGGCGGTGAAATGACATGGGACAAATTCGTTATTTTATCCCTATCTCTATTAGTCCTACTCCATTTTACTGCAATATTTTGGATCGACGTCCTGGGTGGATCAACAATTGGTGCTATATTTGCTTTTTACATTTGTGTGGTCATCGGTATAGCCATACCACTACCATCCACGGCATGGATACGGACTGCATGTATGACAATATTCCACCGGACATTTGAATTAATATACCCCCGATGTTACTTCTTACAGCCGGGTATACCCAAGGCCGTACCCTTTCTTGATATTTTCTTTGCAGATATACTATGTTCATTGAGTAAAGTATTCTTCGATTGGGGTATGTTATGGCATTTAGCATTTCATTTTCCACATCCAGTGCCAGAGGATATGCATACTATTGTTATACCATCAATTGCGGCAAGTTTTCCATACCTCATCCGTGCACGACAGTGTATTGTCATGCATACGATTGGTACTATGCAGAATGATCCTAAGAAATATCAGCACATGTTAAATGCAATTAAATATTCAACTTCATTATGGCCACTGCTACTATCGGCATATCAAAAGGTTGTAGAAACCGATGAGGAGAAGGCAAGGTTGGAAACTGCACTCATTGTTCTATTCGCGATCAACTCGACCTACTCTCTTGCATGGGATATAATCATGGATTGGGGAATGATGCAAAATACAGCAGTAGTATTGATGCCAGAATCTTGTGCACCTGGTGGTGGCGGCATGACTGGTCTCCAATCAGGTGGAATAAGGCCACCGGAATCATGTGCACACATTGTTCTTAGACCGCGTTTACGTTTTGGTGCTGTTACATCGGTTGTTATTCTTTTCATTGATACCATTTTACGCTACTCTTGGGTGCTTCGATTTTACGAGAACAAATTATTCCCAAATAAGGATGTTTACATCTTATGTACACAATTTCTCGAGGCTTTACGTCGATCATTGTGGAATTTGCTTCGTGTGGAATGGGAGAATATAAAACAAACGAGGGGTAAAGAAATTGCAGATAGTGATCTTGAAATGGTAGAGAACTCAGAGATGGACCCATTCTTACCGGTAACGGGAATGACGATGGAGCGTAGTCCACATAATAGACGCGATGAGGAAAGATCGAGCTCTCGAACGAGATCAACGAAGTCCTCGTCATTTACAAAGAATTAAGAGTATGTATGTATGTATGTATGTATGTATGTATGTTAAGGAAATAGGAAGGAAATGATTTAATTCAACTTTTGGAGTTGATCAAGCAGAATCTGAGCAGCATCATCCAAGTGTTCTGCTGTAGATTTCCGTCGTTTTGACATGGCTTTTGTCACACTGCACCAAATTTCCCCATGCTTCGGTTCTGCCGCGATGCATTTCTGCTTGATTTCTGCCTGCGCTTCCTTCGTCCCTGCTTGCAACTCGAACGCATAATACTTTACCCATGAATCACCCAAATCAGCATCCAGCTTCACTGCCCGCTCGAACCACTTTCGTGCCTTGTCGTACTTTCGCTCAATCGCAAAGAGCGAGGCCACAGCAGCTATAACACGTGGATCATCAGGACATTTCTTGATCGCATCAGCACTTTTCGACTTCTGCTCAACGCGTGGCGACATGGTAATATTTTCAGCCAGCAACAAACCCGATGAAGCACACTCCTGCAACGCTCGAGCCATTAATGAGACTGCTAGCTTTTCATTCCCCGCTCTCCGCTCCAATCGCACAGCCTCGAGCCATAATTCCGGATTTTTCGGATTCTTCAATCGAGCGAGTTCCAACAAGCTCCGAGCCTTGGTCACGCCAGCATTCGACGATCCAGCACCATAATCTGCCACATGCTCTTCTAGTCGACTTGCAAGGCTCCATAGAACGACATTGTCTGTGCAGTGTTGCAATCCACGTTGGTAAAATTTCCTTGCTAGGTCAAGATTATCCTTCGCCTTCGCGAAGTCGTCGGAATAAATCTGTCCTGCCATCATATACAGTTTATCAAAATTTGGATACTGCTTCAATCCCTCCTCTAATAATACCAACGCATTTTCATACTGTCCACATTCACGTTCAAGCAAGGCCGACTTCATATATATTCGTGCCGTCGGAGCACGTTCCCTGGCTCGTGTTAGCAATGCCCTAGCTCTATCAATTTGTCCTGTTTCCCACTCTAATTTTACAGCTGCGAGCCATATTGACTCACTCTCTGGGTTACATCTGAATGCATCAGATAAGATACCTCGAGACTTATCCACATCGCCTGCTAACCACGTATCCTTGGCCCGGACCAACCAAAAGATTTCGGTGCTCGGTAATCTTTCAGTGGCAGCGGCAAGCACCTCATCCTTTGACAACGGTGTACCATGCTTGCTTTCCAAGTCAACGGCCTGGAGCCATAAGCTCCGCTTGGTAGGAAACGTTGCCAAACTGTGTGTCAACATTGCACGTGCTGTGGCGACGGCATTCCTAGACAAGGCTGCATTGGCATCGTCGGACCAAGTCCGTTGTCGATCCTCGTCGTCAACTCCTCGTCCAGCAGTGCACTTGACAATTGCCGCACTCGTTAACGGTGCGCCTGCAAATTCTGCATCCTCAGCTTCCTTGAGCCACTGTGCCCGCGATACGATGGCATCGTGCTTATCAAGGCTCCGTACTGCCTTATCGACGATGCGTTCCACCATGTCACTGTGATTCTGCGCCTCCTCCAACTTGGCCGCCGCGATCCAAACGGCACGGTTGGTGGGTAGATGCTTTCGTGCCTGATTAAGCACCCGACGAGCATTATCATAAGTCTCAAGACGTGCCAATGCTAGCCACATTTCTACAGAGTGTGGAACCTTCTCAACGGCCACGGATAGTAGTACTCGAGCATCGTCGGCATTCTCCAACTCGATCGCTGCCTTCCACAAGGTAACAGAGCTCGGATTTTTCTCAAGTGCCTTCCTAAGCACGGCCTTCTTTTCTTTGTCGTGTTGCTCGAGATCAGCCGCACGAAGAAATATCTTGTGCGACGTTGGCATCCGTCGTGCCGCGGCGGCCAGAATAGTCTTGGCCTGATCGACTGGATGGAGCCGTGCTGCCTCTAACCAAACGTCCTCGTTGCCTGGACAGTTCTCACACCCCTCCATGATGAGCTTTCGGGCATGTGCTGTCTTCCCAGCAGCCTCCTCCACGCGAGCTGCAGCAATCCAGCCTGGTCCATGTCCAGGATTGGTATCGCGGACACTCTTTAGTAACAATCTAGCTTTGTTGATGTCACCCACCTCGGCAGCACTGGCAATTTTTTTATTGGATAAGCTTGTTAGATAGCCCTTCGGATCAATTGTAGTCTGCCCACTGACCGAATCGGACATTTTATCAAGTGACATTGTCATGACCGTCGAGCGGGCTTCTGCTAATCCCGACAATTGAGTTTTGTATCCAGCCGTTGTTGACGTTGACGTCCCATCGATAACTTGTGCCATCCCCGATAGACGTGCTGCCCCTCCAGCGGTGGCATCCGAATTGATCATACTGCGTGATTCAAGTAAGGAGTCCGTAAGGGGAGTGAATACATCCTCCCTTCGTTTTTGCTTGTGCCGAAGACCATAGTCACCAACATCAGGTATTGCCGCCCATTCATCCTCGGTCACAGATGCGAGTTTTTGCTTTAATTCGCGAAATTGTTCCCCTATTGCTGACCCATCCGATGAATTATTCGTGGCATTGTTGTTGCTGGTTGTGTTTTGTTTACGCCTTTTAGAATTCATTCGCTCATCAATGGCGTCATATATACGATCGGCCTCATCGTCATCGTCGTCGAATTGATCATTCTTGCCACTGAAGAGCGAGCCGCCTTCCATGGATGGATCACCTCCCCCACCACTGACGTTTTCACCAGCGGGAAAGCCAATGGGGCCACTGTTGGGATTAGTATCGCCACCATACGTCGAGGCGCCACGGCCAGCGCCAGCGATGTACCCCACGGGTGCCTGTCCAAACTGCGACGAGACCTCATTTTGTTGCTGTTGTTGCTGTGCACGTTGTCGCTGCTGCATCTTTTGCATAGCCAGCTTTGCCGCACGTAATTCAGCAGCACGACTACCACTCCCACCCACCCCAGTCGTCGTAGTCGGTGCAGATAATGGATCATCGTCGTCTTCGGCGGCCGCCGTTGGACGGGCCTTTGCTGGACCAATATCACTTTGAGTAACAAAACCGGCAGCACCACGACCGAGACCGGCGACGTACCCCTTCGGTGCCTCCCGGGCATTCCTTGGTCCTGGTCGATAGGACATCTGAGCGAGCCTATGAATGCTGAAGCGGGGGTGGGATGGATGTAGAGACACGCCGCGCTGTGTTCCCGCCGGCGGGATCCGATATTCTACCCTAGAGATTTTTAGAGATCTTGTTGATGAAGGGAGGACTCTCTGTATAGGTACGATATGCGATATCGAGATTCATGCTGATGTAGCGCTGAACAAATAATCGAACACTTCTTACTATTATTGACTAATTTGTATCATGGGAAATACGGCGGCCAAGAACGGAGACGCAGATGCCTCTGAGCGGGCCTTGGAAACAATGAGCCTCACTGAACGTGAGGCCACTAACCTCTCCGAACGTGAGGCAGCGGCGGCATGGTATCGTCAGGGAGTTGCCGTCACGGATGTGTACAATATCATTGAGATATTGGGACGTGGACACATGGGAGAGGTTTTCACGGTTCGACGCAAGATTACTGGTCATCACAACGAACATACGCGGCATAACACGGCAGAGGATAGCTCAGAAAATACGACCGCGATTGAGGGCACACATTCTCGTAATAAAAGCTCATCATCGGTAGGCACCGATGCCTCTCCGGGCAATAGTAATAGTAGTCCCAAAAAGAATCATCGCAAAACACTCTCGAGTATGGCACACAAGGCCAAGAAGGTGGTCGTCAAGAAGAGTAGTACTCTTGGGGGAGATATTTCATCGAAGGCATCGTCACTGATGAATTCGAAAGTCGATGATGATGCGGATTCCGACTTGAAGCCATTCATTGCAGCTGACGATAATGCCCCAGTTGTCTTGCATGAGCCTCCCAAATCCCCGGTGAGGCCTGTCAAATCCGCCCTCAAGAACACTAGGCATTATTCACAGGACTCAAGTGGTGCCATGAGTGCCTTGACTACAACGACTGGTTCAAATTCCATTTCTTCGGAAGTACCTCCCATATCCGACAACTCTTACTCAAGTGTACCAACAGTGCAAAGTACCGAGACTATCGAAAGTGAGAACAAATCGGTGCATTTCCAAAGGACATTTGCCGTCAAGACAATTATGACAAGTCGAATCAATTCTGCTCAAGTACAAGAGCTTGTGAATGAGATCATGATAATGAGAAAGTTGGATCATCCATATGTTCTAAAGCTCTATGAGGTGTACCATGTCAAACGCAAGTTATGGCTAGTGACCGAACTTTGTACTGGTGGAGATCTCTCGGCACGCAAGCTCAACGAGCACGACGCCAAGAATGTTATTGAACAGATCCTACGTGCATTGGTTTACCTCCATCGTATGGGTGTTGTCCATCGTGATATCAAGCTTGAGAATGTACTCTATGAGAATAACTCCAAGGGTGCGACTGTACGTTTGATTGACTTTGGTCTATCACGGATGTTTGATCGAGCTGGGAAAGCCACGGATTACACCCGTACCCCCTACACGATGAGTCCAGAGACGGCGAAGCTGTATTTGGCAAGCAAGGATGGGGAAGATAGTGACGAAGTAATTACAGATAAGACCGATGTCTGGGCAGTGGGCATCATTACATTCATCATGCTTTCAGGCGAATTTCCATTTATCAGAACGACTGCCGATCTGAAGGATAATACTCTTATGAAAAAATTGACTCAGGCCGACTTGTATTTTGGTTGCACGTGGAAGGGGCGCGGAATTACAATGGAAGCCAGGGAATTCATCAAAGGCTGTCTCAAGGGCAACCCAAGCGAACGATGGACCGCCAAACAGGCCTTGGAATTTGTGCAAAAGACCTGGGGTCCTGAGACTGACAAAATGTTTGCAGAATGGGAGAGACAGATGGCTCTCCGTAGGAAGCCCGAGTATGTGCCAAGTCCGCCGGATGATGATGATGACGATGACGATGACGATATTCCTAGTCATACGGAGTGGATGGATCCAGAAAATGATCTTGATATCGTCCCATCAGTTGAGGAGTGCAATAGAAGGGCGAAAAAGATCGTCAATCATGTAGCTAAAGTAGTGCGAGTGAAAAAGGCAGAGAAACCTGAGGAAGAAAAGGACAACGTAGAAATCAATTTCGATGATGTTGAACGATACACTCAGTTCGGGTTGTTAAAGAAGACAATCTTGATAACGATGGCCAACACAATGGATAGGTCTGATGTAGGCAAGCTGCGAGAGATATTCATTGATGCGGACACTGAGAATACTGGAACAATTACTCTTCAAGAGCTCATCACGTCTATCCGTAAAGTGTCGCCGGATATTGACGAGGGGCGTGCGAAAGTAGTGTTTTCTGGGATAGACAGAGACAAGTCAGGGCACATTCACTACGCTGAGTTTTTGGCTGCATTGGCAGAAAGTCATGGTCTCATAACACTAGACCGCCTAAGTGAGGCATTTGACCGAATTGACACCGATGGTAAGGGATTTATTACCCACGAGGATTTGAAGACGATTCTGGGAAAGGATTATGATAAGGATACAGTTGATAAGATGATTGAGGAAGGGGATTTTAAGAAGAATAACAAAATCGAATATGATGAGCTGTTGCAATTGATGTTTAGTGACCCCGCAAAGGGTGCTCAGATGGCTGGTTCTATGCCAGTTATGATCTCTACTTTAAGAGCACCAAATCAAAAAATGATGTCCAAACTATCTACGGATGAGGATTAAATTTCTATGCTTTGGGGAAAAGATTGAAGAAGGGGATACCAACGACTGTTTAAAGTAGGGTGCATATCAAGTTCAAGAGGTAGGGGAATTGTAAAGAAAATATGATTAATTTGTTTGTGGTTACTAAAATACTTCATAAAATTGCTCCCTCACAGCTCGGATACTTTCACGTCAGCGTACGTCTTCCCTCAATGCATTTGTCACTATCTCATCGACAATCTGTGCGTAGAAAGTTCCCATCATCACATGTCCCATTCCATTGACCACAACCATCTTCGCTTCCCCGCCCATGGCTTTGACCGTCGCTTCTCCGTGCTCAAGTGGTACGAGTCGATCACCTTCTCCATGAATTACGATGCAAGGCATTGTCAGGGAGTTCAAATATGGTGTGCGATCGGGCTGTGCAATAACAGCATTTAGCTGACGGGCAAACGAATCTGGCTTCGCTGGATTACGGCGGATTGCATTCAATACGTACTCGGGAGTGTCATCATCGAGTGGCGCGGGATGGGAAATCACAGATAGATTGTTGAGGGAATGTGCAACGCGATCTTCTTCACTAGTACTTTTCGGTGTTTTAAGTAGTTGCAGTCGAACAAATAGCTCTCCATCTCCGAGATTGCGAGCACCAGTTGTGCTGCTCATGCTACAGAGAGATGCTACCCTCTCTGGTTTGGCCAGTGCCATTGTTTGAGCAATCATACCTCCCATGCTTACCCCGACTAAATGTGCTCGTTCGATCTTCAAATAGTCTAGAAGGCCAAAGGCATCAGTAGCCATATCACCCAATGTGTAGGGTGATGTCAACCTGGGACACACGCGTCCAAGTAGAGCATGTGTCACAGCTCGCCGCATAATCGGAGGGGCACCAAGCTCGTCCCAGTGTTTGGACAGTCCAGCATCTCGATTGTCGAATCGAACAACAAAGAAAGAATGATCGGCGAGCATTTCACAAAACTTCTCTCGCCATGCAATGAGAGATCCACCAAGGCCCATGATGAGAAGGATACATGGATTATTTGCTGACCCAAAAGTATCATACTCGACGAACGTTCCTGAGAGGTCGGCACGCATTTTGTTGGTTACTATCCTAGAATAGATAGGACCGAAGAATGGAGCGAGCGAGAGAGTGTGTGGGGGAGGACTGGAGAGGAGAGAGGCAGGATTTTTTTGCGGGAAGGCTCTCACCACCATGACGGCCAACATCTTGCATCGATGTCAGCAAATTGGAGGTCCAGTGACGGTTGCAACAATTCGTTTTCCACCTCCAGATTATTTTGACGATGACGACCAGGAGGCAAAAAGCTACGATGCACTTAAATCTCGTGGACGGGTGGTTTTCGCACGTGGACCTTGGATCGAAAGTCGTCCTCTTTATACTTCAAATAAAGAACGCTGTTACAGAATTCTAGCATATGGAGAGTATAATAATGACGTTGCTGCAGGTAGAACTAGCGAGACTGAATGTGTCAGTGGGATGATTTTCCCATCCTCTTCTCCTCCCTTAGCTTATGTGACGGATACTATCGCTTCTAAAAGGAGGTACAGCAAAGCCTCATCGTCCATTTCGGCAGTGGCCTATGGTGGACGCAGAATGAGTTTTCTCTCAGGTGGTGGTTTGTGGAATCGTCGATCACGAAATCAGACCAAATGGAATGATCAAATTGACAACACGCAAATAGTAGAAGATTTTCAACACATATCAATTCAACGAATAACTAACAATCAAATGATTGTACTGTGTCAGTACCTCGAAGTATCAGATTGGATACATGATATACGAATGCTGGACATTAATTGTCGTCATTCGTCCGAGAGTGAGAGTCATATGAAAGAAGAAATAACAAAGACGAAACAACAAACATCGACGATGACTTTTCTCATAGCCATGGCTATGGCTAGTAATAATTGCGAGATTTGGGCATTTCGTTCAATACCATGTCACGATGTGAAAGGCATGTCATTTTCACTCTGCCCTACGAGACTACAATGCATCGTGTGTGATGTTAGATGCATGACCTATTCACTTTCCTTTTACGGTTGGAATGACAGCATCCAGGCAGACTTTAGCACTACAACAATTGAAATTCCAGCACTGCTTGCTGCATCTGGCACAGTGTTTGGTGATATAGTCGTCTGGCCAGCGATAGATGGCCAAGAGAAATCTAATATTGCCAATGAAAATCTCTCATCGATCGTTGACAGTTGGCTTTATAGTACAACAACGGATGAATTACCACAGACGAAGAATGTAAGAAAAAGAGTCAGCCCAAAACATTATCTTAAAGGACACCTTGGAAGTGTCTTCAGCATTAAGATAAGTGAATGTGGGAATTTTATTGCTTCTACCTCTGACGATCGAACAGTTAGGTTGTGGATTCATACACCAATGGTCGATCAGAACAATGAGGTGCCTGATGAGTGTACTCGCCATATATGTGCGAAACAAATCATCGACTTGCACTCGTCATACTCATATACTTTAGCATGGACGGGCTGGGGTCATACTGCACGCGTTTGGAACGTGTCAATTGTTTCGGCAACGTCCGATCATCAACTAGGTGCCGCCTTTCCACTGCTTTTATCTGCGGGTGAAGACGGTACAGTTCGGGTATGGAGCCCGCTGACAACGACGAAAGAAATTACACATCCACTCCGTGGAAATCGTTCTTCATCAATATGGACTGTTAATGCATCTGAAGGAATTGTTGTTACCGGTGGTAATGATGGTTGTGTTAAGCTATATACATTGGATAAACGTCTGAAATCGAAAGAAGAGGCTATCAGAACATTGAATGTTCCGATGGATCCTCTTCCAAGTTTAATGAAAGGTGCAAATAATGAAGTCAGCAATGAGGCAAACGCAAGTGCTGACGACAATAAGAAGACAAAGATAATTACGCATTATGAAAATGTTCAAGGTCAAGCAATTTGCGGGATGGCTTTTTACAGCAATTGCAGAAGCGTAAGAAGTGACATTCTAATTGCAACAAGAGCAGGAGGGCTATTCTCTTTACATACCACAACCAACGCCTGGTGTGATCATAGTAATTGGTCTGAAAATATTGTGTCATCTGATGATGAAACTCCGGCTGCCATAGATGATTTGACTGGGACTTGTATCGTTGCCCATCCTAGTGGGGAATGTGCAGTGATTGGTACTACAGAGGGATGGTTAATCAAATCTTCTCTAGTCATCACCGCATCATCAAACAAGAACACAAACGTTGCGTTTCGTGCACAGTCCTACCGTTCAATTCAATCAGTGTCGTTTCCAGACGTTGATAGTCTGCTCGTCTTCTATGCGAGAGGTGTTGTAATTTGGTTCAAATTTGATCAATCGCCGACTCCGCTGCACGTGATGAGACTGGGAACCACGGGAATTCCACTCTCATTTGCACATGATAGCGATGCAATGTATTTCGGTGATTCGCGAGGCAATATTGTCTATTTTTCTTCTTTTCGTCCGGCTGATGTTCATGAGCAGAAGCCAAGTTCTTTACTCGCCAAAGTACACGGGAAAGAGCACGTAACTGGACTTGCGGTGTCATCTTCGGGAGTTCTATTCTCCGTGGGGAACGATGGTTGTTTGTGTCAAAGTAGAATTGATTCAAATGGTCAGCTGCAGAAGCTTATGTCTTTTCCCATCGCGAACGTGACAGGGTTGAGGCACATTTGGAATGTTCCCAATGCAAGCGGTATCGAACGAATTCTAATAGGTGGATTCTATGGCAACGATTATGTCTTGCTGGACTATACTTATGGAGAATTGCTTCGCATAGCTACTGGTGGTAGACAAAGGCGGCAAGATATGTTTCTCAACTTTGACTGCAACACAGGAGGCCTTCGATCATTGGAAGTTGCTATTTTAACAGGTAAAAAAGATGGCATCAATTCTATTGATATTCACGACTCAGATTTACATGATAAGAACATAATTGACAGCATTGGATTACCGTGTCATGCAGAGAATATAAATGATGCTTGCTGGATTGAGGATGACTGTGAAAATCTGTATTTACTTATTGGTAGCAATGACGGGACTGTCAAGCTGAGTAGATTTAGTGAAAACAAGTTTGTCTCGACAGTGGACCTTCCGGCTCATGAGAGCTGTGTACGAGGTGTCTGCTCGAGCGGTCGCCTGTTAGTAACTTGCGGCGGCAAATTTAGTATGGAATTTTACATACTTGACAGCACTTCAACGACATTAAGCGGCGTTGCTTTGCTCTGCTCCTACCGGACACAGGGAAAGGTTACTACCGACCACAGAATGAATTCGGCCCGTGCCACTGCGTTGTTTCCACCTGAGACGCAGTGCCATCTCGTACTCGCTGGTGATTCGGACGGTGATCTACATTTATGTATCATATCAGAGCAAGCTACTTCAAGAAGAACAGTAATCGGAACAAAACTTAAAGGAGACGGTAGACCCATACTTTGCATAGAGCTTTTAAGATGCAACTCCGCCACGATCCTTGCTTTCGTTGGCACAACGGGTGGTAGGATTTCGGTATGGGTACTACCGGGAACCCTCACAGGCAACAGCGAAGGCACTCTGAAGCTTGATGGAATTATACCAAGTTCTCCCGTATATTCTTACATTGGTCACAAATCAGGAGTCAACGACATAGGGGTAGTGAAAGCAAATAATAACAGATCGCCGGATGACAATACTGTGATTATAGCATCGGTCGGAGACGACCAAGCTTTGTCAACAGGGATTCTCGAACTCACAAACATGCCGAATAAGATCAGTGCCCAGTTCTATCTCACATCAGAAATTCTGCTCACAACAACGTGTGCTAGTGCATCTGCATTAAAGGCAGTTCGAATAATCGTCTCTGACTCCAACTTTTATCGTATTTATACGATCGACTCGTCGCGAATTACTCTGTGGCATCTTTCTATCAATGATCATGAGCTGTCCGTCAAGTATGTTTCTTCATCCTCTCTTGGTACAGAAGGAAGCTGTGTGGATTGTATCCGCCACAAGAGGGCAGACGGGTCAACTCATGAACTGATTGCTGTAGGGGGTGAAGGCGTTGCAGTGCTGTCGCTTAATCTCGAAATTCTACGTGCTGCTCGCAAACTGCATGAAGCCAACTATTTATTGATAACAGCAGGAGCTGGATTTAGTGCAGATTCAGGACTGCAGACATATAACTGTGGCCCCGCTGAGTACCGTGCTATGTGCGATCCGTCAAAATTGCTTGAGAATTCTTTTGCCTTTCAACAATATTGGTTGAAATTTACCCAGTCTTACTTGGAAACACTTCCTCACGTTGGTTATGAGTTGCTGGATCAGTGGTGCAACGGTGGACGGTTGCGGAATCTGAACAGTAATTCTAACAACTTGTCAGGGTGGTGGGTGTACACTTCTAATGTGGATGGATTCTTTCGTCGCTTCCAAAGTTTTGCTGCATCATTATGCGAAATCCATGGATCAGCACTCAAGTATCGTTGTGCTTGTGCAATTGGATATGCTTACGGCGAGCCGAGACTTGGACAAGAGTGGCAACAGTGGAATAAACAGATACATTCGAAGGATGAATGTAAGCAAACTTCAGTAGAAATGAGTTGGGAATTACTGAACAATCTTACGAATTCAGATCAAGTCTTCCTGTGCTCGCATTGCCAGAACCCCATGAGACCGAATGTAGTTATGTTTAATGACAATGATGTCAACGTGCTTGATCCCATAGATATCGAAAGGGAGAGATATCAAACCTGGGAAATGGCTGTAGAAGATGAAGTTTCTTTGGATGATCAGAATTTGGTTATTCTTGAACTAGGTTGTGGAGTCGCTGTCCCAGCTGTGCGGCAAGAGTCAATGGATGTATTGATGGACTGTGCAAAGAAAATCAGGTCAACCGGACATGGATCCTTGTGTATGATTAGACTCAATCCAAAAGACGCAAAAATTGACAATGATGACGATTCATTTGAAGCAATTTCTGTTACATCTACGGCTGCCTCGGCTCTTCAACAAATAGATGTTTGGATTAATGTATTTAATAACTCATAATATAATGAATAATCATCTTCAAACGATATGAAGTAAATGTCATTTATATAAATATCAAGCAAATAAATGCAATGCTTCATTGTCGACGAAACAATGCTGGTATAAATCGGGTCCATCTTCTAACATCCTCACCCCTGCGAGATAATCTCAACAATTTTTGTCCATGATCCTCAATCTCCTTCTTTTTCCGACGTCTTTCACGAAAGAACTGGACCATGATATCCCCACACTCGTCATTTCTAACCCCTCCAGTTACAGACTTTACCTCATGATATGGATGTTTTGCCGCAGATAATAAATCTATGTGCGTCTTGATTGCACCTAATCTATTATCTGGTGCTCCATATATGATATGATCTATTCGAAATGCTTGTATCGAAGCTAGACACATTGGACAGGGTTCCAATGTGGTGTATAATCGTGAACTTGAAGGGAAACGCCAATTTTGTATATTGTTAGCCCCCTGTCGTAGTGCCAATAGCTCGGCATGAGCAGATGCATCAACATTGGTTTCAACTCGATTATGCCCCGTTGATAGAATTTGAAACACTCGCCTGCTGCTATCGTCAGGACGAGTGCACTCTCGAACGACGATGGCACCGATTGGTACCTCTCCTCTATCCCATGCATACTGTGCCTGTCGTAATGCCAACCCCATGAAGTAATGATCGATTGCAGTATAATTGTTTTCATGGAATGGAATGTCGATTGTTGGATATACGTTGCGTTTTAGAATCTTGAAAATTTTTCCACGTCGTGATGTAGTAGAATTTGCATAAGACGATAGAGACGGCACAACATTATGCAATGCATCACGGCGTTGTTTGTTTGTATTAAATAGAGCAAGCGTCAATACTTCGTTCCTTCTCGTTCCAGATCTCGTTCCATAATGAAAATGATGAATCGAGTAGTGCGACAACGGAGTCGAAGGAAGAGCAATTATTGCCGTTGCTATCAGTATTATCAATGCCCTGTAGTTCCGTCGATAGCAACTGCAATAATCCATCACTTCATTTCCAACTGCGCCATATGTATGTGGAATGATGATGTGTTGGGCGGGACCATCCTCCCTCCTCCTCTCTCACAGCATGGCGCTACTAGATCATATCCGTGCCCTGGTAGAGGCAGAGCGAGGTCTCACAGACGTTATCGAACGCACAGCTCCCCTCCTACCGCACAATTTGTCCTCGACGATGTCATCATCAACGCACATCGAGCCACCCCTCCTCCCCACACCACGTGATATCGACGAGGTTCACACAATATTAGCCGTGGCACGTGCGTACGCACATCGGACCTCGGCACCGCCGATGTGGGATCCATCTCTTCCAGTAATTGGATTTGCAACGCCAAATCCCTTACCACATCAATTGCGTGGTGGTGCTCTGGGGGCGATGCAATTGAAATTGGCAAGAGAGGAGAAGAAACGACGGGCACAGCAGCGACTGCTATTGGAGGAGAAGAAGGAACGACAAACAATTTTGAACGAGTCAGAAAGTAGTGGTGGTCCATCTTTGGGAATGCAGATGAAGGATGATGAAGAGGATAATGACCATATGAGAATGGATGTGGATGGCGGAGACGTTACCGCCGTGGTGAGAAAACGAAAGAGAGAAAATGCAATGAACATTCACGACGGACCAAACAATGAACGAGTGGAACAACAACTTTCAGAATCAAAGACAATTAAGAATCCACTACCACCACCATCACAGCAACAATTGTTATCGAGTGGACGATCCGCAGAGGTAACAAAGGAGAAGGCGAATATGAATTTGAGTGATTCCTCTAGTAGTGATGATGATGATGAAATTGGGTCAGATGGAAGTTAAATAAATCAGAAACTATTTATTGATACATTCATTGGTTTTTTTAATGCCCCATCTCTCAAATCGCGTTCATCCAATAATGCCTCCAAATATGATCTTAATTCGAACATTGATTCAACTCGAAGACTTGGTATCCTCTCACGAATCTCTTCCTCTGTATCACCTAATACGAACCCGGAATGAGTATCATACTGTGTACCTCCCTTTTGGGTGAGAAGTACTGATCCTCCACAGCCGGCACGATTGGCTGCAGTGATGTCATCATTTTCATTATCACCCACCATGACGACATGTGAAGGATCGCACCCCCAAACTTTACATATGTGCAGTATTGCATCAGGGAATGGTTTATTCCTGAGTATATTACCACCCGATATTTTACTGTCTCTACCGATTATTGGATAAAATAAGGGATCATCATCAACACAGACACAGCTAACCTCACCATCTATTGTCATTACTTCTCGTAGATAGGAATCACTGACAATTTGTGCATTCTCCTCACGATTCTTCGTAAATATGGCAAGTTTTACATTTCTATCTCGTAAATAACGGATGAGATCTGCACCTCCTGGCATTAGTTTCATGTTTTTCAATGCATCACGCGTGATTTCATCAAATATATATTGACATTCCTCCTGCCCCCCTGGCGATAGTTTGTTAGCCAATGTTAATACACAGTCTCGTTCGAGATCTTTCCCCATCGGATCTGCGTCAGCGACAGCGTAGATCCGCTGTCTCATTTCTGCAAAGTCAATAACATGTTCTACGAGAGTACCATCCATATCGAATATGACACCTTTCGGTGAAGAAGGGAGGATAGTAGTTGGTGTACAATGGACGACTTTGGTGCTAGATGATGATGAAAATTGTGGTGAAATCATTGTTGTTTGTCGGCGATGATTTTGTTGAAAGGCAGTAACTGAGATTGCATCGTTCAACAGGAGTATAACAACGATTGGAAGAAGGGCAAGCATCAGTATCATAACCCAACATGGAGAGGCAGCCACCTTCCCGCATAATCATCGGGCCATTTCACCTTCCCGCCTGTAATCATCGGGCCATTTTTGCTGGGCAAGCTGGTAGGAGGACGAGCGACGTTGTAGTTGTTGTAGGCGGCCCATTTACCGAAGCAGAACAAGAGCATCATTATTCTCTCATAGAATGTGGTCAGCAGCCAATGACGGTGCTCGTCGACGTCGTCATCGCGATAAGCGGAGGCGGACAGTTGTCATCTTCGAAAATGAAAATGATCAAGGAGGTGATATCATCACAAAGTCCAATACTATCGACACTGATGCGGAGGAGGACGGTAGCGATAGCGACGGAGAACGATCCACGACTGAATCCATCCATGGCGACTCTTCTCCCAGTGCTCGTTTGACATTGCAGACGGGAGATGCCGCTCTTTGTGGTAATAATGCCAAGCGTAAACGTAAGAAGAAGAAGCAGAGACAAATAATTGTAAGGGAAGAATATCCTGAGGCACTGGTAGCTCGATTGACATCGTCATATACTGCCGCCATGAACGGGGTTGGAGCACTGCATCGTACCAGTAGGCAGTATGAAGCAAATGCCGCCGCCGCTAACGTTAACGTTAGAGATGCATTTGACTCCATTCAATGTGTTGCACAAACGGCACGTAAAGCATTCGAACAATCTATATTGCTTGATCATGTCATCTTGGCACCAGTATTTCTCCACGATAATAAGGAGAATACTGTAAAAGCGAAGAACAACCGTGTTGTGCAAAATAATGCCGTGGAGGTGACATCCTCTGCATGGCTAGATCAGTGGAATCATTCATCCAGCGAGGCTGCTACGACGGCATTTCAAACAATATCAATAACCAAATGGAATAAACTCAGTACCGCTCACCGTAAAGATATTTGCAAAGTGGCATATCTTGCATTTGTTAATTACGCTGATTTACTATTGTGTTGTTTATGCACCAATGCATCTGTGACTACTAGTAAGAAGAAGAAGAAGGATATACTCGATCGTGGGGCAGTTTCCAAATTACAAGTTATGAATCTATTTTCGACAATGAGTCTTCCGCCTGATGCCGATAATTTAAATGCTACCAATCGTGTTTGGTCAAACGAGTCAACAGAACAGACCATCCGGCTCGCACTGGCAGCATACGTTGATGCGTCAGAACTTGACCCCACCGATCCAACATTGTGGTTCAAGATGGCATGTGCCGCACGTGCCTTAGGTTGGGAAATATCGTCACCAAAATCATTGCAAAATATGTGTGCTGCTCCACCCATGTCATACCGATGCTTGGAACGATTAGCACTCGAACGTGGTCTAGCGTCGCTACCGCTGGGAGTGCCTCCCAACCGTCTATTGCTGCATGCATGGAGAGAGATGGAGAACTGGGATAAAGGACCACATGCAATGCCTGAATGTAGTGTTGAGCAGGAAATAAACCATGATGATGACATGTTAGTGCAACAAGGGAATGAGCCAATACAACTGATACTTCAATTACCAAAGTACTCGTGGGTAACTTTAGGTAGAATGTTGATGAAGGCTTCTCAAGAGGGGGTAGCATATAGTCGCACTAAAGGATCGCCGCGTCCTGTTTGGTCAACAGTAGACCATGCAGAATTTGGGTCACCTCAGGTTGGCATAAAAATTGCCCCATTATTGGCTGTCCCACATCTTGTACTTAGAATAATCTGTGAGCACCTGGAAGAGACTGATCTTAAATCCTTAGCCTGCACATGTCGGGCGATGCCTTCAGGTCTTAAGTTTGCTAGAGCCGAGCGAGTGGATAAAATGATTGAAAATGAGGAAGCATATCCCCCGAAGGAGAAACTCGTTACAAGTGCCGATGGTACGGTAGAAAACATTGACGAAAAAATTACAACGTATGGCGTGACTCACACAAAATCTGATTTGAAGTCAAAGAGCAGCCGACGAGGTACAACATCTCCAACTCCCGGAGGAAGGATTTCCAAGCGTGTCCGGTCTCACATGATCACGACAGAAAAGCAAGCTGAACGTAAATCCAAACGATCAAGTGTCGAATATTGCCTCATAGCTGGTACTTTATCTTGTACAGCCCAGAATCCTGATTATAGCATGCTTCTGAATGCGGATCTACCACTCCTTGTACAATGCATAGACAATCATCCCTCACTATCACAAGCACATACTGACGACTCTGGTTGGAATTCGTCCGTGCGATCTGCACATAGTCATATAAATCATTTTGTTTCGCCAACATCTTTGAACGAATTTGCCCTAAAGTGGAGTAAACAGAACTCCGGACCACGAGAGCTACTCGAAGAATTCCTTATACATATTTCTCTTAATACCAGAGATGTATTCGAGACACTCTTGGTCGATAAAGATAGTTTATCCTCATGTATAATTGATTGTGAGTCTCGTACCAAATTTTGCTGCTTATTTCGCGAATGATATATCTCACAAAATCTGTCTTGCTTTCAAAATGTAAGGCTTTGACATGGTAAGGAGAAATGTTGAAAGTGATGCATCAACACCGTGGTACGAAACAGCATTTACACCTTGGTATTGTGTAAAAACATCCAACGATCTCTCAATCGTTGCGGTGAATCTATTACACGCTGAACTCCTATTTAAAAGATCTGAATCTCAGGACTTTGGTTCACATGAGGATGAAAGAGATTTAGGCGTAATTGAATTTGTGGTAAAGCATTTGTTGACGTTGCTGCCGACAATTTCTCGAATAGATAACTCCGAGAGCAAAAGCATGTTAGTTGAATTGAAATGTCGTTGTCTTTGGCTTGCGACTTCATACTATTTATGGACGAGTCGTTGCAGTAGTGATGCATCAATATCGAAAAGTGACGAGGTATTTGGCCTTGAATGCCTTGATGAAGCAATAGCACTTTTAAGCTCTGAGTTGAAACAAAATGAGACAATAATGACCCCTCATCTGGGATCGACTACTCGACGTGGTGAACACTGGCATGCTCTCTCTGCTGAGTTGCTGATGCAGTATAAAGAGCACATACAATCATCTTCAATTGTAACCATCGCCCGTCAGTGTTTTCAGGATATTCAGATTGACGTGAAGGAGCGATCGGGATCTAGTTGCGATGACATCGGCAATCTTTCTCCTGACAACAAGGCAAAGCTGGCTTCACTAGGCCTGGAATTGATAGACAGGTATACAAACAACGTTGACAAATCAACTGATGCCATAGAAGAGTTATTGAATGACTTTATTGTGCTGAAAGAAGATCGATTTCAACCGCTTGCGAATGCTCTTTCGTCTGGATCAATTGAGATTCATTGGGGAGAACTTTGGAAAGAAATACCGTCCTCTGCAGCTGATATTAACGTATTATCAAGTGAAGGCTCTCGTCCATCGATCATTCAAGTCTTAGCTTCCTCGCTCATGACGACAGAAACGATGATCCCATCAGTGTTCATGATTTACTCAAAAGTGGTTTGCGCCACACTACTGCGTAACCAAAAAATGTCAAGATTGAGAGCAAACCCTCTAAATCATGCAGATGAGAGTAAAGTGGCATCGTCAATACAGGGTCAAAGCATTGCTGAGAATAGTCGAAATAGGAGAGATCACTTGCTCATTGCTGTTGCGAATTTCTTTGTTGACAAAATGGCCAGCATAATATCCTCCTACATGAATGAAGCTGAAACACTTGAATCATTACTGGATGGAGACGACTTTTGTGGCCTAATTTTTGCTTCTCTAGACATTTGCCACAGGTATCAGAAGCATGGCATTGACGATTTTAATTTGCAAACATATCTGCTTGCTTCAGTATCACGACTCGTGCTATATCTTCGTCAATACATTGGATTGTCAGAACAAACTCGACAGAAAATTGAGAGCACATACTTTGCTGCTCTGACTAAGTTAATGATTCGAACGAATAGAGATTTTGTTGATCTGACTAGTTCAATTCATGACAAACGGACGAAGGAATGGCAGTCGCAGATTACTTCCAATTCTCGTTTAATTTCGTTGATTGCAGTCGAAATCGCTGAAATGTTGTCACTGTGTCCAACAAAGTTAGTAGCAGATGCAAGTGTAAGCGTATCCCACCTAATTACATCACTGTCAAGTTTTGGTGAAACAGATTCATATGCATTACTCGCTCAGTTCGTGGAAGCCCTGCTGATGCTTTGGGGATTTTTGACGAACTCACTGGACGCATCTTCTCCTTCTGAGAATTCTGCAAGAAATGTGCTTATGGTACCCATAGCTTCAGTGATTATTGCTCTATGTGGTTGTCCTGGTGCATCGATCGAAGGGACACATCGTTATGAAGAGATTAAGTCCGACAAAAGTGCAATTAGCTTCTCGGATTACTTCGACTCAGATGATAGTGTGAATTGCTTGTTCCTCACTGGAACTACAGCTGACGGAGATCAGCTGTCTCAGAGAACTTGGCTGAGAAAACTTTGCCAGTGTGTTCAGTGTATATCGATTGTGTTCAACTCAGTCAATGAGAAGCTGATAAAAGAGAACACGTCATGTCGACCATTCCCATCAAACCAGCATGGCCCGTTCCTACCATTGATTGCTGTCCGTGTCCTATCAAATTTATCTGAGGGAATATTTCACTTGTTCTCTGAAGATGTCTGGGGAGTAACCTACCCCTACGGCGCTAGAGAATGTGGCAGCATGATTGATAGTCTGCTTGGTGAGGCATATCTATATATTTATGGATTTTCCTTCTCAGGTGGAGACGCTGACACAGAGAAGGCCTACGCCCCAGAATCTATCACCTCAGCAGTACATCTATTTCGATGTATCAAACGTGTCTACCATGACAATCGCAAAACTCCTCCGACTAAAGGATTTGAATCGATCGAATTGGCGCTTCCTCCTGCGGAAGAAAGCAAAGCGAGCAAAGCTATTAAAGCATTTTTGTTTGATGGGGACAAAATGCGTGAGGAGTTGATTCGAACATCGACATCGGTGTTAGCCGATTTGCCTCCAGGTTTTCCTGAATGGGTCTTCCATGTTGAGGACACAAGCCTGTCTATTGACGATGAAGAAAGAAATATTGACTTGCTACGACGTGGTGTGGCTCGCGAGCTTGCAAAAGTTTCCTTGGCAAATCTGGACTCTACCCAGAAGTCTCCATCTGATATGGACAAGGAACAAGGTTTAACAGCAGAGAGGGAGATGGCTCAAACTCACGAGCTCAGCCTTTATCAAAAGTTTCGTAGTGTGCTCACTGATTTGTGCTATTGCCCGAAGAATGTCGAGAATTGGATGGCCCTTAGCGAGTGTTTTGGGTTCAAAGCAGAGGATATCTGCGACCGACTTGTACGTTTTACCGATCCAACTTCTGATTTCTGTCTGAACTCGAAATCGAAACGCGAATTCCCAGCAACTATGACATTAGAACAATTACAACGATCTCAATTAGAGGACTACCAAGAATCGTGTCAAGATTGGAGACCATTTCTTGGCAAGAATATGTTTGCCTACATGCAATATCCTTGGTCAAATTTTCAATCTCTACAGAACTGTGCACAAGAAGTTCTATCGACTATTCCACAAACTGATGCAACTGACGCTTCCTCAGACTACATGTGCTGGAAGTCAATTGCATCCAAATTTGACGCAGGAGATTACGTTTCCTGGGCAAACTCTTGGGGTGGAATGTTTATTATGGCGCTTCGTACAATGAAATTGAAGGCTCTAATGGTTGCAAGATATCTTGCTAAGACTAGCCAGCATGGCTTGCACCCTTCAGAAGTCTGTGTCGATATAGGAACTTCATTGTACAGCGAGCTGCAGCTTTCAACGGTATATGGGTACCCGAAGCATCCCATGACGCAATATGAAAAGAGATGCCTTGCAGAGAATGCTAAGTTTTTCTTCCATGAAGCTGTCAATCTTTCAAGCAGCTGTGAATATGCCCAAAAATGTGATATAATACCATTTGAGTTGTACTTTATGATCGGAAAGGTCCTTGAAAAGAATGCTTCAACTGTTCGAGAAGAGATGTATGCATGGGATACCGAGGGCAACTGTCAAACTCGTTTGTATGAAACATTAATGAATGAATCTATACTCAATTATTTCAAGGCATTTACTGATGCACAAAAAGCTGAGCAATCAAGTGGAGGGCGCGATAAATCACATACGGGTGGTAGCTCCCATGGCTCTTTGGAATGCCTGTATAGGCTACATGCGTCGCGATTCAAGGTGCTGTTGTCTGCTGTCAGGCGTTCCCCACATGAATGTGAACTAGCTGAGAGTGAGGCACTTCACATATCATCCTCAGTATGGTTCGATAAATCGAATGATTCTTCTTCAGTCATTGGAGTTCGTGGTAAAATATGGGACATATTGGCTGACTGTGTTGATGCATTCAATAACTGCCGCGTGGAGAGTCCACAGTTTCATAGATCTCTTTACAGATTGGCTCAGGCATACAACTTCGGCCCGCTTTTTCACAATCCAAACTGTGATTTGACTCTTGGAAGCATACAGATTGTACCACCAATCAAAAGTTATAGGATTAGTGGTCTCAGTAGTTCATACTGTTCTGAAAGTGCTGCTAATGTTATCGCCAAATTATTTGACAAGAAAAGGTGCGTTATATATGATCTATATATTGCTCACGCGGTAGATTATCTCACACATTGGCTATTTTGTAATTTTAGATCTCAGCTTTGTGCTGTGTGGGTTACGACGACGGCAGCACCAACTCCTTTTGAGGTTCTGAACGACTCAATTCGGAAGTATGACGCACTGCGTCTTAAGTATATCGAAGCATACATAGATTGTATGCGTGTTAATGAACGAAAAGACATGATCGAAACACTTCTTAGTTGGACAACAACGAGCGACCAGGATTTAGCTGGTTATTACGAGGTAAGTGCGGCATTGTGTGGGGGAGATCCAGGCAAGCATAGTAAGCAATCTCTACTTTTGGGTAATGGATTTATTGCAAATGTGAAACGCAAGGCATCCAACGCACTGGCAGAGATAATATTGCATGACTTGGCCTTCATGAAAAAGAATGGTGTGAAGAATGATGCAAAGACCAAGCTGAATGATCATTTAAAGCTTGCCTACAAATTGTTCCTCCATTTCAATTCTTCATGCAAAGAAGTTGCGGATTTTGTCACGTCAAACAAACCTTTGGCAGTAGCTGAGGCTCTTGGAAAATGTTACCTTACAATTCAAGCTGGGTACAGGATTTCGTCTATCAATTTCAATGACATGGACAGTGAGTTTTTATGTTCAGTATTGGAAGGAGCAACATCAAAGGCAAAGACCATGATACAAGCTACTAAAGCGGCTACTTCACGAAAGATTAAGGAGAAAAATCGTTCACCTCGCCGTTCGTCTCCTCCTATTGTACCTGAGATGGTAGCTGATTTAGATAATGTGGTAGCTGATTTAGATAAAACATAATTCATAAAATCCTTACTCCTACTGATTATCACTATTCACACAAATTCACAGTCATGAATATCGAGCTGCCTTGTAACTCGCAGCCCAATCCCGTTCACTTTCAAGCAGAGAGTGTATGTCACATATGTCGAACAGTGTTGTGAATCGATGCTCGTGTGGAACTGATGGCCAAAGATCGCCACCGACCGCCCGAAGGGCACTCTCATACACCGCTTTCCAAGCCTTGGGAGTATTGTCGATTGTGTATGGCGATTCTATACAGTATCTCTGCGGGTTCTGTGCGTCGGCCGCCGGCTTGTGCTGAGCAAGTCGATGCCGAAGGCAATCAACTGCACGTCCAGCTGCAGCATCAACCGCTTCCTTTTTAGTTCTATACCAGATTACATTGATTTCGACGATGATATCCTCGCTTTGACACATAGTTTTCTCGGGAACCAGCATGCGAGCCTGCTTGTCAAACGACATAAATTCTTCTTTGTACGTTCCCTCTTTACCGATCAGTTTGCCACTTTTAAACCGTTCAGCAGACAAATGACATGTAAAAATAGCACTGTAGAGGGGTGTAGATTCCATATTGCTCCAGGAGCTATAACAATCATTTCCAGGCGCCATTTCGTTGGCCAGACATTCCAGTGTAAATCCAGCCGATTTCAGCTTTTGTAAATATGAAATATAATGTTCTGCCAAGGCATGTTTTGGTGGGACAATTACTGCCTCATGCGGAAGACATCTCGGTAATACGACACCCGATGGTAAATCAGGAAGAGGAAGGGCGTCCGTTGCTAACATGTATGGAGAATCAATACATCTCTGCCAAGGACTTTTGTCAGATCCGAAACACCTTCGAAGTGAAAAGCAATCAAGTGCTTTGGCAGCAGCTGCATTTAATGCCAACTTTTTAGTGGCGTACCAGTATACCTCATCATCTTTTGTAGCAGTCTTATTCATTTGATTAAACGCATCCTTCTTCATATTCCCAGACGCAAAATGTTCGAATGTTGTTGGGCAAGTAAAGATGCAAGTAAATCTCATTTGAGGCGACTTCTCGCCATTTTCCCATACTGTATACCAATTCTTCAAACTGCCACTGAATGTCTTATTAGCAGAGTATAGTTGTTGAAGTTCAGCGCATGGCGCACTGTCCACGCCATGAAGGGGATAATCCACCAGCGGAGCGACGCAATTGTTATTTACTGACGGTAATGATGTTGTGTTCGTGTCATCCATCACCACATCTTGTGAACGAATGACTTCTTCGATCACCATCGTATTATTGTCGACGCCCTCGACGTCATCTCCATTACCACTCAGCGGCAACAGCTCGCAGAACTTGGGGCGTGGACGTCCCCAACCGTCGTCGGCATCGTTGGACATGATGATTGAGTAAGCGGTAATTTGAACTTAAAATTATCGCCTGGAAGACGTAGAGGGTGGTGCTCACTACGTCTATCCACCGAATTGAGATGACGATATGTAGTCCTGCTGGGATGCTGTTTTGGAAGGGGGCGTGCTCTCGAGTGGAGAGGTGAGTTCATAAAATGACCCACACTCATTTAATTTTAGATTCTGGATTCAGAACAGAATGAGGTTGAGGGAATTCAATTTATATTTTAGCATTGAGTATTGGTGGTTCTACCTAACCTTTCTATAATTACTTTTTCTAACAACAAATATTCTACGTCTAATTTGACCATCACTAGTCCACGTC
>Ga0247843_1001277_pt1 | contig 52398 bp, 58 predicted proteins | sample LaCruzMarch2017__FD_192420 | JGI IMG/M metagenome (GOLD analysis project Ga0247843, IMG submission 192420) | Freshwater microbial communities from meromictic Lake La Cruz, Castile-La Mancha, Spain - LaCruzMarch2017_8m | ecosystem: Environmental > Aquatic > Freshwater > Lake | place: Spain...
TGGAGGCCCTCAGCGGCAACGCCGGCTTCCGGGCCCGACAGGCGGCGCTGGAGCGCAGGGCCGGGGAGCTGCTGGCCCTCTTCGGCCTCGACGCCCGCGCCGACGACTCCGCCGCAAACCTCTCCTACGGCGACCGGCGGCGGCTGGAGATCGCCAGGGCCCTGGCCACCGGCCCGGCGCTGCTGCTGCTCGACGAACCGGCCGCCGGCATGAACCCCGCCGAGAAGGATGAGCTCTGCGCCCTGATCGACCGGCTGCGGGAGCAGTTCCAGCTCACGGTGCTGATCATCGAGCACCACGTGCCGCTGATGATGCGCCTCTGTGACCGCCTGGCGGTGCTGAATTTCGGCCGGCGCATCGCCCTGGGCAGCCCCGAGCATGTGCGCCACGATCCGGCCGTGATCGAGGCCTACCTGGGCGGGCAGGCCAGCGCCGCCGGGGAGCGCCGATGACGGCGCCACCACTGCTGGAGCTGCAGGGGCTGGTCGTTCGCTACGGGGCCGTGACCGCCGTGCGGGGCCTCGATCTGCAGGTGCGCAGCGGCGAACTGGTGGCCCTGCTGGGGGCCAACGGGGCCGGCAAGAGCACCACCCTGCGGGCGATCTCCTCCCTGGTGCCGGTGGTCGGCGGCCGGGTGCTCTGGCAGGGGGTGGAACGCACCGGCTGCCGCACCGAAACCACCGTGCGCCTGGGCATCGGCCACTGCCCCGAGGGCCGGAGGGTGCTGGCGCGCCAGAGTGTGGCCACCAACCTGGAGCTGGGGGCCTGGCTGCGGCGCGACCGGGCCGGCATCGCCGCCGACCTGGAGCGCTGCTACGGCCTGTTCCCGCGGCTGGCGGAACGGCGCCGCCAGCTGGCCGGCAACCTGTCGGGGGGCGAGCAGCAGATGCTGGCGATCGCCCGGGCCCTCATGGGCCGGCCCAGCCTGCTGTTGCTCGATGAGCCCAGCCTGGGGCTGGCGCCGAAGCTGGTGGCCGAGGTGATGGCCGCCCTGGCAGCGCTGCACCAGGAAGGGTTGTCGATGCTGCTGGTGGAGCAGAACGCCACCGCCGCCCTGGAGATCGCCGACCGCGGCGTGGTGCTGGAGAGCGGCAGCATCAGCCTGGAGGGCACCGCCGATGCCCTGCTGGCCGATGCGGGGCTGCGGGCCTCCTATCTGGGGAGCGGCTGAGGATGTTGCTGGTGCCGCTGCTGCTGGCCGGCCTGGTCGTCCTGGCCCTGGCCCTGGTAGGGGTTGTCGGGCGCCCCTGGCTGGAGCGCACCATCCTGGAGACCGACACCCCCTCCGGCAAGGCCTTCGACGCCGTGCTGATGCTGGCGATCGCCCTCAGCGTGCTGGCGGTGGTGCTGGAGAGCGATCCACTGCTGCGGCAGAACTGGGCCGGCACCTTCCTGGGGCTGGAGTGGGGCTTCACCCTCCTGTTCAGCCTCGAATACCTGCTGCGGTTGCTGGTCGTGGCCGAGCCACGGCGCTATGCGACCAGCTTCTTCGGGATCGTGGATCTGCTGGCGATCCTGCCCTCCTACCTGGGGCTGCTGATCGGTGGCGGCCAGCTGTTCCTGGTGGTGCGGGTGCTGCGGCTGCTGCGGGTGTTCCGGGTGCTGAAGCTGGGGGCCTTCCTGCAGGAGGCGGAACTGCTCTGGGGCGCCCTGGTCGCCGCCCGCCGCAAGATCACCGTGTTCCTGCTGGCCATGGTGACGCTGGTGATCCTGATCGGCGCCTTCATGGATGTGATCGAAGCCGGCAATGACGGTTTCGGCAGCATCCCGGTGGCGATCTACTGGGCCTGCGTCACCATCACCACGGTGGGCTACGGCGACGTGGCCCCGGTGACACCCCTGGGACGCTTCATGGCCTCGGTGGTGATGCTGATCGGCTACAGCATCATCGCCGTGCCCACCGGCATCCTCAGCGCCGAAATCGGCTTGAAGGTGCTGCGGCCTGCGGGGCGGCCCTGCCCCGCCTGCGGCCTGGGCGACCACCAGGCCGACGCCCGCCACTGCCGGCACTGCGGGGCTGCGCTGGACCCGGAAGGGGAGCCGTAGCCAGGGGCGTCGCCCCCCTGCGGGGGATCGATCGGTGAGAATCCCGCACAGACCCGCGACTGGCTGGCCCGTCATGCCGATGGAGGACTCCAGCCGCAGCGAAGAACTCAGGGCCCTTGGCTGGCCGGAGCCGGAGGTGCGCCGCTACCACCAGCTCTGGATCCACCGCAGCCGCTGGGGCGCCGCCAACCTGGACCGTGACGAGCGCCGGTTCCTGCGCCGGGGGGAGGTCGCCCTGATGGCGGTCCGGCGGGACTGCTTTGTGGCGCTGGATTTCGAGACGGCCGATCAGGGCCGGGACAGTGCCTGCTCGATCGCCCTGGTGCGGGTGGAGGGGCGCACCATTGTGCGCCGCGAGCACCACCTGATCCGGCCGCCGCGCCGGACGTTCCAGTTCACCTCCATCCACGGGATCAGCTGGTCGCAGGTGGCCGATGCGCCCCGCTTCGCCGAGCTCTGGCCGCAGCTGGTGAACGGTCTGGATGGGGCCCAGTTCATCGCCGCCCACAACGCCAGCTTCGATGCCGGTGTGCTGCGGGCCTGCTGCGAGCAGGCCGGCCTGAGGCCCCCAGCCCAGCCCTTCGTCTGCACCGTGCAGATGGCCCGGCAGGCCTGGAATCTGCGGCCCACCAAGCTTCCTGATGTGTGCCGGCATCTGGGTCTGCCGCTCCGGCACCACGATGCCCTCTCCGATGCCGAGGCCTGCGCCAACATCGTGCTGGCGGCGGGTCGGGGCAGCTCAGGCTAGGGCCGCCCTGCCCCGTCCCCGCCGCCACAGGCTGACGCCCAGGGCCAGCAGGAATCCGAAGAACTGCACGATCACCACACAGGGGCCCGACGGCAGGTTGGTGAGGCCCGAGCCGAGAAGCCCCAGCACGGCGCAGCCGCCGCCGATGACGGAGGAGAGCACCAGATAGGTGCCGAAGCGGCGGCTCACCAGCCGGGAAGCGCAGGCGGGGATCACCACGAAGGCGCTGATCAGCAGCACCCCCACCGCCTTGATCGACACCGCCACCACCACAGCGAGCAGCAGGATGAAGGCGATCCGGTGCCACTGGCTGCCCACGCCGAAGGCCCCGGCCAGATCGGCATGCAGGGTGACCAGCACCTGGGCCCGCAGGCTCACCAGCAGGTAGGCCACCGCCGCCACCAGCAGCACCGCGATCAGGGCAAGGTCCAGCCAGGAGATGCCAAGGATGTCGCCGAACAGCAGTTGCTGGATCCCGCCCTTGTAGGTGGTCACCAGGCTGAGGGCCACCACGGCGAAGGCCAGGGAGGTGGAGTAGACGATGTTCAGCAGGGCATCGGTGGGGAGCTGGCTGCGTTGCACTAGCAGGTTCACCAGCAGGGCGAACAGCACCGCGAAGGGGATCAGCACCAGGGTGGGATTGAGCCCCAGCAGGATGCCCAGGCTGATGCCCAGCAGGGCCGAATGGCCCAGGGCATCACTGAAGAACGACAGCTGCCGCAGCACCGCGAAGCTGCCCAGCAGGCCGCCCAGGGCCCCGGTGAGCAGCCCGCCGACCAGGGCCCGCTGCATGAACGGCTGGCCGATCACTGCGGTGAACGGGGAGAACTCCGTCATCCGATCCGGGGGCGGCCCATGGGCGCCTGGCGCCGGGGATGGCTGGGAAGGTCGGCCGGGTCGTAGAGGCGCTCCAGCTGGGCCCGGGACAGGGCCAGTTCGGGACGGCCGCTGCAGCGCAGCTGGCGGTTGAGGCACAGCACCTGGTCGCAGCTGCGCCGCACCATGTCCAGGTCGTGGGAGACCTGCAGCACGGTCCAGCCCTCACTGCGGCGCAGATCGAACAGCAGGCTGTGGAACTGCTCGGTGGAGGGGGCGTCCAGGCCGGCCTGGGCCTCATCGAGCACCAGCAGGCGCCGGGGCCGCACAACGCAGAACGCCAGCAGCACCCGCTTCAGCTGCCCCCCCGACAGCTCGCTCAGCAGGCGCTCGGCCAGCGGCCCGCAGCCCGTCTTGACCAGGGCGGAGCGCACGGCGGAGCGGCGCTCGGCGCCGCCGATCCAGGGCAGGCGCGGGCCGGGCGGATCCCAGCCGAAGCCGACGAACTCGGCCACGGTGAGCGGCAGGCGCCCCTGGAGCGGCAGGGCCTGGGGCAGGAAGGCCAGCTGGGCGCGGACCTGCCCCGGCAGCTGGCCGGCGGGCCCCAGCCGGTGGCCGAGGATCCGCACCTCGCCGGCCTGGCGGGGGATCAGGCCGAGGATCGCCCCCACCAGGGAGCTCTTGCCGGCCCCGTTCGGCCCCACCAGGGCCGTGTCGCTCTCGGCCGCGAGCTGGAAGCTGACGTCGTCCACCGCCAGCACCCCATCGCGCAGCACCCGCAGGCCCTCGACCTCCAGCACGGCCATCAGCGGAACGCGCTCACCAGATCGGAGACATTGCGGCGCATCACCGCGCCGTAGGTGGCCGGGTTGCGGGAGGCCTCCTCGGTGCCCGTCTCCATCGGATCGAAGACGCTGATGCGGATCCCCAGATCGCCGGCCAGGGCATTGAAGGAGCGGTTGCCCTGCTGGGGTTCGCTGAGCAGGGCCCTCAGCTGGGTGCTCTTCACCGTGTCGGCGACCCGTGAGAGATCCGCCGGGGAGGGGTTCTGCTCCGGCACATCCACCAGGTACTCGGCCTTGAGGCCGTAGCGGTCGGCGAAGTAGGGGGCGAAGTCGTGCAGGACCACGAAGGTCTTGCCCCGGAACGGGGCCAGTTGCTTCTCGAATTCCGTGTTGAGCTGGCGCAGCTGGCCGCTGAAGGCGGCGGCATTGCGGCGGTAGCCATCGGCACAGGCCGGATCAGCCGCGATCAGACCGTCGCGGATGTTGTCCACCTGCTGGGCGGCGCGCACCGGATCAAGCCAGATATGGGGATTGATCGGGCCATGGGCATGGCCGTGGTCGTGATCGTGCCCATCGGCGTGCTCCCCACCAGGCTCCTCCGGGTTCTCCAGGGTGGCGATGCCGCGGCTGGAATCGATCACCTTGAGGGCCGGGTTTTCGGCGCCTTGCACCAGCTTGTCGAGGAACGACTCCATGCCCAGGCCGTTCTTCACCAGCACCGTTGCGTTGCGGATGGCCGCCACATCCCCCGGCCGAGCCTGAAAATCATGGGGGCCGCTGGCGGCGGGGATCAGCGCCGTCACCTCGGCGCAGTCGCCGGCCACGGCGCGGGTGAACAGGGTGATCGGCAGGAAGGTGGTCACCACCTTGGGGCGATCGGCACGGCCGGCCTGGGGTGCGGCCGACTCCGCCGCCGGACGGCAGGCCAGCAGGAGGGAGGACAGGGCCGCCGCCACGGCCAGAAGGGGACGACGGGATGGGAACGGGCTCATGGGGCAAAACCTCCGGAACGGGGTGGGCGGGAGCGGACGGACGGGGGCAGGGTGACGGGCCAGAGCCACCACTGGCCCTGCTCGCCACCGGCGACTAGATGACGGCCATCGGGTCGCCAGCTGAGGCTGGTGATGGCCTGGCCGTCGCCTTCGAGCAGCTGCTGCAGCCGGCCCCGCCCATCCCAGAGGGCCACCGTGCCATCGCTGGAGGCGGTGACCAGCAGGCTGCTGCCGGGGGCGAAGGCGACCGCATGGACACGGCCCTCATGCAGCGCCAGGGGTTCCGGCGTCCAGCCCTTGGCGCCGCGATCCTTCTGGCTCCAGATCACGGCGATGTCGCTGGAGGCGACGGCCAGCAGCGGCGCCAGACGCCCCGGCTGATCACACCAGGCCAGGGCCCGCACCTTGCCGGGGAAACCACGGAACTGCCAACCGGTGCCGGCCCCGCCGTCGGGCCAAAGCATCAGCGAACCGTCCAGCTGGCCACTGGCCAGCAGGTTCCCCTGGCCGGACCAGGCCAGGGCCAGGCCCGCCGAACCGGTGGGGCAGCGCTGGGGTGCCTGGGCAGGGTCGTCCGGAGACCAGAGCAGCACCTCGCCGTGGCAGGCCGCCGCCAGCCGCCGGCCATCCCGGCTCCAGGCGAGGGCCAGCACCGTGCCCTTCAGCTCCGGGCTCTCGATGCGCAGGGTCCTGCTGTCGCCATCCCACAGCCGCACCTGCCGGCCAGCCCCCACCGCCAGCAGGGGGCCCTGGGGCTGCCAGGCGGCCGCATCCAGCCAGTGGCCCCCCAGGGGCAGGGGGTCGAAGGCGATCGGCCGCACACCGGAGCCCCCCAGCTCCCACAGCAGCAGCTCCCCGTCCTGGCCCGCCGCCATCAGATAGCGGTCGTCGGCGCTGAAGCCCACCACATCGAGGCTGCTGTCCCGCTCGCCGCGCAGCAGCTCCTCGCAGCCGGCGCGGAAATCGATCAGCAGCAGCTCGCCACCGGCCGTCGCCATCGCCAGCAGCTCGCCATCGGCCGACCAGACCTGGGCCGTGATCGCGTGGCTGCAGGCGCCGCACAGACGCTCCTGCACCAGGGTCGGGGGGGCCGCCATGGGGGGCTCAGGCCACACAGGCCTCGAAACCGGCCCGCAGGGCGGCCTCGTCGAGATCGCGGCCGATGATCACGAATTGGGTGCTGGGGGTTTCGCCCTCGCGCCAGGGGCGATCCCGCGTGCTGTCGATCAGCATGTGCACCGACTGGAAGACATAGCGGTGGCTCTCGCCGTCGATCTGGAGGATGCCTTTCATCCGGAACAGATCGGGGCCCCGTTCACTCACCAGCCGATCGATCCACTGCTCGAGTTTCTTGTAACTCATCGGCCGCTCTTCGATGAAGGCCACCGAACCGACGGCCCCGTCGTGCTCATGGTCGTGGTCGGAGGTGAGAAATTCCGGGTCGATCGCCAGGGCCCGCTCGAGCTCAAAGGCCCCCACGCCCAGGATCTGATCCATGGCCGCATCGGCCCGGCAGGTGGGAATCACCCGCGCCAGCGGATTGAGGGCCCGGGTCCGTTGCTGGATGGCCAGGCAGGCCTCGGCGTCGACCAGATCGATCTTGTTGAGCAGCAGCACATCGGCGAAGGCGAGCTGCTCCTGGACCTCCTCGCTGTCCCAGTGCTGCTCCACATGCTTGAGGTCAACCAGGGTGACCACGGCGTCGAGCTGCAGTGCGTCGCGCAGGTCCTCATCGACGAAGAAGGTCTGAATCACCGGGGCGGGATCGGCCAGGCCGGTGGTTTCGATCACGAGGTGGTCGAAACGGTCGCGGCGCTTCATCAGATTGCCGATGATGCGGATGAGGTCGCCACGCACGGTGCAACAGATACAACCGTTGTTCATCTCAAAGATCTCCTCATCGGCCTCGATCACCAGCTGGTTGTCGATGCCCACATCGCCGAATTCATTCACAATCACGGCCACCTTCTTGCCGTGCTCGTGGGTGAGGATGCGGTTCAGCAGCGTCGTCTTGCCGGAGCCGAGGTAACCCGTCAGGACAGTGACAGGCAAGCGCTCCCGATCAGGGGCCATGGGACGGGGCCTGGCGCTGCCGGGCCGGGTTTGGGAATCATTATCAAGCTAGCAGCCGTGGGACGGGAGTCCGCGCTTCAACGCAAACCGCGTCCATCACTACCGCCCCGCACGGGCGATCTGCCTACGGTCAGGTGCTGAAGATGGCGTGCGATGGCCCCGGAACGCTTCTTCCTTGAGCTGGACCCACCGCTGGAGGCCATGCGCAGCTGGCCCCACGTGGTGATCGTCGGCGGTGGCTTCGCGGGGCTCAAGGCCTGCAACGCCCTGGCCGGCAAGCCGGTGCGCGTCACCCTGATCGACAAGCGCAACTTCAACCTCTTCCAGCCCCTGCTGTATCAGGTGGCTTCCGGGCTCGTCTCGGAGGCCGATGTGGCCTCGCCCCTGCGCCAGATGGTGGGCGAGGCCGCCAACATCCAGATCCTGCTGGGCGAGGTGGTGGACATCGACACCGAGGCCAGGGAGGTGGTGTTCAACGACCACCGCTATGGCTACGACCACCTGATCCTGGCCAGCGGTTCGGGCAGCACCTACTTCGGCCATGAGGAATGGCGCCCCCTGGCGCCGCCGATGAAGATCCTCGAGCACGCCGATGAGATCCGCCGCCGGCTGCTGATGGCCCTCGAGGAAGCCGAGCAGACCCGGGACCCCGAGCGGCGCCGCTTCCTGCAATCGGTGGTGGTGGTGGGGGCCGGTCCGGCGGGGTGCGAACTGGCCGGCTCCCTGATCGAGCTGATGCACCGCGCCGTGGCCCGGGACTTCAAGCAGCTCGATCGCGCCCAGTGCCGGGTGATCCTGCTGGATGCGGTCGACCGGGTGCTGCCGGCGATGGCCGCCAACCTGTCCCGGGAGGCGGCGGCCTACCTGGAGCGGGCCGGCGTCGAGCTGCGCCTGAACACAATGGTGGCGGCGATCGAGCCGGGCCGGGTGATCCTCAAGCCCCCCCCGGACACCGCCGCTGGTGAGGCGGACAGCGGCGGCGAAGGCCTCGGCGACCTGGAGGCCGCCACGATCTGCTGGACCGCCGGGGTGCGGGCCTCGCGCCTGGGCCGGCTGCTGGCGGAACGCACCGGCGCCCCGGTCGACCGGGGCGGCCGGCTGCAGGTGGAGGCCGATTTTTCGCTGCCGGGCCACCCGGAGATCCGGGCGGTGGGGGATCTGTGCCACTACGCCCATACCGGCGACGGCCGGGTGCTTCCAGGCATGGCGGGGCCGGCCGTGCAGATGGGCGGCTGGGTGGCGCGCGACATCCTGGCGGGCCTGGAGGGGCGCCGCAGTGAGCCCTTCCGCTGGTTCGATCTCGGCAGCATGGCCGTGATCGGCCCCTGGTACGCGGTGGCCGATCTGCGCGGGCTGCATGTGAGCGGCCTGGCGGGCTGGGTGCTCTGGGCCCTTGCCCACCTCGCCTTCATCCCCGACACCGAGAACCGCATCGCCCTGTTCAGCAAATGGATGTGGCAGATCGCCACCCGCCAGCGCACGGCCCTGCTGATCACCGGCCGTCCCGACCAGCACATCGGCGTCGATGTGGGACTGGAGCGGGCCGTACCGCCGGGTGGCCTGGCTCAGTCGCCGGAGGAGCCCCCCTCCGGACCCTTGAATCGGTTGATCAGCACCCCCAGAATCACGGCGATGTAGAGCGGCCCGGCGATCCCCAGCACCACGCTGGCCATGCGCGCCGGAGGCCGTGCAGGGGTGATGTCGCCATAACCGGTGGTGGTGAGACTGACGAAGGCGAAGTAGTTGATGCGGGCGAAATCCAGCTGCCAGACGCTTTGGGCGGCCGCCCCCGGATGGGAGCGAACGATCGCGGCCTGGCCATCGGCGGTGTTGGCCAGGAAGCTGCCGGGCTCGATCGTCTCCAACACGCTCAGCACCAGGCCACCGCTGAGGCCGAGCAGCAGGTAGCCGGCCACTGCCCCGGCCACCACCGGACTGGTGGCCCGGGGCTCCCGGCCCAGGGTCCGCACCAGCCGCACCAGGCTCCAGCCGATGAACAGCGTGGTGATCAGCAGCAGGGGCACCCCGGACAGCCGCTGCGACGCAGGGGTCAGCAGCCAGTACAGCTGGGCGATGAGGTTGGCGCCTCCCAGCGCCAGGTACAGGCGATCACCCCAGTCACGCGCCACCGAGCCAGCGAGGAAGCCGCCCAGCTCGACAGTGGTGAGCAACGTGAGCAGGAAGTAGCCCATCGAGCCGGCCAGGCGCAGCGTCTGGGGAAACGCCAGGCTCAGCATCACCAGCAGGCACAGAAACAGCAGCCGGCGGTAGAAGCGGTGCCGCCGGCGCGTCAGGCCTTCCGGCGTGGCCGGCGCCGCCAGGGGTCGGATCACGGAGGCGATGGAGTCGGAACCGACAAGGTAGGTCGGGTCCCAGCGACAACCAGCAGCCCTGGACGCAAAGGCGGAGCACCGCCCGATACTGGAGCCATCCGCAAGGACTCCGATGGCCTTCCGCTTCCGACCCGCCACCCGCCTGCTGCCTGCCGCAGCTGGGCTGTTGCTGGCACTGGCCCCCATGGCCCCGGCCCTGGCCCAGGGGATCCCCTTCAACGAGATCCGGGCCCTCAACCTGGCCCGCAATGCTGCCGTGCTCAGCAACGGCGGGCTGACGGTCTACACCCCGGCCAACTGCATGTTCAGCACCTCGGCGGCCACCAACCCCTGCCTGGTGCGCAACGACGCCGACGGCTTCGTCTACCGCTTCCTCGGAGGCCCCCCCGGCTGGGAAGCGAAGGGACTGCCGCCCACCACGGAAACCGAGATCAAGATCGCCCCGGACGGCCGCCGCGTGGTGGCGATCCTCTTCAACGGCCCGCCCCGCTCCCGCTGAGCCCGGCAGTCGGCCACGGGAAAGCGGCCTAACCTGCCATCAGCCTCCCCGAGTCCTTGTCCGTTCCCGCTTCCCCCACCCTGCGCTGGGTCACCGCCGGTCTGCTGCTGGTAGCCGCCGTCCTCTGCCTGGCGCTGCCCTTCGTGTCGGCCACCCTGCTCACCATCGCCCTGGGCGGGGTGTCAGCGGCGGCGGGCGTCTCCCAGCTGCTGCGGCTCACCTCGGCCGATGACACCCGCAGCAAGGTGTTCCGCGCCATCTCCGGGGTGCTCTACGTGGTCGGCGGCATCGGCCTGGTGGCCTTCCCGGTGGCCAGCACCGTGAGCCTGACCCTGTTCATCGGCGTCCTGCTGGCGGTCGAGGGGGTGATGGAGCTGGCGGGCGCCGCCGCCGGCGCCGGGCCGGCCCGGGGCCTGGTGCTGCTTGATGGCATCGTCACCGTGGTGCTGGGCGGGATGCTGATCGCCGAGTGGCCCTCCGACAGCCTCTGGGCCATCGGCACCCTGTTCGGGTTCGGCCTGGCCTTCTCCGCTTTCAACCTGATCACCGCCCCCGCGGCTCCCCAGGCCTGAGGGCTGGGGCTCATTCGGCCACGGCCAGGCCCTCGGCCCGGCGCGGATCCACCGTCCCCAGGCTGCCGCCCCCCGCCAGCACCTCGACGCTGTTGGCCGCCCCCATGGCCGGGGCCCGGCGGATGCTGTGGCCCATGGCCTCCAGCAGGCGGCGGCTGTCGGGGCTCAGGCCCTCCTCCGCATCGATCCGGTCGGGCCACAGCTGGCTGTGGATCCGGAGGGAGGCGACGGCACTGGCCAGGTTGAGGCCGTGCACCATCCGGTTGAGCAGTACCTGCAGGATTGTGGTGATGATGCGACTGCCGCCGGGGCTGCCGGTAGCCAGCCAGGGGCGGCCATCGGGGCGGAACACCAGGGTGGGGGCCATCGAACTGAGGGGCCGCCGGCCGGGAGCGATCGCATTGGCCGTCCCCTGGCGCAGACCGAAGGCGTTGGCGCTGCCAGGGAGAGCGCTGAAATCGTCCATCTCGTTGTTGAGCAGGAAGCCCATTCCCGGCACGCTGATGCCGTTGCCGTAGGGGAAGTTCAGGGTGGTGGTGAGGGCCACCAGGCCGCCCTGGCGGTCGGCCACCGAGAGATGGGTGGTGTTGGTGCCTTCCCGGGCGGCGGCCGCCTCCAGCGCCGGGGCCGGGGTGTGGCGACGGGGATCGATGCGGCGGCGCAGACCATCAAGGTGAGCAGGCGACAGCAGCCGTTCCACCGGCACCGCCACCTGATCGGGGTCGCCGAGCAGGGCATTGCGGTCGCGGAAGGCCAGGTTCATGGCCTCGGCCATCACGTGCAGGCTGGCGGCGGCGTTGAGGCCGGTAGCGACCAGGTCGAGGGGTTCGAGGATCCCGAGCAGCTGCAGCAGGGTGAGCCCGCCCCCGGGCGGCGGCATGGTGAGCACCGGGTGGCCGCGGAACTCGCGCCGCAGGGGCCGCACCAGCCGGGCCCGGTAGGCACGCAGGTCGCCATGGGTGATCAGGCCGCCACCCCGCTGCATGGCCGCCACCAGGGCATCGGCCACCGGCCCGACGTAGAAGCCCCGCTCCCCCTCGGCGGCGATGCGCCGCAGACTGGCCGCCAGCTCGCTCTGGCGCAGCACCGTCCCAGGCACCGGGGGCGGCAGGAACAGACGGCGGGAGACGGGGTCGGCCTGCAGCCGCGGGGCGGCGGCGGCCAGGGAATCGCTGAGTTCGCGGCTCACCGGAAAGCCCTGGGCCGCGAGCCGGATCGCCGGCGCCATCACCTGAGCCAGCGGCAGGCGGCCATAGCAACGCTGGGCCAGGGCCAGGCCGGCGACGCTGCCGGGCACGGCGGTGCTGAGCAGGCTGCGGGTGGCGCGGGACCGGTCCACCTGGCCGTCGGGGCCCAGAAACATGGTGGCCGTGGCCGCCGCCGGAGCCGTCTCGCGGAAGTTCACCGCCACCGCCGTGCCGCCGCCGATGGCCAGCTCGGGCCCGCTCGCTTTGGTGCCAGCGGGTGCCCCGTCCAGGCAGCCCCGGGCCGCCGCCGGCGAAGGGCCGGGCAGCCAGAGCAGCAGGAAGCCGCCGCCGCCGAGGTTGCCGGCCTGGGGCAGGGTGACCGCCAGGGCGAAGGCGGTGGCCACCGCCCCATCCACCGCGTTGCCCCCCTGGCGCAGGATCGCCGCGCCCGCCGCCGAGGCCAGCGGCTCCTGGGCCGCCACCAGCCCCCGGGCCGACCACTGGGGCCGGAAGCGCTGCTCGCCCTCCAGCAGCACGTTGCTCTCCGCAGCGGCGGGGACCACGGCCTGGGCCCGCGTCAACGGCGCCGGCAGGGTGCCGAGTCCCACCAGCAGCAGCACCGCCCTGGCGGCTCCCCGGCGGCCGGCGCTCACAGCGAGGCTCCGTAGCCGCCACCCCCGGGGGTGGCGATCTCCAGCAGGTCGCCCGGCTGCACGGCCACCTGGTCGCAGCCGGCCAGCTCCAGCTGGGAGCCATCGGCCCGCTCCAGCCGGTTGCGCCCCACCGCACCATCGCCACCACCGGCCAGGCCGAACGGAGGCACCCGCCGGGAGCCCGAGAGGATGGCGACGGTCATCGGCGCCAGGAACCGCAGCCGCCGCACCACGCCGTCGCCGCCAGGCCAGCGGCCGGCGCCGCCGCTGCCGCGGCGGATGGCGAAGCCCTCCAGCCGCACCGGGAAGCGGTCCTCGAGGATCTCCGGATCGGTGAGGCGCGAGTTGGTCATGTGGCTCTGCACCGCACTGGCACCGGCGAAACCGGCGCCATCGGCCAGCACCCCGGCGCCGGTGCCGCCGCAGATCGTCTCGTAGTACTGGCGCTGGGCATCGCCGAAGCTGAGGTTGTTCATCGTGCCCTGGGCTGCCGCCATCACCCCCAGCGCCCCGAACAGGGCGTTGGTGACCGCCTGGGAGGTTTCCACGTTGCCAGCCACCACCGCCGCCGGCGGCAGCGGGTGCAGCAGGCACCCCTCCGGCACGATCAGCTCGATCGGTTCGAAGCAACCGGCGTTGAGCGGGATCGCTCGGCCCACCAGGCAGCGGAACACGTAGAGCACGGCCGCCTTGGTGATCGCCAGCGGGGCATTGAAGTTGCCCTCCAGCTGGGGGGAGGTGCCGCTGAAGTCGATGCGGGCCCGGCGGGCGGCCCGGTCGATGCGGACGGCCACGACGATGCGGCTGCCGTTATCGAGCTCGACGCTGTGGTCGCCGTCGCTGAGGCGAGCGATCGCGTCACGCACAGCCTCGGCCGCGTTGGCCAGCACGTGGCCCAGGTAGGCGCTGACCTCCCTGGTGCCATCGCGGCTCAGCAGCCGCTGCAGTTCGCTCTCCCCCAGCCGGTTGGCGGCCACCTGGGCCTGCAGGTCGGCCAGCAGCTGGTCGGGGTTGCGCACCGGGTGGGGGCCAGCGGCCAGCCGCTCACGCCAGGCGGCCGCATCGAACTGGCCCTGGCGCAGCAGGGGCACGTGGCGCAGCAGCAGCCCCTCCTCCTCGATCCGGCGGCTGAAGGGGGGCATGGAGCCCGGGGTGAGACCGCCCACGTCGGCGTGGTGCCCGCGGCAGGCCACGAACAGCAGCGGCGCCGCCCCGCCCTCGGGGGGGAACACCGGCGTGATCACGGTGATGTCGGGCAGGTGGGTGCCACCGTCGAAGGGGTCGTTGGCGGCGTAGGCATCGCCCGGCGCCAGGGGCGGCAGGGTGGCGGCGGCCACGGCGGCCAGCAGGCTGGCGACGCTGTCGCCCATCGAGCCGAGGTGCACGGGGATGTGGGGGGCATTGGCCACCAGCCGGCCGGCGCCATCGAACAGGGCGCAGGAGAAGTCGAGCCGCTCGCGGATGTTCACCGAGCGGCTGCACTGGCGCAGCCGTTCCCCCATCTGCTCGGCGATGGCGGCAAAACGATGGTTGTAGAGCTCCAGCCGCACCGGATCCACCGCCCCGGCGCCGTTGCTGGCCAAGGCCGCGCCAGCGGGCGGCGCCTGCCGTTCCAGCAGCAGTTCGCCCCCCGCCAGCACCCGGCCACCCCAGCCGGGCTCCAGCACCGTGGTGCCCGTGGGCTCCACCACCAGCGCCGGCCCCGCGATCCGCTGACCCGCCGCCAGCTGCTCCCGGCGCCAGAGGGGCACCTGGCGCCAGACCATCCCGTCGCCGCTGCCCCCGCCGTGCTCTTCCGCCAGGCAAAGGGGCACCCATTCAGAGGGCTCGGGCGGATCCGCCGCCTCAGGGAGTTCCGCGGCCCTGACAACACCCGCCGAGACCTCGGGCGCCGGAGCGCTCACCTCCACCTGCAGCCGCTCCACCACCAGCGGCTCGTCCGCCACCACGAAGCCGAAGCGCTGCCGGTGGCGGGCCTCCAAACCCGCACGCAGCTCGCCCAGCAGCCCCTCGGGCGAACCGGTGGGCCAGGGCAGCTCCAGCCCCTGGTCACTGCCGCGGTAACGCAGCTCCAGGCGGGCCTGCCAGCGGGGTGCCTGGCCGGTCGCCAGATCACCGCTGGTGCGCAGCTCGGCGGTGGCTTCGGCCACCAGCGCCTCGATCGCCCGCTCCAGCTGGGGCAGCAGCGCCGGCTGGAGGGGCTGCCGCAGGGTGCACTCCCGCAGCAGGGAGGGGCGGGCCAGGCCGATGCCGTAGGCCGAGAGCACCCCGGCCAGGGGATGGAGCAGCACCCGGGTGAGCCCGAGGGCGTCGGCCAGGGGGCAGGTGAGCTGGCCGCCGGCGCTGCCGAAGCTGACCAGCACGGCGCCGCGCAGGTCGTGGCCGCGCTGGATCGAGATGCGCCGGATCGCCTCGGTCATGCGCTCGATGGCGATCGTCAGCGCCCCCTGGGCCGCCGCCTCCGGCCCGGCCACCCCCAGCTGGCGGGCCAGGGCCTCGAAGCGCTCCACCGCCACCCCCCGATCGGCCGGCTGGTCGCCGCCGGGGCCGAACAGCCGCGGCAACGCATCCACAGGCAGGCGGCCGAGCAGCAGGTTGGCGTCGGTGATCGCCAGGGGCCCCCCGCGGCCGTAGCAGGCGGGTCCGGGGTTGGCGCCGGCCGAGCGGGGGCCCACCTGCAGGCGCCCGTCCTGCACCTGCAGCACCGAGCCGCCGCCCGCCGCCACCGTGTGGATCGGCAGCATCGGTGCCAGCAGCCGCAGGCCGTCGATTTCGGTTTCGTTGCTGCGCTCCCAGGCGGCCTCGCCGCGGCTGCCGTCGAAGTGGAAAACGTCGCTGGAGGTGCCCCCCATGTCGAAGCCGAGGATCGGGACGTCGCCGAATCCGGCGGCCGCCGCCACCGCGACGGCCGCCACCATGCCGCCGGCCGGACCGGAGAGAATCGTGTCCTTGGCCTGGAGCAGGGCGGGCGACTGCAGGGCTCCGGAGGAGGTCATCACCCGCAGCGGGATGGCCGCCCCGATGGCGGCGCGCACCTGATCGAGATAGGCCCCCAGCACGGGACCCAGGGAGGCCTCGAGCACGCTGGTATCGAGGCGGGGCACCAGCCGGGGCTGGCGGCTGAGCTGGTGGGAGAGCACCACCGGAGCGAAACCCCGCGAGGCCAGCCAGCTCCCGAGGGCCTGCTCATGGACCGGGTGGCGGCCGGCATGGAGCAGGGCCACCGCCACGCCCCGATATCCATCGGAACGGGCCTGGGCCAGGGTCGCCTCCAGATCCGCGTCCAGCTGCAGGGGCTCCAGTTCCTCGCCATCCGCCGCCAGCCGGCCGCCGACTTCAATCACCCGCAGGGGGGGCGGTTCGGGCCGCCGGATCTGAAGGGCAAAGAGGTCGGGGCGGTGCTGGTCGCCGATGCGCTGCAGATCGGCGAAGCCGCGCGTCACCAGCAGCAGCACCGGCGCCCCCTGGCGCTCCAGCAGGGCGTTGGTGGCCACGGTGGTGCCCAGGCGCAGCTCCGCAACGAGCCCGGGGGGAACGGGTTGGTCCGGCGCCAGCTCCAGCAGCTCGCGCAGGGCGGCCACGGCGGGATCCTGCGGAGCGGTGCCATCGGCCCGGCGCGGCGGATCGGAAAGGCGCTTGCGCACCAGGAGCTCACCGCTGGGCGTGCGGGCCACCACGTCGGTGAAGGTGCCGCCGCGGTCGATCCAGAAGCGCCAGCCCGTACGCGTCACGGCTGCGGGTCAAGGCAGTGGCAGAGGGGGTGCACCGGAATCTGCGCCAAGGAGCCCTCCCAGAATGAAGCGCTGCTGCTCGACCATCCCTGCAGCACATCCGCATCAATCATGAAGATGCATCCGGCAGGACGGCACAGAGAAACTCAAAAAGAACAACGATAGTGAATTAGGAGCAAGTCGCAATGAAGCCGGCAAGCCTTCACGGGTCTTCAGCGGTCTTCATTGGAGTCCTCGCAACAACACTCCTGGTACAACCGCCAGCCGCCTTTGCTCTGGACTTGATCTTCATCTTTGATGGACTGAGCGGCACCTTCCGCAATCTTGAAGCTGGAACCGCCACGGGTTTTCCTCCCGCCGAAGTCGAAATGAATGTCGCCTCGTCGTCAGGATCGCCCAAGGGCGCTACACCAAGGCTCCGCGATGCCTCCTTCCAGACTGCGGCTATGTCTCGGTGACGGCCGACGGATCCATTTTCACTTCCCCAGCTCGCTTCCATGGCCATAACGATGGTTGGCAACTTCTGATCACGACACCGACCCCGTCACCATTGCCATGGCCCCTGTTTGGAACCCTGATGTATTGCCCAGGCTATGAAGTGGACGGCGATCCAGAAAGGTGCCCGGCTCCGGGCCCAGGCACTGAGCCCAGGTCCGGATGGCTCACACCACCCCCCCATGGCGATCCCGGAGACGACGGCGTCCCAGGTCCGCTTCCCTTCCTGGGCGTGGCCGCCGCCTTCGGATTCAGCCGAAAGCTGAGACGCAGGATCCGAAACAGCCCTCAGCGGTAGTTCTCGAACTGCAGCGGCAGCTCCAGGTCCTCGCCGCGCAGCAGGGTGATCACCTGCTGCAGATCGTCCTTGTTCTTGCCGGTGACGCGCAGGCTCTCGCCCTGGATCGCCACGGTCACCTTCTTGACCTCATCGCGCACCTTCTTGCTGAGCGTCTTGGCCAGCTCCTGGCTGAGGCCCTTGCGCAGCTTCACCACCTGCTTCACCCGGTTGCCGCCCACCGGCTCGGGGGTCTGCAGATCGAAGATCTTCAGCGACAGGTTGCGCTTGGTGGCCTTCTGGCGCAGCACATCGACCACCGCATCCAGGGTCATGTCGCTGGCGGTGGTGATCGTGAGGCTGGCCTCCTCCACCTCGATCTCGGTGCCCGAGTCCTTGAGGTCGTAGCGCTGGCCCACCTCCCGGCGCACCTGGTCGACGGCATTTACCAGCTCCTGGCGGTCGAAGTCGGAGACGACGTCGAAGGAATAGCTGTCGGCCATGGGGCAGGCGAAGGCAAGGCAGCGCCAGCCTAGAAAAGAGACCCTGCGACCCCTCTCGATGACCTTCTCTCTGCCCAGCACCCTCCTGGCGGCCAGCATCGCCCTGCCGGTGCTGCCGGCGGCCGCCGGCGGGCCCTTCGCCTGGTCCCTGGTGCTCTCGGGAGCCGTGGTGGTGCTCAGCCTGATCCCCCTGGGGGCCGCCCGCTCCCAGGCCGACTTCCAACCCTCCGACCTGGCCGCGCCGCGGGCGATGTTCGAGCGGCTGCCCGCCTGGGGCAAGCGGGCCAACTGGGCCCACCAGAACAGCTTCGAGGCCTTCACCCTGCATGCCCCCGCCTGCCTGCTCTGCCTGGTGGTGGCCCCTGGCGTGCTGGCGGCCTCCCCCTGGCTGGCGCTGGCGGCCTGGCTGCACCCCGCCCTGCGCCTGGGCTACCTGGCGGCCTACGTGGCCAACCTGCCGCCCCTGCGCAGCCTCTGCTGGGCCGGCGGCATTCTCTGCACCGCCCTGCTGTATTCCGAAGGGCTGCGGGCGGTGCTGCGCAGCTGAGTCAGCTGCCGCCCCTCTCCTGCAGCCCCTTGAGGGCCGCCAGCAACGAGGCCGGGCTCTGGGGATCCACCATCAGCACCGATCCCCCCTGGGCGGCGGCCATCTGCTGGCCCATGGCCATCCAGTCCCTGGCCAGCAGCAGCCGCAGGCCCTCGGCCGCCGCCGGATGGGCCTCGATCACGGCCGCCAGCTGGGTGGCCGACTCGGCCCGCGCCTTGGCCAGCAGCAACTGCTGCTTGGCCTGGGCATCGGCATCGAGCAGCACCGCCTCCTGCTTGGCCTTGGCATCCAGCACCAGGGCCTCGGCCCGGCCCCGGGCCGCGTTCACCTGGGATTCCCGCTCCCCCTCGGAGCGCAGGATCGCCGCCCGCTTCTCCCGCTCGGCGGTCATCTGCTGCTCCATGGCCTGCTGCACCCCCTGGGAGGGCTGGATGTCGCGCAGCTCCACCCGGGTCACCTTCACGCCCCAGGGATCGGTGGCCTGATCCAGCTCCTTGAGCAGGGTTTCGTTCACCTCCTGACGGGTGGTGAAGGTCTGGTCGAGGTCGAGCTTGCCCATCTCAGCCCGGATCTGGGTGAGCACCAGGTTGACCATGGCCGCCTGCAGGTTGTCGACGCCGTAGTAGGCGCGGGCATGCTCCAGCAGCTGCCAGTACACCACCGCATCCACCTCGATCGAGACGTTGTCGCGGGTGATGCACTGCTGGGGAGGGATGTCGAGCACCCGCTCCTTGAGCGATTCATGGCTCACCACCCGCTCCAGGCCGGGGATCACCAACGAGAGGCCGGGGCGCAGTTGCCGGTCGTACTTGCCGAGGCGCTCCACCAGCATCGAGCGGCTGCTGCTGGTGACCTTGACGCCGCTGATGCCAAGACCTGCGAGCACCACGAGCACCGGAATGATGAGGGCTTCCATGCAGGCTTTATCACTGGGGCAACGCTAGGCAGGATGGGGGGGAAGGCCAACGGTCCCGTTGCTTTCGTTGCCCTGGCCACCGCCCCTTCGCCCCCCGCCGATGCCCGCCCCCCCGATCCTCTGGCTGGCCCTGGCGGGGGTGCTGCTGGTGCTGGAGCTGGTGGGTGCCGATGCGGACGGCCTGCTGCTGGTGGGCGCCGTGGCCGCCCTGCTGCTCACGCTGGAGGCGGTCCTGGTGCCGGTGGTGCCGCCCCTGGTCCAGGTGCTGCTGTTCGGCGCTCTGGTGGGGGCCGGCTACGGCTGGATGCGGCGCTGGTCGGCGGGGCGCCAGGCGCGCACGATCCCCCAGGGTGCCCGGGCCGAGCTGGCGGAGGTGACCACGGCGTTTGATGCCAATGGCGATGGCCGGGTGCGCTGGCAGGGCCAGAGCTGGGCCGCCCAGAACCTGGCGCCCGACCAGCTCCTGCTCCCCGGCACCCAGGTGACGGTGATGGGCAGGGAGGGAACGCGGCTCCAGGTGCTGCCCCGCCAGGAGTCGCTACAGGGCTAGAGCCGGGCTGGCTAATCGAAGAACATCAGGCTCACCACCTTGCCCATGTCCTCGGCGGTGCGGCAGCTGGAGAGCAGGGTTTCGCTGTCGTGGAAGGCGTAGCAGATCAGCTGGTCGCAGCGGTTGATGATCTCCTGGTTGCAGAGGCTGCTGGCCATGGGCAGGGGCAGTTCGTCGTTCTCCGGCTTCTCCACCAGGTGCAGCACCCGCTCCAGCTGGCTTCGGGATTCGCCGGGCTGGCGCTCCAGGCTCTGGGGCAGCAGCACGGTGAGGCGGGCCGGATCCACCTCCAGCACGCTGCGGATCACGGCGGCGTTCACGCCCTGGGCGCCGGAGGTGATCAGGTTGTGGCCCTCCTGGGCCAGGGAGCGGGCCACCAGCTCCACCAGATGGATCGACACCACCGGCACATGGCGGCTGCCAAGGAAAGCGATTCTGCGTTTGCCCCGGTCCTGGAGCATGGCCAGCTCCTGGGCGAGCGTATCGATCCGGTCCAGGGCCGGAAGATCTAGGGACCGGGTCACCCGTTATCGACAACCAACGACCTGAAACTAGCAGCGCCCTCAGGCATGGACCGCCAGCCGCAGCCGGCCGAACAGCCGTTCGAAGTGGCAGTTCTCCTCCACCAGGCGGATCGCATAGGTGGCCTTCACCGCTTCATGCAGCCGCACATGGCCGATGGCGGCGTCGATCACCTCCACCGTGGTGAGGGTGTCGTGGTCGACCTTGAGCACCGGCACCTCCAGTTCCTCGGCCCGGCTGATCAGCTGGGGCAGGGGTTCGCCGGCCCCCGTGAGGATCAGGCACTGGGTGGAAGCCTCCAGGGCGGCCAGCTGGATGTCGGTGCGGTCGGCGCCCGTCACCACAGCCATGTTGCGGCGGCGCCGGAAGAACTCCATCGCCGAGTTGACGTTCATGGCGCCGATCGACAGGGTCTCCACCAGCAGGTCGAGGCCGTCGTGGCAGCAGAGCACGGTGGCCTCGAGGCGGCGGGCCAGCTCCTCCACCGTGACGCTGCGCAGCAGGGGGCTGCGGGGCATGACGCCCAGCACCGGGATGCCCAGCCGCTCCAGGGCCGGCTGCACCGCCTCCCGCACGTCCGGCACCATGTCGGGCACCACGGCGTTGAGCACGACACCGGCCAGCAGATCCCCCAGCTGGCGCCTGGCTTCGAGCAACGCATCGACGCTGCGGCTGTCGCTCCAGGGATGCACCAGCAGCACCGGCGCCTGCAGGGCGTGGGCCAGCTGCACCAGGCCCAGGCCGTAGAGCTGGCCCTCGCTGAGACTGCCGGCCCCCTCCAGCAGCACCAGGCGATCGGCGTCGTCGTGGATGCGCCGCTGCAGCAGCTTCAGGCCCTCCCCGGGGGTCAGGTCCCCCGCCAGCAGGCGCTCCCGGGCGGCCGCGGGCTGCAGCACATGCAGCGAGGGGATCAGCTGGTCCTGGGACAGTCCGAGGGTGTCACCGATGAAGCGGACATCGGGATCGAGCAGGGGGTGACCCGGCGCCGCTTCGGGAACGTTGTCGAGCGGATCGTCCATGCAGGTGACAAGCGGCTTACCGAAGGCAAGCGGCACGCCCCCGCGTGCGAGCTGGCGACCGAGACCGAGCACCACCGCCGACTTGCCGCTGAAGGGTTCGCAGGAGCCAATCAGCAGGGGGATGGACATGGGTTGACCTCGCCGGGTCCTGCAGGTGCGGGGCAATCTAGGCAGCACGTCCACTGCAAGCCCATGCCGGACCCGTCGAGCGACTCCCTCACCGTGGCCGTCACCGGGGCCAGCGGCGCCCTGGGGCAGGCCCTGCTGCGCCGCTGGCATGGCCGCGGCGCCCAGCTGATCGCCCTCTGCCACAGCAGCGCCCCGTTGCAGCTGGCCGGCCCGGACGGGCAGCCGATCCCCCTGCGCCAGGGGCACTGGCAGGTGGGCCAGGAGGCGGCCCTGGAGCCCCTGCTGGAGCAGGTGGACGTGCTGGTGATCAACCACGGCATCAACGTCCATGGCGACTGCAGCGCCGCGGCGACCGGCCGTTCCCTGGAGGTGAACGCCCTGAGCGCCTGGCGACTGCTGGAGCTGTTCGCCGCAGTGGCGAAGCGGCGGGAGGGGGTGCAAAGGCGGGAGGGGGCACGGCGGGCGGAGGTGTGGGTGAACACCTCGGAGGCGGAGATCCAGCCGGCCGTGAGCCCCCTGTATGAGATCAGCAAGCGGCTGCTGGGCCAGCTGCTCAGCCTGCGGGCACCGGAGCTGGCCCGGACGCTGCGGCTGCGGCGGCTGGTGCTGGGACCCTTTCGCTCCGCCCTCAACCCGGTGGGGGTGATGGGGGCCGACTGGGTGGCGGGGGAGATCCTGCGGCAGGCCGACTGGAACTGCAGCCTGATCATCGTGACGCCGAACCCGCTCACCTACCTGCTGATGCCGCTGGCCACCCTGGGCCGATGGGCCTACGTGGGCCTGCTCAGGCGCCAGTGAGGGCAGCGATCGGGCCTAGAAGTCGCGGTCGGTGAGGATGTCGCAGCCGTCGGAGGTGACGACGACGGTGTGCTCCCATTGGGCCGAGAGGCCGCCATCCACCGTCACCACGGTCCAGCGGTCCTTGAGGGTGCGGCAGCCTTTGCTGCCGGCATTGAGGATTGGCTCCACCGCCAGGGTCATGCCGGCACGCAGCTGCATGTTGGGCAGATCCCTGGTGCGGTAGTTGAACACCGAGGGTTCCTCGTGCAGGTTGCGGCCGACGCCGTGGCCCGTGTAGTCCTCGACGATCGCGTAGCCGTGGGCCTCGACGTGGTCCTGGACCGCACCGGCCAGCTCCAGCAGGGTGCTGCCGGCCTTGACCGTGGCCAGGCCCTGCATCAGCGATTCCTGGGCCACCCGGCTGAGGCGGCGGGCCTCCTCAGGCACCCCCTCACCGACGCAGAGGGTGACGCAGCTGTCGCCGTGGAAGCCCTCGAAGTAGGCGCCGGTGTCGATCTTGACCAGGTCGCCGGCCTTGATCACCCGCTTGGCGCTGGGGATGCCGTGGACCACCTCGTTGTTGATGCTGGCGCAGATGCTGGCCGGGAAGCCGTGGTAGCCCTTGAAGCTGGGGGTGGCCCCCATGGCGCGGATGCGGGTTTCGGCGTGGCGGTCGAGGTCGCCGGTGGTCATGCCCGGGGCGGCCATGTCGATGATCTCGCGCAGCACCGTGGCCACGATGCGGCTGGCCTGGCGCATGATCGCGATCTCCCGCGCCGATTTCACCTCGACACCGCGGCGGCCCTTCTGGATGCGGGGGCCGGCCTGGGTGAGAGGGGTGCCGCCGCCCTTGACGCCGTTGGTGCTGGCCAGCAGATCGGCGAACAGGTTCATGCGAGGGGTACGGGCCGGACAATCAAGTTATCAATGGCGTCCCTCCCGCCGTCGGTTCCCCGTGTCCAAAGCCACCCCCGCCGCCCCCTCCTGGGGGGTCCGCCTGCGGCAGGCCCATGCCTGGCTGGCGCCGCTGGTGCTCGCCCCCCTGCTGCTCTCGGCCGTCACGGGGGTGGGATACCGGCTGCTGCGCGACTGGGGGGGGCTGAGCCGGGATCAGGCCCATCCGCTGATGGTGCTGCACGAGGGCGAATGGCTCCAGGGCTGGGTGGGCGAGGTGGGCGAGTCGGTTTACGTGCTGCTCAACGGCCTGGGGTTGCTGTGGATGCTGATCACCGGCGGCTTCATGGCCTGGGAGCGGTTGCAGCGGGGCTGGCGGCGGCGTGGGGGGAAGGGGGTCACCTGAGGCGTTAAGGTGTTGGTTTGGCCTGGCGCTCCGAGAACAGGGATGGCAACCGAGATCGATCCGTCCACGGAAGTGGACCCACAAACCCCAGACGCGGAGCCCCAGTCGGTGGAAGCGGAAACTGCAACGGGAACCGTGACGGCCACGGCTGCTACAGCCACGGCGGCCACAACAGTGAAGGTGACCACCGGCAAGCTCAGCGCCCGGGCCCTGATCGACGAGTTCGAGGCGGCCCAGCTGAAGAGCGACCTGCCCGAGATCTACGTGGGCGACACCGTCAAGGTGGGCGTGCGAATCCGGGAAGGCAACAAGGAGCGGGTGCAGCCCTATGAGGGCGTGGTGATCGCCAAGCGCCACGGCGGCCTCAACCAGACCATCACCGTGCGCCGCATTTTCCAGGGCATCGGCGTGGAGCGGGTCTTCATGCTGCACAGCCCCCAGGTCGCTTCCGTCAAGGTGGAGCGGCGCGGTAAGGTGCGGCGGGCGAAGCTCTTCTATCTGCGTGACCGGGTGGGTAAAGCCACTCGCGTCAAACAGCGCTTCGATCGCTGAAGCCTGGTTTCACGGGATTTCATTGCCCGCGTTTCCCTTTCACGCTGTCCAGGGACCATCGCCTTGCGCCGTTAGTTCAGCTGGTAGAACGCAGGTCTCCAAAACCTGATGTCGGGGGTTCAAGTCCTCCACGGCGCGTTCGATGGTCCCATTTGTAGTCTCGTGGTTCCGGAAATGGAGTTGGATCTACAACCCGGTGATGTGGTCAAGGTGCTGGAATCAGCTGCCCTTGGCTGGGTTCGGGCCCGGGTGATCCGGGTCAAATCCGGAGGTCGGGTCGTGGTCCAGAGCGACCAGGGGCGGGAATTCACCGCCCGGGGCAACCAGGTGCGCCTGATCGAACCCGCCGGCTTCCGCCCCTGAGGCCAGGGCGATCTGGCGCCATTACGCCCCAGTTCGAGCCTGCCTTCCCAGCCAACCGTCTCAATGTGCCCCGTGCCCTGCACGGGGCTTTTTGTGTGGCCGATCGTCGTCCTGACCCCACCAGCCGGCGTTGACGGTTGGCGTTGAAAGTTGGCGTTGACGGTGGGACGGGTGACGATGGATACTTCTTTAGTCGGCGTTCGCGCCGTCGCGATCGCCCATCGGCGTCGAATCCACCCCTCGGGGCGATTCGAGCCTCGAACGACGGTCTGGGACTGTAGTTCAATCGGTTAGAGCACCGCCCTGTCACGGCGGAAGTTGCGGGTTCGAGCCCCGTCAGTCCCGTTCTCAACCATCTGGAGCCGCTTCCGTGCCCGCAACGGTTCCCGTACGCGTTCGCCTGGCCCCCAGCCCCACCGGCACCCTGCACATCGGCACCGCCCGTACGGCGGTCTTCAACTGGCTGTTCGCCCGCCACCTCGGGGGCGCCTTCCTGCTTCGGATCGAGGACACCGACCGGGAACGGTCCAAGCCGGAATTCACCGAAAACATCCTCGATGGCCTGCGCTGGCTGGGCCTGACCTGGGATGAGGAGCCGGTGGTGCAGAGCGAGCGCATCGAGGCCCACCGGCAAGCGATCGGCCAGCTGCTGGCCAGCGGCCATGCCTACCGCTGCTTCGCCAGCGACGACGAGCTCTCAGCGATGCGGGAGCGCCAGCAGGCCGAAGGCCGGGCGCCCCGCTACGACAACCTGCACCGCGAACTCACCCCCGAGCAGCAGCAGGCCTACATCACCGAGGGCCGCGAGGCGGTGATCCGCTTCCGCATCGATGACGGCGCCACGATCACCTGGAACGATCTGGTGCGGGGCGAGATGCGCTGGGCCGGCAGCGACCTGGGCGGCGACATGGTGATCGCCCGCCGGGCGCCCGCCGATGCCATCGGCGACCCCCTCTACAACCTGGTGGTGGTGGTGGACGACGCCGCCATGGCCATCAGCCACGTGATCCGGGGCGAGGACCACATCGCCAACACCGGCAAGCAGCTGCTGCTCTACGCCGCCCTGGGTCTGACGCCGCCCCTGTTCGCCCACACCCCGTTGATCCTCAACCAGGAGGGCCGCAAGCTCTCCAAGCGCGATGGCGTCACCTCCGTGGGCGACTTCCGCGCCATGGGCTACACCGCCGAGGCCCTGGTCAACTACATGACCCTGCTGGGCTGGTCGCCGCCGGAGGGGATCGGCGAGCGCTTCAACCTCGAGCAGGCGGCGGCGGTGTTCTCCTTCGAGCGGGTCAACCGGGCCGGGGCGCGCTTCGACTGGGACAAGCTCAACTGGCTCAACGCCCAGGTGCTGCACGCTCTGGCGGCCGGCGAGCTGCGCCAGCGGCTGCTGCCCCTCTGGCAGGCCCGGGGCTGGGGCGATGGGGCCGGCGCCGACGCCGCCTGGCAGGAGGATCTCTGCGCCCTGCTCGGACCCTCCCTCAGCCTGCTGGCGGACGGGGTTGACCAGGCCGCGCCCTTCTTCGAAACACCAAAGCCGGATGAGGCGGCCCTGGCCCTGCGGGCCGACGCCGGCAGCCGCGCCGCCCTGGGCGCCCTGCTGGAACAGCTGCCGGAGGACCCACTCGATGCCGAGACCGCCCAGGGGCTGCTGGCGGAGGCCGCCACGGCCGCCGGCGTCAAGAAGGGGGTGCTGATGAAGGGGCTGCGAGCCGCCCTGCTGGGCAGCCTCAAGGGCCCTGACCTGCTCACCACCTGGCTGCTGCTGCACCGGCTGGGCAGCGACCGGGAGCGGATCGCCGCGGCCCTCTGACGCAGGGCCCCTGGGCTTCAGTCGTCGAGGGCGCCGTAGATCGGCTCCACCCGGATCGCCTGGACGCTGCCGGCCCGCAGCACAAGGAATTCACTGGTCAGGTCGTTGATCGGCACGTTGACGAAAGCATCGAGGGCCGCGGCGTTCAGCACGCCGCCGTACCAGGCCTGGAACTCTTCGATGGTGTTGAAGTGCACCTCCTGGTGGTGACCGCCGATCAGGAACAGGTGGATGGCGTAGCGGCGGGGGGTGCGGGCCATGGAGCAGCGGCAGCGGCTGAACGCCCACAGGATGGCCCATAGGGCCGCAACAGACTCACTGCAGGCTGGTACAGGGGATGCAGCGGGGCGCCGGAGGCGGTGAGGCCCAGGCAGACCAGCCGGTGCTGGTAGGGGGCCAGCAGCGCCAGAACCCGGGCGTCCTGGCCCAGCCGGCGGCCGCCGTTGCCCCAGCCCAGCCAGATCAGCCCGGGGCTGGCGCAGCGACCAGCGGCCCGCAGACGCCGCCGCAGCCAGGCCCCGTTGGCGGCCCCCACCGGATCGGCGGCCTGGGCCAGGGCCGCCGGGCTGGGGCTGATGCGGGCGAAAAGGTTGAGCACCTCCAGGCCGCCGTAACCCCAGCCGGCGGCGAAGGCCATCAGCCGCCGCAGGGTGGGGTCGTCGTGGCGGTGGTCGGCGCGGGAGGGGTTGAGGCCGATGAACAGCAGCCGGCCGCCCTGCGGCTCCCACACCCGCTCCAGCCACCAGCGGTAATGGCCGCAGCGGCTGAAGGCGGCCCGGCCGATGGCCGTCACGGCGCTTCCGGGCCGCCGGATGGCAGGCTGTGGCGATTGGCGGGCAGATCCCAGGGACAGCCATGGAGCGGGACAAGCCCCTGTTGCTGCTGGTGGATGGCCACTCCCTGGCCTTCCGCAGCTTCTATGCCTTCGCCAAGGGCGGTGAGGGGGGCCTGAGCACCAAGGACGGGGTGCCCACCAGCGTCACCTACGGCTTCCTCAAGGCCCTGCTCGACAACTGCAAGGGACTGGCCCCCCAGGGGGTGGTGATCGCCTTCGACACGGCCGAACCCACCTTCCGCCATGAGGCGGATGCCGCCTACAAGGCCCACCGGGAGGAGGCGCCGGAACACTTCTTCGCCGATCTGGCCAACCTGCAGGCCATCCTCAGGGACTGCCTTGACCTGCCCCTGTCGATGGCGCCGGGCTACGAGGCCGACGACGTGCTCGGCACCCTGGCCAACCGGGCGGCGGGCGAGGGCTGGCGGGTGCGGATCCTCTCCGGCGACCGTGACCTGTTCCAGCTGGTGGACGACGCGCGTGACATCAGCGTGCTGTACATGGGTGGCGGCCCCTACGCCAAGAACAATGGCCCGACCCAGATCCGCCGCGCCCAGGTGATCGAGAAGCTGGGGGTGCCACCGGAGGGGGTGGTGGACCTCAAGGCCCTCACCGGCGACAGCTCCGACAACATCCCCGGGGTCAAGGGGGTGGGGCCCAAGACGGCCCTGACCCTGCTCAAGGCCCACGGCGACCTGGACGGCATCTACGCCGCCCTCGACGAGCAGAAGGGGTCGCTGAAAACCAAGCTGGAAACCGACCGGGAGAACGCCTTCCGCTCCCGCATGCTGGCGGAGATCCTGGTGCAGATCCCCCTGCCCCAGGAGCCGCGCCTGGGCCTGGGGCGGGTGGACAGTGAGGGACTGGGGGCCCGGCTGGCCGAGCTGGAGCTGTTCAGCCTGGTGAAGCAGACCGAGGGCTTCGCCCGTCTGTTCTCGGCGGAGCCCCCCGAGCCCACTGCCGTTGCCACAGCCGCTACCGCTACCGCTACGGCCGCCCCCAGTAGCGATCCAGCGGCGCCGGAGGTGCCCGCAGCGACAGAGCCGGAGGCCGAAGGCAGCCTGCCCGCCCTGCGGCCGGAGCTGATCACCACCCCGGAGGCCCTGGCGGCCCTGGTGGAGCGGCTGCTGGCCTGCACCGATCCGGCGGCGCCGGTGGCCCTCGACACGGAAACCACCTCGCTGAATCCCTTCAAGGCGGAGCTGGTGGGGATCGGCGTCTGCTGGGGGGAGGGGCTGGCGGATCTGGCCTACGTGCCCATCGGCCACCACAGCCCGCCGGCCGCCGATCTGCTCAGCACACCGCCACCCGAGCCGGAACAGCTTCCCCTGGATGCGGTGCTGCTGGCCCTGGGGCCCTGGCTGGCCAGCGCCAGCCACCCCAAGGCGCTCCAGAACGCCAAGTACGACCGCCTGATCCTGCTGCGCCATGGGCTGCCCCTGGCCGGTGTGGTGATGGACACCCTGCTGGCGGACTACCTGCGGGATGCCAACGACAAGCATGGCCTGGAGGCGATGGCGGAGCGCAACTTCGGCTTCCACCCCACCGCCTACGGCGATCTGGTGGCCAAGGGGCAGAGCTTCGCCGACGTGCCGGTCGAGGCGGCGGCCCTCTACTGCGCCATGGACGTGCACCTCACCCGGCGCCTGGGGGCGCTGCTGGCGGAGCAGCTGGCGGCGATGGGGCCCCAGCTGCCCCTGCTGCTGCAACAGGTGGAGCTGCCCCTGGAGCCGGTGCTGGCCCAGATGGAGGCCACCGGCATCCGCATCGATGTGCCCTACCTCAGGGAGCTGACCGAGGAGCTCAGCAGCACCCTGGTGCGGCTGGAGAGCGAAGCCCAGGAGGCGGCGGGGGTGGACTTCAACCTGGCCTCCCCCAAACAGCTCGGGGAGCTGCTGTTCGACACCCTGGGGCTCGACCGCAAGAAGTCGCGGCGCACCAAGACCGGCTGGAGCACCGACGCGGCGGTGCTGGAGAAGCTGGAGGATGACCATCCGGTGGTGAAGCTGGTGCTGGAGCACCGCACGCTCAGCAAGCTGCTGAGCACCTATGTGGAGGCCCTGCCGGCGCTGGTGGAGCCGGAGACGGGACGGGTGCACACCGATTTCAACCAGGCGGTGACCGCCACCGGGCGGCTGTCGAGCAGCAACCCCAACCTGCAGAACATCCCCATCCGCACCGAGTTCAGCCGCCGCATCCGCAAGGCCTTCCTGCCCCAGGATGGCTGGCGGATGATCAGCGCCGACTACTCCCAGATCGAGCTGCGCATCCTCACCCACCTCTCGGGCGAACCGGTGCTGGTGCAGGCCTACAACGCGGGCGACGACGTCCACGCCCTCACCGCCCGGCTGCTGCTCGAGACCGACACGGTGACGCCGGAGGAGCGGCGGCTGGGCAAGACGATCAACTTCGGGGTGATCTATGGCATGGGGGCCCAGCGGCTGGCGAGGGAAACCGGCATGGGCCAGGCCCGGGCCAAGGAGTTCCTGAGCCTCTACAAGCAGCGCTACCCGCGGGTGTTCCTGTACCTGGAGCTGCAGGAGCGTCTGGCCCTCAGCCGCGGCTACGTGGAGACGATCCTGGGGCGGCGGCGCCCGTTCCACTTCGACCCCGGCGGCCTGGGGCGGCTGCGGGGCAAGGACCCGCTGGAGATTGACCTGGAGGTGGCCCGCCGGGGCGGGATGGAGGCCCAGCAGCTGCGGGCGGCCGCCAATGCCCCGATCCAGGGCTCCAGCGCCGACATCATCAAGCTGGCCATGGTGAGCCTGCAGCAAGCGCTCACGGCGGCGGGCCTGCCGGCGCGCCTGCTGCTGCAGGTGCACGACGAACTGGTGCTGGAGGCGGCGCCGGACGCACTGGAGGAGGTGCGGGAGCTCACCCGGCGCACCATGGAGCAGGCGGTGCAGCTGCTGGTGCCCCTGGCGGTGGACACCGGGGTCGGCCCCAACTGGATGGAGGCGAAATAGCCACGCGAAGGTAGGCTGCGTCTGAGCTTTTCCCCCGCCATCGATGCCTGAACCGTTGCGGGTGCTGCTGACCGGCCGCCACGGCCAGCTGGGCCAGGCCCTGGTGGCCTCGACTCCTGCCGGTATCGAGCTGATCGCCACGGGCCGGGGCGAGCTGGATCTGGCCGATGCGGCCGCCTGCCGCTCCGCGGTGGAGCAGCACCGGCCCGACTGGGTGCTCAATGCCGGCGCCTACACGGCGGTGGATCGGGCCGAGTCCGAACCGGCGCTGGCCGAGGCGGTGAACGCCGGTGCCCCCGGGGCCTTCGCCGCCGCCCTGGCCAGCGGCGACGGGCGTCTGCTGCAGGTGAGCACCGATTTTGTGTTCGATGGTGAGCAGGGCCATCCCTACACACCCGATCAGCCCCTGGCGCCCCTGGGGGTCTACGGCGCCAGCAAGGCGGAAGGCGAACGGCGGGCGGCGGCCGCCCTGCCAGCGGAGCGCCTGTGCCTGCTGCGCACCAGCTGGGTGTACGGGCCGGTGGGGGCCAACTTCTGCCTCACCATGCTGCGGCTGCACCGGGCCAGGGCCGCCACCGGCGAGGCCCTGGGGATCGTGGCCGACCAGGTGGGCTGCCCCACGGCCACCGCCGGGCTGGCGGCCGCCTGCTGGCGGGTGATCGAGCGGGGCATCAGCGGGCGCCAGCACTGGAGCGATTGCGGCGCCGCCAGCTGGTACGACTTCGCCGTGGCCATCGGCGCGCTGGCGGCAGCGCGGGGGCTGATCGAGGCCCCGGCCCGGGTGCGGCCGATCACCACGGCCGAGTACCCCACCCCGGCCCAGCGCCCCGCCTATTCGCTGCTGGAGACCAGCACCACCCGCCATGCCCTGGAGCTGGAGGGCCAGCACTGGCAGGCCGCCCTGGCCGAGGTGCTGGATCAGATCCCCCTGCCCCAGGCCTGACCCCCCTCTGTCGTTTCACCCCACCCCGATGCTCCCCAACCACCCCCTCGACCTACAGGTGCTGCTCGCCGGCCGTCGCCGCATCCTGGTGACAGGAGGGGCTGGTTTCATCGGCGGGGCACTGGTACGGCGGCTGCTGAGGAGCAGCTCCGTGACGGTGTTCAACCTCGACAAGATGGGTTATGCCAGCGATCTGCTGGGCGTGACCAACACCCTGGCGGAGCTGGGAGAGGCGGCCGAGCGCTCCGACGGCCCACGGCACCGCCTGCTGCAGGTGGATCTGGCCGATGGGGAGGCCGTGGCAGCGGCGGTGCGGCAGGCCGATCCGGATCTGGTGCTGCACCTGGCGGCCGAAAGCCACGTCGACCGTTCGATCGACGATCCGGGCGCGTTCCTTGTCAGCAACGTCATGGGCACCTACAACCTGCTGCAGGCGGTGCGGACCCACTGGGAGGGCCTGGCGCCGAAGCGCCGGGATCAGTTCCGCTTCCACCACATCAGCACCGACGAGGTGTTCGGTTCGCTAGGGGCCACCGGGCGGTTCTCGGAAACCACCCCCTACGACCCGCGCAGCCCCTACTCGGCCAGCAAGGCGGGCAGCGACCACCTGGTGCAGGCCTGGCACCACACCTTCGGGCTGCCGGTGGTGCTGACCAACTGCAGCAACAACTACGGCCCCTGGCAGTTCCCCGAGAAGCTGATCCCGGTGGTGATCCTCAAGGCCGCCGCCGGCGAGCCGATTCCGCTCTATGGCGATGGGGCCAACGTGCGCGACTGGCTCTTCGTTGAGGACCACGTGGAAGCCCTACTGCTGGCGGCCACCAGCGGCGAAGTAGGGCGCAGCTACTGCGTCGGCGGCCATGGCGAGCGCACCAACAAGGAGGTGGTGCAGGCGATCTGCGCCCTGATGGACGAGCTGCGGCCCGCCGGCTCCCCCCACGCCGGCCTGATCACACCGGTGGCCGACCGGCCAGGCCATGACCGGCGCTACGCCATCGACCCGTTGCGGATCAGCACCGAACTGGGCTGGCAGCCACGCCATGACTTCAACCAGGGCCTCAAGGAAACGGTGTGCTGGTACCTGGAGCACGGCGACTGGTGCACCAACGTGAGGGGGAGGGCCGGCTACGGCGGCGGCCGCCTGGGCCAGGCGGGTGCTGGCGCGGGAGCCGTGGCGGGAGCGGGCCATTGACCCTGCGGCTCACCAACACCCTCAGCCGCCGCTGCGAGCCGTTCGAGCCGCTGCAACCGGGGACAGTGTCGATCTACTGCTGTGGCGTCACGGTCTACGACCTGTGCCACCTGGGCCACGCCCGCAGCTACATCGTCTGGGACGTGCTGCGGAGATATCTGGTGTGGAGCGGCTATGCCGTCACCTTCGTGCAGAACTTCACCGACATCGACGACAAGATCCTCAAGCGGGCCGAGGAGGAGGGCAGCTCGATGGCGGTGGTGAGCGAGCGCAACATCGTCGCCTTTCAGGCGGACATGGCCGCCCTGCACATCCTTCCCCCCGACCGGATGCCCCGGGCCACCCGTAGCCTGGACGCGATCCGGCAGCTGATCGGCGAGCTGGAGGCCAAGGGGGCGGCCTACTCCGCCGATGGTGATGTGTACTTCGCCGTGATGCGCCAGGCCGACTACGGCAAGCTCAGCGGCCGCACGCTGGAGGAGCAGCAGGAAGGGGCCAGCGGCCGCACCAAGGAGGCGGAGGAGGCCCGCAAGCGCCATCCGTTTGATTTCGCCCTGTGGAAGGGGGCCAAACCGGGGGAACCCAGCTTCCCCTCGCCCTGGGGGCCGGGGCGTCCGGGCTGGCACATCGAATGCTCGGCGATGGTGCGCGAGGAGCTCGGCACCACGATCGACATCCATCTGGGTGGCGCCGACCTGATCTTTCCGCACCACGAGAACGAGATCGCCCAGTCGGAGGCGGCCAGCGGCCAGCCCCTGGCGCGCTGGTGGCTGCACAACGGCATGGTCAACGTGGGCGGCGAGAAGATGTCCAAATCGCTGGGCAACTTCACCACGATCCGTGCGCTGCTGGAAAGCGGCGTCAGGCCGATGACCCTGCGGCTGTTCGTGCTGCAGGCCCATTACCGCAAGCCTCTGGATTTCACCGCCGAGGCCCTGGAGGCGGCGGCCACGGGCTGGAAGGGTCTGGACGGCGCCCTGGGCCTGGGGGAGCGCCACGGGGCGGCCCTGGGCTGGGGCGGCGACCCGGCGACGGCCAGTCTGGAGCACAGCGAGGTGCTGGCCGAGGCCCGCGGGCGCTTCGCCGCCGCCATGGACGACGACCTCAACACCTCGGCGGCCGTGGCGGTGCTGTTCGAGCTGGCCCGGCCGCTGCGGGCCCTGGCCAACCGGCTGGAGCGCGGTGAGCAGGAAGCGGGCGCCGCCGCAGAAGCTGCCGAACTTGAGCGGCGTTGGCTGCTGCTGCGGGAGCTGGCTGGTGTGCTGGGGCTGGAGGCGGACCCGGCAAAGGAGGCCGTGGAGGGGGCGATGGATGGGGCAGCGATCCTGGAACGGATCGAAGCGCGGCGGGCCGCCAAGGCCGCCCGCGATTTCGCCAGCGCCGACCACATCCGGGCCGAACTGGCCACCGAAGGGATCGAGCTGATCGACCGACCGGGCGGTCTGACCGACTGGGTGCGGAGCTGACGCGGGGCCTCCTGCAAGGCCGTGTTCCAGACGCAACAAGCATTAATCCCCGTGTGAAAATACTGCCAGGGACGCCTCCACTGCCACGTCCCATCTGAATTCTGGCTGCTGCGATGAGCGTCTGCCCCCCGATCGGCACTCCCAAGCGTCCAGTGGCCTGCAGGCTGAGGGAGGTCCAGGAGCTGCAGGCCCACTGGCTGGAGCGGCTCGCCTTCGGCCAGGGCCGCGCCGACGATGAGCTGGTGCAGCTCTGGCTGGGGCTGTTTCCGGTGTCGTGGCGGCAGCTGTCCGATATGCGGCTGCTGGAGGCTCAGATCGCCACGATCCGCGCCCATCTGCAGGGCAGCTATAGCGATCTGTTGCAGGCGATGATTCAGGACACGGCCCTGCAGATCTCGTTGAATGGGCTGGGGAACCGCCGCAGGAATCCGAATGAGAACTTCGCCCGAGAACTGCTCGAACTATTTACGCTCGGAGAAGGACACTTTCGCGAACGGGATGTGAGCGAAACGGCCCGGGCGCTCACCGGCTTCCGGAGAGGGGCGGATGGCCGCCTATTCGTCGATCCCCGCCAACATGATGCGGGTCTGAAAACGATTCTGGGTCGCCGAGAGCCCTTCGAGGGGGCGTCGCTGGCCGCCTGGCTGTGCCAGCAACAGGCCACCGCCTTGAATCTGGTGCGGCGCCTCTGGCCGAGGATGGTGGGCGTGGCGCCAACGGGCGGACAGCTCGAAGCCCTGGCCGGCCGTTGGCGCCAACAGGGGCTGGCGTTGCCCTGGCTGATGCAAGCGTTGCGGCGATCAGCAACGGCCCCGGCCAACAGGGGCCAGCGGCTTGAGGATCCGATCCTGATGATGGCGCGCAGCCTGCGCCTGCTGGGCAGCCGCCATCCCGATGCCTTGCTGATCGCCCGGCAGCACCTCGGCCGGATGGGCCAGGAGCCGTTCGATCCCCCCTCGGTGAAGGGCTGGCCTGTGAACGGTGAGTGGATCAATCTGCGCTGGCAGCAGGCCCGGGTGCGGGGGCTGCAGGCCCTGCTCTCGGATGAGGAGGTGTGGGCGTCGCGGCGGACTCCTGGGACGCTCGTTGTTGGCGTGACCGCCATCCCGCCGCTGACGTTCACCCTGCCATTGGCTGTCTCCAGGGAAGCCATGGGCTTGCTGTTCACCGATCCTGCCTGGCAGTTCGCATGAAACGACGCCAGTTTCTGCAGCGCAGTGCTGAAGCCCTGGCCGCCAGCCTGGCTGTGTCGGCGTGGGTGGAGCAGCTGCAGCACGGCGCACGGGCCGGCGGCCAGCCAGGACGGGTGCTGGTGCTGCTGGAGTTGAGGGGGGGTAATGACGGCCTCAACACCGTGATTCCGTTCCGAGATCCGCGCTACCAGCAGGCACGCCCCAGCCTCGCCATTGACGATGGACCGGCCCTCGATGCAGATCTGATCCTCCACCCGGCGCTGGCACCACTGCTGCCGATCTGGAAAGCCCGGCGGTTGGCCTTCGCCCTGGGGGTGGGCTGGGAGCAGCCCACCCGGAGCCACTTCAAGGCCATCGACCAGTGGGCCACCGGCACCACCAGCGGATCGGGGCCAGGCTGGCTGGCGGCCGCCCTGGATCGGCGCGGATCGCGGGGGCCCCTGGTGGCGTTGGGTCCAACGGGCTCCGCGGCCCTGGAGGGGGGGAGGGCCTTAGCGATACAGATGGCACCGGCCCAGCTGCAGGGTCGCCTGCCGGCCCGGGTCGATCCCGCCCAGGCCGGAAACCATGCCCTGCTGCGCAGGATGCTGGCGTTGGAAGCGAACGGCCGCAGGGAGTTGCTCCGGCTGCGGCAGGCCCTGCGGCCGCCCCCGGAGGGCCTGCAACTGCCGCGGGGGGGCCTGGGGCCGCAGGTGGCTCTGGCGTTGCAGCTGATCGGTTCGGGTGCGGCTCCCCCCGTGATCCAGATGGCCCAGGGCGGCTACGACACCCATGCCGGCCAGGGGTCGCGCCATGGCAAGGTGCTGGCCGAACTGGCCAGTGCCCTGGCCGGCTTTGAGCGGGGGCTGAAGCTGCTGCCGGGTCGTCCCGAGGTCTGCCTGCTGGCCACCAGTGAATTCGGCCGGCGGCTGCGGGAGAATGAAAGCAACGGCACCGATCACGGCAGTGCCTCGATCGCCCTGTTGCTGGGCGATGGGGTGCCCCATCCCTTCCTGGGCACCTATCCAGATCTGGAGCGGCTGGATGGGCGGGGGGATCTCATCGCCGGGCTCGCACCGCAGAAGCTCTACGAGAAGCTTTTGCACCTCTGATTGTTGTGATCTGCGATCCAGAGTACGGTTGACAACCAGCCGACCAAAGGAATGCTGCGTTGTTAATCAGAACCCAGCGTGCTGGCGTCACAACCCTGCCTTCCGATTCAATTGGAAACCCCCAATGGATGATCCACCGCCTACAAAAAAGACTTCACGCTACTGCTTTGGTTTCGTCAGAACATACTGCAACTTCCCAGCTTGTTGGTGGGAATTCTTACGTTGCTGGGTGTCAGCAGCCTGATCTCAAGGATGAGCACATCAGAAATGCTGGCAAAGCAGATTGACAATCTCAAACATGCCGAAGACATCCAACGTAGTGTCTCGATTCTGGCGATTGAGCATACACTGCCAAGCAGAAGTCCTATCGAAGGAGTTAATCATGAGATGCCCCTGAGCCGGGTGCTAGATGAAGTCCTCTTGTACGACAGGGCCAAAGGTAATTTGCTCATCAAGAAAAATGACAGCGGACGTCAACGCCTCGCCCACATCCACCGAATCATGCTGGCCCTGGTCCGGGGCCTCAACAAGGAATGAGGAGAAGGCTTTGATCGCCTGTCCGATGCCGGAGAGCATCTCGTGTTCCAAACAACCAGCAACAAGAAAGATCCAGGGAAATCACTGCATGATCTGATCAAGACCTGAATGTCGTTATGCATCGGCCCTCGGCCTCTGGAATTGGTGGTGGCCTGGCAAAGCCTCCCATGATGAGCTGCTGCGCACAGCCGTTCAATAGTTGGCGGAAATCAATACCAGCTCGTCGGCCCGCTCAGAGCAGCCCCTTTCCAGCCGGATCACCAACAGCGGTCTGCAAGGCCTGGCGGGCGAGGGGGCGATCCAGCGCAACGAGTTATCTTAGGAGGATGTGATTGCCGCCTCAGAGATCGTGGCCACTGTCATGGTCAGAGATCAGCAGAAGCAACTCGTGTCTGAAAGGCACGGAAAGCCACCTGACCAGCCACATGTGTTCATACATTACGACAGCAAAGAACTTAAAAAACCACTGACCGAAGTCGCCCAAATCCTGGCGATCAATGGATATTTCGTGGATCTCTCACTGCGGTATGTCGCCTCCAGCACCAAGGCCTGCGCCAGCCATTCCCAGGTGAAGCTGTTCCATGACGCCGATCGGGGAACGGCGGAGGCCCTGGTGAAGGTAACCAACAGCATCACCGCCAACCCAGGCACGAAGGCGGGCACAACCTGGCCCCGTTCGTGGGTGATCATTGGGTCGAAAGAGTGGGGCGGAATCACCGATCTCAGCGGTTGGAGCCTCTCCTCCAAGGTGCCGAGGGGGCAGCTGGAGCTATGGCTGATCGACCGCGGAGGTCGCTGCAAACAAGCCCGTGGGTAGGGCCTCTGTGAAGTTCAGATGGTGGTACCTTTTGGCCCCATCCTCCAGGTCAATGGAACTGTCGCAGCATGAGCCTGCCCCTGCGTCCCGATCCCTCCCGTCTCCGCTGGCCCGTGGGCGCCAGTCTGGTGTTGGTCGTGGTGGTGGCCCTGCTGGTGGGGCTGCAGCTTGGCGCCGTGCCCTGGCGGTTTCGCCGTCAGATGCTGCAACTTCAAGGTGCCCTTGCCGGCGGTGCGGTCGGAATGGTCGTGGGCTATGCCCTGGGCCGCCGCCGCAGGCAGCCATGACCACCCTGCCCCGCCGAGGCGCCGCTTCCAGCCTGGATCGACAGCCTTCGGGGGGATCGGCGGTCATCGCGTAAGCCTCGGGTGCAGCCCAGCTGGCGTGCTGATCGGGCACCCGCCGGCTCAGGGGATCTGGCTGGTCATCATTCAGGGCCGCTTATCGGCCATCAGTTTTTCAATCTTGCGGATCCGCTGCAGGGTGGTCTGCCACACCTCCAGCTGGAAGGCCCGTTCGCGATCGCCGGCCGCCACCGCCTGGCGGCAGTCCTCCACCAATGCCTCAAGATCCTCGCGACGCTCAAAGGCTTCCCAGAGCTGGCGCTCGATCCGAGCCCGCTCGATGAAGTTCCAGCGCTGCAGCCAAGACATGAAAGCGATTCGGTGTCGTCCCAGTTAAGCCAGCACCGCCGGCGGCCGGAGATGGGACACTGGGACGCCATGAATCCTGCTGGGGCCAGCCTGTGAAAGCCATCGCCGTGCTGGGCTCCACCGGGTCGATCGGCACCCAGACCCTGGAGATCGCCGAGGAGTTCCCCGATCGCTTCCGCGTTGTGGCCCTCACCGCCGGCCGCAACCTTGATCTGTTGGTGGAGCAGATCATCCGCCACCAGCCGGAGGTGGTGGCCCTGGCCGAGGCCGACCTGGTCGCCGAGCTGGCCAGCCGCCTGGCGGCCCTGGAACCGGCGCGGCGCCCGGCCCGGCTGCCCGAGCTGGTGGGGGGATCCGAGGGCCTCTGCGCCGCCGCCGCCTGGCCCAGCGCCGATCTGGTGGTCACCGGCATCGTGGGGTGCGCCGGTCTGCTGCCCACCCTGGCGGCGATCCGGGCCGGCAAGGACCTGGCCCTGGCCAACAAGGAGACCCTGATCGCCGCCGGCCCGGTGGTGCTGCCCGAACTGCAGCGCAGCGGCAGCCGGCTGCTGCCCGCCGACTCAGAGCATTCAGCCCTGTTCCAGTGCCTGCAGGGCACCCCCTGGGCGGACACCGCCCGCCTCTCCACCGGCGTGCCGACGCCCGGTCTGCGGCGGATCCAGCTCACCGCCTCCGGCGGCGCCTTCCGCGACTGGCCCGCCGCCGACCTGGCCAAGGCCACCGTGGCCGATGCCACCAGCCACCCCAACTGGAGCATGGGGCGCAAGATCACGGTGGATTCGGCCACCTTGATGAACAAGGGGCTGGAGGTGATCGAAGCCCACTACCTGTTCGGGCTCGACTACGACCACATTGAGATCGTCATCCACCCCCAGAGCATCATCCACTCGATGGTGGAGCTGGCCGATTCCTCCGTGCTGGCCCAGCTGGGCTGGCCCGACATGAAGCTGCCCCTGCTCTACTGCCTCAGCTGGCCGGAGCGGCTGGAGACCCCCTGGCGTCGCCTCGATCTCACCGCCGTGGGCCAGCTCACCTTCCGCGCCCCCGACCGGGAGAAATACCCCTGCATGGCGTTGGCCTACGCCGCCGGCCGGGCCGGCGGCACCATGCCCGCCGTGCTCAATGCCGCCAACGAGCAGGCGGTGGCCCTGTTCCTGGAGGAGGCGATTCCCTTCCTCGCCATCCCCGAGCTGATCGAGCGGGTCTGCGACCGCCACCGCGTCGACCACCACAGCACCCCCTGCCTCGACGACGTGCTGGCGGTGGACGGCTGGGCGCGCCAGGCCACCCGCGAGGCGGCGGTCGCGCTCCGCGTCCAACCAACCCCGGCCCTGTCGGCATGAGCGGGGTTCAGCACCACCTGCTGCTCTGCGCCACGCCCACCAAGGCGCTCTGTGGCGACCCGGCCGTTGGGGCGGCCAGCTGGGACCGGCTCAAGCAGCTGGTGCGGGAGCTGGGGCTGGAGGAGCCCGGCCGGCCCCAGGGGGTGGTGCTGCGCACCAAGGCCGATTGCCTGCGTGTCTGCTGCGAGGGCCCGGTGCTGCTGATCTGGCCGGAGGGCCTCACCTACGGCGGCGTCACCCCTGAGCGGATCGAGCGAATCGTGCACCAGCATGTGATTGGCGGGGAGCCCATTGAGGAATGGATCGTGCGCCGCACCCCCTTCAGCCGCCCCCTTCCCCCCGGCTGAGGCGCTTCAGCCAGGCCACCACCAGCCGGTCGGCCCAGCAGGCCGGTCCGTCGCCAGGGGCATGGAAGCCGTTGTGGCCGCCCTGGGGCGTGATCAGCACCGTGGGGGCCGATCCCGCGCCGGTCGCCGCCTGGCCGGAAACCCTGGCCGCCAGCTGCCGCAGGGGCCCCACCGGCACCCAGGGATCGTCGCCGGCATGCAGCAGCAGGGTGGGGGGCAGGGGCTGGCCTTCGAGCAGGGGGCCCAGGGGACTGGCGGCGGCGTAGTAGGCGGCCACCGAGGCGAAGCCCCAGCGCGGCGCCGTGATGGCCGCATCGAAACCCCGGATCGTGCGGGCACGCCTTGGCCCCACCAGCGCCTGGCGCTCCGCCTCCAGGAGCCCCCCCGGATCGGCCAGGGTCTGCTCCCGCAGGCGCTCCATCAGCCAGCGCTGGTACAACCGGTTGCGGCGGCGCTCGAACTGGTCAGCGCAGACGGTCAGATCGAGGGGACTGCTGACGCAGACCAGGCCATCCAAGCCCATGCCGCCCAGGCCAGCGTTGAGCAGCACCGTGCCCCCCAGGGAAATGCCGGCGCCGAAGAGTGGCAGGTCAGGGGCCAGTTGCCGGGCCCGGGCCAGGGCCGGCCGCAGGTCGTCGTTGCAGATGGCGCAGTAGGTGCCCCGGGCAAGGGGTCGGCCGCGGCCGGCCCCCCGCAGGTTAAGGCGCAGCACGGCGAAACCCTCGGCGGCCAGGGCCTGGGCCAGTCGCCGCGGGCCTGGGCCGTCGCCGGAGCCCCCCAGACCATGCAGCACCAGCACCAGGCCGATCGGTGCTCCATCGTCGGGACGGTCCAGCAGAGCCACCAACTGGTCGCCGTCCGCCAGGGGGATCGGCAGAGCCTCGGCGCGATCGGGGGGAAAGCGCTGGGGGCGCAGGGTATCCCGCAGGGTCTGCAGATCCCCGCCGATCCACGGGGCGCGCTGGCGGAACGGGCTCAGGCCAAGGCGGTCGGGTAGCTGGGACACGAGCGGGGCCCCACCCTCAGGCCGACACCTTCACCTTGCCTACGCCCATGGACCGGAGCTCGCTCAGCAGGCCATTGAGCACCGCCTTGGCATCCCCGAATACCATAGCGGTCTGGGGCATTTCGAACAGGGCGTTGTTGATGCCGGCATAGCCGGCCCCGAGGCTGCGCTTGACGACGAACACCTGGCGGGCCTGGTCCACCTCCAGCACGGGCATCCCGTAGAGGGGGCTGGTGGGGTCGTTCTTGGCCTGGGGGTTCACCACATCATTGGCCCCCAGCACGATGACCACGTCGGTGCGGGGGAACTCGGGGTTGACCAGGTCCATTTCCAGCAGCTGCTCGTAAGGCACGTCGGCCTCGGCCAGCAGCACGTTCATGTGGCCCGGCATGCGTCCCGCCACCGGATGGATGGCGTAGCTCACCTCCACCCCATGGCTCTCGAGCAGCTTGGCCAGCTCCCGCAGGGAATGCTGGGCCTGGGCCACCGCCAGGCCGTAGCCAGGCACGAACACCACCCGCTCGGCCTGTTCCAGGGCCATGGCGCATTCCTCGGCGCTGCAGCTGGTGATGCGGGTGTAGCCCGCCTCGCTGCCGCCACCGCCCACGGCGCCGGCGCTGGCCCCGAGGGCACCGCCGAAGAGCACCGACACCAGGGAACGGTTCATGGCGGTGCACATCACCTGGGTGAGGATCAGGCCCGCCGCCCCCACCATGGCGCCGGCCACGATCAGCAGCTGGCTGCCCACCACGAAGCCCGCCGCCGCCGCCGCCACCCCGGAATAGGAGTTGAGCAGGGAGATGACCACGGGCATGTCGGCCCCGCCGATGGGCAGGGTGACGCCGATGCCCAGCAGGGTGGAGCCGCCCATCAGCAGCCACAGGGGCAGGCCGGAGGGATCGCCGGGCAGCAGCAGGGCCGAGACCAGGCAAAGCACCGCCAGGGAGATGTTGACGCCGTGGCGCAGGCGGCTCTGGGTCCAGCCGGGGGTGTCCAGCCAGCCCTGGAGCTTGGCCATGGCCACGATCGAGCCACTGAAGGTGATGGCGCCGACGAACACCGACACGGCGATCGACACCAGGGCGACGATGTCGGCATCCCCCGTATCGAACAGGGCCACTCCCATGGCCACCAGCAGGGAGGCCATGCCGCCGCAGCCGTTGAACAGGGCCACCGTTTCCGGCATGGCGGTCATGGGCACCCGGCGGGCCGTCACCAGGCCGGCCAATCCGCCGGCGGCGCTGCCGGCGGCGATCCAGAGCCAGGCGATCGGATCGGGCCGGATCTCGATCAGCAGCCCCACCACGGCCAGACCCATGGCCAGGGCCGCCAGGGCGTTGGCCCCACGGGCGGAGCTCACCTTCGAGAGGCCTTTGATGCCAAGGGCCAGCAGGAGAACGGCCGCCAGATCGATGGCGGCGGCAAAAGCATCCATGGAGAACGTCATCGGCTGTCACCCTTGCGGCGGAACATGGCGAGCATGCGATCGGTGACCAGGAAGCCGCCGATCACGTTGTAGAGGGCGAAACCCAGGGAAAGGGCTCCGATCACCAGCAGGGCCGTGTTGTCTCCGGCCTGCTGGATGAGGGTGAGGGACGCCAGCACGGTGATGCCGCTGATGGCATTGGCCCCCGACATCAGGGGGGTGTGCAGGGTGGGGGGCACCTTGCCGATCAATTCCAGCCCCAGCAGGCTGCCCAGCAGGAGCACCCAGAGGGACTGCGTCAGAAGGCTCATGAACGGGCTCCGATGGGGGACAGGCCGGCGGGCTCGACGATGTCGTCGCGGCGGCAGGCGCCGGCAAAGGTGAGCAGACAGCCGTCCAGGATCGGATCCTCCGGATCCAGCCGGAAGCCGTCCTCGCCCAGCACGTGCTCAACCAGGGTGGCGATGTTGCGGGCGTAAAGGGCGCTGGCGTGGTTGGGAACGGTGCTGGGCAGGGCATCGGCCCCGATCAGCAGCACGCCCCGGCGCTCCACCGTGGCCCCGGGGATCGTGCCGAAGCAGTTGCCCCCCTGGGCCACGGCCAGATCCACCACCACCGCTCCGGGCCGCATGCCATCGAGCATCTCTTCGCTGATCAGGCGGGGTGCCGGCCGGCCGGGCACCAGGGCGGTGCAGATCACCATGTCGGCCAGGGCCAGCTGGTCGGCCAGCTGCTGGCGCTGGGCCGCCAGGAAGGCTTCGCTGGCCTGGCGCGCGTAGCCGCCCACCTCGGCGGGGGCCTCCTCCAGTTGCGGCGGGTCGATGAAGCGGCCCCCGAGGGATTCCACCTGCTCCTTCACCGCCGGCCGCACATCCGAGACGTACACCACACCGCCGAGGCGGCGGGCGGTGGCCAGTGCCTGAAGACCAGCGACGCCCGCACCCAGGATCAGCACCCTGGAGGGCTGGATCGTGCCCGCCGCCGTCATCAGCATCGGCACGTAGCGATCGAGGGCGGCGGCCGCCAGCAGCACCGCCTTGTAGCCGGCGATGTTGGCCTGGGAGGAAAGAACGTCCATCGACTGGGCCCGGGTGATCCGCGGCAGCAGCTCAAGGGCGATGGCGGAGGCCCGCCGGCCATTGAGCGCCGCCACCAGGGCGGTGGCGCCGTAGGGGGCCAGCAGGCCCACCAGCAGGGCTTCCTCCCGCAGGCGGCCAAGATCCTCGCTCCGCGGGGGCTGCACACAGAGCACCCCATCGACCGCCCCCCAGGCCGCGGCGTCCCCGTCCCACAGCTCGGCGCCCACGGCGGCGTAGTCGGCGTCGAGGAAGCCGGCCGCCTGGCCCGCCCCCCGCTCCACCTGAAGGGTCGCCCCCTTGACCACCAGGCGCCTGACCGTTTCGGGGGTCGCGGCGACCCTCCGCTCTCCGGGAGCCGTCTCCCTGGGAATCAGCAATTTGACCAACGCGGGGCCACACACACTCCTTCCGCAATAGACAGCCCCGCCGGTGACGGCAAGCAACCGGGCGCCAATGTGCGGACACGCCCACCGGGCCCTGGCCAGCCCAGCAGAATCGGCCCATGGCGCCACCGTCCTTCGATCTGGGTCTGGGCCGCGATGGCGGCTTGCGGGGCGTCGCCGGGACTCCCTGCGGCCCCGAGCCCCGGGCCTGGCAGCGGCGCCTGATCCAGCTGCTGCGGGCCCGGCTGGTCGCGGCGACCCCCGGGGGCCAGGACGTGCTCCTGCACGCCGGTCCCGGCGCCGGCAAGACCCTGGGGGCCCTGCTCGCCTTCCAGCAGTTGCAACGGGAAGGACGGCTGGAGCGGTTCGTGGTTTTTTGCCACCGCAGCGCCATCGGCCGCCAGTGGATCGGCGCCGCCGCCCGCCTCGGCCTGGTGCTGCGGGAGTGGGACCCGGGGGGGGCGCCCCCGGCGGCGACCGGCCAGGGCCTGCTGCTCAGCTACCAGGCGGCCGCCCTGCACCGAAGCCGCCTGGAGCAGGAACTGGTCGGCCATCTCCATGGCCGGCGCTGGCTCGCGATCGGCGACGAGGTGCACCACCTGGGCCTCGATCCTCTTGAACCGAAGGCCACGGCCTGGGGGCACGCCTTCAGCAGCCTCAGCGGCGGCGCCCAGCTGCGGCTGGGTCTCACCGGCACCCCCTTCCGCGCTGACAACCTGGGCTTCTGTTCAGGCCGTCGGATCCGGATGCACGACCAGGACGGTCCGGCCGAGCGCATCATTCCGGACCTCTGCGTCGAGCCCCGGGCCCTGATCGCCGCCGGTGACGTGCGGCCCCTGGAATTCCGCTTCCAGGACGGTTGGGTCGAACACGGGCGTCCGGAGGATGGGCGGGACCGCGAGATCTCCCCCCTGTCGGCGGAGCAGCGGGAGAGCTGGCGGGCCCGCAACCTGCGCCGGGCCATCCGACCCGGGGATCGGGGCGGGATCGCCCTGCGGCTGCTGCTCCAGGCCCGCCGACGCCTGGAGCGGGTAAGGCTGGAGCATCCGGGGGCCGGCGGCCTGGTGGTGGCCCGCGACATCGGCCATGCCGGCAGCATCGCCGACCTGCTGGCCAAGGAAGGGGACCGGGTGCACCTGGTGCACTCCCAGGATCCGGAGGCGGCCCAGCGCCTGGCGGCGTTCCAGGCCGGGGAGGCCGACTGGCTGGTGAGCATCGACATGTGCGCCGAAGGCTTCGATGCCCCCCGGCTACGGGTGGTGGCCTACCTGACCACCGTGGTCACCCGCAGCCGCTTTGTTCAGGCGATCACCAGGGCCGTGCGCATGGATGGGGATCGCTCGTGTCAGGAAACCATTCCGCGACGGCCGTCCTACGTGTACGCCCCGGCCGATCCCCTGCTGATCGGCTATGCCCGCGGCTGGACCGTGAGTGAGCCCTACGTGATCCGCCCACGCCCCCCGGAGGTGGCCCCCGGCGGGGGCGGCTCCCCGGGGAGCGGCCAAGGCCTGCCGCTGCAGGCCCTGGCGGACGACGCCGGGCGGATGCTCAGCGTCAGCGGGCCCGTGTTGCCGTTGATTCGACGCCAATTGGCTTAACTTCTCCCCCACTTGGCTTGCCGCCGCTGGCTTTCCTGCAACGATGTGACAACCAACACCGTCGAGGAGTCCACCAACAGCCAACGTGGGCACACCAGGACATCCACCGAGATCACCCCGATGGACAGGCCAAGAGACGATTCAAGCGAACAGGACGCTTCTTTTGATGCTCCCATGGATGCGGCTGTCCATCGTCGTGTGACCGTGGCGGTCTGCTGGGCCCTGGCCCGCCGGGCTGCCCTTGATGGCCGTGAACTGTTCGAAGACAGCTACGCCATCAACGAGGAATTCCGTGAGTGGCTGCTCACCCTGGAAGACCACCCCGAACTGCTTCAGGCCAACGTTCTGATGGTGCCGAGGGATCTGGACCTCGGCCGTCGTCCGGAAACCGACGGCCTGCTGGAAATCTGAGCGGCTCGAGCCGGCCTCAGCGGCGCCTGGGCCCACCGGGACGGTTGCCCCCCGGCCTCGGTCCGGTGGCTCCGGCATTGCGCTCCCGGTAGGTGATGCGGCCCCGGGTCAGGTCGTAGGGGCTGATCTCCACCAGCACCTTGTCCCCAGCCAGCAGCTTGATCCGGAACTTGGTCAGCTTGCCCGCCGCCCGGCAGAGGCATTGGTGACCGGCAGGCTGCTCGAGGGTGACGAGGTAGAACCCGTTGCCCTGCTCCTTTTCGATCACACCGGACGTTTCGATCATGCGGGAAGGCTGGCTTGAGGAAAACAACAGAGTTTCAGCTTAAGCGCCGGCCGTGCCCGCTCCCAAGCCCGTCACACGGTGGCAAGACAGGAGCGATAGGGTCAGCCGAAAGAGCGCCCCTGGCCCCACCCCATGATCCTTCCTCCCATTTCGATGGATCTGGGCCTGCTGCTGATCTCGATCGGCGTGGTCAACCTCTGGCGGGCCCGGGAAAGCGCCTGACCCTGCCGGAGCAGTGACGACGACCCTGCTGCTCCATAAGCCCTACGGGGTGCTCAGCCAGTTCACCCCGGAACCGGGCAGCCCATGGGGCACCCTGGCCGATCTGGTCAATCAACCGGGCGTCTACGCCGCCGGCCGCCTGGATGCGGACAGCGAGGGACTGCTGGTGCTCACCGACGATGGGCGGCTTCAAGCGAGGCTCACCGACCCGGCCCAGGGCCATTGGCGCCGGTATCTGGTGCAGGTGGAAGGTGTGATCACCCCGCCGGCCCTCGACAGCCTCCGGCAGGGGGTGATGGTCCAGGGGCGACGCACCCTGCCGGCCCGGGCCCGGGCCGTGGCGGACCCCGCCCTGTCTGAAAGGGATCCGCCGATCCGCCACCGGCTGCGGGTGCCCACCGACTGGCTGGAACTGGAGTTGCGCGAGGGGCGGAACCGCCAGGTGCGGCGCATGACCGCGGCGGTGGGGCTGCCCACCCTGCGCCTGCTGCGTACGGCAATCGACCTGATGGACGGCGGCCCGCCCCTGGATCTGGTGGGCCTGGCCCCCGGCACCTGGCGCGCCGTGAGCCCCATCGAGCGCCAACGCCTGGCGGCGCTGCTCAGACCAGGGCGTCTTTCAGTTCCCTGACCGTCTGGAGCTGACCGTAGTAATAGTTCGCCCGGGCGCGTCGGTCGGGATCCTCCAGGCTGTCGAAGGCATCGAAGCCCAGGGAGGCCCAGAGCTCATGGCCGCAGGCGCGTGTGAGCTCGGCGATCGCCTCCTCCTCCAGGTTGGCCAGACGCCGCTGCAGGTTCTTGATCTGGGAAATCGCCATGGCCGTCGCCAAACGCTGCAATAGTACACACGAACTGTCGCGTCTTGGCGCTCAGAACGGCAGCTTCTTCTTGGCTTCCTTGTCGAGGTCGGACTCCATCTCCCGCAGACGCCGCAGGATCGTGTCGTAGTACTCCTTGAGGTAATCCTCGAGAAGGGTGGTTTCGGCTGGATCCAGGCCGAAGGCGGCATAGCTGGCCTCCATGGGCGCGGTGAGGGGCTCGCCGCCGCCCACCACCTCAGCGAACGCAAGCCGTTCGGCGACGTTGAGGCTGGCCTCGAAAAATCCCGTGGCCGACTGCATCAGCCGCAACAGGACCGGCGGCACCCGAAACACCCGGGCTTCGCGGCCGCTGTAGCGCTCGCAGAGTTGGGTGATCTCCCCGGTGATCCAGGCCCGGGGACCCACCACCGGGAACGCCCGCCGGATCGTTTCGGGCCGCTCCAGGGCCGCCACGGCGAAACGGGCCACGTCCTGGGTGTTCATGTAGGCGATCGGCGTCGGTGCTCCGCTCACCCAGACGGTCTGGCTCTCCAGCACGGGAATCGCGAACTGGCTGATCAGCCCCTGCATGAAGGCGACACCACGCAGGATCGTGTAGTCGAGGTCGGACGCTTCAAGCCACGCCTCGGTGCAGGCCTTGATGTCCATCAGCGGCACGGACCGGTGCTTGGCCGCATCCAGCAGCGACACGAACACCAACCTCCCCAGACCGACCCGCCGACAGGCGGCGAAGAGGTTCTGCTTGCCGTCCCAGTCGATCTCGTAGGCACTGCCGCCATCGGTGGCCCGGGCCGTGGCGGCATCGATCACGGCCTCCTGCCCCTCCAGGGCGTAATCGAGGCTGGCGGGCTCCAGCAGGTCACCGCGGGTGAGATCACAGCCCCATTCCTGCAGGAAGGCGGCCTTGCGGGGCGAGCGCACCATGCAGCGGACGGTGTGTCCAGCATCAAGGGCACGGCGGGCGATCTGGCGACCGAGGGTTCCTGTTCCACCGACAACCAGAACCTTCATGGACCCCTGCAAAGGAAGCGGGCTGAGCCTAAAGGTGCGTCCGGCCCCAGCGCGGAGCCGGGGCTCCGGCGCTCAGTCGTTCAGGAGCTTGAGCAGCAGGGCGCCGCCCGCAAGCCCGACGGGGATCAGCACCCAGAAGATGGCGGCGGTGCCGAAGATTTCAGAGGCCATGGCCCGGACAGAGGGAAACGGGCTACCTATCTAGCAGCCTTCGTGGCCACCAGCCCCCGGGCCGTGGCCACGATCACCGGCCAGGGGGCCTCGCTGCGCAACTGGCCGGCCATCACGCCGCTGGCCGCCGTTGCGAACCCCTCCGCCCTCAGTGCCGCCACCAGCTGGGCCAGCGGCGGGGGCCCCTGGCCCAGGTGGCGGCCAATCGCATCCACGGGCCAGCAGCGGGGTGTCACGGCCGGATCGTCCTGGAGCCGCTGCAAAAGTCGTCGGCCCGGCCGGTCCAGGTGGGCACCACCCCCCTCCTCGGCCTGCTGCAGCATCGCCGCCAGCGTGCCGGGATCCTGGAGGGGGCCGATCCAGAGCGGGCCGCTGACCGCCAGGGCCGGCCCCTCGCCCGAGGCAGCCCCAGGGCAGGTGCAGGGGCGCCAGCGGCCAAGCCGCAACAGGCTCTGCACCTGCTGATCGCCGCAACCATGGCAGTGGGCCACCAGGCCCAGCTGGGCCTCCTCCCCAGCGGCGGGATGCCGCGCCAGTCGCACGGCCGTGCGGAACGCCCGCCCTTCGCTGAAGCTCAGCAGGGGGGTGAGCCCCCGCCCCATCGCCCAGGCGGTTCGGGCCAGCAGCCCCAGCTGCAGGCGCAGGGCGATCTCCCAGCTGGCGGGGTGGGCCCGGGCGGCGGCACCGAAACGGCGCACGGCGGCGCGGCGGTCATGGCCCGTGGCCGAGCGGCCGTCGGTGCTGGCCAGGTAGAGCACGCCGCCGAAGGCCACCGCCTCCAGGGCCAGGGGAACCAGGGCGGCCGGACAGCCGAAGGCATCCAGGTCCACCAGCTCGAAGCGGCGCCCCTCCACCAGGCAACCGGCCAGCAGTTGCTGGGCCGTGCTGGTGCTCATCTGCCGCTCCACGGCCACGGGCAACCGGGCGAGGTTCCGCTCCAGCAGGGGCAGGCGGTCCGGGTCGGCGTCGTTGGCCCACACCGCCGTGGCGCCGCCCTCCAGGCCGTAGCGGAGGGCCCGGATGCCGCAGCCCGCCAGGCCATCAAGGACCCGCACGGGCCGATCCGGGCCGGCGGCGGCCAAGGTCCGCGCCAGCAGCACACCGGAGTCCCTGGCCGGCCTGGAGGCGGGTCGGAAGAAGCCGTCACCGGTCTCCACCAGGGCCGCACCTTCGCAATAGTGAGGGGGTTCGCTCAAGTCCGGGTCCTTGCCGCAACCATCGGTGTCGTCCGCCGACCCCCAGCCTGCCCCCGGGGAGGCCGCACCGCAGCAGGGAGCCGACTGGGGGGACCACGCCCGGTGGGACTGGCGCGGCCACGGCTGCCACTGGCGCCGCCTGGGCCCCCCTGACGGGCCGGCGCTGGTGCTGTTGCACGGCTTCGGGGCCGCCAGCGGCCACTGGCGCCGCAATGCCGGCCCCCTGGCGGCGGCGGGATGGTGCGTCTACGGCCTCGACCTGATCGGCTTCGGTGCCTCCAGCCAGCCGGGGCTGGACCGCCACCAGGCCCTCGACAACCGCCTGTGGTCGAGGCAGGTGCAGGCCTTCCTGGCGGAGGTGGTCCAGGGGCCTGCCGTGCTGGTGGGCCATTCCCTCGGCGGCCTGGTGGCCCTGACCTGCAGCGTCTACGCCCCGCTGTGGGTGCGGGCCGTGGTGGCGGCACCCCTGCCCGATCCCAGCCTGCTGATGGCCGGGCGCCGCCCCCCGCGCCGCCCCCCCTGGCGACGGCGACTGAAGCGGGGGGTGATCCACGGCCTGCTGCGGCTCCTGCCCCTGGAGCTGGTCGTCCCGCTGCTGGCCCATTCCCCCCTGCTCGACCTGGGCATTCAGTCGGCCTACCGCCACCCGGTGATCGGCGACCAGGAGCTGCGTCGGCTGATCGCCCGGCCCGCCCGACGCCCCGGGGCGGTGCGGGCCCTGCGGGCCATGAGTATCGGCATGGCCCTGCGGCCGTTCCGTGCCACCGCCGTCGCCTTGCTGCAACAGCGGGGTCGGCCCACCCTGCTGATCTGGGGCGCCCAGGACCGGCTGGTGCCGGTGGAGGTCTCCCAGCAGTGCCTGCGGTTACGCGCGGACCTCGACCTGCACGTGGTGCCTTCCTGCGGCCACTGTCCCCACGATGAGACCCCCGACGCCTTCCATGGCGTGGTGCTGAGCTGGCTGGAGCGGCTGCCGACGGGCTGAAGGGCAGGCCTCCCCTGGCGCGTACCTTTGGTTAGACCATGCCGGCTTTGCCTCCGGTCCCCCGCCGCACCCCGATCACGAGCCCGACATGAAGCACACCCTTTCGGTGCTGGTGGAAGACGAATCGGGCGCCCTGAGCCGCATCTCCGGTCTGTTCGCCCGGCGGGGCTTCAACATCGAGAGCCTGGCGGTGGGGCCGGCGGAACACCGCGGCATGTCCCGTCTGACCATGGTGGTGGAGGGTGACGACCGCACCCTCGAGCAGATGACCAAGCAGCTCAACAAGCTGATCAACGTGCTCGGCGTGATCGACCTCTCCACCATTCCGGCGGTGGAGCGCGAGCTGATGCTCCTGAAGGTGGCGGCACCGGCGGAGAACCGCGGCGCCATCTTTGATCTGGTGCAGGTCTTCCGGGCCAAGGTGGTGGATGTGGCCGACGACGCCCTGACTCTGGAGGTGGTGGGGGATCCGGGCAAGCTGGTGGCCCTGGAGCGGCTGCTGGAGACCTACGGGATCCTGGAGATCGCCCGCACGGGCAAGGTGGCCCTGGAGCGAGCCTCGGGGGTGAACACCGAGCTGCTCAAGGCCACCGTCTCCGACAAGCGCGTCCCCGCCTGAGAGAGCAAGCACGTCCCCGCCTGAGAGGGCCTCAGGGCTTCTTCTTGACCAGCGTGCCCCCCTCAATCACCCGGGCCCGGATCAGCTTGTCGCCCTGCTGGATCCGGTCGATCACATCCATCCCCTTGCTCACACGGCCGAACACCGCGTAGCGGCCATCCAGCTCGGGCAGGGCCTGCAGGGCCACGTAGAACTGGGCGCTGGCGGAATTGGGATCGTTGGAGCGGGCCATGGCGATGGCGCCGCGCTCATGGGTGAGGGCCAGCTGGCGCGTGGCGGTGGGGGTGGTGATCTCCTCGCCGTAGCGGGGTTCCTGGGTGCCACCGAGCTTGAGCTCCAGGGGTATGCGCCGGGACTCGCCACTGGCGGGGTCGACGAAACCGCCCGAGCCGTAGTCGCTGGGGGCCACCTTGGGATCGGCGCTGCTGGGGTCGCCGCCCTGCACCACGAAGGGCACCGGTTCCTTGACCACCCGGTGAAACACCGTGCCGTTGTAGACCCCGCGCCGCACCAGATCAACGAAGTTGCCAGCCGTGAGCGGTGCCGCCGCGCCGTCCAGGGTGACTTCCACCGGTCCCTTGCTGGTCTCCATGGCCACCACCGCCGTTCCCTGCAGGCAGGGGGTGGTGGCCGCCTCACAGCCCAGCGGTTGGTTGCCCTTGTCGGCAGCGCAGGCCGCCAGGCCGAGGGGCGTCAGCCCCAGAACCACCAGGAGCAGCAACCGCCACCCAAGGGAGGCCGGGGACCGGTGCTGGTTCATGCCTCGCTGAGCCATCTCAAAGACCCTCCAGGGGAACACCAAGGAAGCGGGCCAGGCGGGCACCCGCCAGCTCCAGATCCGCCAGGGGCATCGGTTCGCCCACCCGGGTCAGGGGCATGTCCCGGCGACCCTGCACGCGCAGGGCCAGGCGTCGCTGGGGACTGAGGCCATCGCGCACCTCCACCTTCACCGCCTGGATCTCCCGCAGGGGGATTACCACTTCGATCAACCTTCGGAAGCCGCGGCGGCTGATGCGGGCCTCGCCAGACCCCCGATCGAAGCGGTTGAGACCCGAGCCCAAATCGATGCTGATCACGAGCCACAGGTAGGTGGCCAGCAACAGCGCCGCCACCCCATAGAGCCCCATCACCAGCCCCTGGGGCACCCAGACCAGGGCGGCGGGGTGACCGATGGGCAGCAGATCGCGGCCAAAGCGGCTGGAGGCACTCGTGAGCACGAAACCCAGGCCACCGATGCTGACGGCGGCCGCCACCAGCAGATTGGAGAGACGGCGGGAGCCGAGCACCGGCTGCTCCAGCACCTGCTCGTCGGCCGAAGGGGAAGCGACGCCGGGCGAAGCCATGCGGGACGAAACGGCATTGGCCCGCCATCCTGCCGTGAAGCGTGCCGGAGTCGTCAGTTTCAGCCCATGTCGTCTGGCACGGGTGGCGGATCAACGTTGTTACCATCCCCCGGTAACCCACAGCCCTGCGGGTCTTCCGCACCGCTTTCCCCCATGACGATCGCCCTAGGGCGTGCTCCGGCCACGCGTGGATGGTTCGACGTCCTCGACGACTGGCTCAAGCGCGACCGCTTCGTTTTCGTGGGGTGGTCCGGTCT
>Ga0247843_1001278_pt1 | contig 52361 bp, 38 predicted proteins | sample LaCruzMarch2017__FD_192420 | JGI IMG/M metagenome (GOLD analysis project Ga0247843, IMG submission 192420) | Freshwater microbial communities from meromictic Lake La Cruz, Castile-La Mancha, Spain - LaCruzMarch2017_8m | ecosystem: Environmental > Aquatic > Freshwater > Lake | place: Spain...
CCATCGAGGACGACGGCGCTCCCGGGGGCGAAGAAATTTTGTAGGACAGGCGTCCCGCCTGTCTTGTTGGATAACGAACGCAGGCGAGCCTTGTGGAGTAGGCTGAAGACTCCACGGGCGAACGACGCCTGCGCTACGATTTTTTGGCGACGCGATGGGTGGCGGAGAGAATGGAAGAGAGTGGCGGCTCATGAGTTGAAAAAGATTCCTGGGGTCCGGAGTTGGAGAGTGGGCATCGGGAAAATGTTCGAAGGAAAAACCCGTGTGGCACAATGCCGGCTTTGCGGTTCCGTGTTGATCGTGATGAGAAGTTGCAGCATTTTAATTAATAGGGATGTTTTTGACCGGACGAAAGCCTCGGTAGATGCCTGAATCATAGGTGCCAGCGGCACTTCGCGTCAGAATCGCGCTGGCATTGGCGGACTCTCCCCAACTGCCTCCCCTCACCCTTCGACTCGATTGGCCGACAACGCCATCCCAGCACCACTCGGCGACTCCTCCGCTCATGTCATAGAGGCCAAGTTCGTTGGGGAGTTTTGTAGCTACCACCTTCGGACCGTTTGGAAAGGTGTTGTCATAATACCATGCCGCCGAAAAAACTTCGTTGCTGCCGCTGTAAACATATCCCATGGAATACAAACCACCCCGCGCCGCCCATTCCCATTCGGCTTCGAGAGGAAGTCGATACCCGTTGGAGGCCCAGTTTAACTCTATAGTGTATCGATCATTTGGATAACTGCTGATTTTTAAAACAGCATTGTTGAAACGATAAAACGGCACCACGCCCTCGCGTTCACTCTTGGCGTTGCACCAAATAATCGCGTCGCCCCAGGACATCGAGTAAACGGGGTGAGTGTTGTAATTTCCGGCACCTGAATTATAGAAACTGTATCCATTTTGAATCGCCCAGTTTCGAACGGTGTTCCACTCGCCCACGGTCACTTCGGTTCTGTGGATGAAGAAGGATTCCACGGAGACCGCGCCGTAGATGGAATCCACCGGGAAAGTTCCGCCCTGCACAAAAACCATTCCGGCAGGTGCCGAAGGAGTGGCGTTGAGAGCCACCTTGAGGCGAAAGAAAGCACTGTCTCCCGCCGCGAGATCTCCGAGTTCGATGTTGCCGGAGTGCAACATGCCCACGGAGAGCGGGACTCTTTGCCACGAGGAAAGGTTCCCGGAGGAATACTCCAACTCGAGCTTGGCACTACCCGCAAAGGAGAGGACCGGCAAGACTAGAAAAATGGCGAGCACAGGCCAAATCACGGGAGTCCATCGGCGATGGATTGCGGAGGGGTGACCTTGGGCATCGGCCCGCAGCGCTGGCTGCTTGGGCGCTGACAAAGCATCGTCCTCATGCGGGGAGGTGTGTGCGGGACGCCCTCGCTCCTTGAGCGGGGCGATGCCAAGGAAACCTAGTAGGACAGGCGTCCCGCCTGTCTTATCGGAGAACGATCGCAGGCGGGTCTTGTGGAGTAAACTAAAGACTCCACGGGCGAACGGCGCCTGAGCTACTTGAGAAGGCACTTTCCGCGCCTGAAGCTTGGGACGGCTCGGCGAGCCATCCTTACCATTTCGCACGATCAGGAGCGTGTCGCCCTCGACATGCCTTAAGACCGATTTCAGGCCGGGGTTTTTGAGCGATCCGTGCGTCATAGTCTACGAGGATGGTGAATAGGTATTTCAGGCTTTTGAATTAGTTGCTGACTTTTCCGCCAATAAAGAAGGTGGGTTTGCTCGCGGTGTTGGGCAATTGGAAGTTGCCTCGCAGTTCAAGCAACGAGCCTGGGCTTTCCGGAGTCTGCGTAGTGAGCATAATCCCTTGGAACCGAGCGAGACGCTTCTGGCTATCCACAAAGGTTCCTTGGAACAGACCACTACGCAGATTCCATGTAACCTTGGTATTATTGATTATGGGATTCTTTGGAACGATGCGGCTTGAACTGGTGGGCACCTCAAATATTTGAGAGAAAGGCGTCATTTTTGCGGCATTCTTACTCCAATTGCCATCGGAGAAATCCAGTTTCAGGTTGTTAAATTGACTTACACTGGGAACCGCAAAACTTCCGCTACCATAAGCTGCTGTAAGAAGAACATTATTGAAACCATAAAGATACATTGAGCTGGGCCCAACAGGATTGGGCTTTGTCCAATAAAGCTCTGCCAAAACGGGCCTTGTGCGTTTTTCAGATGGATCGGAGCCTTCGATTTCCATATCCCCAAGCAGCATTCCTTGCCGCGAGTAGAGAGGCACCCAAATCGGAACCCCCCCGTCTCCGAGAACCACGCTCGAGAAGGTGAAACGCGTTCCGTCCGCTAACATACCGGCTGCTCGCACGGCCCCCGTGCCAGCGGTTAACGAGAAGGACAAGAATCCATTACCTTGAGGAACCTTGGGGGTGTTAACAACCATGTTATGGAAATCCTTTTGATCTGTGTCGAGGCCGACTGTGTAGGTTCCACCATAATTTTTAGCTGGATTGGTATTTTTCCAAGGCACCATGGCCGCATGAATTTTCGCAGTGGTTTGGCCATCTGTTACACTGCTAGCGGAATTAACCCGGAAGAAACGTGGAGCGTTGAGGAGGTCCAACTGGAGTTTTAGATCCAAGTTGACAAGACCTCGTCTAGGAATGGAGGTAGTGAGAAGTCCATCCTCGTCAAACTTCGCGCTGAATCGGTAAAGAGCAGACTTTCCACCCGGTTCGACCATATTGAGGGATCCAGTGGCAACTCCATTGCGGTTTACAGCCATGTATATCTGGCCTCCAAGATTGTTATTAAATACCGCTTGATCGATTGTTCCCACGGCACGGAACCCGTTTGTGGTTGCAAAGACCCCAGACTGCCAAGTGGCAATGGGCGCAACCGTAACACCTCCCCATGTTTCACCGTCGAAGCCGGAGGTTCCGGGATAATATCGCACTTGAAACTCTGGGGATGTTCCGAAAAAGACATCAGACCCAAGGGCTGGCGCATTCCCTTGGAAAACGATAGAGGTAAGCGAAGTAATATCTGCAAAAGCCTTTTCACCAATGGCTTTAATCCCCTCGCCGATCGTGACGCTCACCAGGCTCTGACTACCAACGAAGGCCTCATTGGCGATATTGCGACATGCATTTCCGATCTCCAAAGTCACGAGGAACATGTTTCCATCGAAGGCCAACTCCGCAATGGATGTCACAGTAATCGGGACCTTGTAGGCGGAGGCTTGGATTCCACTCGGGTATTGGACCAAAGAAGTTTGAGTTTTGTTGAACAGCACCCCGCCACTGGAAAGGAATCGCGGGTTATTCGAATGGACAAACAAGGCTTCGAGTTTGTCACATCCTCCAAAAGCTCCTGCGCCATAGGTTGTCACACCGGCAGGGATGAAGACAGCCTGAAGTCCATCGCAGTTGTTGAACGCTTCCGCCCCAAGCTTGGTAAGCGAATTAGGCAGGACAACAGACTTGATGATCGTGTTATCTTTAAATGCATTGGGAGCAATAGAATCCACAGGAAAACCGGCAATAAATTCCGGAATCTCAAAGTCCACGACAATCCAATCGCTGACATTTGAACCTGGATTGGCAACCTTCTGATAGGTGATCAACCCATTGAAGCTTTGCTCCAATACGGTAGTTCCCAATCCAAGGCTGGGCGGTAGGTCCAGTCTGGCATCTTCGGTATCGAGAATGTCCCAGTTAAAGGATGAACTCGGCAAGCCCGGGCCGACATATTCATAGAGTAATCCAATGTTTTCCTGCAAAACGATAGTGCCGACCGAAAGGTCCGTAAGGGCAAGTCGTTGCGTTCGATTCCCAACAATGATCGAGGGTTCCGGAAGAGTGGAGACATCGGCGACGATTTTGGGAGCGAGACCGTTGAATCCGGTGACCTCCACCTTGCCGTTGGAAGTAATTTCGAATTCGAATTCATCAATTTCCTCCAAGAAAACGGCCTTGTAACCATTCCAAAGCTCCCCGGATATTGGCGGAAAGCCTCGTGCGCCCTTCAGATAGCGAACCTCGAAAGCGGCAACAGCACCTTGGAAGACATTTTTCCCAAGCGTAGGGGCGGCCCCAAAGAAAATCGAGGACTGCAAAGGAGTTATTACCCCTGCAAAAGCACGATCTCCAATTGATTGAACATTTTTTCCAAAGCGGACAGAAACAAGGGCCAAGCTGTTGAAAAACGCCTCTTCCCCGATTTTGAGAACTGTTTCAGGGATATCCACCACTGCGAGATACACATTTCCTTCAAAAGCCCGTGGGGAGATTTCCTCCACAGTGGGCGGAACAATATAATTCGTGGAAGCCCTTCCAGCGGGGTAGTGATAAAGGATTTTTTGGGATTTGTTGAAAACCACACCGTTTGTGGATCGATATACTGGATTGTCCAAAGCAACCACAATCGCCCCAAGGCTGTCGCAGGAGGAGAAGGCAGCTGGCTCTATTTTGGTCACGGAAGCGGGAATCTCGACTTCAAACAGTGCATCGCAGTCCTTGAACGCATCTGCAGCGATTTGAGTGAGTCCACTTCCAAAGACAACGGATTCCATTTTGGCCGCCCCGAGGAAGGCTCCTTGTTTAATCTCGGTCACCGAATTGGGAATGCTTACACCAGTCACATTTGTTTTTCCTAGAAACGCGCCCTCGCCGATCGAGCGAACGGCCAATTGACCAATGACCGGGGGAATAGACACATTACCGCCCGTGCCGACATAGCCGGTAATTTCGGCTGTTTCATTTGATGCGGTTCCATTTACTCCGAAAAGGAAATCCCCCACCTTGTTCAAGGTGGCGATGTCGTAGCCCATGGATTCAAAGGCCCCAAAGCCCGTGAAGCCTTGGAAATACTGGATTACGAAACCATCCGCAGCGCCGTCGAACACCCGGTCACCGATCTCTATCGGGGCATTCCCATTAAAGATCGCCGAACCCAAAACCAACACATCCTTGAAGGCCTCATCTCCGAGTATCTCCAAACTTTTTCCTATCGTAACCTGAACCAAGGATTCGCTTTCCGCGAACGCCCTTGGACCAATGATTTCGACACTATCGGGCAATTCGATAGTCACCAAATAACGATTGCCTTCAAAAGCCTGTGCACCGATTGTCGTGAGGGTTTCGGGAACCGCATAGATGGCCTGGTATCGCCCAGCCGGATAACAGAGAAGAGAGGTTTGATCCTTGTTGAAGAGCACACCTTCATTCGTGAAGAAATTCGGACTGGAGGGGTGCACAAAGATACTGTCTAGCACACCGCACGAGGCAAAAGCTCCGTCACCGATTGTCAAAACACTTGCGGGGATAAAAACGCCAGAATAGGCGCCAAGAACTCCCAGTTGATTACAGTCGTAGAACGCCTTCGCGCCGATACGGGTGAGCGATGAAGGCAATACTACAGAAGTGAGTAAACTGTTCCCGGCGAATGCCCCATCGGCAATTGAAGTTACAGGTTTTCCTGCTATTTCGTTAGGTATTCCGAAATTTACACTGATCCAATTTTCGGGGCTCGAGCCTGGGAAAGACACCTTTTGCCAGACGATCGGCCCGTTCGCATCCTGCACAAGCACCGTGGAGCCGAGTGCCAATCCAGGTTCGATATTGAGCTGCTGTCCATCTGTTTGAACGACAGCCCATTCCACGCGAGCTGGCTGGTTCTCCGTGGCCTCCACGATATTACTCACGGTCCAAAGTGTAACTGTATCGGTTTGGTAAACATTCTCACCTTCATCCACTTGGCTTGCGGTCAGAGCCAACCTAGCCGCTTGGTCGGCCACCGTCCGGTTTCGATCTGGCAGGGTGGTGAAATCCGCCCTTACCTGCGGAGGGGCACCTCTCGAGGGCGCTGTCCCTGTGTATCCGGTAATCTCAATCGTGTCGTTTGGTAAGACCCTGAAAGCGAAATTGCCGAATTCCGTGAACGGCACGGCAGTGTAGCCATTCCATTCGCCACCGAGCGGATTGGAAGGGAATCCAGCGGATCCAGACAAGTAACGCACTTGAAATACAGCCGGCGGAAGAGGGAAGGCATTGGCTTGAACGGTGGTTGGAGCTTTGCCAAAGAAATAAACCGCACTTATGACACTGAACGGCCCGCTAAAAGCCTCCGAACCAATAAAGTCGATGCCTGTGCCGAAACGGACCGTAACCAAGCTCTGGCTGTTATAGAAGGCGCGGGCACCTATCCTGAGGACACCAGTAGGGATCGTGAGAGTCACTAGGTTGCGATTGCCCTCAAAAGCCCTGTCGCCAATTTCGGTGACCGTCGATGGGATTGAGTAGGTGGTGCCGAAACTACCGATCGGATAGAGGAGAAGTTTCCTGCGGTTTTTATCGAAAAGCACACCGCCATCATCACTGTAATTGGGATTTGAGGGGCTCACATCGATTGAGAACAACTCCGTGCAACCTCCAAAAGCTTGGTCACCAATAGAGACAACACTCGCGGGAATTTGGATAAATTGCAGGCTGGTGTTCCCAAAGAAGGCCTTGGTGCCGATCGATGTCACCGTGCTGGGAATTGTTACAAAGGTAATGAATTCATTTCCCTCGAACGCACTGTTGCCGACCGCACGAACTGGAAATCCTCCGATCGATGTTGGAATCGTGATGAACCCACCAGCCCCTTGATAGCCGGTGATGGTTGCTTGGTTGTTCGCCACGGTAAATGTGAAATCCCCCTCCCCGCTGAGAAATTCTGTGTTATAAATCTGTGCCGATATCGTCCATGTCGAGGGCGATGTGGTCGGAAATCCAGAGGTTCCTTGGTAGTAGCGGACCTTGAAGCCGGGCGCCGCCCCGGCAAATACCTCTTCACCGAAATTTGCAGCCAAGGGGGCACCGCCAAGAAAGATTGCCGAACTGAGGACAGGAATCTGTGCGAACGAATCGTCACCGAAATTCGCTACGCGGGTTCCGAGTTGCACCTGCACGATGGACGGGCTGCCATAAAATACGGCATCTTCAATCGTGGTCACAGTGTTGGGGATTTCTATCGAAACCAGATTTCCATTGCCCTCAAAAGCCCTCTCTCCAATAGTCGTCACGGTGACTGGAAACATATAGCTATCAGCCTCCAGTCCACCGGGATATTGCACAAGCTTCGACTGCGACTTATTGAACAGAACGCCATCGCGCGAACTGAACGCCGGGTTTACTAGATTTACAGTAATTGCTGTAACTTTTTCGCAATCACCAAATGCTCCCGAGCCGATGGAAATGACACCCGCCGGCAGTGAAACTTCAGCTAAAGAATCGCATCGATAGAAAGCTTCCAATCCAATTGAAACAAGACCATTGCCAAAGTTTACTGTAGACAGATTTGCAGCTTCTGCAAATGTGCGATTTCCAATCGTGGTTACTGAGCTTGGAATCGTGACGGATAGGATATTGTCGTTTCCAGCGAAAACCGAATCCCCAATCTCGCGAACTGCAGCACCCCCAAGCGAGGAAGGGATGGTGACATTGCCCTCGATGCCCAAATAACCTGTGATAGTTACGGCATCATTTGCTGTAGAAAACTGAAAATCACCGATTACATTAACCGTCTTCGATTTGTAGGTCTGCCCAGAAATCGTCCATTCAGGTGATTTGAAACCAGTTGCACCGGTATAGTAATTGACGACAAAGTTGTCCGAGGCTCTGTAAAAAACCTCGGTGCCGAAGAAGGTGGAATTGTTTGTCCAGTTACCGCTGAAGATCACGGAACCCAGCGAGGGGATGGAGGAGAAACTGGAATTGCCAAGCGAGTTAAGTCCCTTCCCGAATCGGGCCTGCGCCAGAACCTGGCTGCCGAAAAAGGCGCGGTTGCCGATGGTGGTGAGGTTATTGCCGGTCTGCAGCAAGGCCAAGTAGCGGTTGCCCTCGAAAGCACTTTCAAAAATGTTCGTTACGGCAGAGGGAATGGTGAATTCCATGCCCAGCTTGCCGGCGGGATATTGGATGAGGTTGGTTTGGTTTTTGTTGTAAAGAACCCCGTCGATCGCGGTGAAATTCGGGTTCGAACTGTGCACAAAAAGGCTCTGCAGTTTTTGACAACCCACGAAGGGAGCTGCTCCGATCTGGTTGACAGGTCCTGGGATGAAGACGCCACGCTGTTCGGTGACAAGGCCAAGCGTGCCAAGTTCATCGCAACCGGAGAAAGCCCCTACCCCGAGGCGGGTGAGGCTGTCCGGAAGAACCACGGATTGGAGAAGCCTTTGGTTGGCAAAGGCCCCGGCGGCAATCGATGTCACAGGAAGACCGGCAATGGTATCTGGGATTTCAAAATTCACCGGAATCCAACTTTCAAGGCTGCTGCCGGGATTGGCGACTTTCTGGTAAATCACCGGGCCGACATCATTCTGCTCGATGACCGTGGTCCCAAGGCTCACATTCGGGTTGAGATTCAAACGCGCATTGTTCGTGTTGTAAACGCGCCATCTCCAGTTTGATATAACCCTATCTGAATCATAAAGATATTCCACAAACTCCCATATCGTGTCGGTGGTTGTGTCGTATAAGAGATAGCCGGCAGGAAGGGCCAATGGATTGGGAACATTGCTGATACCGAAGACCAAGTCATTTGTAACGCCGACAAAATTAGGCACAGGCCGGGTCGTTAAATCTGGAACGACTTGGGCCAACTCCCCTGGGCCGGGCGGCGTGCCGGTAAAAGCTTGGATTTCCACTGTGCCGTTCGATGTGGTGAAGAGGAAGTTTTGAAATTGGTTCAGGGTGGAGGAATTGTAGGTCTGGCCAGAAACAGTCCATGTGGGCTGTGTGAATCCCGCCGCGCCTCCCAGGTAGAGCACCTTGAACTCCGGCGAAGCCCCTTGGAAGACATTGGTGCCGAATGATCCGCCGGGTTTCGTATTCGGGGCATCGCCAAAAAAGATGGCCGAGAAAAGACCGCCAATCGAGGTGGAGAAGGCCTGATCCCCGATGGAGGAGACATTCCTGTCGAAGCGCAGTGTGATGAGGCTCTCATTGTTAAAAAAGGCTCTGGTGCCGATGGTGGTTACCGCCACGCCGAACTCAATGGAAGTGAGATTGAGATTGTCCTCGAAGGCCCGTTCTCCGATCTCCGTGACTGATGGGAGAATGGCATAAGAGGCATCCGCAAGGGCCATTGGATATTGAATGATTTTTTTCAGGCTCTTGTTGAACAGCACATTGTCACGGGCGGCGTAATTGGGATTTGCTGCATCCACCGTGAGAATTTGGAAAAGCGGACATCCGCCGAAAGCTCCAATTCCAATGTTTGTGATATTGGCGGGGATATTCAATTCGCCGGTGTTGAGGGATGTCGCCAATCCAACAGAGTTCAGCGAGGAACACCCGTAAAACGCATCCTGCCCGATCGTCGCCAAGGAAGTGGGCAACTGCACGCTGGTGATCGTGGTATCGCCCAGAAAAGCTTTCGCAGCGATGGCTCGCACCGGGAGATTGGCGATGGTGGATGGGATGACAACCACGGCAGGGCCATTTGGCATGGGAGAGAGGATTTCCACAGCACTGCCATTGACCCGATAGGTTAGCATGCCGGCGGTCTGGATGATGCGGGAGTCGTATTTGAAATCCGGATTGTCTGGCGGATTGTTTGGCGGTTTCCATGTGGGTTGGGAAAATCCGTTTCTCCCTTGCACATAACGGACTTCAAATCCGCTGGGTGGAGCACTACCGAAGATATATGTTCCCAAGTTGGGAGGGGCATCGCCAAGGAAGGTGGCAAAGGCGAGCGGGCCCGTGCCGTTGAAGCTGAAGGCGTTGTTACCGATGGTGGTGACTTGGGAATCAAAGGTCACTCGGGCGAGGCGGGGTGCGTTTTCGAAAGCGTTGGCCCCGATCGCAACCACATTATTCGCAAATTCCATGGAGAGGAGGTTCTGGGCCTGCTCAAAGGCGCGTGGGGCGATGGAGATGACCGGTTCGGCGGTGGCCAAGGTTTGGGGAATCGCATAGGAATTCCCGGGGCGACCGGCGGGGTATTGGAGAAGAATGGCGTTCCCGGCGCTGGTGACAAGATCGTAGAGCACCCCATCCACCGAGGTGTAGGCGCCGTTGGTGCTATCCACTTCGATGGATGCGAGGCGATCGCACGCAGCAAAGGCCCCGGTGCCAATGCTGGATACCGAGGCGGGAATAAAGACGGAGCCGAGGTTATCGCAATCGCGGAAGGCGTTCGCGCCGATGGTGGTGAGAGAGGTGGGCAGGGTGAGCGTGGTGATGGAGTCTTGGTTCTGGAAGGCCCCGGTGCCGATCTCGGTGATGTTCAAGCCACCGTCATCTTGCAAAGGAATAATCAAGTTGGCGGGAAGAGTTCCTGTGGAGCCAGTGATGCGAGCGTTTCCACCGCCGATATTGACTGTGGTCAATGTGTAACCAGATTCGACCACATCGGCTTGGGCGAGCGGCAAAAGAGCTGGAAAAAGCAGCAAAAATGCTACGACGAGTTTTTTAAGGAATGAGGAGGTCATAGGAGAAAGGCGGAAAAGCGGAAAGGAAGACTGCGGAGCCGCCGAGGGCGGCCCGGTAAAGTATGCTGCGCACTTAATGGGCGAACGATGGCGGAGGGCTGATTGCTGACCCCGGTGGAATAGGCTTCGCATTCCACGGGGCAATGCAGCGGCTGTAGGGCAGGTGTCCCGCCTGCCGGGTTGGGAAACGATCACGGACGGGCCTTGTGGAGTAGGCTGAGGACTCCACGGGCGAACGACGCCCGTGCAACGACCGGTGCTGATGCGCCTAGGTGTGGTGGAATCTGGAAGGTGAAGCCTCATAACACTCAGAATCCGGAGACGCTGCCGCCGACCCAGAAATCGGGGTTTTTGGCGGCGTTGGGCATGATGAAGAAGCCGAAGAAGACCGGAGCGCCATTGCCGGTGAGAGCGATGGCCTCGTAGGAGACCCGGCGCGGGCGGCTCATGAAATCGTTGTTGACAAACCTACCCTTGGCCGCACCGGTCTTGGGCGAAAAACTCAAGGTGACCTGCTGCAGATTGTCGCCCTCGGGCACTCCGCGGCTGCCGCTAACGAGAAATGACTGGAAAAACGGCCCACCGTTAAGCGCACCGGGAAGCGGGGGCGGACCGCCCCAGGCTCCGTCGCTGAAATCCAAGTTTAGATCAAAGGAGGCCGGGACGAGCGCGGGATTGTAAAGACCGCTGCCATTGGCAGCGTTCACGCCCACATTCATGAACCCGGCCACATCGGGGGCCTTGGCTACAGCGGGCGGCTTGCTCCATTGGAGTTCGGCCAGAACGGGATTGACGGCGTCCTCAGGCATCGTGTCATCGGGGAGAATGTCCGAGGAAATGGAGAGGGTGCCGGCGAGGATGCCGCGGGAGCCGTAGAGGGGCAGCCAGAGCGGAACCGTGCCTGCGGTGCCGTCGCGCACGGCGCTGGTGGCGGTGATCTTGGTGCCATCCGCCAAACGGCCGCTGAGGCGGGCTTGGCCGGTGGTGGGGGCCACGCGCATGGTGAGGAAACCGAAGCCTTGCGAAACCGTGGGTTGCTCGAGGCCGGGCGGGCCGGTCATCTCGGAGAGGGCGGCGGGATCGGTTTCGAGCCCGATGTTGTAGGTGCCGGCGTAGGCGGTGGCGAGGTTGGTCTTGCTCCACGGAATGTTCGAGCCGGAGAGCGAAGCCGTAGTGCCGAAGGCATCGGAGAGGGAATTCCCCTCGCCGGTGAATTCGAAAATTCTCTCCTGGATGGGAGTCTCGGAGTTTGCCATCGCGGCTTCGAAATCGGCTTTCAGGCGCAGCCAGAGCGGGCTCTGGTTCGGGCGGCGTATTTGGAGATTGAGGCCGGTGAAGTAATTGTATTGGCCGCGGAAGGTGGACCGGTAGGCCTTGCCGCCGACACTGCCCAGCGTGATCGTGCCGGTGATGAACCCGGTGCGCGACATGGTGAATTCGATGGAGCCGCCGAGCCCACCGTTGATGGTCTCGTTGGACTCGATGAGGCCGCGCACCTGGAGTCCCCTCTCGGGCAGCACCTCGGTGAAGGGGTTGCGCACGGCCGTGACCACCGTCTCGCTTTCGACGCGGAAGTGGGAGTTCCAGACTTGGACGCGATAGGTCCCGGCATCCGAGGGTTCGAAGCTTTCGATGTCGAGATAAGGGAGGACCTCACCTTGGATATCGCGCCCGTTTTTCTGCCATTGATAGAGGAGCGGTTCGGAGGGGGCCTGCGGCGGCACGAAGGGCGGGGGCTCGATCCCGGGGAAGCCCACGAAGTTGTCCGTGGCAACCACGGCGAGTCGCTTGTCATCGCCGAGGGTCACGGCAAAGGGCGGGTTGACCTTGTTGGGCTGATACCAGATGACGGGGAAGGAGCCGCCAATAAAGCGGGCGACGCCGGTCATTTTCGAACCGAAAAGATTGGAGAAATTGCCCACGGCGATCGGCCGGGCGAAGAGGCTGGCGGTGGCGGGGCCGCCATCGATGTCGAAGGCGAAATTCTGGATGCCGCTGGCCTTGCCTTGGGGCACGAAAGTGAGATCGAGTGAGCCATCGGCCTCCAATCGCGCCACGCCGGCGCGCTTGATGCCGTTGTAGCTGGTGAACTCGCCAGCGATGATGAGGCGACCGTCGGGTTGGCGGGTCACGCAGCGGATGGGACCGTTCGCGCCCTCGGAGTTGCCCTCGTTGGGCGCGGGGAATCCGGCCACCATCGAGCCGTCGGTGTTCACACGGGCGATGCGGCCCACGGTGTTGCCGTCATAGTCTGTGAAGTAGCCAGCCACGACCACATTGTTCCGGATGGGATCGGCGACGATGGACATGGCGGAGTCGTTGAATCCGGCACCGGGATTGAACGCGGGGTCGACGGTGCCGTTTTGGGAAATGACCGCGATCTTGCGCCAGTTGAGTTGACCGCCGCCGATGGTGTCGAAATCGCCGACGAAGAAAATTTTCGACCCGAGAGCCGTAACATCCCAGACGCGCTTGTCGGGTTGCGGAGTGGTGGTCCACTCGGTAAAGGGCGAGGGCAGCGTGATGCCGCCGGGATTGAGAACAAAGCGGGTGATATAGCGGGCATCGGTATCGTTGACAAAACTGGTGAAGTCGCCGGTCGCAAAGTAAAGGATTTGCCGCCCGCCGGGGAGGATCACCCAATCGATGGGGTTCGTAGGCAGGTTGGAGGCTCCAGAGATTTTTTCATAAATAAATCCGTTGTCGGTTTGGAGCACGCGCGTGCCGATGGCCACAAGAAGCGCCAGTCTCGCGGGCGTGTTGGGAACACGGATATCCGGGGACACCACGGTGCCGAAGAGGCGGCGGATTTTGCGCACGGGGCCGTTGAATCCATCGCCATCGGCGACATTGAAGGTGAGGCTCACGAGCGGCTCGGAGGGTTTGGGCACGACCACCCAATCGGAGTCACTGGGCGTGCCGGTGGCGGAGACTTTCAGGTAGGTCAAGCCGTTGTCGCTTTGGAAAACAATCGTGCCGACAGGAACGAAATTCTGGGTAACCACGGGGCCGGTGGGAAGGCCCGGGAAAAGATTGTTGCCCGGCAGGGTGGTGGTGGTGGAAGTGCGCAGATTTACACGTGCGGTGGCATTCCCAACCGTGGTCCGTGGAAGACCGGGAGCCGGGCCAAGAGCGGGATTGGGATCGAAAGTCTGAAGGGTAAGGTAGCGTTTGCGGGGGGCGGGGTTGCCGATTTGGTTGTGGCTGAAGTTCAGGAAATCGCCGGCAATGAGGTATTGGTAAAGGTCATCGTTCGATTCCACGAGGATCGAGTAAACAGCACCGTCGGGACCGTAGAGAACCTCGCGATTGCCGGTAGCCTGCGCCACCTGCAGGGCCTCGGGAGAAACAAAGGTGGTGTCCAGCGTGCCATCGGCGTTGAGGCGCGCGATATTCCTCCAAGTGACATTGAATACCGAGGTGGTCGCATTGCCGCCGAGGACATAGGTGATATTCGAGGCGCGGAGACGGAATGTTCCCCCGATCAGGATTTTTCCATCGGTCTGGACCATCGCGGTTCGCATGTCGGGGGGATTGTCGAGGAACTGCACATTGTGGGTGCCGCCCAGAAGGGAGCTGAACTCCTTGTCAAGATCGCCCGGCGTGCCGGCGGAACCGAGTTTTTTTGCCTCCGTCGGGAAGGGGTAGAAGTAGGATTGGGCGTCCGCGTTCAGCAGGAACACAGCAAGGAGAGCAGCCGGGAGAAAGAGGGATTTGGGCACGCGAAGAAAAAGATTTGGTGTGGGAACCTTAGTTACCTAGCCCAAAAAAAGGCCCGCGCAATTCAAAACACCGGGTGGTTGCGAATAAAAAATCCATTACTGAACTCATCGGCCGAATCGCGGCGGAGTTGAGTGCCTGCTGCACGGCCGCGGACGGGCGCTGTCGGAACAATCGATGCAGCCCGCGAAGACACTTCTTCGCAGTCGAGAGGGCAAAAATTTTTCGCGGCAAGGCGGCGGTGGGCGAAGGGTTGTGGCGGCAGAGGGAAGAGGTGTCGAGAACACCCACGCTGATCCCGGGGGCGTCGCTCCTCGTTGGGGTGGGGCTTGTTCTCCGGAAGGGCCTCATGGGTGTCGCTGCGCGGGTGGGCTGGGCTGGGCGGGGCCCGTCGCTGCAGTCAACCCGGGCCGACGACTTCGTCCATCGGCTTGATGGAACCGTCGGGGTAGCAGATGAGCGCGCCTTGGCCGTGCATATTGCCGATTTCGATGAGCCATGGCTGGGTGGTCCACCGGTAAGGGGTGCCGGGGTTTTTGTCGAACATCGTGGGGGTGTAGTGGACCTTCGGGCGGCCGTTTTTGCTTTTGTTGGTGACCAGGCGCTTGATCGTGGGGCACATCCAAGTGGACTCCTCCGCGCCGTAGGGTTTGAGTTCCGCGATCCACCAATCCTCGTAGGCATCCTCGTTGTTGCCGAGTTGGTCTACGGGTTCCTGCGGCCAGTGGCCTTTGTCTGCGGTGTAAGCGGCGAGGCTTACCTGCAGGGAACGCATATTCGCCATGCAAGCGGGCATCTCGGCACGCATGGGAAGGCGGTCAAAGGCGAGAAATACGAGGGAGGCCAGAACCCCAAGAATGACGATGACGGCAAGGATTTCAACGAATGTGAAAGCCGCCTTGGAGCGTGGAGATCGATTCACGCGAGAGTGTGCAATAGGGAGGCAGTGATCAATTGCCGGTCGGTGCTGGTGCTGTTGTCCCTGTCGAAGTGGAGGCCGAGGTGGAGGTGCGGACGCCGCGGAATTTGAACTCGGTCGAAAGCAATGGGCTTCCTGCATTTGTCACAGAGGTCGTGTTCACATAAATTGAGCCGGCAGGTGTGGTGCCAGAAAAGTTTAATTCTAAAGAATCCAGCTGCGAAACTCCGATGATCTGATTTGTGGAACCGGGCAGGCCTTGAATGATCCCCTTGCCACTAAAAGCGCCAGAAGGGGACTTAAGCTCGAGTTTTCCACTAAATGTCCCTGCGGCATTATCATTTTGGTTGATATACACATACGGCAACTGAATCGAGCCATCACTGTTGGTGGAGGCCGAGGAGATGGCGGAATCAAGAATTCCAGCAAGGGAGGAATCGTCTAGGCTTGCTTCAACATTGCCTCGATAGATTTCTCCATTCACAAAAAAGATCCAAGAATTTTGTCGAGAGTTAGCGGTCTGACTCCCCCCCGAATAGGCGAAGCGAAAGATGCCGGTGACGTTCTCCGCTCTGGCCGTGGCCTGATAGGTCCCATCCACTCCTGAAACTAAAGGAGAGCCATTCCGGAAGGGCGCAGGGCCGAAGGCGTTTCCCGCGTTGGCGGCGAGAGGGAGAAGGGCGAGAGAGGAGACGAGGAGGAGAAGATATTTCATAAAGGGCGACGGAGGCATGCCATAGGAACGAGGCTTGAGGCAAGGAAAAAAGTTAAAAACGGCGGGTATCTTGAATCTCTCCGATCTCGATATGAATTCGTTTTCTGAGGAAGCGGAAGGCGAGAAGGAGAATGGCGAGAAGGCTGGGCATCCAGATCCAGAAGGGGATTTGGAGGAGGTTGATTTTTTTTGTCGCGATGCGGAAGACCGGGGAGGGTTCGCCGAGGCGGTTGTTGTTGTCGATGGAGCGGAGGCGAATCATCCAGAAGCTATTTTGCACGAGTTTCCGAAAGCGGGCGGTGGCAGAGTCGCCTTCGATCTCGATCTGGGCATTTTCCCAGGGGACCCACTCCTCTTTGGCGCGACCATTTTCTCCACGGCTGATGTCTCGGCGCTCTACTACGAAAGCCTTCGTATCTGGCGAGGTGAGTTTCCATGAGATGGCGATAGAGTGGGCGGTGGCCTCAAGAAGGGAGGCCTCTTGGACGGGGGGAATGGCAGAGGCCTGAGCCATGGGATTGTGCTGTGGGGTGGCAACAACAGTTGATGCGGGGGGGGGCGGAGGCTTGGCAGATGGCAGGACGTCGACCGACCAGCGAAGGGGGGTCGAGATGCCCCCGGCGGTGGCGAGGAAGCTGGCAGTGGCTGGGCCTGGGCGGTCGGGGAGTCGCCAGGTGGCGTTCACTGTGGCAAAGGCGTCGGGTGCGATCTCCACGGACTTCGGCTGGGAGTCGGCGAGCGAGAGTCCATCGCCCTCCACGGCGAGGGTGACAGTGGCTGGAAGGGCGCCAAGGTTGTGGAGTGTCGCCGTGAGAGGGCGCGAGCGGCCGGCAGTGGACTTGCCGAGTTGTGGGCTTTCGCCCCGCCACTCGAGCGGTGCGGGGGGAGCCGGGAGGGAGACCTTCACATCCCGCATGGCGGCACCGTCGCCAAGGCTGACCAGCACATGCCTCTCCGTAAAAGGCCGGGCCGGGAGGGTCAGGATGAGCTCGGCGGAAGCCAGTGGGGCAAGCTCGAGAGTTTGAGGGGCCTCAAGGGGAAGCGGCGCATTGATGCGGAGGGAGAGGGGCTCTGGCGAGAGGTTGGTAACGGGAAGGCGAATGTCTCCCGGGCCGGCCTCCTTGGCGAAGGCAATGGCAGGCGGAACATCGAAGCGGAACCCGCCGATCCCCTGAAGCGCGATTTCGGTGGGGGACTTGATGCCGGTCTCAAAAAAAAGACGTCCTTGTTGGGTATCGTCGGAGAGAGGCATAAATCGGATGAGAATTTTTCTTGACTCACCTTCCGCGAGCTTGAGCACAGGCTCTGTGACGAGCTCCCAAGGGGCGCCGACTTTCAGGGCGGCCTCCAAAACGCCGCCTCCGTCGTTTTTCACCACGAGAGGCAAGGTGAGCGATTCGCCGATGAAAACGTGTCCGAAATCCAGCACGGACTGCGTCACAAGGCGCGGCGGCGGTTCCTTGATCGAGATGCTGGCCGTTTTATAGCTCCAGGATTTTTTTGGCCCGGATTTGAATTTGAACCTGAAGGAATCTTGGGTGGCCCCCTTGGCACCATTGTGTGTGTAGAAGTAGGAGACCGAGCCTTTCGAATTCCTTACTGGACCGGAGAGCGAGCCGTGGCGCGGGCCGGAACCGGGAACGATGGCAAACTGGATCTCGTAGCCATGGGCGGGAATGGCCTTGAGGGGCACTTCACAGGTTTCGCCGCGAAGGGTGGCGGCATTGGCATCGTAGCCTGCGGAGGGCTCGACCGAAGGAGCTTGTTTTTTTTCAGCGGAGAGGTTTGCAGGCAGGGCCAGCAGCAAGCAGAACATCAAGGCAAAGGGGGCGGAATACGCCGCGCGACAGGGTGCGACGGGAATCCGGGACGATGCGGACAATCCAGTGGCGCGAGTGCGGCTAGGAAGGAACGTAATCCTGTAGCCCTTGCGGGGGCCTTGCTGAATGCGCATTTGTTCCATCTAGCAGAAAGGGAGCCCCCTGTCTTGGCTTATCATGAGAGTTGAAAGGGTGAAGTGGAGGCGGTAAGGGAGGGGCGGATGCGTGTGCACGCAGGTTGTTGAGGGAGAGGGAGGCAAGCACTCATCGCAGTTCCTTCATCCTCTCGACGGGGCCGAGGAGGTTGTCGAGGAAGATATTTATGACGACGCGTTTTCGGATTTTGATGTTCACGTTGATGGACATGCCGGATTGGAGGGGGATGTCTTTGTTGCGGACGGTGAGGTTTTGTTTGTGGAGGGAGATTTTGGCCGGGAAGCTGTAGAAGGGTTTTACCTCGGTGGGGGGGAGGACGTCGGAGCCTACAAAATAGACCTCCCCGTGGATGTAACCGAACTCGCGTTTGGGGAAGGTATCGACTTCAATTTCGCAGGGCATGCCGGTGTTCACAAATCCGATATCGGTGTTTGAGATGTCCACTTTGGCGATGAGTTCCTCGCTGGGGACGATTTTGAGGACAATATCCTTAGCGCCGATGACGGCGCCGGGTTTGCTGGAGACGATTTCGAAGACGATGCCGTTGGAGGGGGATTTGATGAGGTGGTAGTCGAGGGCCTCACGGGCGGCTTCGAGGCGGCTGCCGGTCTCCAGGATGCGTTGGGAGTTGGCGAGGCGGGCTTTGGTGAGGTTGGATTCGATCTCGGCGAGGCGCTTGGTGTTGGCGCTGAGGCTGGTCATGGCCTCTTTTTTGAAAGTGGTGATAATGTTCTCGCGTTGGCTCTCGAGATTTTTGACGCGGGCGACGGATTCGAGCCAAGTGGATTCGCGGGCGAGAAGGTCGACGCGGGAGGTGGCGCCGGAATCCACGAGTTTGGAAAAGGCCTCGTAGATTTTTTTGTTATTGGCTTCGATGAGGCTGGCCTGCTCGAGTTGGGAACGGATGCGCTCGTAGTTTTCCACACGATCCTTGAGTTCGGTGGTGTAGAGCTGGCGTTGGTCGAGGTTGAGATTCGCCCCGTCGGTGGAGGCGTCGAGGATGGCGCGCAGGAGCTTGTCCTCGGCCCGGAGTGCGGCATGGTCTTTTGCGAGATCGGCGACACCGGAGGGCAAGCCGACCGGGGCGACGGGCATTCCGGCGGACTGGAAGAGGCGCGCGTAGAAATCCTCCTCGGCCCGCATGGCTGCGAGTTGATCGCGGAGGGAGGCGACTTCCGCCGTGGCGACCTTGGGGTCGAGGCGCACGAGGGGTGCGCCGGTTTTGACGGTCTCGCCTTCTTGGACGAGGAGTTCTTGGATAACGCCGGAGACGGGCGATTGGACATCCTGGACGGAGCCGCGGGGTTGGAGCTTGCCGGTGGCGTGGATGACTTCATCCATGGGGGCAAGGCAGGCCCAGAGGATGGTGGCAACGGTCACGCCGATGATGGTCCAGAGGATGGCGCGGGACCAGAGGTGGGTCTGACGCAGCACCATGGCGTTGGCGTCGGGACGGAGAGCGAGTCGCAGGGATTTGCGGATCGAGGAGAAGCGGGAGCCGGGTGGTCGGGAGGGAAGGCTCATTCGTCCGAGTCCCTTCCCATGTGGAGCGAGTGGTAGAGGCCTTTGAGTTGCATGAGTGTTTCATGGCGGCCTTGCTCGACGAGGATGCCGCGGTCAAGGACGAGAATATGATCGGCGTGCTGGATCGAGCGCACGCGGTGGGTGACGAAGAACACGGTGTGGCCTTGGAATTCCTTGGCGAGGTTGGTGCAGACGAGGTGCTCGGCGGGGAAGTCGAGGGCGCTGGTGGCCTCGTCGAGGATGAGGAGGCGCGGGCGTTGAAGGACGGCGCGGGCGATGGCGATGCGCTGGCGTTGGCCACCGGAGAGGGCGCGACCCTGCTCGCCGGCGGCGGTGTTGTAGCCTTGAGGAAGGCCCATGATGAAATCGTGGGCACCCGCGACCCGCGCGGCGCGCATGACGTCGTCGGGTTTGGCGTCGGGGTCGCCGATGGCGATGTTCGAGAAGATGGACGAGTTGAAGAGCAGGCTGTCTTGGAGGACGGTGCCGACCTGTCGGCGGAGCGAGTAGAGTTCGACTTTGGCGACTTCGTAGTCATCGACAAGGATGCGACCGAGTTCCGGTGTGTAGAGGCGGGGCAGGAGCTTGAGGAGGGTGGATTTTCCGGAGCCGCTTTTTCCGACGACGCCGACAAAGGCTCCGGCGGGAACCTCAAAGGAGATGTTGCGGAGCACGGGTTGCTGGCCCGGGATGTAGCTGAAGGTGATGCCGTCGAATTGCACCTTGCCCTTGATCTCGGGCATGGGGATGTTGGTGGCCTCCTGGAGGGTTTGCTCAGGGGCGCTGTCAAGGACATCGCCGAGACGCTCGACGGAGAGGGCGACCTCTTGAAAGCTCTGCCAACTCTGGGCGAGGCGCATGAGCGGGGTGGTCACATAGCCGGCGATGATGCGGAAGGCGATCAACTGGCCGAGTGTGAGTTCCCCACGAATCACGAGGACCGCGCCATACCAGAGGACGGCAAGATCGCCGAGGCGGCTGAGGAGGGTGGTGGTGGAGTTGATGGCCGTGGAGGTGAGGACGGCGTGGAAGCCAGCGCTCACGTAGCCTGCGTAGCGTTTCTGCCACTCCCAGCGGGAGGCTTGCTCGATGTTGCCGGCTTTGACGGTCTGGACGCCGGTGATGGTCTCGATGAGGTGGGCTTGGGATTTCGCCTGTTCCTCGGCACGGCGACGGATTTGGCGGCGGAGGGAGGGGGCGCAGGAGAGGGTGACTCCGGCGATGAAGGGCACGACAAAAAGGGCCACAAGCGTGAGCGGGACGCTGTAGAAAAGCATGACGCCGATGTAAACAACCGAGAAAATCGCATCCAACCCGACGGTGAGTGCGGTGCCGGTGAGGAACTGGCGGATGTTTTCGAGTTCGTTAAGACGGGAGGAAACCTCCCCCACGGGCCGACGCTGAAAATAGCCGAGCCGGAGCCTGTAGAGGTGGTCCATGATCCGCGATCCCAAGGCGAGGTCGATGCGGTTGGTGGTATCGACGAAAAGATAGGTGCGAACGGCTGTGAGTGCGGTGCCGGCGACCGCCACAAGGACAAATAAAACTCCGAGGACGTTGAGGGTCGAGATGGAATTCTGGACCAAAACCTTGTCAATAATAACTTGTATGAGAAGCGGGTTGGCCAGCGCGAAGAGTTGGATGAAAAACGAGGCGATGAAGACCTCGATGAGCACGCGTTTGTGCTTTCGGATCGCGGGAAGGAACCAACTGAATCCGAATTTATTTTTTTCCTCCTCCGGCAGTGGGCGCGCCAGAAGAATCTCGATGTCCCCGGTGAATTTCCCAGCGAACACGTCGAGGGGCTGGCGGTGGAGGCCGGAGCGGGGATCGGCATGGGTGACGCCATTTTGGCCGACCTCATAGAGAACACAAACAGCCCCGTCACAAACCACCATGGCAGGGGTCTCGATACGGGTGAGGTTGCTGATCGGCAGGCGCACGAGTTGCGCGGCGAATCCCGCCATGGCGGCGACGGTGCCGCAGGTGTTGAGGGTGGCGGGGCGGCCGCCGGAGAGTTCGTTCTCGAGAACGCGGCGCACCGCATCCCTCGGGAAGGGGCACCGGTGGAATTTGGCGAGCATCTCGAAGCAGGCGGTGACCTCCTCGCAGGGTCCGTTGGTGGACGCAATGACTGGATAGTCGACCAATGGGTCGAGAAGCGTCTCGGCGGGAGGAAGCTCGGGCCGGGGCGGCTCGGGGGGCGCGGAGGGCGGCGATTGTGCCAGGCTCCCCGCGAGCATTGCGGAGGGAATTCCGATGCGCCGAAGAGGCCCGTCATCGGGCGTCCAACGAAGCCCGCGACGAGTGCCCGAGGCGATCCACCAGATATAATCCGGGGGCATCGTTTCACTGGAGTCGGAGTCATCGCAGAGGAGTGCAGCAGGCAGGGCGGTCCGCGCCAGATCGGCGAGCTTGGAGACATCCAGGGCGTTGCGGGAAAAATCCGTTGCGAGGAGGTGATAGAACTCCGGAGCGGTGACGGTGTGTTCCAGCGGTTCACGGAGTGCCTGAGTGCGGGCCAGGAGGTCGGAGAAAACCCCGGCAGGGATCATGAGGCAGACGCAGTCCTCCGCGACTGTGGCGGCTTCGAGGGGAGCGGTGGCCAGCAGGGCTGACAGGCCGGCAATCCCGCCCGGGCCGATTGTTTCCAAGAGTTCTGGTTGAGTGGTGTTGGGGGCTAGGCCGAGTATGCGCACACGGCCTTCAAGGACGATGAAGACAGAGTCGGGCATTTTGCCCGGCTGGATGAGGATACGCCCGAGCGCGGCGCGGACGAGCTTGCCCTCCGCAGCGATGGCGCTGAGGGTTTCAAGAGGTGCACCTCGGAGAGGTCCGTCCAGAGCGGCGAGGCGCGAGGCCACGGCGCTGGCGGGGGATTCAAGCGGTTGGCCTGCCATGGCAGCGTTCCTCCAGCCAGATGTGGACAAGTTCCTCGACCATTTGTGCGCGGGTGGCTTCATCGAGCCCGGCGGGCAGATGGTGTTCGACCCGCGCCACGAGAAACCACTCCGCAATAGCTACGGGGCGGAGAAGTTCACCGATGCGGGCCGGCTTGAGAATCCCGGCCAGCGAGGGATGCATGGCTCCGAATGCGGCGGGTCCGACGATGCCGGCGGTGTAGACTTCGTTGCCGCTGGCGTAGGTGGGCGCGAGATCGGCAAATGTCGCCTCGCCCTCTTTAATGCGAAACCAGAGTTCGCGGGCCAGGCCGGCCTCCTTGACCCGAAGGAGGGAGTAAACCACGCGGTCGAGGGCGGGTTTGCGGCGCTCGAAGTGCTCTTCGGCATGGGGTTCGAAGAGGGCTTTTTTCCAGTTGGCGATGCGAACCTCGCGCTCGATGGCGGATTTCAATTTTTCCGGCGGGCAGCCGAGGAAGTCGGAGGGCACGGGCTGCGAGGTGGAGGGATCGGTCTGGAATTTTTTACAGAATCCGAGCCAGGCGAAGTCGAGTTGATCGGCATCCACAGAGAACCCCGCGCTGGCCTCGTCGAGGAGGCGAGCGCGGAGGAGGGACTTCCAGAGGCGATAGCCACCAAGTTCGGCGGCGTCCATGAGTGTTCCTGCAGGTGGTTCCATGGGTTCGGACATGAGTAAAACGGCAGATTGGCGCGGGGGACAATCAGGATATTTGCAAGGCGGCTCCGAGGTATCGGTTGTGGAGGTGCTGGATTTCGAGGAAGCCGGCGTTGGCGGCGGCCGGTTTGTGGATGCGGAAGGTCTTCATGATGCCGAGCGAGGCGGCGCTTTCGAGCGGACCGGCAAATGTGCAGTCACCGTCGCCGAAGCACGGAGATGCAGCCCATTTTTCCATTTGAGCGGCGTTGAGGAAAAAGCAGCCGGAGTGGGGATTGGACCAGCGCTCGAGGGTGAGGGGGGCGCCGAGAAATTCGGCACCAAGGAGGCGGCGGTCGTTCACATCCTGCCACTGCGCGCTGAAATCGGGCTTGACGGGTCCATCGATGTAGAGCTTCTGCAGGGGCCCGGTGGTGGAAATTTCATAGCGATGGGGCAGCAACAAAACCTCATCGCCAAAGGTGCCGGCGAACCACTCCAGCTTCTTAAGAAAAAACGCATCCTGGATCAAAAGGTCATCCTCTAGGTAACAGTAGAAATCGTATTTCCCCAAGTGCGCCTTGAGCACCTGCTGACACGCAAAACCGATCATCATGGGATCGGACTTGACCGGTTGATGATGAAACATGCCGCGCGGCACCGAGAGGCTATTGATCAAATGCGAGTCGTCCACCGTGCAAACGGCGATATCGAGCGAATCCACCGCCTGGGTGTTCACTTTCAAAAGCCGCCCATTCCCGCGGCCAGGCACTGGCTCGTGGAGGCAGTAAAGAAAAGCCTGACGCGGCCCGAGGCTCTCATGCAGCCCCGCAATGCTGCGCGAAAGCGCCTCCGCGCGGCGACCGCTCTCCGCGCCGGTGGAACCATAGGCTCCCCCACCCTTCGGATTGTGAAAATGCGGGATGGTGACGAGAACTTTCATGCAAATTTTGATAGAATCATGGATGACAGAATCATTTTTTGGGAAGAGAGGTGGTTGGAGCGCGAAGGCCCGGCGCTTACTGCAGGGGCACCTCTACGAGCGCCGGAATGGTGGAAGGGGTTAACAAAATCATGGACAGCAAAATCATTTTTTTGGGGGAATCTAACCACGGATCTCTAGGATGGACTCGGATGCTCCCACAAGCTGGGCTTGGCAGAAAAAAAAGCAACCGTCAGGCAAACCTGCTCGCAGCGCTTTTCTTTTCGCCCTGCCCCATTCGCGCCACAAATGCACCCGTGCTTGTTTCTCTGCATCCGTGCTCATCCGGGTAATCGGTGGTTTAAAATTATCCTTTCCTGTAGCGGCGCCTCTACGAGCGCCGAGAGGAGTTGGATGGGTTGACAAAATCATGGACAGCAAAATCATTTTTTTGGGGGAATTTAATCACGGATTTCTAGGATGGACTCGGATGATCCCAGCAAGCTGGGATTGGCAGAAAAAAGCAAAAAGCGGGCAAACCTGCTCGCAGCGCTTTTCTTTTCGCCCTGCCCCATTCGCGCCACAAATGCACCCGTGCTTGTTTCTCTGCATCCGTGCTCATCCGTAATCGGTGGTTTAAAATTATTCTTTCCTGTAGCGGCGCCTCTACGAGCGCCGGAATGGTGGAAGGGGTTAACAAAATCATGGGCAGCAAATCATTTTTTGAGGGTTTTCATCATGACTTGGTGCTTGTGCATGTTTATCCAGTGAATAGCGCGGAGATTGGTGTGGTTGAGCAATCGACGCATGTGAACTTCGTAGCTCTCAAGATGCTCGTGATGTGCTGAGAGATGCCAGGCGGTATCCGGCGTAAGAAGACACATCTTTTGAATGCCGATGGCCCTTCCCGATCTCACGATTTCGACTTCCTGAAGCCCCGGAGATTTTTCCGCTGTAAAATGAAGCAGCGCCTCCCTGTAAAGATTGGAATCTAAAAAAACGCCCCACTCGCCGAGGAGGCCAGCCAATGCATCACTCAAAACTTCAGATTCCTCCGATTCATGATCCCATTTGGTCTTGTCCATCGAAAATGCGAGGCGTTTCTCTTTGGTCAGCTGAGTCGACACAAATCGTGACTCCACAGATGCAGGTCTGAAATTGATCAGCTTGCCGTGCTGCAGGTTCAGTAGGTGCAAATAATTCAAAAGTTGCGCTTGATGTTTCGAATTCAGAGCCGCAACCGCCTTCAATTCGAACAGAGCCGAATTTTCAACCAGAAGATCCAACAAATAATCCTTGTGAAAATCGCGGTGTGAAATTCTTAGCGATACCTCCCTTTGAACGCTTACACCGGAATCCGAGCAACGCGTCGAAAGTTCCTCCTGATAAAGACGCTCGTCAAAGAAGCGACCCATCTCATTTTGTAGAGCAAAAGAATGCCCCATCACTAAGCGATCAATTTCATGGAAGCGCTCTTGATCAATCGAAAAGACCGAAACACCGCATTTAATAACCATGAACAATCCTGCTATTAATGATTTTGCTGTCCATGATTTTGCCTCTACCTCCGGGCATTCATCAACCCCGAGAGCCAGGCGAGTTTTTGGCGGAGGCAGGCGGTCATGTCGTATTTGGCAATGACAGTCTGTCGGGCTTTTTCGCGCATCTGGTCGAAGTTTTTTGGCGAGGCCAGGACCTTGTCGAGGGTGGAGGCGAGTTGGTCCGGCTTGAAGAAGTCCACCATGAGGCCATTGATGCCCTCGGTGATGACTTCCTGCACAGGAGCTGTGTTCGACGCCACCACGAGCGCGCCGCAGGACATGGCCTCGAGGAGCGACCAGGAGAGGACGAAGGGACGGGTGAGGTAAACGTGCGCGGAGGTGCACTGGAGCAGCTTCACGTATTCGCCATAGGGCAGCGATCCGACGAAGTGGGTGCGGGCTGGATCGAGAGGGAATTTTTCCAGGAGGAGTTGCTTGTAGGTTTTGCCATCGGGGGCCTGTTTGCCGTAGGCGACACGGTCGTCCCCGGCGATGACGATGTGGGTATTGGGACGGGCCTGGAGCAGGAGGTGGGCGGCCTCGATGAATTGCGGAAATCCGCGGTAGGGTTCCATACCGCGGGTGGCGTAGGTCACGATTTCATCCACCCCCGAGAGATCGAGCTTGCCATTCGCCAGCACCAATTTTCCGCCGGGATTCGGCTTGAAGAAGTTGGTATCGATGCCCTCGTGGCCGATGACGAGGTTTGAGCGGAGGTGGAGGGGGAATTGCTCAAACTGGAATCGCGTGGGGCAGATCCCGCCATCGCAGGCGGCGAGGTCGGTGAGGATGGTTGCATTTTTCATCCGGATGCGGGCCTCGTCGTCGGCGTTGATAGGATCCGACGGATCGAAATCGCAATCCGTGCCATGGGCGTGGTAGAACCACTCGAAGTTCAGCCCCATCGGGGTGCGGGGAAAGACATCCTTTAAAAAGAGGGTGGGTCCCCACCCGGAGTGGCCGAAGATGAGGTCGGGAACGAAGCCGGCAATTTTCGCCTCCATGCAGGCCATGTAAGCCGCTTGGCCTTGGAGCACGGACTGCTCGATGCCCCGGAGGTAATGGTGGGTCTGGGGAGAGGGGGCGCGTTTGGGTTTGTAGAGGATTTTTTTGACCCCTGGGATTTCGCCTTGCTCCGTGGTGGTGAGGAAAGCGACCTCGTTCTTGGGGTTGGCCGCGAGGACTTGGGCTACGGAGCGGAGTTGAGAGGGGAAGTTCGGGTGGACGAGAAGGAATCGCATACGAACTTCATAAAAGCTCTCCGAGTTTCATTGGTGAAGTGCAAAACGTGCTGCATCGCCCTGTTTGGAGAAACAGCACAGTATTATGAAGCCGCCACGTTCAAAAAACGGCGCATTCGGCGGCAGAAGCCTGCCGGTCTACCATTCGATGACGGAGCTGGCGTAGGTGAGCCCGCCTCCAAAAACAACGAGAAGGATCGGGTCACCCTGCTTGAAGCGGCCTGTGCGTGCGGCTTCGTCAAGGGCGATGGCGACGGCTGCGGCAGAGGTGTTGCCGTATTTGTCGAGATTGATGTGGAATCTCTCCAACGTGAGGTCCATGCGGTCGGCCATGGCCTCGATGATGCGGATGTTGGCTTGATGGGGAATGACGCACGCGACTTGCTGTGCGGTGATGCCGCAGCGGTCGAGGACGGTGTTGGCGGCACGCATCATGGAGGTCACCGCTTGCTTGAACGTCTCGCGTCCATTCATGTGAAGCGTGTTGAGTTTTTGATCCACATTCTCCCGGGTAATTGGTTGCGCGCAGCCCCCGCCGGGCATGTGAAGGATGTCGCCGTAGTTGCCATCGCTGCCCATGTAAGTGGTGATCACTCCGCGCGAGCCGGGACGGTGGCGCAGGACAGCGGCCCCAGCTCCGTCGCCGAAGAGCACACAGGTATTGCGATCCTCCCAATTCACAATGCTGCTGAGCTTGTCTGCGCCGATGACAAGAGCGGTCTGTGAGGCGTTGTTGGAAATGAACTGGTGGGCGATTTCGATACAGTAGAGAAATCCGGAGCAAGCCGCGTTGACGTCCATGCAGGCTGCATTTTTTGCTCCGATGTGCCGTTGCACATGACAGGCGGTGGAGGGAAAAAAAGTATCCGGGGTGATGGTGGCGACGAGGATGAGGTCGATCTCGTCGGGCGTGACGCCGGCGTTCTCCATGGCGGCTTGGGCGGCTTTGGACGCCATGTGGCTGGTGAATTCGTTCTCGGCGGCGATGCGTCGCTCAAAGATTCCGGTGCGATCGACGATCCACTGGTGGTCTGTCTCGACCATGGCTTCGAGGTCGGAATTTGTGAGCACCCTGTCGGGCACATAGCTGCCGGTGCCGATGATGGAGGCGCTGCGGCTAGGCAGTAACGGAATGTCGCGAAGGAAATTTTTCATGGAGTGGTTTCATCGCCTCGACGATGCGGGTGTTGATGCGGAGGTCGACAGCGGTGCGGGCCGCACGGATGGCGTTGCGCAGCGCGTGCGGCGAGGAGTTGCCGTGGGCTTTGATGCAAATTCCATTGACACCCAACAGCGGGGTGCCTCCGTATTCATCGGTGCTGGTGCGTTGTTTGACGGCGGCGAAGGCCCCTTTGCAGAGAAGGGCTCCAGCCATGCGCAGCGGGGATTTGCCAAGCTCATCCTTGATCCAAGAGACCATCGATTTGGCAAGACCCTCGACGGTTTTGAGAAAAATATTCCCGGTGAATCCATCGCAGACGACAACCTCGACGGGTTTTTTAAAAATGCTGTGCCCCTCGATATTGCCAACAAATAAAATCGGAGCCGCCTTGAGAAGCTCATAACACCGGCGACAAAAATCCGTGCCTTTGCTTGGCTCGGTCCCGATGTTGAGGAGGCCAACCCGCGCCTGGGGGATGCCAAGAATGGATTGGTAATAGACGCTCCCCATCACGGCGAAACCAACAATGTGCTCCGGGCTGGGATCCAGATTCGCGCCACCGTCGATCAGCAAGAAAACCCCGCCTTGGGCAGGGATGAGGACCCCCAACCCGGCACGGTCGATTCCCGGAAGGGTGCGGAGCTTGATGGTGGCTGCTGCGACGAGGGCGCCAGTGTGGCCGGCTGAGACGACCGCATCGGCTTCGCCGTTTTTCACCAGGTCGATGGCGCGGCTCACGGACGAATCTTTTTTCCTGCGGACGCTTTCGAGTCCGTTCTCGCTCATTTCGACGACCTGTGAGGCGTGGCGGAACGAGATGCGGGACTCGAGACCAGACGTATCGTGCTTTCCCAACTGGGCACGGACTTGTTCCTCATCCCCGACGAAAATAATACTGACGTCGGTGAAGTCGCGCAGGGCCTGCACGGCACCCGCGACGGGATTCCTTGGCGAGAAATCCCCACCCATGGCGTCGAGGGCAATCTTCATCCCGGGAAAATCCGACCCGCGGAATTACTCGGCGCCGATCGTGAGAACTTGGCGTTTATTGTAGTATCCGCAAGAGGGGCAGGCTATGTGGCCTGGAACCGTGGCACCGCACTGCGGGCACTTGCTGAGGGTTGGGGCTTGCCACCGGTTGGCTGCCCGGCGTGTGCGCAGGCGCATCTTTGAGGTTTTGCGTTTGGGAACTCCCATAAGTTTACTTTATTTTTGTTTTCAGCTTTTCCAGCGCATCCCATGCCGGCGCGGGCTCTTGGGCCGAGTGCCGGAAGGCGCCCGGTGCATCGTCGCGACGCGCGGGGCATTGCCTGTCACCGCCACGATCGCACTTGGGGTGCGCGGGCAGGGTGAGGTGAATATCTTCCCGCGCGGCTGCCGTCAAGTCAATCAGCTCGCCCTTTGGTAAATCCATTTGGAGGGAGAAAGGGTCGACCACGAGATCGCACTCAAAATCCTCGAGGCAGGCAACGCATTGCATCCTTGCGCGCACGGCCAAGCTGCCGGTGGCGAAGAGCCCACCACCGCTCAGGCCCACGTCGAGCGAGTAGCGAAGTGGCGAGACCGGCGTGGCCCCGGCCTCCTCGAGACCTAGCGGGGCGGCGCTTTCCTCGCCTTCGAGATGCAGCGTGTCGCCGTCCGGAATGTGGCGAAGATGAATTTTCATGATGATTTTTTAAAAAATACCAGCGCCCGACCTCTGGCGGATTGCATCCGAAAAACCATTAGATTTTCGGAATCGTGATGCCGCGCTGGCGCATGTATTTTCCGGCCCGGTCGGCGTAGCTGGTTTCGCAGGTTTCGGCGGCGAGGAAGAACACGACCTGGGCGAGTCCCTCATTCGCATAGATGCGGGCGGGGAGTGGCGTGGTGTTGGAGATCTCGAGGGTCACATGCCCTTCCCACTCGGGCTCGAAGGGCGTGACGTTGACGATGATTCCACAGCGGGCATAGGTGGATTTGCCGACGCAAATGGTGAGCACCTCCCGGGGAATGCGGAAATACTCGACACTCCGGGCGAGGGCGAAGGAATTGGGCGGCACCACGCACACATCGGTCTGCATGTCCACAAACGAACGGTCGTCGAACGCCTTTGGGTCGACAACGCTGCTGTAGACATTGGTGAAGACCTTGAACTCATCGGAGACGCGAAGGTCGTAACCGTAGCTTGAGAGACCGTAGCTAATGACGCGCGCTCCGGAGTCGAGGGTTTTGACTTGACCGTCAACGAAGGGCTCGATCATTCCGCGCTCCACAGCCATGCGGCGAATCCATTTGTCGGAGCAAACCGCCATTACATGGAGAGGCCGGGAATTTTCATGCCGCCGGTGAGCTTGCCCATCTCGTCGCCGGCGATTTTTTTAGCGTCCTCGATGGCCTGCCGGACAGCTGCGAGGACAAGATCCTCGAGGATTTCGACATCGTTGGGATCGACGATCAGGGGATCGATCTTGAGGGATGTGACCTCGCCGGCGCCAGTGGCAGTGACTTTCACTTTTCCGCCACCGGTGCTGACTTCAATGGTGCGGGAGGCGAGTGAGGATTGAGTCTCGGCCATGCGCTCCTGCATGCGCTGGGCCTCTTTCAGCATTTTTGCGATATTCATGAACGCGCAGTCTGCAGGGTGCCATTGAATATTTCTAGGGCTTTTTCAATGAGCGGATCGTTGAGGAAATCCTCCATGGGATCGGCTGGAGGAGCCGCCTCGACCGTCGGGGAGGCTTTTGCGGCGGGCACAGGCTCGCTCGCAGCGAACCCCTCGCCCTGCAGGTCGGCTTGTGGCTCGCGGCACTGAATCGACTCGTCAAACTCGAAAACGATCCGCACAGGCCGGGCAAATTCCTTGAGCAAGCGCGACTCGATATCCTTGATCCCTTTTTCCATGAAGACGGAGTTGCCTGACTCGCGCAGGACCTCGGGAAAGCGAACGACCATGCGCCCGTTCTCCAATCGGTCGAAGACACCCTCGCGAAACCAACCGAAACGGATCACAGAATTTTTCGCAAAGTCGGCGGCGATTTTTTCCCACCGCACTGCGGCATCCACAGTGGCATCCGCCGGGGAGGCGGGAGGCATCCCAGCGGCGGTCGAGGGTTGGCTCGCGACCGGCTTGGGAGACGGAGCGGGCGTTCGAGGGGCCAAAGCGGGCGACGGCACCTCGGGCGGAGGGGCCGAGTTTGCCTGCGTTGCCGGCCTCAGGACGCGCGGCGGGCGGGGCGCGGGGGCTACTCCGTCGCAGAGACCAGTGAGAGCGTCGATCACATCCGTGAGGCTTGTCTCGTCCAGAAGATGCAGAGCCTTGATCACGGCCACATCGAGTTGGAGCTTCTTGTCGGCAACCCACTTCATGGCCGACTCCGCTGCGCTGAAATGATCAACCAGATCGAGGAGCTTGCCCTGCGACACGGCGCTCTCGCCACCAGTCGCCTGCGCCACGAGCAGATCCCTGAGATGCGAGATAAGCTCGGCCGTAAGGCGGGACAGATCCTTGCCCAACTCGGATTGAGCCGCGACGATTTGCAAGGCCGTGCTCGCATCCGACGCGAAGAGGCTCTCGGCAAGACTCACGACGACCTCGTGCGGTGTGAAGCCGAAGACATCCATGACATCATTGACGGTGATGTGCGCCCCGCAGAAGGCGACCATCTGGTCGAGCATGCTTTCCGCATCGCGCAGTCCGCCATCGGCGCCGCGCGCAATGGCTTCGGCAGCGGCCCTGTCGAGCGTGATCTGCTCGTTCTCCGCAATGAAGAGGAGGTGTTTTTCAATCAACCCAGCGGGAATACGGCGCAGGTCAAAACGCTGACAACGACTGGTGATGGTGGCGGGAACCTTCTGCGCCTCGGTCGTGGCGAAGATGAATTTCACATGGGACGGAGGTTCCTCGAGCGTTTTCAGAAGAGCATTGAAAGCCCCTGTGCTGAGCATGTGCACCTCGTCGATGAGGTAGATTTTGAATTGGCCGCGAGCTGGAGCGTAGGCCGCATTGTCGCGAAGGTCGCGGATGTTTTCCACGCCGTTGTTGCTGGCTCCGTCGATCTCGATCACATCGAGGCTGCGGCCCTCGGCGATTTCCTTGCAGGCATCGCACACACCACAGGGCTGCGAAGTGGGCCCGTTCACGCAATTGAGCGCCTTTGCCAGAATGCGGGCGGTCGACGTTTTGCCAATGCCCCGCGGACCAACAAAAAGGTAGGCTTGGGCAAGCCGGTTCGCATCGACCGCATTCTGAAGCGTTCGGGTAATGTGGTCCTGGCCGATGACCTCGGCGAACGTCTGGGGGCGATACTTGCGGGCAAAAACACGGTAACTCACGGAGCAATATTAAAGCCATGCGCCCGCCTCATCCAGCATCATTTGAATCCTGCAAAATCAGGAGGCCTCGCCTCCGTGGTTGAACAAGCCCGCCAGCATCCGAGGCCGCAGGCTCGCCATGGCATTTTCCCTATTGATGCAAACCCTCCACGGTGGCAGTGTGCCCGCTGTTTCCATGTTACCCCTCCGCTGTGAGAACATCAACTGCCGCCGAGCCCCATGGAGTGAGGCTGGGCAAGGTTCAGTGAGGAACTTCTCCGCCACGTTCGCCCCCGGGGAGTTGGCAGGATTCTGTGGACCGGATGGCTCCGGCAAGGGACTTCTCCTGCGTGTTCTTGGCATGATTGACAAGCCGGACAGCGGATTCCTCGAAGTTCTGGGGAAAAACGTCTTCGCGATGCCCGAGGACGATGCCCGCGCCTGGCGCGATGCGGCATTTGGATATCTTTTCACCCATCCCCACCTCCTTCCCTCTCTTACCATTGCGGAGAATGTCGCGATGCCGTTCTTGCGCTTCCACGACCAAGACGCCCTGCAAGCCCGGCGACGCACTCTGGAGGCCCTCGAATTCACAGGCATTTCAGAACTTCACTCCCTGCCGGTATCGGAACTTGACGTCGATACCAGTTGGCTTGTCGCGATGGCACGTGCCGTCATCCACCGCCCCGCGTTGCTTATCGCCACCTCCCCCACCTCACCCCTGCTCCTGCCGCTTGCAAGACGAATGGCCGACGATTTTGGCACAACAGTTCTTTGGAACGGGCAAAAAAACGAAGTCGCGCCCTACGCCGACAGGCTCCTCGAGATGGAGGAAGGCCTCGCTACCCTCGCCCGCCCATGAGCGCACTGGAACTGCTTCCGATATCCAGCGCAAAGGCCTCGAATCTTGCCTTCACTCTTCTTTGGCTTCCTCGCCAGCGGCGAACCGACGCCCTTCTTTTCTACCGCTTCTGCCGCACCATTGATGATATCGCCGACGAGCCCGGACGAACCACCTCGCAAAAACACACCCAACTCGACGCTTGGCTGAACGCCCTTGACGGAGGCCTCCCGCAGTCTCTCGCCAGCCTCCTCGAGCGCCATGCGATCAACCCCGCCCTGCTCGCTGAGATCATTCTCGGATGCGCCTCCGACATTGAGCCCCGCAGGTTCCCCACCCTCGCCGATTTAGAAAAATACTGTTGGCGCGTCGCCTGCGCCGTTGGTCTTGTTTCCGTTAAAATCTTCGGCTGCCGCTCCCCCGAAAGCGAGGGCTATGCCATCCAACTCGGCCACGCCCTGCAACTCACAAATATCTTGCGGGATGTGGGCGAAGACGCCCGCCAAGGGAGGATTTATCTGCCTCTGGATGCCCTTGAGCAGTTTCGTGTCACCGAGAAAGAGATTCTCTCCGCACGCGCCGGCCCGGGCTTTCTGCCCCTCATGCACCACGAGGCCGCCCGCGCGCGCACACGCTTCGCCGCAGCCATCCCGCCGCAGGTGGACTTCAAAGCCCTCCTCCCCGCCCGCATCATGAAGTCCGTTTACGGGAAAATCCTCCACCGACTCGAGCAGGAGAATTTTCCCGTCCTCCAGAAAAGACTCAGACTTACGCGCCTCGAAAAGCTCCAAGCCGTCCTAGCCAGCCGATGAGATCGTTTCGATCCCTCCTCCTGAAACGAATTGCCACACGACTCCCGGGTCTCTCTGTCCTCAGGCTCCGCCTGCACCGGCATCTCGCCGAGGTGGACTCTGTGAGCAGGCACAGCCATTCCTTCGGACAGCTTCTATGTTATCTCTCCACCGGGGGAACGCTCGAACTCGGGCGCGAGTGCCATGACGTTGCGGCGGGAACACTGGCTTGGATTCCGGCTGGTCGCGCGCACTCGTTTCGCGAGCATCCCTCGCGCCGCCCGCTGTGCCTTGCGATTGATCTCCGCATGTCTCCCCAACCTCCCTTGAAGGTCACCACGCTCAACCACTCGGAGGCCGCAAGAATACGTCACCGGATTTCCGAACTCGGCCGCCTGAAAGACCCCGCTTCAATTGAGTCCCGCTTCCTCGCATCAGCTTCCGCCCTCGCCATCCTTGATGTCGAATTTCGCGCACTCGGCCTGCTGCCACGCGAAGCGGCACCGGTTCCCGCCATCATCCAAAAGTTCCAGTCCCTCGCCGCCAACCCCTCATTATTCCATCTTGGGATCGAAGCGCTCTGTGATCGACTGGGCCAGAATCCGGACTATCTCAACAGGCTTTTCAAACGCCAAACCGGACTCACCCTACGCCAACAGAGGGATGCCTCGAGGATCGAGCACTGCAAGAAAGCCCTCATGCGTGGCGGCCCCATCGGCCGGGCGGCCGAGGAATCCGGATTCGAGGATAGCAACTATTTTTCGCGATGGTTTCGCATCCAGACGGGCATGACGCCGTCGGCATTCGTCGGTTTGCGCCCCGCAAAAGACAGCAAGAAATAAAGTCGGCTTTGTGCTACTTTTTGACTGCTTTGTCATAACACCATCAAGCCAACCGTGCGATCTTCGAGGCATGCAAACGCCAGCCAAGATCCTCGTCACAGGAGCCAGCCGCGGGCTCGGGCGGGGAATCGCCCTTCAACTCGCCAAAGCAGGCCACAGCGTCGCCATCCATTACGCAACAAACCGCGCCGCCGCCGAGGAGACCGCCGCCGCATGCTCTCGCGTCTCCACAAATCCCGGCGGAACCTTCCCCCTGGTGGGCGGCAATGTCGGCAACGCCGCCGACCGAGCCCGCATCATGGAGGAAACCCTCGCCGCCCTTGGCCGCCTCGATGCACTGGTCAACAATGCCGGCATCGCCCCCCGCATCCGGGCCGACATCACCGAGGCGACCGAGGACATTTTCGACGAGGTGATCGCCGTCAACCTCAAGGGCCCGTATTTCCTTTCCCAACTCGCCGCCCGCCACTGGCTGGCGAATCCAGGCCAATCCGCTCTTCCAACAGGATACAAATTGATTTTTGTCTCCTCTCTCTCCGCCGACACCGCCTCCATCCATCGCGGCGAATACTGCATTTCCAAAGCGGGTCTTGGCATGGCAACCAAGCTCTGGGCGGTCCGCCTGGCTCCCGCAGGCATTCAGGTTTTGGAACTCCGACCGGGCATCATGGCCACCGACATGACCTCCGGAGTTAAAGAAAAATACGACACCCTCCTCGCCGAAGGCCTGGTTCCCCTCAAGCGCTGGGGGAATCCCGAGGACGTTGGCCTAGCCGTGGAATCCATCCTCAGCGGAGCATTCCCCTTTTCCACCGGCGATGTCATCAACATCGACGGCGGCTTTCACCTGAAAAGACTATGATTCGACCCGACCCCAACCTCACACCTGCCGATCTTCTCCCGGCCATTACGAAACTCTGGCAGGCCTCCGCTCCCAAGATTCTTTCGATCGACAAGGACGAAGCCCCCGGCAAGGCCACACCTGTTTTCACCGTGGAAGGGAAATACACGGCGCGCGGTTGGACAGAGTGGACGCAAGGTTTTGTGTATGGGTCGGCCATTCTCCAATACGACGCCACAGGCGATGAGAGGTTCCTCGCACTCGGTCGCGATCGAACGCGCCAGAAGATGGCGCACCACATCACCCACACCGGAGTGCATGACCACGGATTCAACAACGTCAGCACCTACGGCAACCTCCTCCGCTTGCTGGTAGAAGGACGCACTCCGTTCTCTCGCCACGAGCAGGACTTCTACGAGCTTGCCCTCAAATGCACCGGCGCCGTGCAAGCCGCCAGGTGGACGCCCATCGCAGGTGGCGGCGGATTCATCTATTCCTTCAACGGCCCGCATTCCCTCTTCGCGGACACCATTCGCAGCCTCCGGGCCCTCGCCCTCTCACACTCGCTCGGCCATGTTCTCATGGGCGAACAGGATACCCGCATTTCGCTCCTTGGACGTCTCATCCAGCACGCGGAGACCACCGCCCGGTTTGCCGTTTTTTATGGCGAGGGACGCGATGCCTTCGACCTTCGCGGCCGCGTGGCGCACGAGAGCATATTCAACACGAACGACGGGAGCTACCGTTGTCCGAACTCGCAGCAAGGCTACTCGCCCTTCAGCACATGGACACGCGGTCTCGCCTGGATCATTGCGGGATATCCCGAGCAGCTCGAATGGCTCAGCACGCTCCCAGACGCGGGACTGGAGCCCTTCGGTGGACGCACTGCCGTGCAATCCATGATGCTCAAGGCCGCCACGGCAGCCAGCGACTTCTACATCGAGCACACCCCGACCGATGGCATTCCCTATTGGGACACCGGGGCTCCAAACCTCCACCGGCTTGGAAATCCCCTCGATCGTCCAGCCCAGATTGAAAACGACTGGGAACCGGTTGACAGCTCCTCGGCCGCCATCGCCGCGCAGGGTCTCATTCGCCTTGGCCTCCTTCTCAATAAAACCCCCGAGGGCGCACGCTACCTCCAAGCAGGCCTCACCACCGCACGCACCGTCCTCTCCGAGCCATATCTCTCGACCTCACCGGACCATCAAGGCCTCATCCTCCACTCGATATACCACCGGCCAAATGGCTGGGACCACATTCCCAAAGGGTCCAAAATCCCGCGTGGCGAATCTTCCATGTGGGGCGACTACCACGCCCGCGAGCTCGCACTCACCATCCAGCGCCTCGCCGAAAACAAACCCTACACGTTCTTCGGCTGCCTCCGCGAAATCTGAACTCTCAACTCCAGAATCCCAACGCACCCATGACCATTTCCGACCTCTCATACATTGAAGGCCGCCGCTACCCGGCCGGCCGCCGCACCCAGAACCTCGCAGGCGGAACCGCCCCCATCCAAGCCTCCCACTTCTGCATTGGCAACGTCACACTCGACCCCATGGGCGGCCAAGTCCCATGGCACAACCAAGAGCAAGAGGAAGTCTATTTTGTCATCGAAGGCACTGGTGAAATGTGCCTCGGCGACGAGCGCCAGACCCTCACGGACGGGCAGATGGCCTACATCCCACCGGGTGTTTTCCATCAACTCACCAACATCGGGCAAACCCCGCTGCGCATGCTTTATTGCTACGGACCCGCCGGCGACGTCGCGCACTGGCGCCAAGAGCTCGAAGGCACCTTGCCGAAAGCCGGCATCGACGTCCCCGCCGTCCCCCACGGTGCCCGCCCCCAGTGCACGATGAAACCTGCATAGCACTCCGAATCCCTTTTATGAAAAAACACAAAGTCGGCATCATCATGAATGGCGTCACCGGACGCATGGGCACGAACCAGCACTACATCCGCTCGATTCTCGCGATCCGCAAACAGGGCGGAGTGAAAATCAACGACGGTGAAGTCATCTGGCCCGAGCCCCTCCTCGTCGGACGCAACGAGGCCAAGCTCGCCCAACTCGCCGCCCTTGATGAAGGCGTCCGCTGGACCACCGACCTCGACAGCGGTCTCGCGGACCCTGAAAACACGATCTACTTCGACTCGCAGACCACCGGTCGCCGCGCATCCGCCGTCAAAAAAGCCATCGCCGCCGGCAAGCACGTCTATTGCGAGAAGCCAACCGCCGTCTCCTCCGCCGACGCCCTTGAACTCTTCCACGTCGCGACCAAGGCCGGTGTGAAAAATGGCGTCGTTCAGGACAAACTCTGGCTCCCGGGCATGCGAAAAATCCAACGCCTGAAGCAACAAGGATTCTTCGGAAAAATTCTGAGCGTCCGCGGTGAATTCGGATACTGGGTTTTCGAGGGCGACTCGATCCCCGCCCAGCGCCCGAGCTGGAACTACCGCAAGGAAGACGACGGCGGCATCATCGTGGACATGCTCTGCCACTGGCGCTACGTCCTCGATGACCTCTTCGGCGAAGTCAAAGCCGTATCCTGCCTTGGCGCCACCCATATTCCCGAGCGTGTGGACGAGCAGGGCCAAAAGTATCAATGCACCGCCGATGATTCGGCCTATGCGACATTCGAACTCGAGGGCGGCATCATCGCCCACTTCAACTCCAGTTGGACCGTGCGAGTGCGCCGCGACGACCTCCTCACCCTCCAAGTCGACGGCACCCATGGCTCCGCCGTTTGCGGTCTCCGCGAATGCCACATCCAGCACTACGGCAACACGCCCAAGCCAACATGGAACCCCGACATCGTCCAGCCGATCGACTTCTTTAACGGCTGGGCCAAGTTGCCCGAGCAGGAACCCCACGACAACGCGTTCAAAGCCCAGTGGGAACTCTTCCTCCGCCATGTCGTCCTCAACGAGCCCTTCCCATGGACCCTGCTCCAGGGAGCCAAAGGCGTGCAGCTTGCAGAGCTCGGCCTCAAAAGCTGGGAAGAGCGGCGCTGGCTGCCGGTGGAGCCACTCGCCTGACATCCAACTCTTGCCAATTCCCCCGCAGGACCTTTCCATCAAATCACCACGCGCCTCTTGCTTCCTCCGGAACATGAACATCACTCGCCAACGCCCTCACAAATGATCCCCGAATCCCTCTCCGCCCGAATCACCACTGCCGGCATCGTCGCCGTCCTCATTATCGACCGCGAGGAGGACGGGGTTCCACTCGCCAACGCCCTGCTCGCAGGCGGCGTCGATGTGATCGAACTCACCCTCCGCACCCCAGCCGCGCTGGGTGCGCTCCGCCGCATCCGGGAGGAAGTCCCCGAAATGCTCGTCGGTGCCGGCACAGTCCTCAGCCCCGCCCAGGTCCTCGCAGTCAAGGCGGCTGGAGCCGCTTTCGGCGTCTCGCCTGGCATGAATCCCCGCGTGCTCCACGCCGCAGCCGATGCCGGTCTCCCCTTCGCGCCGGGCGTGGCCACTCCCACGGACGTCGAGCAGGCGCTGGAGTGCGGATGTCGGTTGCTCAAGTTTTTTCCCGCCGAAGCAAGCGGAGGTCTCGCCTACCTCAAAGCCATGTCCGCCCCGTATCTCCACATTGGAGTTCAATTCATCCCCCTCGGCGGCGTGAGCGAGAAAAACATGGCTTCCTACCTCTCCGACCCCCTCATCGCAGCCATCGGCGGCTCCTGGCTCGCTCCCCGCGAGGCCATCCATGAGGCCCGCTGGCAAGACATCACAACCTTGGCGCAAAGAGCATCAAACCTCATCAAATCCACCCGCAACCCGTGACCCCATGCATCACCCCCCCGCCGCCGGAGGCCCACCCGGCCTGGACTCCTTGGGGGTGTGGCCGTGAAAACGGGCAAAGGCACGGGTAAAATCTCCGGCATGACGGTATCCAAGGGCCAAGGCGACCTCCTTCACCGAGGAACCCCGCCGCTTCAGCAGGGCCTCCGCCTCACGCATTTTGATCTGAAGGAACGCACGCCCGGGCGACAGTCCAGCAGCTTTGACGAAGAGCCTTTGCAGGCCCATCGCGGAGAGGCCGAGATAGTCCGCCAATGCCGCCACCGGCGAGCGCACATCCAAGTGGCGCAGCATCCAGGACTCGGCGAGGTGGAGTTGCTGGGCAGACCGCGTTGCAGCATTGTTCCCCACCCCTCCCGCCGTGCGCTCGCAGGCAGCTTCAAGGATTTGCTTGAGGGCACCAAGCACCGAGGGGGAATAGCGATCGGCATGCTGGATTTCCCCACGCGTGCGCTCATGCAATTCTTGAAAGCCAGACAGGGCGGATTTGTCCACACGCCGGATCCAGCAAGACGTCTTGCGGGAGGCACGCAAAAAAACAGGCGCCTCCTTCCAAACCCACACCAGCAGCACACACGAGCCTCCCGGGCGGTCCTCCCACCCGTAGCCCACATCCGGCCCGGCAATGACGAGGCTCCCAGGAACCAAGGGCCTCGTGCGCGAACCAGCAAGGAGAACCGGACTCCCCGAGAACACAAGCATGGTCGACCAGCCATGATGCAGCCGGCGCGGGATGGGGTGCTCTCCATACCGCCTTCGGCCCCATGCGAGGTAAAGCAACCCGCCAGGAGGCTCTCCGGCCGGAAGCCAGTGCGAGGAACCGGCAGAGGGAAGAATCAGTTCGCGAGCAGGCCTCATAGAAATAGCATTTTATACCATTTGTCTGTTTTTGCTATCAGTTCCTTGTTGGCTTCCGGACGCGCTGGCTGGAATGATATGAGCCAATGAAAACACTTCCGCGCTTCACCCTCGGCATGGGGGATCGTTTTGGCCACCAAGGCGAGGCACAGCTTTCCGCCATCCAGGCCGCTGCCACGCGCGGCATTCCCCTCCATCCTGTCTGGAACAAATCCCACCGCGAGCACACGATCACAGGCACGGCTCCGCAGAGCCTGCGCGATGAAGCCGACGCGGCTGTGCGGGCGCTCGGTTGGGACATGCCCTATTTCGTCGATGCCGACCACATTAACATCCACACGGTGGATGCCTTTATCGCCTGCAGCGATTTTTTCACCCTCGATGTGGCCGACTACTCCGGGCAACCCGCCTCCCCAAAAGCCATCGCCGCCTTCCTCGAAAAACACGCCGACCTCATTGGCAGCCACACATTGCCCGCCCTCGAGGCCCCCGTGGAAATATCCCGCAACACCATGGAGCGCACTGCGGAGAAGTTCCTTTGGGCCATGCAGGAAGCGGGACGCATCCACCGCCACATCGCCTCGAAAAAACCCGCGGACGATTTCGCCATCGAGGTCTCCGTCGATGAAACCGACTCGCCGCAAACCCCGGCGGAACTGTTCCTCATTCTCGCCATGATTGCCGACGAGGGGATTCCCGCCCAGACGATCGCACCGAAGTTTACGGGACGCTTCAACAAAGGTGTCGATTACCAGGGTGACGTCTCGGCGTTCGAGCGGGAGTTTGACGCCGACCTCGCCGTCCTTGCCCATGCGGTTGACGCGTTCGCACTGCCTCAGTCGCTGAAAATTAGCGTCCACTCAGGCAGTGACAAATTTTCGCTCTACCCAGTGATCCGTCGACTCGTGGCCAAGCACGGAGCCGGTCTGCACCTCAAAACAGCTGGCACCACCTGGCTCGAAGAGGTGGCCGGGCTTGCACAAGCCGGCGGTGATGCCTTGCGGATCGCCAAGGACATTTATGCGAACGCCCATCCCCGCGCAGAAGAACTGATCAAGCCCTACGCGCCAGTGGTGGATATCGACATCGCCGCCCTGCCCTCGCCAGAAGTCGTGGCGGGGTGGACTTCCGCCCGCTATCTGGCGGCGCTGGACCACAACCAATCCTGCCCAGAATACGATCCGCAGTTCCGCCAGTTCCTTCACGTTGCCTTTAAAATTGCAGCAGCCATGGGCCCACGCTACTCCAACGCCCTGGCCGAACATCGCGACACGATCGCCCGCAGGGTGCACGCCAACCTCCTCCATAGACACATCGAACCTCTTTTTACCTGAACTATGAGAATCCTGCTCACAACCACCTCCCTCCAAGACACCCCAGGCCCCCACCACGATCTGCTGGAGCAGAACGGCTACGATATCGTGCGCCGCCGAGGACCGCTCTCCGAAGCTCAGATGCTCGCTCTCGCGGGCGACTTCGATGCCTTCCTCTGCGGCGATGATGGCATCACCCGGGCAGTCCTTGAAAAATCCCTGCCCCGCCTTAAGGTCGTCTCCAAATACGGCATCGGCCTCGACAAGATCGACGTTCCCGCCGCCACCGCGCTCGGAATTCCCGTTACCTTCTGCCCGGGGGTCAACCACACAACTGTCGCCGAGCACACCTTTGCGCTTCTGCTTGCACTCTGCCGCAACCTTGTCGAAGAGGCGAATCTCGTGCGTGCCGGACACTGGAAACGCATCACCGGCGAGGAAATCCACGGCAAGTCGATCGGCATCGTTGGCCTTGGGCGCATCGGCCGCGAAGTGGCCACGCGCGCCCGCGCCTTCGGAATGGACGTGCTGGGATTCGGTAACCACTGGGATTCCGGTTTCGCCGCGGCCCACAGCATCGCGCGCGCCGAAACCCTCGACGACCTTTTCCTCCGCTCGGATGTCATCAGCCTCCACACCAAACTCACAGACCAAACCCGGCACATGGTCGATGCACACCGCCTCGCACTCGCAAGGCCCGGGCTGCTCCTCGTGAATTGCGCCCGTGGCGAACTCGTCGAAACCCACGCCCTCCTCGAGGCCCTGCGCAGCGGATCTATCGGCGGTTACGCCGCAGATGTCATGGACGAGGAACCCCCGCCATCCGACCATCCGCTCCTCACCGCTCCCCGCACCATCCTTACCCCACACATCGGCTCCCGCACACACGGAAACGTGATCCGCCAAGCCACGATGGCAGTGCAAAATATGATCAACATTCTCGCCGACCGTCCCGCCCTCGCACAGGCCAACACCCCCTCCCTGCCATGAGTATCGAATTCCATGTGGTCCCCGCGTCCCGACACGACGAACTGGTGCGAAGCGTTTATCTGCACCGAGGCTACTCGCTCGAAGAGGCTGCCGATGCGGCACGGTTCTGCCACAGCGCAGCACGGCACGGCATCCGCACCCACAATGCACTCAAGGCCGTGCACCTCGACGACCTGTTCGGCAGCAAGGTGGGTCGCTGGGTCCCCCAAGCCGAAATCACAAAACGGCCCTCCCGCTTCGCCGCAGCGGAGGTCTGGGATGCCCACCACAAACTCGGCCAGTCCGTCGCCTACAAGGCCATGGCTCGCTGCATGGAACTCGCCGACCAATTCGGCGTCGGTATCGTGAGCGTGGACAACGCGACCCATTACCTCTGGGGCGGCGGCTACGTCATCGATGCCGCCCTCAAAGGCTACATCGCCTACACCAATTGCACTTCCGCCACCTCAGAGGTGGTTCCCTTCGGCGGAAAAAGCCCCACCATGGGCACAAATCCCCACTCCTGGGGATTCCCCACCCAGCAGGCCGTGGGGTTTCCCATCGTAATGGATTGGGCCACCTCCACCGTTGCCATGGGCCGCGTGCAGCAGTTTGCCAGAGAGGGCAAGGAACTCGCCCCAGGCTGGGCGGTCGATGCGGATGGCAACCCCACCGTCGATCCAAACAAGGCCGCCGCGCTTCTTCCCTTCGGAGCACACAAGGGTTACGGCCTCGGATTGATCGACGAACTCTACGCCGCCTTCATCGGAGGTTCCTTGCCATCGATCCGCGGCACCACCAAGGGCGCAGGAGCTGACAAACGCGGAGCGACCTTCTTTTTCCAATGCATCCACCCAGACGCGATGCTCGGAGGCGATTACGCATTCGGCCGCACGCAGGCGGAAAATGTCAAAGCCTGCCTGGAAAACATTCTCGGGCCAGGTAACGAGGACTGCCTGCTTCCCGGCCAACTCGAAGCCCGCTCGGCAGCACTTGCCGACCACTGCGGAGGCCTGCCTTTCACCAAGGCAGAAATCGCAGGATTCGCCCACCTCACACAGGAAGTCGGCCAACCCGCCTGGACAACGGAGGAATTTCCAACCACAACCATCCAACCCTGACACACCACCATGTCCCTGACTCTACGCGCCCCTGCCACCTGCCACTACGACCAGATCTCCCTCGGCGAAGTCATGCTCCGCCTCGACCCCGGCGAGGGGCGCATCCGCACAGCCCGGCAATTCGCCGCGTGGGAAGGCGGGGGCGAATACAACACCTCCCGAGGCCTCCGCAAATGCTTCGGCCTGCGAACCGCCGTCTGCACCGCCTTGGTCGACAATGAGGTCGGCCATCTCATCGAGGACTTCATCATGCAAGGAGGTGTCGAGACCGCCCTCATCCGCTGGCGCGAGGATGATGGCATCGGCCGCTCCGTGCGCAACGGACTCAACTTCACCGAACGCGGCTTCGGCCTGCGCGGCGCGGTCGGAAACCCCGACCGGGGCCACACCGCCGCCTCCCAACTCCAGCCCGGCGACTTCGACTGGGATCACATTTTTGGCACTCTCGGAGTCCGCTGGTTCCACACGGGCGGCATCTTCGCCGCCCTCTCCGAGTCCACCGCTCAGATCACAATCGAAGCCGTAAAAGCCGCAAAAAAATATGGCACCATCGTGAGCTACGACCTGAACTACCGCCCCTCGCTGTGGAAATCCATCGGCGGCCAAGCCAAGGCCCGCGAAGTGAATCGAGAGATCGCAAAGCACGTCGATGTAATGATCGGCAATGAGGAGGACTTCACCGCCTCGCTCGGCTTCGAGGTCGAAGGCCTCGACCACAATCTCAGCGAAATCGAAACCGATGCCTTCAAACGGATGATCGAAACCGCAGTGAAGGAATTTCCCAACTTTCTGGTCGCCGCCACCACCCTTCGCCGGGTCATCACCGCCTCGTGCAACGACTGGAGCGCCATCTGCTGGCACAACGGCGTCTTTTACGAAAGCCGCAAATACCCCGAACTCGACATCCTCGACCGCGTTGGTGGAGGCGACAGCTTCGCAAGCGGTCTCGCCTTCGGCTTCCTTGAAAAAAACAACCCACAAGCCGCCGTCGATTACGGTGCCGCACACGGCGCCCTCGCCTCCACCACACCAGGCGACACGTCCATGGCAACCCGCAAGGAAGTTGAAAAACTCATGCAGGGCGGCAGTGCCCGCGTCGTCCGCTGATACCCACCCGGCCACGCCATGGGATGATTCGTGACTTGCCAAGGGAATCCCGCCCTCGTTTACAATCACTCAGAGCAAATCATCCCATGAGCCAACCCGTTCGTCGCATTTCCCAAGCCCGAGGATTCACGTTAATTGAACTCCTGGTCGTCATCACAGTCATTGCAATCTTGGCAGGCTTGGTTTTGAGCACCGCAGGTTACGTTCAGAAAAAATCCGCCCGCAGCCGCGCAGAAGCAGAGGTCGCTGCACTCTCCACGGCACTCGAGAGCTACAAGGCGGAATACGGCGCATATCCGTCAAACTCCTCCGCAGGCCAAGCTGGGGCGAAGATTCTCTACAAGGCCCTCGCCTACTCCAACGCAGACCACAATCCAGGCGGAAAAATTTTCATCGAACCTGCCATGTCAATGCTCGCCGGCACCAATTCCCAGAGCGATACCTACTTCGCAGACCCCTTCGGAAGCCCCTACGAATACCGCACAGGCACTGCAGCAGTGAATAGCGGCAGCAACTTTTTCGACCTCTGGTCAGCCGCCGGCGCCAATCCCCCCACGGACACCACCCAGTGGATCAAGAACTGGTGAAGAGCAGACCTACTGCCAAGAAATAATATCGTCCTTCGCGACACCGGAGTTTTTGTCGCCACTGAGCCCTTGCCCGTCTTTTCCGGAAGATACAACAATTGCTGCTGTCAAGAGGTCTTTGAACCCAGCGCCACCACCGTAAGGGTTGGGAATGGTATTGTCGTAATCCCCGTCCAAAATGATTTTATAAGGCTTGCCCCAAGGATCGTAAAAAACCCCATCGTCCCCAATCCCATCCTTCTTTCCCTTGCCAGGCCGAACCTCAACAAAAGCGATTCTTCGGGGGTTCATATCCAACTGCTCGCCATTCAGTTCTTTTAGAGAACGAAGAATATTGAACAACTGATCATTGTTGCCCTCGTAAACAGACTGTGAATCGTAGATCGGCAGTTTTCCATACTCCGTCTGGTAAGCCTTGATCGCGGTCACGATCTGAACGACATCATTTTTCGCCTTCGCCCTCTTGGCGGTATCAATCGCACCGTTCACCGCCGGGAAAGCCAAGGAAGCGAGAATCGCGATGATAGAAATCACCACCAGCAACTCAATGAGCGTGAATGCAGCCGCACCGCGCCGCAACCGGGAGGAAAAACGTAAACTCATAGCGAGAACTTCACCTAAAAATATCGCATCTTGCAATATTGGATAATTTTTCCCAGGCCCCAACGGCTCAACCAAAAATGTTCCCTCAACTTTTTAAGAATCGCGGACTCGGTTTTCGCTACTCCAATGGGATGAATCACCCAAACACTCCCACTAATTGCTGACCCCCTCAACGCCCCCCACTTGCCGCAGATAGAACTTGCCTCAATGTGGCGAGTTCAAAAACTCCCATTCGACTTTGAAGGCCTGTTTTTCAAACACGCAAAAAGGTTTTTAGATCAGATCGCTTGGGGAAAGCGAGCAAGCCACCGGTGTTTTTCCCGTCGAGGAGAAGAAGGAGTTTGTTGCCTCCCTACTTCACCGCCTTCGTGGCGTTAGAAATCAACTGCCTCCTGTCCGCAACACTCCGAGGGCACCAGTTGGCCGTGCCCTTGGGGAATAGTGGCGGTATGGGCTTGACACCCCTCCCACCTTTTCGAATTATCCCACCCGATGTTTTGCAGCGGAGTCAAAGGACTTGGATTTTGCCACAGACATATGTCGTGTCCTTCGAGTGGAGCAGGCATACCAAATCAGAATCCAAGAGGTTTCAAAAATGACTCTGATCCTCAACCTAAATCACTGCATCCCATCAAATAACGCGTCCCTAGCTCAATGGTAGAGCAGTTGACTCTTAATCAATTGGTTCCGGGTTCGAGTCCCGGGGGGCGCACTCCTTCAGCGACAAGGAGTTGCGTGTAGTAGAAATAATTTCCTCAAAATCTTGCGTGGCAGTTGCGTGGCAGTTTTCATGGCACGCATTTTTGTTTTGTAGTAGCTCACCAAGCATTCACCGAATCCGGCAGACGCCCATTATTCCAAGCTCTACAGGCGGCAGGCTCTCGCTCTCACTATTGTTTGCTGCGGATTTTTTCGTGGGGGGCTGAACGGCGGTGCGGGAGCGTTAGCGATCCGCATCGCCGAGCAGCCGGGTGGGTGGGGGCAATGTGGAGGAGTTTTCTCCGACACGAGCCACCATCCCACCCCCACGCCGGAACCGCATGAATACTGGCTTTCGAGCTACGACGGCGGCGCGCAGGACATCACCAGCACAGGGAGCAATCATCGCCGCCGAAACTGCAAGCCCCGCGTGGCTGCTGGCGCAACGATCCGCGCAGTGGAGCCAGAGCGGAGCCGAAGACGGAACGGAGGGCAGGCTTGCAGATAGCGGAGATAAGGTCGGGTAGCGTGAGTAGTCGGCAGAACCGCTGGGCCGCCATGCGGCGGCGGGCCAGCGGCTGAGCGAAGCGAAGTCTCTGCCGACTACTGCACGCTATCGGACCAGCGAAACGAAAAAAAGACGCCCCAGAGGCCGATGTGCGAGGAACGAGCGCGGAGGCCGAACAACGCCCCGCCCAGAGTGAGCGTTTATCGCAGCTATCGGAGAGCCTGCCGGAGTGGAGGATTCGGCGCAGCGGAGGTGGAGCGGAGCGGTTCGTTGTGCCATTCGTGACATTCGGCGAAGCCGGACTGAACATGAAGCGGAGGCGGTCGCCAGCGAAGCCAGACGGCCTTGGCGGCGTGCTACCGCACCTCAGCGACGATGAAGGAATTTTGGCGAGGGACTGGTGACACCCCCCTATGACATCGGCTGGGACTATTCTCTTGGCGCTACTCTACTATTCCATCGCCTGTGTCAGTGGAGGTAGGAGTTTCAACTGGCGGTTCAGATACCAGGGAACCAGTTGTCTGTTTCTGTTCCTTCGCAGCCACAGCAGCCCGAGTTGCCTTGCTTACGGCCTTGGCAATTTTCTTCTTTGCCTCGTCAGCCTTCTCCCCCTCCATCACCTCGCGCTTGATGACCTCGTTTGCGAGGACGGTGCGAATTTGGTCGATATCGATACGGACATCTGGCGAAACACGGCGCAACTCGCGACGAATCACCTCCAAGACTGAATCTGAAAGCACCATTGCCCCTAAAAAGAATCGGCTTAGGGCCTGCTTTTGCGTATGGAAATCGCCGAGAGCGGAGCGCTGCCAGCCTTCCTTGCACCAGAGATAAAGCAACTCAATATCTGCTTCAGAGCGCGAATTGAGAACGGAAAAATCAATGTCAACAACAAGCTCGGTCTGAATCGGGCGAGTGAATAACACATGGTAGACGCACCAGCGATTCCCGTTAGTGAGAAGCACCCAATCCACGCCTTGATTGGCAGCATAATCGACGGCCTGTTTTACATGCTGCTCTTTGAGATCGATGCCGATCGCCTTAACCTCAATAAGGGTGGACAATTTGCCATCCAGTTTTACGGCAAGGTCGCAGAATGTCCCCCGGATGGCATACTCGGAGGTAAGCTCAGAATATTTATCGTAGCCAAAAACATCCGCCAGCATGTCCTTGATGATGGTGACGGTGTCTGTCTCCCCAACATCGCGAGCCTTTGCCGCTGCAAGAATGGGTTGATACCGCTTGAGACCTAAAACGAGCCGCTCTGCTACCTTTTTTGGAATTGATGCCATAGAGACTACCATCCTTAAAAAAAGCCAAAGAGAAGGCAATCGTAAATAGCGGACAATAGAAAAATCCGGCTAGGATGACAGGCTCAGCTTCTTCTCGCTACAGTGAATAGTTGGAGGTGCATTTCTGCACGGGGCCAAACGAGCTACCAACTCGGACTTACATTTCTCATGATAACGAGCGGCGGGAAGGACTTTTAGGCGGGAGCGAGGAATCGGCTTTCCGCACAAGTCACAATTACCGTAAGTTCCAGCCTCGATTTTTTTGAGAGCACCATCAATTTCAAATAAATCAATAATTTGAGAGTTAGTATTCTCCGATTTCTCCAACAAGGATTTATGGGTCAGCAGCGCTTCTTGCTGCTTAGCAATCCAGTCTATTGCGTTCGCAGAAGGTTCTTCCACAGCTTTGGCAACAGGCTTTTTATCGATTTCCGACTTTAAATCAAAAATCCACTCTGGTTCTGTCCTTCGAGCCTCCCCCTCGAAATAACCATCTACCGTGTTGGCGATAATGTGGAAAGATAAATTCCCTTCGTTAGGTGAGATAGCGAGCACTTCCGGATTCACCAACTTTGATAGCATACCATTCTCCGCCATTTTATTGTAAGCGTTACGAATTTCAGGCGCGAGAGCCAGCTCTGCATCCCTCATCCGTTGCCTATCGAATCCGAATGCGAGCCTCATTGCAACAGTATGCTGACATATCCGATGAGCTTCGCTATCTTCCTCGGAATCAGGAAACAACTCATTCCCAAGGCGCTGGTAAATAACCATAGCTTCGTCATAACGCTTCACTTCCTCCAACATAATTGCGTAGTTAAAAAGTATTTCGAATGTGGGATTTGCATTAACCACACTGCCAAGGATTGCAACCGCAGCGTCTGGGTGTCCCATATCCCTGTATACAAAAGACAGCCTCATTATCCAATCAGGTTCCGAAGGGTCTTCAGAGAGCCCAAAGTAAATATCCTTAAGAGCACTCTGGTATTCTTTCATTTGCACATAACAATCTGCTCGCACTAGACGCAGGACCATGTTTTGAGGTGAGGCCCGGAGCATCTTGGCGGCGACGTCAGCGGCTTCACTAAATTTTTTTTGCTCCACAAGTTTCTGAAGCTTTGCCTGTAAATTCCAACCAAACATGTTCATTTTGTAACAAAAAAAGACCGTCAGGGCTATGTTTTTTAGTTTGTTTCAGGCAACATCAAAGCAATACATTTGCTACCTCAGTAGCGAGGAGAGCATATGTTCCCAAATGTAGCCAAAATCGGCAGCGGAAACATTTCTTGGGAACATATTTGTTTTTGCCCGCCTAAAAGTTTGCCTCACACCTCATAATGCAGGAGAGAACAGGTAGTGTGGCGTATTGGAAGTAGGCCCCCCAAATTTTACCTATAACCGGCGAGCATCTTGTCAAGGATCGGTCCCATCTTAGACTCTGTGCTACCCCATTTACCTACATTAAAGCCGCCAGCCTGATCGTAGGAGGCTTCTCCCACCATTTTTGAACCGCGTTTTAGATAGACATCTGCGCGACCAAGATAGAATGCAAAATCCCACTTTCGTGAGGAACTGTATGTAAGAATGTAATCTTTGGGGTTGACGGGAGAAGTCGTCAAGGTAGCGGGATCCGCGATCTGTGTGCCAAAGCCATGGCGTTGGAATGCTCTTTCAATCACAACCTGAAGGTCCTCGGCGCCGGATTCGGGATTGTTTAAAATTTTTACAACGCCTACGGGATTCGATGCCGCGTCAATGGGATGAACCTTGATCGTGGTGCAAGCTCCTAGGCATAATCCTGCGAAGATCAAAATTGCGTATCGGGCGATGAAACATGTTTTATTCATGTGGACAGAATTTTCAGAAATATCCCCCAGATACAATCAAAATGCCCCCCGCCGTTTTTACCGAACCCATGTAAGAGTTTTCGCCTCTGCTCTCAGGACTGCGCGAGGATGCCCACAGACTCGTTTTAACTTATCTGATCACCGAATCCCTTGCCGGAGGTCTGCTCGCATTCTACGGGCAATGATCGTAACCGATAATTTGATTTGCTTCTGGAATGAAGCTGACTCTACGCCCCCCGACCTTTGCGTGAACGGAAGTCTGATCGAGAAAATAGGCTGACAGAATCTCGTGAACCTTGGATTCATCACGCTGGCGGCAGACGATCTCATCGGTCCTTGGGTATACTGGCAACTCAAGCTTGGCGCAGGTTTCAATCGTTAGCTTGATGACATCGGCAAGGATGCCGGCCATTTTTCGATTCAATCGCTTTCTGTCTCCCCGCCGAATCTTCCCGATGACCTCCTTGGCGACCGGAAATCTTCTGGCGAACTCCAAGAAAACGGCATCGTTGTAGGTGTGCTTGTCCTCTCCGTTGAGAGCCGCCAGAAACCGCCTCTTTGCTGTCTTGGGATCGATCCCCAGCATGATTGCAAGCGAGTCATAGAGCCGTCCTGCCTCAAGCTCCTCAGCCAGTTTCTTCGCCTCTTCAATCCCCCCGAGAACTTCATGCTTTTTTTCTGCCTCAATCAGCAAGCGTGGGAGTGTGCTCGGATGCGCGGAGGTAATGTCGAGCTGCGAGATAGGCTCGCCGTCAATAAGCAATGTTGGCAGGACTGTTTTTGGAAGCGACATGATCGGCGTGTAGAAAGTTCCGGCATAACCTATGCGGGTGAGCTTGCGATTTTCCGGCGCAGTGTAGTCCCGCAGGTATCTCATTGCCTCCATTGCTGAATGCTCCGTCCTCGGGTTCTGCATGGCTTTTCTCAACTCCTCTGATTCAGGAAGAGTGATCCGTGAAAGACTCTGCTCAATCCATGCCAGGGCGGGAACCTCTTTGCAGTCTAAAGCGTGCTTCCAAGCGCGAGCCCTACCCAACCGGATGCGTTGCCACTCCGTCAGCCTGTCAGGACAAACTCCAATCCACTCATCGGGTATTCGATAGCCCGTCGGAATCACGCCAATCAGAGGCGGTGAGAGAGGCACCAGAATGCCAAACTCAACAAGGAGCTTCGCAATAGTCTTACCTCCCCGCTGGCGTGGGCAAAGCTGGTCAGCGAAACGACTGCTGAGATAAACGAACCAGTGACCATCAGATGGTCTTTGGTTTTTTTGCTCATCAATCCAATACATAACCAAGCCTACCCCACTATCCAACAGACGCTTCTCCTTTATATGTGCGACAAACTCGGTTTTCTCAGGCTTCTCCCTACGGAGCCGCTCCAGAGTCCCTACAATGTGTGCGACATTTTTTGAGGCTTTTCCAAAGACTTGCGAAGTCTTCTTCATGCCCTACCGGAGGCCAAAATATCGCCCTCTATGGTTTCAATCACGGGCAGGGCGTATTTTCTTTCAGCCCCGAAAAGCGTTGGAGAAAGCTCGCTCTTTTTTTTCTCCAAGAAATCAGGCGGCACTTGCCATCGACTGCAAAGCGCATCCTGCTTCAGAAAACTTGCGGAGCGGCCTTTCATCTCGCCTATGGTTGCTGGAACCCAACGGCCTTGAATGAGGAACTCCGGCTTCATAAGGCAACCTTCCATGAAGCTTCAAGGGCCGTGACTTCATCCAACCGGTAGCGAGCATCTCTGCCGATCCGGTAACTTACCAGGGTTCCTGATTTTTCCATGCGCCGCAACGACATAGATGATTTTTCCCATCGAGCGCATAGCGTCCTGCGGGAAATGAATTGATTAGCCCCCGAACCGGAGGCGACTGCTGGTTTTGATTTTGTAGTTGTCATGTTTGAATCTCCAACACGCGCAGACTTGCGCATGCATGGACGACGCAAACAAAACCCTCACCATCTGTTGCTTACAAACGCTTCCCAGAAAACAGGTCGAGCAACCTATTTTTGAAATTTGATTTAAACCTCTGATCTAAATAAACTAATAAAAAAACGATAAAACGCTTTTTATTTTAAAAGCTAAATCCAAGAAAAGCCGGATTGCTCTAACTGCCTGTCGAAATCAGCGGGACTTTTTTGCTCTTTGGTTTTTCTTGCGGGCCCCTCCCGCAGTTCATCGAAGCACTGGCGCACCTGCTCGCGATTAGGTATGGCACCGAATTTTACAACCGCTGCGAGAATCGCATTTTTGACTTCGATAGAAGACGAAGGATAGAATTTCTCATTATTCTCATCATCGAAAAGCCCCCCAAACT
>Ga0247843_1001280_pt1 | contig 52348 bp, 52 predicted proteins | sample LaCruzMarch2017__FD_192420 | JGI IMG/M metagenome (GOLD analysis project Ga0247843, IMG submission 192420) | Freshwater microbial communities from meromictic Lake La Cruz, Castile-La Mancha, Spain - LaCruzMarch2017_8m | ecosystem: Environmental > Aquatic > Freshwater > Lake | place: Spain...
GCGGAACAGGGGCGAAACGAATCAGGACCGAATCACCGACAGCGGCCGATTCGGGCTTTGTTCACCCCAACATATTGTATCTCATGGTGGATTAACCACAATCGGAATCGCTGATGCTTCGGCCCATTCCGGGCCGGATCAGAAAATCAGAACGGGCGAGGCGCACAGACGCTTCCCCGCCGCGTCGCCAGCCGCTAGTTCAGCCTGCGTGGCCCCGTAGCTCAGCCGGATAGAGCAAGGCTTTCCTAAAGCAGAGGTCGGGGGTTCGAGTCCCTCCGGGGTCGCCATACCTTTCAGTTATTTAGCGACCGATTTAGCGGTTCGCCCGAGCTATGGGGCACGTTCGGGGCACAGATTCTATCGCTGCATGGGCATTCGGCGCGCGACTCGTCGTTCTAAGAGTGTCGGGAATGCTGCCTCTGTCTGGGTTCCCGCAGTACTGGATAAATTGCGCCTGCTGCTAAGTGGTCCGATCAGTGTCACCCTACGTCAGCTGGCTACGAAATGGGCGGCACCACGGAGTTTGCACTTAGACCGACGGTCACCGGTTACCCATTCAAAGTCCGAGACCGGGGGGCTCGGCTGTGTCGATCAGGTGATCGCGGCCCGTAAGCGACCACATGGAGCCGTTCCTTTGACCTCGCGCCGCTTCTCTCCTGATGACCTTCCGCCGCTAAGCCTTTCACATCTCGCTTGGTTCGAAGGTGACGAAGCGGGCGATGGAACGGGTCTTGGATGCAACCATGACTACCGAGATCTGCGTGGCCTGAAGTTGGAAGACGTGCGCCGGGTGGCTGCACTAGAAAGCCAGCGGATCGAAAGCGCGCTCGAGGGCGGGTGGGATTGCACAGGATGCGACGAGGCATGCGAGGACTGTGAGCCCGAGGTCGAAGGACTTGAGCTTGGCGTGGCGTCGGCGGTGGTCGGCTTATCGGCTCTGGGCTGCATCCCCTACACCAGCTGCAATGGCGGAGTGTTCGGCGGGGAGCACGTAGCGGACCTTCTGATCGTCGGGTTCTATTTGCGCCCGCCACATGTCGAAACCGTCCGAGAGGCGGGCCGGCGTGCGGGAGTCGGACTGACGAATGACCGCAACGGCGGCGTTTATGTCGTAACCGATGATCCGCGAGCTATGACCGCGTTTGCGATGGGGCTCGGAAGAGTTGAAAGCTAAGCTAGTCCAGCGGTCGACCCGGCCGCATCAAAGAGCATGTGATCATTGCTTGAGGCATGGCTTTACTCGGCTCGATGTCAGATCCTGACTCAAGGCTGCGGTTGGGAACGTCTGCTCCTGGCAAGGTTCGGCGGGACCTTAGGCACCTGCATCGACCCGGTCGGCTTCGTGAGAACAATTGGGCGGGAGAACTCCCGCCTGCCGATCCGACGACGAGAGCGACAGTATCAGCGGTTCAAATCCCAAGCCTCAGCCCGGAGATTTCTCACCACCCACGCAGCGATTTGCAACACCTCCAACATCCAGCGCCATCTGATCAGCAGACCCACACTTCGACGCTCCCGCGCGGAAGCGACGACCACTTGGGCGGTGGCGGTTGCCTGAATCGACACGGGTAGGGCGCTCTTCGATTTCGCCCGGTTAACCGGTCAACGCCCCCCAGCGACAGGTCCGCGACCAAGTTCCTCAGCCGCCGTTGGCGCGGTGGGCGATCGAGGCCGGGTCGGCCCAGATCTTTCCCCCGACCCACAGGCCGATGGAGGGGGTGACGTCGGTGACCTCGATCTCGGCATAGAGCTCGGAAGTGACGTAGGGGTCCCCGCGCATGATCGACCAGGCCTCGTCGACGTCGGTGGCTCGCAGCAGGAAATAGGAGCCGCAGATGGCGGCCTCGCCCGGCCGCCGCATCGGCCCGGCGACGATATAGCGGCGCCAGTTGGCCTCTACGTGGGCGAGGTGACCGGTCAGGTGGGCGACGCGGGCTGCCGGCGCGGTCGGCCCGTCCTTGCACACGAACAGGAAGACCGGCGTTGCGTCCTTGTCGACGTAGGGAGGCGTGTCCAAGATCGGTGCTTGCATCGACGGGGATTCCAAAGCCAAATGATATAGACTTATACCAACTCATCGGGGTGGCCATGCAAGCGCATACGGCAAAGGGCGGATACGGCGAGTTCCGCGACGGCTGGCCGGTGGTCACCTCGGCGATGCTGGGCATCGGCCTGGGGCTGTCCCCACTGCCGTTCTACACCATCGGAATACTGGCGCCGGAACTGGCCAAGGAGTTCGGCTGGGGCTTTGCGGAGATTCTGGGTGGCCTGCCGATCATGACCTTCGCGGTGCTTGTTGCCAGTCCGGCCGTCGGGCTGATCGCCGACCGGATCGGGGTGCGGACGGTGGCTCTGGCGTCGCTGTTCCTGTTCGGCCTGGCCTATGCCGCGTTCGCCTTCGGGAACGGAGACATCCGGCTGTTCTACCTGACCTGGGGGGTGATGGCCTTCGTCGGGGCGGGGACACTGCCGGTGACCTGGACGCGTGCGGTGAACAACCGGTTCGATGTGCGAAAGGGGCTGGCGCTGGGGCTGTCGCTGGTGGGGACCGGCCTGTTCGGGTTTGCGTGCAAGCCCTACACCGCCTGGCTGGTCGAGGAGTTCGGCTGGCGTGCGGCCTATCTGGGGGTGGCGGCGCTGCCGTTGCTGATCGCCCTGCCGATCGCATTCTTCCTGTTCCACGACGTGGGGTCGCGGTCGATCACGGCCGCCGAGCGGCGCCTCGCGGACGCCGAGCGCAAGGCCGTGACGCCGGGCATGAGCTTCGGCAAGGCGTTGGGCGACTGGCGGTTCTGGATCCTGGCGGTGGCCTTCGTGCCGATCAGTTTTGCCGTCGGAGGGCCGATACCGAACATCGAGAACATCCTGCGCTCCAACGGCTTCGGGCCAGAGCAGATCATCACCCTGGCGTCGCTGATCGGGTTGTCGGTCATTGGCGGGCGGCTGGTGGGGGGCTGGCTGATCGACCGGTTCTGGGCACCGGCGGTGGCGTTCATCCTGCTTAGCGCGCCCGCTGTGGCGTGCTGGCTGCTGGCCCAGGGGACGACCGACCCAATGATCGCGGGGCTCTCCATCGTGCTGATAGGGTTTGCGGCCGGCGTTGAATACGATCTGATGGCCTTCATGGTGGCGCGATATTTCGGGCTGAAGAGCTATGGCGGCATCTACGGGGCACTGTACGGGTTCTTCGCCCTCGGGGCCGGGATCGGGCCGGTGGTGTTCGGGCAGTTCTTCGACCGGACCGGGGGGTACGGCAGCATCCTGCTGTACTCGGCCGTGGGGCTGGTGGCCGGGGCGGCGCTGCTGCTGTTACTCGGCAAATACCGGCAGTTCGGGCCGGACCGGGCCGAGGCGACGGCGGCGGCGGAGCGGACGAGTGATCCTGATTTCGCGGCCTAGCTGATCCGGGCCGTCGCCCAGGCCTCGAACGCTGTCCAGCGGCTGTGCGCCTTTAGCAGGGACACCGCGCGGGCGTGGACGGCGACGAGCTCGGCCGGCCGATGGACCGCATGGTCAGGATCGCGGCGATACCAGGGATCGAACCACTGTTCCCAGCCGGCGATGCGGAAGGCGCGGACGAGGTGGGCGCCGTCCCATTCCGGCTTGAGTGACAGAGCGGCATCGGGCAGGCCGGGTGTGCGGCCGGCTATCGGCGATGTCGTCGGCGATAGGGCATGAGCCAGGACCGAGCCTGCACCGACTCCGGCAATCTCGGCGTCCCCAAGGCCGAGCTGCCCGAGCGCGGCGCGGGTCGTCTGAAGCCAGTCGATATCACCGCACCAGCCCTCGGCGGAATCCCCATGGCCGGGCAGGTCGAGGGCGACAACCGTACGACCCGGCACCGGGGCCAGGTCGGCAGTTGAGCCGCCCGAGTCGTGCAGCAGGACAAGGGGACGGCCTGGCCCATCGGATACGCCGTGCACGGCCAGCCGTTCGTCACCCAGGGTGATGAAGCCATCGCCGATGTGATCGGGCGGGGGCGTGCCCGGGTGGTCGGCGAGGTGGTCGGCGGCGACTGCGTGGAGCGTCGGGGCATCGACGAACGTCTGGCCGCGACCGGCGAGGGCAGGGCGTTTGAAATGAGCGGCGAGGATGTCGGCGGCGCTGGCAGCGATCAGGGTGGTGGAGGACAGACGCTCGACGACGGCCTCAGCGCGGAAGGTAAAGGCCGCGCGGTAGACCGGGCGATAGGCGTCGCCGGCGGCCAGCAGATCCATGGCGTTGGCGTGGATGTGCTCGGGGGACGAGACGGCCATCGCCATCCGTGCGGCCGGGTCGGTCGAAAACCACGGGAAGAAGACCGTCTGGGTCTCCATTCGGGCCCACAGCCAGGCCATGTGGGAGCCATCCCAGGCGGGCTCGAATGGCGGGAGGTAGTCGGCGAGGCATTGGGCCCGCTCGATCTCGGTCCAGGCCGGAAGACCGTCGCAGACCGTGGCGGCGGTGGTGTTCGGGAACAGGGCTGCGAAGGTGGCGACCGTCGCGGCACCGGTGTGGAAACCATAGAGGCCAACACGGGAGAGGCCGAGGGTCTGGACCAGGCGGTGGAGCGCGCGGGCGTAGTCGGCGCTGTCGGGGTGGTCGAGGTGGTCGAGGTGGAGGGGGTCGGATCGGCCAGCACCGGGCGTGTCGGGGGCAATGGCTGTCAGCCCACGAGCGGCGATGGCCTGGCAGACGGCCTCGACGGCGCGAGACGATTGGGGCGAGCCGTGGATGACCATGACGGCGGGGCCGGTGCCGAAGCGACGGACAAGGACGCGGCGGCCATCGACGGTCACAAACCCACGCTCGCCGCCCGGGCGCATCATCAGGCGATCTTCACCAGGGTCTTGCCGAGATTCTCGCCGCGCATCAGGCGTTCGATCTGGTGTCCGGCGCTGCCGAGGCCCTCGCCGATGTCCTCTGCGATCGTCAGGCGGCCGGCCTTGACCCAGGGCTCTGCGAGCGCCGTCCATTCGGCCCAGCGGGTGTAGAAGTCGTAGACGACCAGGCCGAAGACGGCCGCCCGCTTGCCCACCAGGGGGCCGATGGCGGTGACGGCCGGGCCGGCGTCGGCGTGATAGTGGTCGGCGAGGCCGCACAGGACGACGCGGCCGTAGAGCTTCAGCAGGCGGATGCCGACCGCCAACTGGCCTGCCCCGACATTCTCGAAATGGACGGTGGAGCCGTCGCCGACCGCGGCGGCCAGCTGCGCCTCCCAGTCATCGCGGCGGTAGTCGACGCAGGCGTCGAAGCCGTAGCGGTCGGTGACGAGGGCGCATTTCTCCGGTCCACCGGCGATGCCGACGGCACGGCCTCCCAGGTTCCGGGCAATCTGGCCGGCGACGCCGCCGACGGTCCCGGCCGCCGCATTGACGGTCAGAACGTCGCCGGCCCCCGCTCTGGCCAACTGGGTCATGCCGGCCCAGGCGGTCAGGCCGGGCATGCCGAGGACGCTGAGATGCAGGGAAGGCGCGATGTCGGTCGAGACCTTGCGGGCGCTTTCGGAGCGAACCCAGGCCCGGTCGGTCCAGCCGGCCTCTACGACGACGTGGTCACCGGGGGCAACGTTGGGATCGCGGCTTTCCTCGACCTCGGCGACGCAGAAGCCGGGCAGGCTTTCACCGGGGGCGGGGGCGGGTTCGCCCATATGCCGACCCCGGATGCGGGCGCCCATGTAGGGATCGATCGACAGGTAGAGCGGGCGGACCTTCAACCAGCCGTCACCCTCGGGCGGCACGGCATCGCGGACGGCGACGGTGAAGTCGGCTGCGGTCGGCATCGACAGTGCGGGGCGGGCGAGGACGACCTCGCGGGCTGTATCGGTCATGCCTCGACCACCTCGACCAGCGCGCCGTCCGGTGCGCGCAGGGTTCCGGCGCGCTTGCCGCCATAGACCACCCCCTGACGGATCGTCGGCGGCTTGATCCAGCCGGAGAGAGCGTCGAAGTCGGGGTGGCGGAAGGTGGTCATGGCGATCCCGGGCGGAAGGGCACCGGGCTCGGTCGGGCGCGGGGTTGCGGCGTCTGGATACTGGTCCAGCTCCAGGAAGCAGTCGCGTCCGTGGATCATGGTGGCGATGGTGTGCTTGTCCTCCATGGGCAGGTCGAACGCCTTGGCGATCATGGTGTAGACGATGTCCATCGATCGGCCGGGTGACAGCTTCAGCTCGCGCTCGAACCAGTCCAGTGACGCCTGCATGTCCGAGCAGGCCAGGACCAGGATGAACAGCTTGTCGATCAGGGCATCCGCGCGAGGCAGGTCGTAGGCGGGCAGATTTTCGCGGATCTGGGTCAGGTAGACGATCTCCTGATCCGGACCCTTCACCTGCATGGGGAAGATGGCGGGCATGCCGTCCAGCTCGCGCGGGGGGCCGATGATCTCGAAGGGAGAACGCTCCATCCGCGCGTTCACGGCGATCGTGTCCCGGGTGCAGATTTCGATCGCGGCCCAGCCCCAGGTTCGAAGCGGGAGATAGTCGGGAGGTGTCTCGCCCGCGACGAATCGGATGAAGACGTCGGCCCCCGAAGCGGGCCGACAGACGACGCAGGCGCGACCGGCCGAGGCGGGGCAGCCCCAGGCGACGGCCAGGTCGTGCGGCACGACGCCGCGCTCCACGACGGAATAGTCCAGCCATTCGCCATATCGGGCGGCCGTGGCCTCGGGATCCGGGACGGTCAGGGTGGCGGCGCGGAGGAGTTCCATGACGTCCCGATTCCAAGGGCTGTTCGAAATGGTATAGATTTATATCATTTGACCGCGCTAGGGTGGTGGAAGCAAGGGGAGTTCTGCGTGGCGGCCTATATGATCGTCCTGGCCAAGATCGCCGACCGGGAGGCCTTCATCGAGGACTACGGTAAGCCGGCCGGCGCGCTCCTGGCCCGGTTCGGCGGGCGGTATGTGCTGCGCGGACCCGGCATTTCGCTGCTTGAAGGCGACTGGGGCGAGGGCGCGTCGGCAGTCATCAGCGAATGGCCGGACATGGCGACACTGAACGCCTTCTGGACCAGCCCCGAATACGCCGAGGTCAAGACTGCCCGAGAAGGGATCGCCGATTGCCGCGTCTGGGCCATCGAGGCCCCCAGAATTTCCTGAACGTTTCACCGGAGGAAGAGATGATCCGTACATTGACCGCCATGGCCGCGCTGGCCGCCGTCGTGATTCCCGTGACCGCGGAGGCCCAGACCATCGACCTTTCGACACCCGCCGGCGCCATCGCCGCGAACCGCAAGGTCCAGTGCTCGACCGTAGACGGGGAGGCGGTGGTCTATCACTGGTCGGGGCGTGTCTTCGCCCGCTCGCCGGGCGAGCCGGACCGGCACATCTTCAACGTCGAGGGGATGAATGTGCGACAGTGCGTGACGGTGACGGACCCCGTTCGGGGGACCGGCTACCGGCTCGTCTCGCGTGAGTTGATGATCTACCTCGACCCGCGCACGAATGAGATCCTGCGCCGCTGGACCAATCCGGTCACGGATCAGGAGGTCGAGGTGATCCATGTCGCCAACGACCCGGTAAACTCGCGTCCGACCTATGAAAGGAACGCCGATGGCACGCCGTTCAGGTTCAGCGGCCGGGTCAGCCAGGGCAAGGTGTTTCTGAACTTCGAGGCACCGCTGTTCTATGTGAACCCACTGGGCGGCGACTATCAGGAATACGTCGGCAACCAGTATCACGCGATGGAGATCTTCGATTTCTCGATGGAGGAGGCCGACCTGATCGACGGGGCGCGGCCCAGGGCCGATCCGGCCATCGCCTGGGTGCGCATTTCGCCCTGGTTGCCGTGGATGCGGATGGGTGGACGGCCCGGCGGGCTGGTGTTCAACGCGGTCGGCCAGACGATGGCCAACGGGATCGCGGACCTGCCGGCGGTGCTCAGGGACGAGATCGCGGCCAACTATCCAATCTATGACACACCGCCTCCGGGCGACGATGCTCGCCCCAATGAGACGAGCTGGACGTATTTCCGCAAGGTGTTCGACGCGGAGCGTGCGGCGGCTCGGTAGCCGCACCTCTCCCGATCGGAGAGGGTTAGACGGTTGACGTCCGGAACTGCTCTGCCGGGTCGCGGTCGATCAGGTTGATCAGCACGCCGTCGGGGTCGCGCAGGCAGACCTCCAGCTGGTTGCGATGCGGCATGGTGAAGGTGATCGGGTCGGGCGACCAGGTCGCACCGGCCACGCGGGCGGCGGTCAGCACTTCCATCAAGGGTTGGGCATAGAAGACCAGCGCGGTCTCGCCCAGACGGGGTGGGCCGGCGGGGGTCGGCAGGGGCTGGGGCAGTGGCGTGAGTTCAAACAGACCGACCATGCCGAAGTTGGCTGCGTCTGCACCCCGCTTGAGGATCCGGCAGCGCAGGGTCGAGCCCGCCGGGACCTGCAGCGCGCCCTGCGACGACTCCGGATCGAGGTCGCCCTCATAATAGACCGCGTCGAGACCGAGTGCGCGGTAGAAGGCGGTGGAGCGCTCCAGGTCGGAACAGAACACCGCCGACCGGATCAGGGCTGAGACCGGCATCAGGCGTCGAGCCGGGAGACCTCGACGGCGACCTCCTCTGAAGCCAGTTCGTCGTGGGTCTGAAGCGCCTCGGCCTCCTGCTGCACGGTGCGCAGGACCCGGTTGAGATATTCCTGCATCCACAGACCGCGCTCCGCGGCCTGGTCCGGGGTTGGCGCAAAGGCTTCAATCCCGGCTCGGTCGACGATCCCTTTTGCCTCGAGCAGCCGCTCCAGGGTGTCGAGCCGTTCGCGGGTGACCGCCAGTTCCTGGACCGTCGCCATCAGGATGTTCAACACCCGCTCGACCGGGGGATCCATGAAATAGGGGCGCTTGCCGGCCGGCTTTGCGGACGACAGGGCGAGGGCCAGGTCGATGCTCATTTGCGGGCTCCGATGACATGCCAGGCGGCCTTGCGCCCATAGTCCTCGCCCTCGTCGTCGGCGGCGTCGGGGAAGACGTCCCGGTCAACGACGGCGGTCACGCCGCCATGGATCAGGTTCGCCCGGTCGAAGCCCGCCTCGATCATGAAGCCGTCAATGTCCAGTTCGTGCATCGTGCTCCAGAAGGGCTCGTTGTTGTAGAAGGCGTCCCAGTCTCGCATGGCCTGTTCGAACAGGGGCATGTCGGGTCCGTATTGCGGCTGTTCGACATGCAGGACGATGCCGCCGGGGGCCAGCACGCGGTGGATCTCGCGGAAGATGGCCTTCATCGAGGTCAGCGACAGCTCATGCAGGGTCATTGTGGTCTGGACCCAGTCGAAACGACCGTCGGGCCAGCGCGACAGGTCCGAGCCGTCGCCCTGGACGAAACGGACATTGTCCACCCCCAGCGACCGGGCGCGAGCGGCCCCGTAGCGCAGCATCGGTGCGCCGACGTCCAGGGCGATGACCTCGGCGTCGGGGATGGCCTGAGCGATCGGCAGGACGTTCTGTCCGAGGTTGGCGCCTATATCGAGAATGTGACGGGGTCTGAAGTCGGGCAGGTTGTGCTTCACCCAATTGACCACGGCATGGCCGCCTCCGTCCGAGAACCGGCCGAGCGCCCCGCCGGTCGTGGCGAAGATTCCGCTGTCGTAGTTGGCCGCGCCCGACACGTCTCCGGGGAAGACCTCGCGGTGGTAGCTTCCCGGCATGCAGTGATGATCGACCGCCGAGACGTAGCGGGGGATCGGCAGGGTCGGATCCAGCTCCAGCCGGTCGCTGGTGGCGATCAGTGCCTCGACCTTGGCGGCCAGGGTCTCGGCCTGTCGCAAGGCCGTCCAGCGGCCCGCCTGCTGGCGCTGTTCCATCGTGGCGCGGCGCAGGGCCGACCAGGCCTGATAATAGGGGTCGTCAAGCAGCGCCTTGCGGACCTCGTGCCGGTCTCTTGGTGGCCGGCCCTCCCGCGTCTCAAAGACGGGGCCGGCTCGGCGCTCCCAGGCGGTCTTGACCGCAGGCATCACCCGGGTCGCGAGATGGCGGTTCATGTGGGCGAGGAAATTCAGCCGGGCGATCTCGTCATGGGTCGTCTCGGGGAAAACGCCATGCCGGCCGACCACGCGATAGTCTGGCGGACCGGAATAGGTCTGGGCCGGGCCTGCGTTCTTGAGATCGGTAGAACCGTCCATCTTCAACCTCCGGGCTTGCCGTGTTCAAATGATATAGGATTATATCATTTGACGTCGAGACACTCATTGCGCCGCATCAGGAAATCCACCATGGCCACGACCCGCATCTTCGCCCTGTTCAATCTGAAGCCGGGGCAGGACCCCGCAGCCTATGAGGCCTGGGCCCGGTCCACCGACATTCCCGCCGTCCGGGCCCTGGGCTCGGTCGACGATTTCCAGGTGGCGAAGGTCGAGGGCCTGCTGGGCTCCGACGCCGCGCCGCCATACGCCTATGTGGAGACGATCGACGTCAATGACATGGATCAATTCTTCGCTGAGGTCTCTACGCCGGCGGTGCAGAAGATCGCCGGAGAGTTCCAGTCGATGGTCGATGTGACCTTCCTCGTGACCCGATCCCTCTGATGCGCCGTTTCGAAGGCAAGGTGGCGGTGGTCACAGGCTCGGGCCGCAGAAAGGGCCTGGGCGAGGCCATCGCCCGGACCCTCGCGGCAGAGGGGGCGGCCTTGGTCATCTCCGACATCGGTGCCTCGCGGGATGCGGCGACCCCGGGGGCCATGATCGGCGCGACCGGGGAGATGGCGGCCATCGCCGGCGAGCTGGCGAACGCCTCCACCTGTGTGTGCGACGTCCGTGACCCGGTTCAGGTTCGGGCGCTGGCGGCCCATGCGGTTGAGGTCCATGGCGGGCTCGACATCTGGGTCAACAACGCCGGCATCGGCTACATCATGAAGCCCCTGATGGAGGTCACGCCCGAAGACTGGCGCGCGGTGATCGACGTCAATCTGTCGGGCTGTTTCTGGGGCATCCAGGCGGCGGCCGAGGTGATGATCCGCCAGGGTCGAGGCGGGCGGATCGTCAATATCGCCTCTCAGGCCGCCAAGTCCGGGTTTCCCCACGCCCAGGCCTATACGGCATCCAAGCACGGCCTGGTCGGCCTGACCCGCTCGGCGGCGATCGAACTGGGACCGCACGGGATCACCCTGAACAACGTCTGTCCCAACCATGTCACGACAGGCCTCGGGGCCTGGCAGAACGAGTATTTCGCCAAGGTCGTGGGGGCGGCGTCGGTCGAGGCCTATCTGGAGGCGATGGCGAACCGGATCCCGATGCGCCGGCCCGGCCTGCCGCAGGATACGGCCGACGCGGTGGCCTTCCTGTGTTCGGACGAGGCGAAATACATCACGGCCGAGAGCCTGAACGTCTCGGGTGGCGAGGAGCCGCACTGACCTCAGAACGGCTTGACTGCCCCGAGGAAGGCAACCGAGGCGATGCCGATCCAGTAGACATAGGCCATACCCCGGCCGATGGCGATTTCGCGCTTCAGGGCGGCTTCCTCCTGGGGGTCAGGGCCGGCCGCCAGCCGGCGGAAGCGCACGGTCCAGGCCCGCATGATGAAGCGCAGGCCGAGGCCGATGACCAGCATCAGGCCGTAGACGATGATCTTGGCCGGATACCAGAGCGTGCCTTCGCCCACAGCCAGGGGGCCGTGCCCCAGGAACGAGGAGATGCCGACCAGCAGAAGGGCCGGGATCAGGACATAACGCAGGGACTCGTCGATCCGCGTCAGGAGAAGGCCCGCATCGGTCTCGCGCTTCAGGAAGGCGGCCCAGGTCAGGGACAGCCAGGCGATGAAGCCGATCCACATCGGGACGAGCCAGACCCGGTCCCAGGGCACGAAGCCATATGTTGTGCCCATGTGGAGGCCCAGAGGCAGCAACAGGATGATGCCGGTGCGCGCGAGGATGTCGATGCGATAGGCTGTCTCCATGTGGCGCCGACGCTCATCGAGGGCCAGTTTGGGGTTAACCACATTGTAGGAGGTCTGGAACACGCCCCATTCGCCGCCCAGCCAATAGACCATGGCCAGGATGTGCAGCCAGCGCAGCACCTCGATTTCACCGATGACCATGTCGCACCTGCCCTCTAAAAAGTATAAAGTTATATCAATCGATCATTTCGTCCGCTGCAAGAGGATTCCATGCCGGCACCCGCTGAATTTACCTGGCCCGGCGGCCATCGCCTGGCCCTGTCCATCGTCGTCAATGTCGAGGAGGGGGCCGAACAGAACATCCGCGACGGCGACAAGGGGCCGGAGCCGGTCGATGAATTGTCGGCTGTGCCGAAACGGCCGATGCGGATGCACGGCAATGAGTCGAACTACCAGTACGGTATCAAGGCCGGTGCGCCGCGCATCCTGAAGCTGCTGGACGAGCACCGAATCGAAGCGACGTGGACAGCGGCGGCCCTGGCACTGGAACGGGCACCGGAGCTGGCGGCCAGTATCGCGGCGCGGGGCGACGAGGTCTGCTGCCACGGCTGGCGCTGGGCGCACCAGTTCTGGATGGACGAGGACAAGGAGCGGGACTTCATCCGGAAGGGCTGGGAGTCGATCGAGCGGACGATGGGCAAGCGGCCAGGCGGGTGGCTTAGCCGGTATCTGCACACCGAGGCGACGCGGCGGCTGCTGGTCGAGGAGGGGTTCGCCTACCATATGGACGATTACTCCGACGACTTTCCTTTCTGGGACGTGGTCGAGACGGCGCAGGGGCGGAAACCCATCGTCATTCTGCCCTATGCGCTGGATTCCAACGACATGAAGTTCTGGCTGGCCCCCGCGCTGACGGCGCAGGACTGGCTGGCCTATGCGACCGACACCTTCGACCAGTTGCACGCCGAGGCCATGGACGGCGAAACCAAGATGATGAGCCTGGGGCTGCATCTGCGTATCATCGGTCGCCCTGGCCGGATCGGCGCTTTCAGGGGCTTCCTGGAGCATGTGCAGGACAAGCCCGGGGTCTGGGTGACGAGCCGTGGCAAGATCGCCGCCGCCTTCGCCGACGCCGTGCCTCCGCCCGCATGATCGAGTTGTGGTCAGTCCGCACGGCGAACGGGCAGAAGGTCCATATCGCGCTTGAAGAGGCGGTGCTGTCGGACCGGGCCTTCGTCTGCGGCGAGGCGTTCAGCGTTGTGGATTGCCTGCTGTTCCCGGTGGTGGCGAGGTCTATGAAGCGGCTGGAGGGGTGGCTCGATCCCTACCCGCCGCTGCGGGGCTGGCACGACAGGACCAGAGGGCGGCTAGGGGTCAAGCGCGGGATGACGGCCGGGGCGGATTGACGTCAGCGCACCCTTTCGACTAAATGTCCGGACATTTGATCCGGGACGTCATGGCCTATCGATCTCTTCTCTTCGTGCCGGGTTCACGGCCCGACCGCTTCGACAAGGCGGGCTGGGCGGGGGCGGATGCTATCTGCATTGACCTCGAAGATGCGGTCGCGCCAGACGACAAGGGTGCGGCGCGGGCGGCGACGGTCGCGGTGCTGGACGGGCGGTTCGGGGTCCGGATCAACGCAGTCAGGTCGCCAGAGGGCGAGGCCGATCTGGAGGCGCTGGCCGGGGCGGCCCCGGTGTTCGTGATGATCCCCAAGGCGGTGTCGGCGGACGACGTCGCCGCGGTGCGGACGACGACGAGCGCGCCCCTGTGGCCGATTGTCGAGAGCGCGGACGGGCTTTATGCCGCCTGGGAGATCGCGGCGGTGCCGGGGGTTCAGGGCGTATTGTTTGGCGGGGCCGATTATGCCGCCGACCTGGGCTGCACGATGGAGTGGGAGCCGCTGTTCCATGCGCGGGGCCTGCTGGCGGCGGCCTGCGCGCGGGCGGGTGTGGAGCTGCTGGACGTGCCGCATCTGGACATCGGCGACGAGGCCGACCTGATCGCTACGACCCAACGGATCAAGGCCATGGGCTTCACAGGGCGGGCCTGCATTCATCCTGCTCAGATCGGGCCGGTCCACGCTGTTTTCACGCCGACCGAGGCCGAGATCGCGTGGGCGCGGCGGGTGCTGGCGGCGTTCGAGGCCTCCGGCGGCGGGGCGGCCCTGCTGGACGGAAAGCTGATTGAGAAACCCATCATCCGCGCCGCGATGCGGACGCTCGAACACACCGGAGAGGCCTGATGGTCCAGCAATTCAAGGAAGTCGGTCCGCAGCGGTATCGCGAGACCTTCGGCCGCTACTATGAGGATTTCCACGTCGGGGACGTCTACGAGCACAGGCCCGGGAAGACGGTGACGGAATACGACAACCACCTGTTCACCCTGATGACGATGAACACCCATCCGATGCATTTCGACGCCGAGTTCGCGAAGGCCTCGGAGTTCAAGAAATGCATCGTGGTCAGTCCCTATACCCTGGCTCTGCTGATCGGCATGAGCGTCACCGATTGTAGCCAGAAGGCCATCGCCAACCTGGGCATGGACGAGGTGAAGTTCACCGCCCCTGTGTTCGCCGGCGACACCATCTATGGCGAGAGCGAGGTGCTGAAAAAGCGCGAGAGCCAGTCCCGGCCGGGCCAGGGTATCGTCACCATCCGCACCATCGGCCTGAACCAGGACGGGGTGAAGGTCTGCACCTTCGTGCGCAACATGCTCATCCCGGGGCGCGGCAACGCAGTCGAGGATCGGGTCGGGAACTACTGACATGAACGCCCACGCAAACCTCATTTCCGACGCCGACGAACGGGCGATCCTGGACGCCATCGACAAGTGGATCGAGCAGAAGGTTCGGCCGGTGGCCATGGACCTGGAGCACGGCGACATCTGGCCCGCTGATCTCGTGGACGACATGGCCGAGCTGGGCCTGTTCGGGGCGATCGTAGATCCGGAATACGGGGGGCTCGGCCTGTCGGCGACGACCTATTCGCGCATCGTCATGCGGATCGCCGAGGAGTGGATGAGTCTGACCGGCATCTTCAACTCCCATCTGATGATGGCTACCGTGGTGCAGCGGTTCGGGACGCAGAAGCAGCGCGAATACTGGCTGCCGAAGTTCGTCACCGGCGAGATGCGCGGTGGCCTTGGACTGACCGAGCCGGACGCGGGGACGGACCTGCAGGCCATCCGCACCGTCGCGAAGCGGGACGGGGCCGACTATGTCGTGACCGGGACCAAGACCTGGATCTCCAACGCCATCATGGGCCACTGCTGCGCCCTTCTGGTCAAGACCGATCCGGAGGCGCAGCCGCGCCACAAGGGCATGTCGATGCTGATCGTGTCCAAGATCGACCCGGAGACCAAGGTGCCGCGCGCCGGAATCTCGAACGGCAAGAAGCTGGAGAAGCTTGGTTACAAGGGGATCGATTCGGGGGAATTCATCTTCGATGGCTACCGCTGTGACGCGGAGTTGAGCCTGGTCGGGGGCGAGGAAGGCAAGGGGTTCCTGATGGCGACCGGCGGGCTGGAGATCGGCCGGGTCAATATCGCGGCGCGCTCCGTCGGTATCGCCAAACGGGCACTGAAGGAGAGCGTGATCTATGCCCAGACGCGCAAGACCATGGGCAAGCCCATTGCCGAGCATCAGGCGATCCAGCTGAAGCTGGGAGACATGGCCGCGAAGACCCGGGCGGCAGAGCTGCTGGTCGAGGACGCGGCGCGGGCGTTCGACGCTGGTGGCCGGATCGACATGGAGGCGGGGATGGCCAAGTATTTCGCGTCAGAGACCGCCGTCGAGGTGGCGACCGAGGCGATGCGGATCTTCGGCGGCTACGGCTATTCCAAGGAATACGTCATAGAGCGGCTGTACCGCGACGCGCCGCTGATGTGTATCGGCGAGGGGACGAACGAGATGCAGCGCATCATCATCGCCAAACAGCTGGTGGCCAGGAACAAGATTTGATGCGCCCGCTGTCCGGTGTTCGAGTCCTGGCGGTCGAGCAGTATGGGGCCGGTCCCTACGGCACGTTGCTGATGGCCGAGCTGGGGGCCCAGGTGATCAAGATCGAGGCACCGTCGATGGGCGGAGACGTCTCGCGGGCGACGGGGCCCTATTTCCTCGGCGATCAGGACAGTGAGTTCTTCCAGACCTTCTCGCGGTCGAAGTCGTCGGTCGCGCTGGAAATCAAGACGCCGGAGGGGCGGGCCGATTTCGAACGGCTGGTCCAGTCGGCCGACGCAGTGGTCAATAATCTGCGCGGCGACCAGCCAGCGAAGATGCGGATCGACTATCCGGCGCTGAAGGCGATCAAGTCGTCGATCGTCTGCGCCCATCTGTCGGCCTATGGGCGCAACAACAGCCGGCAGGCCTGGCCGGGATACGACTATCTGATGCAGGCCGAGGCCGGGTTCATGAGCCTGACCGGCGAACCCGATGCGCCGCCGACGCGGTTCGGTCTGTCGATGGTCGACTTCATGACCGGGACCATGTGGGCCATGGCCACGGTCAGCGCGATCCTGAAGGCCCGCGAAACGGGGGTTGGTTGCGACGTCGATGTCAGCCTGTTCGACGTGGCGCTGCATCAGCTTTCCTATCCCGCCGTCTGGGCGATGAACGAGGGGCACGATATTGGCCGCCTGCCGCGGGGCGCTCATCCGTCAGTTGCTCCGTCCCAGCTGGTCAGGACGAAAGACGGTTGGGGTCTGCTGATGTGCCAGACGCCCAAATTCTGGGACCGGTTCTGCGAGCTTGCCGGCGCCGAAGTGCTGAAGGCGGATAGGCGGTTCGCCGACATTCCTTCGCGTCGGGCCAATCTGGCGGCGCTGAGCGACGCGGTCGATCAGGTGATGGCGGCCCGGACGACCGACGACTGGCTGGCGGTGCTGGGCGGCGAGGTTCCATTCGCGCCCGTCCGTAACGTCGCCGAGGCGCTGGAGAATCCCTTTGTGGTCGAGGTCGGGATGCGTGACCTGGTCGAGCATCCGGATCGCGCCGGCGGGCTGCACATGCTGGCCAGCCCGGTGAAGATCGACGGAAGGCGCGCGCCGGGGGTGCGGGCACCGAAGCTGGGCGAGCAGACAGCAAAGGTTCTTGGCCGGTGAAGCTGGAGGGGGTCAAGGTCCTGGACCTCAGCCTGTTCCTGCCGGGACCGATGCTGACCCTGATGATGGCCGACCACGGGGCCGAGGTGATCAAGGTCGAGCCCATGGGGGAGGGTGAACCGACGCGCCATGTCGGTTATCGGAAGAACGGCGAGAGCGTCTGGTTCCGGAACACCCATCGCGGCAAGACATCGATCCAGCTGAACCTGAAGGAGGCGGCGGATCATGCTGTTTTCATGCGGCTGGCGGCTGAGGCGGACGTGGTGGTCGAGGCCTTCCGGCCGGGCGTGGTCAAGCGGCTGGGTGTCGATTACGACGCGGTCCGTGCGGTCAATCCGGGCGTGGTTTATTGTTCGATATCGGCCTTCGGGCAGGACGGGCCGTACCGGGATCGACCGGCGCATGACGTGGCGGTGCAGGCCTTGGCGGGGGTCGTGTCGCTGAACGAAGGACAGGACGGGCTGCCGGCCATGCCTGCAATGCCGGTAGCCGATGCGCTGGGGTCGCTGACGGCGCTGTCGGGGGTGCTGATGGCGCTGTTGCGCAAGTGGGAGACGGGGGTCGGCGACTACCTGGATGTCGCCATGTTCGACAGCGTTCTCGCCTGGACGCCGAACGTGACGGGACGGCTCTTCACGACCGCCGAGGCCCACGTCGTCAAGGATGAGCGGTCCTGGGGCGGCAATGCGATGTATGGGCTGTATCGCACCGCCGACGACCGTTGGCTGGCGCTGGGCGGTGCGGAGGTGAAATTCGCGAAGGCCCTGCTGGTGCCGCTCGAGCGGGAGGATCTGGTGGCGCTGGCCGAACTGCCGCCCGGGCCGGGACAGGAGCCGCTGCGGGCGTTCCTGCGCGAGGCGTTCACGGGGCGGACGTTGGCGGACTGGGAGGCCTGGTTTGCGGACAAGGACTTGTGCTGGGCGCCAGTGCGGACGCTGAAAGACGCCTTTGACGATCCGGCGCTGGCGGCCCGGGGGATGCTGAACCGCGATGCGGACGGTAACGAGGTCGTCGGCACCCCGATCCGTTTTCGTGAGGAGCCGGCGGTGATCGATCCGACCTTGCCGGTGCTGGATGCGGGCGGGGCGGCGATCCGGGCGCGGCTCAATCCTCCAAGGTAGGGGGAGGATCTAACCCTCCCGGCGATACCGCATCGCATAGACGAACCGGCCGCCGGGGTGGAGCGAGTCGGAGGCCAGGATCAGGGCATCGTCGTCGTGATAGCGGCGCAGGGTTCTGAGGGCCGCGCTGCCCGGCTCGGCCTTCAGCACCTTCGCGTCATTCGGCGAGAGGATCTCGGCCGTGATCTCCTGGTCGATGCGGCCGGCGGCGGCGCCGAAGCGTTCGTCCAGGAGGGCGTGGACCGACTGTCCCGACGCCAGAGACGGCTGAGGCACATAGATGCGCGACAGGGCCAGCGGCAGGGCGTCGGCGATCCGGAGGCCGTCGACTACCAGCCAGGTCCGGTCGATGTCACCGCCGATGCGCTGGACCTCGGCCTCGCTCAGTCGGCGTTCCTCCTGAGCCAGCAGCTTGAGCCGCGCGGCGTGGGCATATTGAAGCAGCTCGTCGACGCCGCCGAGTGGCTGGACATAGGCTTGGGGGCTGGCGGACGCGATGACGGTCGTTCCTGCCCCCCGGCGGCGTTCGATCAGCCCGGCCTCGGTCAGCAAACGGATGGCGTCGCGGGCGGTGTGGCGGGACACGGCGTGGGTCTGGGCCAGCTCCAGCTCGGGCGGGAGCTGGCCGCCGACCGGATAGTCACCGCGTGCGATAGCGGCCCGTAGGGCGTCGGCGAGCTGGCGATAGCGGGGGGCGGCCATGGCGCTTCCTACATCGCGCGGCGCATCGCCGACCAGTCGGCCTGAAGCCGGTCGCGATGGGAGGGGGCGGCGACCGCGATCAGGGCCTGGGCGCGGGCCTCTATCGACAGGCCTCGCAGGTCGGCTTTGCCATGTTCGGTGACGACGACGACCGGATCGGCGCGGCCGATGGACGGTGGGTCGGGCAGGCGAGGGACGACGCGGCTGACCGTGTCGCCCTTGGTCGCGGCGGGCAGGGAAATGATGGGGACGCCACCCTCGGAGGCCCAGGCACCGCGCATGAAGTCGATCAGGCCGCCGGCACCGGAGACCTGGCGGCCGTCCACCCATTCGGCGTTGATCTGTCCGAACAGGTCGACCGAGATGGCCGAGTTGACGGCGACGAAGCGGGGGATGGCGGCGAGGGTTGCGATGCCGTGAGTGTCGCCGACGGGGCGGAAGCGGACGCGTGGATCGCCTGCCACACGGGCATGGAGTGCGGGCGAGCCGAGGGCGACGCCGGTGGTGACGGCGTCGACCGCGTCGTGGTCAAGGAGGTCGATCAGCGGGTCGGTGACCATGCCGGAATGGAGGCGAAGGCCGCGCCGGTCGGCGAGGGCGGACAGGGTGGCGAGGCCGATCCTGCCAAGGCCGGTCTGGACCGTCGCGCCCTCGGGGATGAGGCCGGCGATCCGGGCCGCGATGGCGGCGCTTACCGGGTCGATGGTGCCAGCGCCGTAGCCAGGGAGGGGGCTGTCGGCCTCGACCACAAGGTCGAAGGCGTCGAGCGGCACGGTCGGACCGTCGCGGACGGCGGGCATGGCGGGGTTGATCCAGCCGATGCGGAAGCGGGTGTTCTCGAACACCGCCGGGGTGAAGTCGGCGGCGACGCCGAGGCTGCAGCGGCCGTCGGCTCCGGGTGGGGCGACGGCGAACACACCGGCGTCGAAACGGGTCCGGGCCAGGCGGAGCCAGACCTGGGTGTAGGTCAGGGGCGAGAAGGACAGGCGGCCGGCGGTGAAACTGTCGCGCCACTCGGGAGCGAGGAAGATGGCTTCGGCGCGGGCGTCGGGGTGCAGACCGGCCCAGTCCATGCGGTTGACGCCGGGAATCCAGACGCCCTCGAAGGTGAGGCCCGCAGCCGCCTCGGGACGGGCGGCGATTGCTATAGCGAAGGGCAGGGGCTCGGCCGCGCAGCCGGGGACGAACACCCGGCCGCGTTTCGGCAGAGCGTCGAGCGCCACGTCCATCGTCGTCGTGATCATGTCGCCGCGTCGGTTCCTGTCTTGACCGTATCGGGTCCGAACCGCGATATAGACATATGTCCGGACAAATGTCCTCCATCACCGAAAGGCTGGCGCTTCGCCTTGCCGAACCGGTCGCGCCGAAGGACCGGGCGCGAGCGCGGCTGCACCTGCTGGACTGGGTCGGATGCGCGGTCGCGGGGTCGCGGGAGCCTGACTGCGGACGGGTGCGTGCGCTGGCCAGGACCGAGGGCGCAGGGCCGTGCCGGGTCATCAGCGGTGGCCGGGTCGGGCCCCAGGCTGCGGCGCTGGCCAACGGACCGGCGGGAGCGATTCTCGAGATGGACGACGTGGACCGGAGGGCCCTGCTGCATCCCGGGCCGGTGGTCATGCCGGCGGTCCTGGCGATGGCGGAGCATCTGGGGACGGTCGGGGGCGATGCCCTGCTGGACGCCATTGTGCGCGGGTATGAGGCGATGATCCGCATCGGTCGGGCGGCCGGCGCGTCGCACTATCGGTTCTTTCATCCCACGGGGACCTGTGGCGGGTTCGGCGCGGCAGCTGCGGGGACGAGCCTGATGGGGCTGGATGTCCAACGGACGGCCTGGGCGCTGGGGCTGGCAGGCCAGCAGGCTTCGGGGCTGTGGCGGGCGCGGCACGAGGCCGGATCGGTCAAGGCGCTTCACGACGGACGGGCGGCGGCGAACGGCGTGGCGGCGGCTTTGCTGGCCCGCGACGGGTTTCGTGGGCCGCTGCGGGTACTGGAGGGCGATCAGGGGTTCTTTCAGGCGATGGCTCCGGAAAGCGATCCGGAGGCGGTGATGGCTCCCGCTTCGGGCTGGGCCCTTCACGACGTCAGCTTCAAACCGCACGCGGCCTGCCGCCATGCCCACCCGGCCATCGACGCGGCGCTGGCGCTGCGGGACAGGGTCGGCGTTCCGGAGTGCGTGACGGTGGAGACCTATCGGGACGCGGTCCTGTTCTGCGACAAGCCCTCTCCGACCACGCCGGCGGAGGGCAAGTTCTCGCTACAGCACAGCGTCGCGATTGCATTGATCCATGGCGATGCGGGACTGGCGCGGTTCGAGCCGGTGGCGCTGACCGACCCGGCCGTCGCGCGGCTGCGAAGCCGCATCACGGTCGAGACGGCCGACGACCTGACCGCCGCCTATCCTGTTCACTTCGGGGCGCGGCTGATCGTGGGGTCGGGCGGCATGGAGCATTGCGCCGAAGCCCTCGACGCGTTGGGCGATCCCGAGAACCCGCTGTCGGCCGAGGCGATCCAGGCCAAGGCGGCGGCCTTGATGGCCTGGGGCGGCATGGCGACGCGGGATGCCGATCGGCTGATCGCGGCGGTCGTGGGGCTGGGCCTGACGGCGACCCTGGCAGACCTGTCGAGCGCCCTGCCGGGAGACAACGCATGACGATCTCCAGGCTGCTTGCTGAACGGGCTCTGGCGCTGACCTGGGCGGACATCGATACCGACGCACGGGAGGCGGCGAAGACCTTCCTGCACGACACCCTGTGCGTCGGCGCGGCAGGGGCCAGAGCACCGCTTGCCGATGCGGTCCTGGGTGCCGCCACACGCTGGGGACAGGGGGCCGATTGCGGCGTGCTGGGGCGGCCGAGCGTGAGGCTGCCTCAAGCCTCGGCGGCCTTCGTCAACGCCTTCCAGATACATGCGCAGGAGTTCGACTGCGTCCACGAACCGGCGGTCGTCCATCCGATGGCCACGGTCGGGGCGGTGATCCTGTCGGAGGCCGATCAGGCGTCGGCCCAAGATCGCCCTTTGTCCGGCCAGCGGCTGCTGGTCGCCCTCGTCGCCGGGGTCGAGGTTGCTGCATCACTGGGCCTGTGCGCGACTACGCCGCTGAAATTCTTCCGGCCAGCGACGGCGGGAATCTTTGGTTGCGTGGCGGCGCTGATCTCGCTGCGGAGGCTGCCGGTCGAGACCGGGGTCGCGGCGTTCGGAAATGCCTTGGCGTTTGCCTCAGGGACGATGCAGGCCCATGTCGAGGGCAAGCCCGCCCTGCCGATCCAGATTGCCAACGCGGCGCGCGGGGCGATTATGGCGGTCGATCTGGCCGAGGCCGGATTGCCGGGGCCTCAGGCGTCGATCGAGGGAGCCTTCGGCTATCTGACCCTGTTTGAGACGGCGCATGACCTGTCGCCCCTGAACGACCCAGCACCGGGGTTCCTGATCAGCGAAGTCAGCTGGAAACCCTTCCCGACCGGCCGGGCGGCTCACGGCGGAATCGTGGCGCTTCAAACCGTTATCGCAACCCATGGACTGAGAGTCGACGCGGTCGCCGAGGTCGTCTACCGCGCGCCGCCGCTGATCCATCGGCTGGTCGGGCGGCGTCCGAATTCGGAGATGGCTCCAGCCTGGGCGCGGCTTTGCCTGGCCTGGCTGGGGGCGGTGGTGCTGACGCGGGGGACGGTAGGGCTTGCCGACTTCACCGCAGAGAGCCTGTCCGATCCGGCGGTTCTGAGCCTGGCTGAGCGTATCCGGGTCGAGGCGGACGAAAATCCGGACCCCGCCGCCTTCACGCCCGGGACCCTGACTGTGACGACGACCGACGGTCATGTGTTCAGTCACACCGTGACCGCCCAACTCGGGTCTCCGGCGCAGCCACTGAGCCGCGAACAGCATCTGGCCAAGCAGGCGGCCTGTCTAGACTTCGTCGGGCTGGGTGCCACCGCCGATGCCGTGGCCGACATGATAGACCGGTTCGAGACCCTGCCGGATGCGGCTGAAATCCTCCCCCTCCTCGGAGCACGCGCATGACCGACACCCACCGCACCTACTGGGATGAGATCGATTTCGCGGCCATCGCGCGGGATCATCCGATCGGCGATCCCTTCGTGAAACTGGTGACCTCGATCAGCCGCGACGAACTGCGGGCGCGGCAGGAGGTGCTGTTCGCGCGCTGTGTGGATCGGGCCTGGAAGACCGCCTTCTATCGACGGCTTTGGGGGGATGCGGGGATCAGGCCGGGCGACATCCGCAGCCTCGACGACCTGCCAAACCTGCCAAGCTTCGACAAGTCGGACATCATGAAGTCCATCGAGATCGCGCCGCCGTTCGGGGATTTCGCCGGGTTCGACTCGTATCCCGAAGACAAGCGGCCGCCGGTGATTTTCCACACCACGTCGGGCACGACGGGTCGGCCGCAGGTGCTGCTGTTCGGGCCGAAGTCGCGCGAGGTGCAGAACCTGCTGCTGGCGCGTCTCTATCGCTGGCAGGGGTTGCGGTCAGGGGACGTGGTCCACTCGGTGTACGGCCACGGGATGATCAACGGCGGCCACTATGTGCGGGAGGCCGTGACACACTGGACCAGCGCGGTCTTCATGTCGGCGGGGACGGGGGTCGAGACGCGGTCGGCCCAGCAGGTCGAACTGATGCAGACCTTCGGCGCTACGGCGATCGTGGGGTTCGCGGACTACATCAAGCGACTGGCGGAGGTGGCGAAGGAGGCGGGCCTGGTGCCCGGCGTCGACATCCCCGTGCGGATGATCTCGGGCCATATGGGGCGCGAGGACAAGCAGGCGCTGTCGGACGCCTGGGGCGGTGCGGAGTGTTTCGACTGGTACGGCGTCGGCGACACTGGTTGCATCGCCGGCGAGGGCCCCGATCGCGACGGGCTCTATGTCATGGAGGACGCCCAGTTCCTGGAGGTTTGCGATATCGACGCGGGCAAGCCCGTAGCTGACGGGTCGCCCGGGGACATGGTGGTGACCTGCCTCTACAAGGACGACCTCTATCCGATCATCCGTTTCAACACCCACGATGTGACCGAAGTCATCACCCGGCCGTCCTCGATCGGCGCAGCCTTCCAGCGGATCGAAGGGTTCCTCGGGCGGTCGGACAATATGGTGAAGGTTCGAGGCATCAATATCTTCCCCCAGGCGATCGGGCCGATGCTGGACGAGGCACCGGAATTCCTGAAGGAGTTCGTCTGCAAGACCCGGCGGGATGAGGCGGGACGCGACACCTTCGTCGTGGTGGCCGAGGCGAGCGCGCCGGACGATCCGGCACTGGCGGGGCTGTTCGGCGAAATCCTGAAGCGCAAGATCGGTATCGAGGTGGCCGTCGAACTGGTCGGGCGGGGCGAGACGGCCGCCTTGACCGGTGTAGAGAGGCGCCAGAAGCCGATCCGGCTGATCGACGAGCGGTTCTGATGGCGGCCTTCGCCGATCCGGTCGTGGCGGCGGGGGTGGCCGGGCTGTCGGCCGCGTTCGCGAGCGGGTCAGCGCGGCCGGACGCCGTGCTGGAGGTCTATCTGGAGCGGGTTGGGCGACTGAACCCGACGATCCGGGCATTCGTCGATCTGGATGTCGAAGGCGCTCGGGATGCGGCGAAGGCGTCAACGCATCGGTGGGCGTCGGGGATGGCGCTGTCGCCGCTGGACGGCGGCGTGATCGGGGTGAAGGCCAATATCGCGGTGGCCGGCCTGCCGTGGACGGCGGGCATCGGGGCCTATCGCGACCGGATCGCCGAACGGGACGCCGCCTGTGTCGCGCGGTTGCGACGAGCGGGCGCGATCATCCTGGGCACATTGAACATGGAGGAAGGTGCCCTCGGCGCGGTCACCGACAATCCATGGTTCGGGAGGACGCAGAATCCGTGGCGGGGAGGGTTTACCGCCGGAGGCTCATCCGGCGGATCGGCCGCGGCGGTGGCGGCGGGGCTGTGTGCGGCGGCGCTGGGGACCGACACCATGGGGTCGGTGCGCATCCCGTCGGCCTACTGTGGGGTGTTCGGGATCAAGCCCCGGTTCGGCGCCGTGCCGGATGAGGGCGTGACGCCACTATCGCCGAGCCTGGATCACGTCGGGGTCCATGCGCGGGCAGCGGAGGATTGCCTGAGCGTTCTGGGGGTGATCGGCGATCCGGACCCGCCGCCCCCGTCCGGAGCGATGGCGGTGCTGGACGTAACGGGTCGGGCGTCGCTGTCGGACGATGTGCGCGAAGCGTTCGAGGCCCTGGTGGCGCGCGCCGAGGCGGAGGAGTTGGTCGAAGGCGTGGTGGCGCTCGACATGGACGTGGGGCGGCTTCGTCGGCGCGGGCTGTTGATCTCCGAGGTCGAGGGGATGGCCGAGCATGCCGCGACGATGGCGCAGCGGCCGGACGGGTTCTCTGTGAGCTTCGCTGGGATGCTGCGTTGGGGGGCGGGTCAGTCGGAGGCGAAGGTTCTTGACGCACGGGCCGAGATCGAGGCGGCGCGCGAAGCGGTCGAGGCGATGGTCGGCGACCGGGTCGGGCTGCTGTGTCCGACCACGGGCGGGACTGCCTTCGCATTCGGCGATCCGGTCCCGGCGGATCAGGCTGACATCACCTGCCTCGCCAATATCGCGGGGCTGCCGGCGGTGGCGTTTCCGATGGGACTGTCGAGGGACGGGTTACCGCTGTCGGCGCAGATCATCGGGCGAAGGTCGGCAGAGATCCTCGCGCTGGCAGGACGGCTGGCGGTGGCAATCGGGGTGCCGGCCGGGGTCGCCTAGCGATATGGAAACACCGGGGTTCGCTTGCCCAGGAAGGCGTCGCGCCCCTCGCGGAAATCCTCGCCCTCGACGGCCTCGATCAGCCAGCGGGCGGTCAGGTCGGTGTCTGCGGTCTCGCCGTCGGCGATAAGCTGGACGATGCGTTTGGCGCGGCGGGCCGTCCACTGGCTGGCGGCGGCGATCTGGGCGACCTTTTCGGCGACTGCGGCCTCAAGCGCTTCGGGGGCGTGGAGGGCGTCGATCAGGCCGATAGCCAAGGCTTCGTCGGCCTGGATCAGGCGGCCGGTGAACAGGATGTCCTTCGTGCGCGACAGGCCGACCGCCTGCACCAGACGGCGGGTGTCGGGCAGGGAATAGACCAGCCCCAGCTTGCCGGGGGTCAGAGCCAGTTTCGCATCGGTGGCGGCGATGCGCAGGTCGCAGGCCAGGGCCAGACCCAGACCCCCGCCGACGCAGGCCCCCTCGACATGGGCGACTGTGGGTTTGTCGAAGGCGGCGAGGGCCTCCATCGCCTCGCCGACACGGTCAAAATAGACGCGAGTACTTTCAGGCGTCGCATAGACCGTCTCGAACTCGCCGATGTCGGCCCCCGCCGCGAAGGTTCCGCCTGCGCCGCGCACAATCAGCACCTTGACCCGGAGATCCGCGGCGATCTCGGCCATGACGCCGGGCAGGGCCGTCCACATGGCGAGCGTCAGGGCGTTCTTCTTCTCGGGCCGGTTGAGCCACAGGGTGGCGACGTCGGCGTCGATGGAGACTTTCAGCGTTTCGTTCATCGCGCCGTCCATAAAGGGCTTTCCCGATCAAATGGCCTAAGATTATATCATTTTGAAGGGCGGAGTTCACCGCCGGGATGGAAGGGACGACAATGAGCGGAATCCGCGAAGGCATGCCGGTTCTGGCCCGACACGCGGGCGTCTGGGAAGGGGAATACATCCACGTCGATCCTGACAACAACGAGATCGACCGGCATCGATCACGGCTGCAATGCACGTTCCCCGATGACGGGCCGTATGCCTATCACCAGATAAACACCTACATCTGGGACGATGGACGCCAGGAGGAACTCCATTTTCCAGCAACCTATCGCGACGGCCAGATCTGGTGGGACACCGACAGGATCGAGGGCCGGGCCTGGGAGATCGATCCGCGCACAGTCTGTCTGACCTGGACGCGAAAGGACATGCCCGGAGCCTATCTCTACGAGATGATCCAGCTGTCGGCCGATGGGAACAACCGGGCCCGGACCTGGCACTGGTTCGAGAATGACAAGCTGTTCAAACGCACCTGCATCACGGAACGCCGTGTCGCTTAAACACCCTCCGTGGCGATATGCTCGCCCCGGTCCGCCACGCGGGCGTCTGGGCGGGGACCTGTCGCACGGTCGTTCAGCCGGTGTGGAGATCGATCGCCACGGCTCCCGTATCGAGGTGCCTTTCCTCGACGACGGGCCCCACGCCTACGTCCAGAAAAATCGCTTTACCTGGCCCGACGGCCTCAGCCGGGCCGGACCGGGCACTGGTTCCGGGATGGGCGCTGCTTTCAGCGGATCCTGATTGACGAAACCAAGGGCGCCTGCAGCCTACCGCGAGCAGCTGCCCTGTAGCGTGCGCAGATTGATCCCGACCCGGTCCGCATCCGGACTGGCCCAGGCATAGGAAATCGCCGCAGTCTGCTCTCGCGTATGGACGTACAGGGTCAGGGCGTCGGCGTTCGGACCGCTGGGCCAGCGAACGTTCCGCATCCGAAAGCCGAAGGACCGGGGCGTCGGCTCATCGGTCGTGATCCAGACCTCGCCACCCTGATCGTGAATTTTCAGATCGCGGGCATAGAACCAGCCCTCGGCCGGAGCCAGTCGAGGCACGGCCATCCAGCAGGTAAAGGCCTGGGCGCGGCGCATCTGATGGGGCACGGGGACTGGCCCGAACGGCGTACCACCCTGGTCGTCCGTTACACCTTCAGATGCCCAGAATTGATCCGCTGACAGCAGCAGGTCGCCAGAGATAGTCAGCATCGCTGACGTGCGGGAGCGAATGCGGCAGGCGTTCTCGCCGATCCAGCCAATGAACTGCTCGGCCTGACGCCGCCAAAGGATTTCGCATCCCGGATTCGAGATCAGGTCGGCCCGGGTCAAACCCGCAAGCTTGCCAGGTTCAAGGTGGGCATTCAGAAACCGCGCCGGATCGCGGGGCGTGTAGATATCCATGCGGATCGCCATGGAGGCCTCGTCAATGGCCACCGCGTAGAATCTCTGGCGCCCAAGCGCCCCTGGGTCATTGTCCCGGTATTGTTGAAGATAGAAGACGTTGGGGCCGAGCGCCGGCACATCGACCGCATGGATCGACGAGTGAAGCCGGCCGGGAGTCGCACCCTCGGGGTAGCCCAGTTCGGCGGCGAAATTCACCTGCTCGGAATTGTCCCATTCACCGGGGAACCAAGCCATCATCTGACGGAAGTCACGCTCCAGGACACCCTTTGAAAAAGGCGCCTGGGGTTCCTCCGCGACCGCCGGCCCCGCGCAGAGCGCAAGGCCGGACAGGATCGCGGCGGCGAACCGCATCAGAAGCGGGCGCTCAGGGTCACGCCGTAGCTCGCCTGTTCTGCCGCCGTGACCGCGAAGGCCCGAGGCCGGTCGCCGGAGGGCGAAACCGGGGCCGGGAAGTCGATGAAGCGCAGCACGCCTTGGGGGGCGTCGTCGTCAAACACGTTGCGACCCCAGACCGTCAGTCGGAGGTTGTCGTTCTGGATACCGAGCGACAGGTCCACCCGCGTCGAAGCGGGGATGGTGATGTTGTTGTGCACCTGCTCGAAGAACTCACCCCGGTAGCTCACATCGCCTGACGCGAAGACGGTCCAGTTGCCCATCATGGGGTCGCTTTCAAAGCGCAGTCCGGCGCTGCCCAGGTGCTCCGAGACCAGTGGAGGCTTCTTGCCGACGATAGAGCCGGCGTCACGGCACCCCGGCCGGTCCAGATTGATCGCCGTGCCGGTCTTGCAGGCCGCACCGAGCAACAACACCGCCTGGTCGCCGTCGACGCCCTCGGTGATTTCCGAGTCGAGGTAGGAGTAGGCGAAGCGGAACGTCCAGTTGTCATTGAACGATTTCAGGCCCTCGAACTCGAGGCCCAGCGTCTCGGTCTCGCCGATATTGGCGCGGTAACTCTGCACGACGGCCAGGGCCTGGAAAGTGTTGGTCAGGACCTGGTTGTCGAGCACGTTCAGGAACAGTGAAGCGTTCAGATAGTCGAAGCCAAACCAGCGCGTCTTGGCCCCGATCTCGTAGTTGCTCAGGGTCTCTTCGTCGAAGGTGGTGACCGGAGCCGCAGGGTCGTTGAACCCCCCCGGCGAATTGCCTTTCGCGAACTGGGCATACAGGGTGGTCTCGGGGGAATACTCCCAGGTGAAGGTGGCGCGCGGCAGGATGTTGGTGAAGACGGTGTTGCGGGACCCCGCCGTGCCCACGACGGCGTTCGCGTTGGGATTGCGCAAGGTGGCGATCAGGGCGGGGCTGAAATAGGTCGACACCATATAGGGCTGGTTGATCGAACTGACGTCGTCTTCCTGGTAGCGCAGTTCGAGCGACAGCGTCATATCCGGACCTGAGATGTCCAGGCTGCCGAACAGGGCGTTGGTCTCGATCCGGCTGATCGCCGCCAGGCTGTCCGGCCCGGTCTCAGTAATCTCCAGATATTCAGGCAGCGGCGTCGTTTCATCCTCGGCCATATAGGCACCGACAGACCAACTCAGCCGATCGCCCGCGGGGCTCGACAGGCGGAATTCGTTGGTCATCGTCTCGCGATCGGAACTGCCGGTGTCGTTGAACGGCGAGCGTCCGCACAGGCGGTTGGCGATCGGCACGAACGGGCAGCTGGCACCGATCAGGAAGAAGTCCCGATTATCGTAGGACTGATCATACCCGCTCGCCTCATAAACCTCGTTCATGCCGCCGTTGTAGGACAGGATCCAGCCGGAACCGTTGACGTCCCATTCCACGTTGCCCAGCCAGCGCTCCGCCTCGCGTCCCAGACCTGGACGCAGGATGCGATCCGTGTTGAGCGCGAAGGTGGTGGGCGGCGCGATTGTGCCGCAGAAATAGGACCGGGTCGTCTGGAAGCAGTTGTTGAAGGTCGAGGGTTGCAGGGCGACAGCGAAATGGGAGTCGTCGTCCTCGGATTTGAAATAGCGAAGCGAAGCTTCGAAATTCTCGGACGGACGCAGGTACAGGCCGCCGTGGTAGGTCGTCGAGTCGGTCGCCCCCAGCATTTCGCCCAAACCGGTCGTGTTCTGGTACTGCCCGTCGAACTGCGAACTGCTGTAGCCCATGATGGCACCCAGCCAGGGCGTCAGGGGACCTGACACGGTGGCGCTGAGGGCTTGGCGACCGTCGGAGCCATATGTTGCGCTGGCGCGGCCGGAAAACTCGTCGCCGGGTTGCTGGGTCACGACGTTGACGGCACCCGACAGGGTTCCGCGACCGAACACGGCTGACTGCGGGCCGCGAATCACCTCGACGCGGGCGGCGGACTCCAGGTCGAGCGTTGAGAAGTCGCCGAACCAGGGAATTCCATCGAGAAAGATGCCGACCTTGCCATCGCTGACGAGGATGTTCGACGCGCCACGGATGATCGGTCGGTCGCCGTCGCGGCCGAACGCCTGTTGCATCTGGACGCCGGGCGTATAGCGCGCGACGTCGACGAGGCTCTCGATCTGTCGGTCCTCCAGCGTCTCGGCGGTGAAGGCGGTAACCGCGATCGGCACGTCCTGAAGGGATTCCTCCCGCCGGCGCGCCGTGACGATGATGTCGTCGATGGCGGAGACCTGTTCCTGCCTGCTTGCCTGCTGGGCGGCGACCGGCGTCGTTGCGAACAGACCGGCCAGGGCGGTTCCAGCGACGAGCGCGGCACGAGTGAAATGGATTGTCCGGGTCTTCGTCATCGTTCCCGCCCCTCCCAAGGCTGAATGATATACTTATAGACCATTTAAATAGGGGCGCATTTGTCCGTCCGTCAATCACGGAACGGGATTATCCCGGCAGACTCAGCGAGTGTCATCAAAGCGTAGCTATTTGGCCACGGTCAGAGGATCCGAATTATATCAGTCCCGCGGCGGCAAGCCGGTCGATGACGCCTTTCTGCCGCTCAATGAAGAAGGCGGGCGTCGGCACGCGAACCTGGCCAGCGGCGTCGATCAGGGTGTTGCTGGGCGAGATTTCGACTGTCCCATAGGCTTGGGCCCACAGCGCCATCGGTTGCCGCGCTAGGATGTTGCCCATTCCAGGACGGCGGCGATAGCGACGCAAGGCACCGATATCGATCTCAGCATAGCCCGCCATGCTTTCTCCATAACCGGCCTCGGCGAGGATCAGACCCCTGAAGTCGATGACCTTTGATGAAGCGTCGGTCGAGGCCTTCGGAATCGCTACGCCCTCGATCCCCGCCGAATTGGCGCTCACGACATAGGCCAGGTTCTCGATTGCCCGGGCCTGTTTGGCGACGTTCTTGGGCGTGGGCAGTGCGGCGGCGATCTCGCTGGACGAATGCACGAACACCTCCGCCCCCCGGATGGCGTGGGCGCGGGCGATCTCGGGGTAGAGGATCTCTTCGGACGCGATGGCGGACAGGCGGCCGATCTCGGTGTCGGCGACGGGGAAGACACCGTCCAGGCCATAGACCCGCACATAGTGATCCCAGACGTCATAGGGGCTGGGCCCGAACAGGGTGACAAGCCGCCGGTAGCGCAGGACGACCTGTCCGGACGGCGCGATCACGAACGAACACTGGAAGTACAGACCCGGAAAGTTGGGATCCTTCTCGTATGCGTTGCCGGCCAGGAAGACGTCGGACGCGCGAGCCAGGTCACCGAGCGCGCGATACTCGGGACCATCCATCTCCAGCGCGGCCTTGTCGGCCCAGACGGCGGCCGTCTCGCCCATCGGGAAGCCGGTCAGGAAGTACTCGGGCAGGACGACCAGCCGCACGTCGGAGCCGATAAATCGCTTGGACGCCGCGATCTGGGCCCCGATCCGGGTGATGGCGGCGGCCATCCGGGGGCGACTGACCCCGGAGTCGGCGTCGCTGTTGACGGCCACGCAGGTCGTCTGCAAGGCAAGGGCGATGTAGGGCGAGGGGTCAGACATTGCGCGCTCCATGCGGATCGGCCTATGCCTAGACCGGACCCGGTTGGTATAGGAATAGGTCATTTGCCGGACGGCGGCCCAGATATCGACAGCTTCAACGCCGAACTGCTGAACGGCGATCTGCCGACGCCCCTGTATCATCAGGTCTATCTGGTGCTGCGCGAGCGGATCCAATCGGGCAAGTATGCGGCTGGCGACACGCTGCCCGGCGAACAGGAACTGGCGCGGGCGTTCGATGTGTCCCGCATCACGGTCAAGCGGGCGCTGAACGAACTGGCGTCCAATAATCTGGTCAGCCGCCACCGGGGGCGCGGCACCATCGTCACCTCAGGCGGTGTGATTCCCCTTGTGGCCGGGTCGTTCGAGACGCTGATCTCTTCCCTGCGGACCATGGGTCTGGCGACCGAGGTCGAACTGCTGGAGGTCGCGGAGGAACCTGCCGACGCCGTGGTGGCCGGGCGGCTGGGGCTGGAACGGGGGGCCCCGGTTCAGCGTGCGGTACGTCTGCGCAAACTGCAGGGCGAGCCGTTTTCCTACCTGACGACCTATGTCCCGGCCGAGATTGCGGAGCGTTACTCCATCGAGGAACTGCGCTCTACGGCTCTGCTGACCCTGCTCGAGCGCGCAGGCGCAGGGGCGGCCGAGGCCGAGCAGTGGATCACCGCGACATCGGCCGCTCCGCGCATTGCGGCCTGTCTGGACGTACCCTCGGGCTCGCCGGTGCTGAAGATCGAGCGGATCATGATCGGTGCGGACGGCAAGCCGGTGCAGATGATCGTCGGCCACTATCGGCCCGACCGGTTCCAGTATCACATGAAGTCCCAGCGCCAGTCCGGTGCCGAAGGCTGGACCTGAGCGCCGATTAGGCTTGCCAAGCCGCTCCCGCTCAAATGATATAAAGATAGATCATTTGCGGACGATGCCTTGGCCGACGCGTTTCTCCTGCTGCTTCATGTGCTGATCCTGGTCTACTGGCTGGGAGGCGATCTTGGTGCGTTCGTGGCTTCGTTCCTGATCTCGAACCCGAAGAAAGACCGGGCCGCGCGGCTGGGAGCAGCCGGGCTGCTGGGCGATGTCGACATGGCTCCCCGGACGGCGCTGATCCTGGCCTTCCCGACGGGCTTGACCCTTACGGTGCTACGAGGATGGATCCCGATGGATCCGGTCTGGCTGATCCCCGCCTGGACCGGATCGGCGATCTGGCTGTGGATCGCTTGGCGTATCCATCTGGCGCATGGTGTCGCGGGGCCCCTGCGCAAGGTAGATCTCGCGATCCGCTGGCTTGCGGCAGGAACCCTCGGCGTCGCGGGTGCGATGGGGTTGACCGGCGCGCTGGGTCTGCCGCTGTTCATCGCGCTGAAGCTGATCATCCTCGCCGCCTGCATCCTGACCGGTCTGCTGGTGCGGCGGCTGACCGCCGACCTGGGTCCGGCGCTGGGGGCCCTGGCGGCAGGGCAGATCGATGCCGACGAGCGTATCGCGCGGTCGCTGGCGCTAACCCGGCCCGCCGTTCTCCTGATCTGGCTGCTGCTGCTGACGGCAGCCTTTCTCGGACTCTGGACACCCGCATGACCCCTGCCGGAACCCTGACCCACAGCCCGGCGGACGATCTGTTGGCCGCGTTCGGTCCCCGGACGGTCAGCGTCGATTCGACCATGCTCGATCTTTATGGGCAGGACATCTGGAAGGTCGGTCGTCGTCCGGTCGCGATCCTGAGCCCCGGCGACACTGTCGAGCTGTCGCGCGCCCTGGTCGAGGCCGATCGGCTGGGTCTGGCGGTCGCGCCCAGGGGCGGGGGCATGAGCTATACCGCAGGCTATGTAACCGAGGCCGGGCCGTTGGCCCTGATCGACCTGTCGCGCATGGACCGGGTGCTGCACGTCGATGTCGAGGCCATGACTGTGACGGTCCAGGCGGGCTGCACCTGGAAGACCCTGCTGGAGACGTTGAAGCCCCAGGGCCTGAGGACGCCGTTCTGGGGTCCACTTTCGGGTGTGTCGTCCACCATCGGCGGGGGGCTGTCGCAGCTGAATGCGGTGTTCGGGGCGGGGCACTGGGGCACGACGTCGGAGAGCGTGGTCGGGCTGAACGTCGTCCTGGCAGACGGGTCGCTGATCTCGACGGGCGCAAGGCGGAAGGCCGACGGCCGGGCCTTCTATCGTCACTATGGCCCCGACCTTACCGGACTGTTCTGTGGGGATTGCGGGGCCCTGGGGGTCAAGGCCGAGATCACGCTGAGGCTGATGCGAGCGCCTGCTCACGAGGCCCACGGATCATTCGCCTTCGACGACGCAGCGTCAGCGCTGAAGGCAACGGCCGAGATCAGCCGGGCGGGCGTGGCGGCCGACATGTTCGGCTTCGACCCGGCCCTGTCGGCCATGCGGTTGAAGCGGGCGTCGCTGTCGCAAGGACTGAAGGCGCTGGGGGCGATCGCCACCTCGAGCGGCGGGCTGATGAAGGGCATGGCGGCTGTGGCGCGGACGGCTGTGGCGGGGCGCGGATTCCTGGGCGCCGAGGACTGGTCGCTGCATCTGACCGCCGAGGGTCGATCCCGGACAGGCGTCGAGGACGACATGGCCGAGGCGCGCCGCATCTGTCTTACGCTGGGCGGGCGCGAGGTCGAGGCGTCCATCCCGCGCGTCGTGCGCGCCAGCCCCTTCACGCCGCTCAATAATGTGCTGGGGCCGGACGGGGAGCGGTGGGTGCCGGTCCACGGCATCGTCGCCTTGCAGGATGCGCAGGCGGCATATGACGGCGTGATGGCTCTGTTCGAACGGCTGCGGCCCCGTTTCGAGGCGGGGGGGGTGCAGACAGGGATGATGCTGACCTATCTGTCGACCAACGGCTTTCTGATTGAGCCGGTTTTTGTCTGGCCCGAGGCGCGGCGGGCGCTGCACGAGGCGACGGTCGAGCCGGGCGTATTGGCCAAACTGGCCCGCCATGCCGAGAACCCGGAGATCACCGAACTGGTTGCCGAGGCGCGGCGCGGGGTGATCGAGGTCTTCACCGCCGTTGGAGCGGCCCACTATCAGATCGGCCGGACTTATCCGTGGCTGGACAGTCTCGGCGCGCCGGGCCGGGCCTTGATCCGGGCGGTCAAGGCGGAGCTGGATCCGAAGGGACGCATGAATCCGGGCGTTCTGGACCTTTGATGATGGGATCAGGGGGCGACATCTCCGCGCGAAACCCGAGGACGGGCCGGATCGACTGGACCGGGACCGCCGCCGACGCGGACGAGATCGCCTCGGTCGCGGTTCGTCTGCGTGCCGCCCAGCCGGCATGGGAGGCGAGAGGTGCGGCCGCGCGACTCGAGGTCCTGCGCTCATTCGGCCAGGCCCTGGCCCGTTATGCGGGACCCATCGGCGAGGCGCTGGAGGCGGACACGGGGCGTCGTCACATCGCGCGGCTGGAGATCGACAGTGTCGTCGGTTCCATCGACGGCTGGGCGCGGGTGATCGCCAACGACGCGCCGCCCGAGTGGGTTCAGGGACGCGGGATGCCGTCGGTGCGGCACTCGGCGGCCTGGAAGGCCTATCCGGTGGTCGGGGTGATCAGCCCATGGAACTTCCCGCTGCTGCTGGGGATGATCGACGCGGTCCCGGCCTTGCTGGCCGGCTGCGCCGTAGTGGTGAAGCCGTCGGAGGTGACGCCTCGCTTCATCGCGCCGGTGGTGGCGGCCCTGACCGAGGTGCCTGAACTGGCGGCCGTCTTCGCCGTCGTTGTAGGTGCCGGCCCGACGGGTCAGGCCGTGGTCGATGCCGCCGACTGCGTCTGTTTCACCGGCTCTGTCGCCACGGGACGAAAGGTGGCGGTCCAGGCTGCGGGGCGGCTGATCCCGGCCTATCTGGAGCTGGGCGGCAAGGATCCGTTGATCGTGCTGGAGGGGGCCGACCTCGACCGGGCGACCGATGCGGCGTTGAGGGGGTCGGTGCTTTCCACCGGCCAGGCCTGCCAGTCGATCGAGCGCATCTATGTGTATCGCGCGGCGCACAGTGCCTTCCTCCAGCGGCTCGTCGAGAAGGCGAATGCCGCGCGGCTCAACTGGCCCGACATCACCGCCGGTGAGATCGGCCCGATCATCTTCGATCGACAGGCCGATATCTTGGCCGGCCAGATCGCCGACGCGCGCGCTCGCGGCGGCCGCATCCTGACCGGTGGCGAGATCGAGACCCATGGGGGCGGGCGCTGGCTGAGGCCGACCGTCATCGCCAATGCGACCCATGACATGGCGGTGATGCGCGAGGAGACCTTCGGGCCGATCCTGCCGGTCATGGCCTTCGACACGATCGATGAGGCCGTCGCCCTGGCCAATGACGGCGAATACGGCCTGTCCGGGGCGGTCTTCGCCGGGACGCTTGAGGAGGCCGAGGCTGTGGGGCGACGGCTGGAGGCGGGGGCGATCAGCCTGAACGACGCGGCCCTGACCTCAATCTTCTACGAGGCGGCCAAACAGGGTTTCAAGGCCTCGGGGCTGGGGCCGTCGCGGATGGGGGAGGACGGCTATCGCCGGTTCCTGCGTCGCCAGGCCCTGATCGCCAACACCGCCGCACCGTTGTCGCTGGCGGCTTTTTCCGAAGAGGGTTTGACATGAAGCACCGCTCCATAACCGGCACGATCCTCTACACATCCAAAAAGCCCGAACGGCTGGACGAGCGGCGCGGCATCGAACATTTCCGCTTCACGCACCACACCGACGGCAAGCGGACCCTTCGAGCCCACTGCGAGATCGAGGAGCCGCACCCCAGCGTGCTGCGCGACATCGTCTATTCGCTCGACGAGCACGGGCGGCCGATGGACTGCCATGTGCGGCTGACGGTGGACGATCGCTTCATGGGGTCAGGCTGGTTCCGGTTCATGCCGGACGGGATCGAGTGCGAGAGCTATGGGCCGACGATCGGGCGGTTGTCGCAGTTCATGCCGCTGTCGGAGCCGATCGACGGGTTCGGCACCCATCCGGTGGTTGCGGACGGCTATCTGCTGTCCCTGTTCGACTGGAGCGCGGGCGAGACCAGGAAGCTGCATGTGATGTTGCCATCGCCCGACCATCGCGGTGCCACACCGCCGATGATCTCCGAGGTCCGGATCGATGCGCGCTATCTGGGGCCGGAGACGGTGACTGTGAAGGCCGGGACCTTTGCGGCGCGTCACTATCAGTTCATCGACGACGGGACGTCGGGCATGGCCGGGCAGCATCCGCCCTATGACGTCTGGATCACCGATGACGACGACGGGATCATGATCCAGGGCGGCGTCGGCGGATACATGCAGACCTGGTACGAACTGGTCGAACTGGACCGCTGAGATGGACCGTCGCGCGCTACTGCTGACGGGTCTGGCGGCATCTGTGGCCCGGCCGGCGCGGGCGCAGCCCAGGTCGGACGTGATCGTCGTCGGCGCAGGGCTGGCGGGGCTGTCCGCGGCGCTGACGCTTCAGGACACCGGTGCGCGGGTGACGGTTCTGGAAGCACAGGAGCGGCCGGGTGGACGCTTGCGAACCGGGAGCGGCGGCGGGATGACCATCGATGTCGGGGCGGTCGAGGTGGGGCCGCACTATCGCCGGCTCCGGGCGTGGGCCGCGCGCATGGGAGTCGAGATCCGGCCGATCACGCGGCGCTTCGGCGGGTTCGGCTATTCGATCCGCGACACCCTGGTCTCGGCGGCGGACTGGCCGACCAGTCCCGCCAACCTGACGGTGGGAGCAGAGCGCGAGATCGCGCCGGCGTCGCTTGAGGCGCGGCTACTGCGACCGTTGTCGCCGATCCGGACCGTCGATCAAGCGGCGGATCCGGCGTTTTCATCCTTCGATCGGGATGCCGCCGGCCTGCTGGCGGAGGCGGGTGCCTCCGCAGAAGCGATCCGGCTGATGAACCGCTGGACCAATGCGCCGTCACTCGCAGGGGCTTCGGCGCTTGGGTTGTTCAAGGAGGCGGCCCGGTCGCCGCATGCGCCACCCGCGACCGGTCCGGAGGTTCCCGGTGAGATCGTCGGAGGCAGCGCGACCTTACCGGCCGCAATGGCGGCGGCCCTGGCCGAGGCACCACGATACGGCACAGCAGTGGTCGGTTTATCGCAGGGCCCCGGCGGCATCGAGGTCCGGCTGGCGTCGGGCGAGACGCTAGCGGCGGACCATGTGGTCGTCGCGGCACCGCTGACGGCGGTGGCCGCCATCGCCTTCGATCCGCCCCTGCCGCCAGACCAGGCGGCGGCGGTCGCGGGTGCGGTCTATGCCCGCGTCACCCAGGTGCATCTGGTGCCCGAAGCCCCGTTCTGGGACGACGACGGTCTGCCGCCCTCGCTCTATGTCGATGGCCCGCTGGAGCGTGTGCTGGCGGTGGAGACACAAGGCGGCGTCGAGCGGCTGGTCTGCTGGGTCAACGGCGATGGGGCCGTGCCGTGGGACGCCATGACGGCCGGGGATCGCGTGACCTTCGCCGTGGCCGAGTTGGCACGGGTGCGGCCGTCTTCGACGGGCAAGGTGAGGGGGGCCTTCTCGTGGAGTTGGGCGGGGGCTCTCTCAGGGGGTATTCGCCATGCACCGCGACCCGGCGAGGTGCTCACGCTCGGACCGGTTCTGGCGCAAGCCCACGGTCGCGTGAGGTTCGCCGGCGAGCATGTCCGGCGCCATGAACATGGGATGGAGGCCGCCTGCGAGACCGGCGAGCGGGCGGCAGAGGCGATCCTCGGGATCTAGGTTCGTTCGATGACGTTGATCAGGACACCGTCCGGATCACGCAGTATCACCTCCCGACCGGTCCTTCGCTGGGGCGTGTCCACAAGCCTCTCGGGCCCGCTGATAGACGCCGCTGGGTGGAAACGCTGGTAGGCAGCAACGGGGACACAAGCATGGTCGACATTTCATGCTCTGATGATGTCGTCTCCGGATCTTCTGGCCGGTTCTAATGGTATAACATTATATCATTTGCCGTAGCCGACAAGCGTCGCTACGCTGTCCCCGTAACGTCGTGTTTTGAGGGTCACGGTCGCCGGAATGTCAGAGCTGAAGTTCGAGCCGACGATGGTCCAGGATGCCCGATCGGCACGCGAAATCTACGAAGAGGTGCGCGCCAATCCGGCGCGTCGCGGGTTCGGCTTCGGAGCGCGCGCCGCGGTGTTGAACGTGGATTTCCAGCAGGCCTACACGCGGCCGGATCTGTTCCCGAAATCCGCCTATGTGACCGATCCGGATCAGATCGCCCATGTGAACCGGATCAGCGATGCGGCGCGCGCGACGGGCCTGCCTGTCGTCTGGACACGGGTCTGCTACAAGCCGGATGGCGGCGACGCCGGCATCTGGGGCACACGGACCGATACGCCCGACAGCTTGCAGAACATCAGGATGGGCTCGGATCGCCACGCCTTTGATCCGCGCGTCCGAATCGACTGCGACGTCGATCTGGTTTTCGACAAACGGATGCCGTCGGCGTTCCATGAGACGCCGTTGCAAAGCTACCTGATCTGGCACCGGGTCGATACGGTGATCATCACCGGCGGCTCGACCTCGGGCTGCGTGCGCGCCACGGCCGTGGACAGTCTGTCGCGCGGATATCGCACGATCGTCCCGGTCGAATGCGTCGCCGACAAACACGAGAGCTATCATTTCGCCAACCTGACCGATCTGCTGCTGAAATATGCCGACGTGGTGTCGGCGGCCGAGGTCATCGAACACCTGGAGCGTCGCTCATGAACCGGCTGTTGATGCTGATCGCCTGCGCCTTGTTCAGCCTCGGCGCACCGGCGACAGCCTCTGCCCAACGCGTGGCTGAAGCCGACCAGGTGCCGCTGGACTTCCGCCGCACCACGCTGGTTGTGCGCGACATTGACGCCTCGCTGGCCTTCTATCGCGACGCTCTCGGGATGGCAGTGACCTATGACAACTATATCCGCACGCCCCGCGAGGCGACGACGGACGAAGGGGCCGAACGGTCGCTGCGGCTGGTTCTACTTCGATCCAACGATGTCTATGTCGGCCAGATCGGCCTGATGCAGTATTTCAAGCCGGACCGTCCCGAGCGTCCTGAGCGATCGGATACGGAGTTGCGGCCCGGCGACATAGTTCTGGTGTTCAACGTCAAAGATCAGGAGAGCGTCTTCGCACGCGCCAGCACGGCGGCCGGTGTCACGGTCGGCGAGGCCCCGCATCTGGTGACCTATCCCGGCTATGGCGGCCAGGGCGTGATCCGGGTGAATTTCGCCTCGGTCTATGACCCCGACGGGCATTATATCGAACTGAACCAGGTGCTGGACGCTTTGCCGGGCGGGAACTGAGGGGTCAGGCTGCTGCGATCTCGCTCGCCGTCGCGGACCACACTGTTGGATCGACCGCCAGTCCCTTGAGCATCCGCCGCACAGCATGCATCCGGAACGGCTGGCCTGCGACGTAGCTCGTCAGGGTGAAGCCCAGAACTCGGCGGTCGTCTTCACCCGCGTCGCCCTTGAAGAAGGACGCAGCCTCCAGCACCTGATCGGCCCAGGCGTCCTCAGTCTGGCGGCGGTCGATCAGCAGGGTTCGGTCGTCGAGTTCGTTCATCAGGGGGACGGCCCGGACGACGCCCGCATCCGTGGCCATGGCGACCGGAACCTCGTCCTGCTCCCAGTCCAGGCAGACATCGAACCCGGCCTCGGCGATCAGGGCCAGGGTGCGGAAGGACTGCTGGCGGGCGGGGCTCATCCAGGTGCGGGGCGTCAGGCCCGTCGCATCGAACGCCTCGCGGGTCCTGGCGACCAGGGTGCGTTCCTCGTCTTCCGCCAGGCCTGAATGATGGATCGCATCGGTGGACCAGCCGTGGGCGGCTATCTCGTGCCCTTGTTCCAGCGCCGCCTCGACCAGCGGGCGATACCGATCCAGCGCGACGGCGTTGACCGGAACGGTCGCCTTCAGACCGGCGTCCTGCAGCACCTTCAGCAGTCGGAAAGCCCCGACCCGCGGGCCGTAGTCGCGGGTGGTGTAGTGGCGCAGATCGGGCCAGGGCGTCTGCATCGCGCCGGGGTGTTTGAAAGGCTTTCCGGACGGATCGAGCATATGCCACTCGATCGGCATCACGATCATCGCCGCCACCGACCGTTCGCCGGGCCAGCGCGCCTTCGGCCGATCCTCGACCGGGCGCCAGCCATAGAGCGACTGGTCCATGCCGTAGCGGCGGTGGGGATAGATCAGGTGTTCGTCAGGCAGGCCTTTCTCAGAGGGGGGCATCGGCGAACCCTGTCCCGCCCGTGGCCAGGCCGCGTCGCGTGATGTCGGCGACCGTCGCGTCCCAGCAATGCTCGCGATAGTGGGCGGCGATCTCCGATCCGGTGGCGAACCAGACCTCGTCGCGGTGGCCCATGATGTGCTCCAGCGCGCTCTCGAAGGCGCGAATGCGGTTCGGCTGGCTGACCAGATAGGCATGTAGCGGGATGCACATGACCGTGCCTGACTCGCGGCCCTCGATCAGCAACTGGTCGAAATGGCGTTTCAGCACATCGGCATAGCGCCACGGGTCCATGCCCATCACGGAGTAGCCGATGACGTCGTTGATCTCGAGTGAATAAGGCATCGACACCAGCCGACCCGTCCTGGTCTTGAGCGGCTGGGGCTGATCGTCCTGGAACAGGTCGCAGGAGTACCAGAAGTCGTGCTCGGCGATCAGGTCCAGGGTCCGGGGCGTGTGGGTCAGGGCCGGGGCCAGATAGCCGCGAATGCGCTGGCCGGTCGCGGCCTCGACCGAGCGGATGGAGTCCTCCAGCACGGCCCGTTCCTGGGCCTCGTCCATGCCGTAGGAATATCGGGTGTTGTAGATGCCGTGGCTGAAGAACTCCCAGCCCCGCGCATTGGCCGCCTCGATAATCTCCGGATGATGGTCGATCAGGCCGATGGACAGGGACACCGATCCCCGCAGCGAATGACGGTCCAGCAGATCCTGCAGCCGCCAGTGGCCGATGCGGTTGCCCCAGTCCCGCTGGGAGTATCCGACCACGTCAGGTGCCGGGCGGGGCCAGCCGGGGCGTGACGGGTTCACCGGCGGGTCGAATTCGTAGAACTCGATGTTGGGCGCAATCCAGAAAGCGATGCTCTTGCCGCCTGGCCAGACGATCTTTGGACGATCGCGATACGGCCAATAGTCGAAGAGGTTGGGGTCCGAGCGGTTCACTCGGCCGCCTCCTGTCGCTCCGGCTCGTATCGGTCGCCGAGCTTCAGCATGTCTTCCAGCCCGATCCGGTCGTTGACGCCGGCGAGATCGGTCATTCGGTCGCGATAGCTGACGGTGGACCCTTCTGCTTTCAGCGCCTTGAGGAAGGCCTCTGCGGCCGGAATCAGGGCGCGGACCAGGGCCCCTGGACTGATGACCAGCTTGAACCCGAGTTCCCCAAGGGCGTCACGTGACAAGATCGGCGTCTTGCCGCCCTCCACCATATTGGCCATGGCCGGCGTCGTGCCCAGGGCGGAGATGATGCGCTTCATCTGGTCCAGATCGGCCGGAGCCTCGACGAAGACGACGTCGGCACCCGCCTCCGCATAGGCGACGGCGCGATCCAGGGCGGGCTCGAGACCCTCCACCGCAATGGCGTCGGTCCTCGCGATAATCAGGGTCTCCTCCGAGCGACGGGCGTCCAGGGCCGCCTGGATCTTGCCGACCATCTCGTCCATCGGGGCCACGCCCTTGCCGGACAGGTGGCCGCACCGTTTGGGGAAGGTCTGGTCTTCCAGCTGGATCGCCCGCGCACCGTTGCGCTCGAATACCTTGACGGTGCGGGCGACGTTCAAGGCGTTGCCGAAACCGGTGTCGGCGTCGACGATCAGCGGGATCTCCACCCGTTCGCAGATACGGGCCACGACATCAGCGACATGGTCGAAACTGACCAACCCCAGGTCCGGCCGGCCGAGCTGGGTATAGGCGATCGAGGCACCTGAGAGGTAGACGGCCTCGAACCCCGCCTGTTCGATCAGCAACGCCGACAGGGCGTCGAAAGCTCCCGGAGCATGGAGCGCCGATCCGGTTTTATGAAGTCGCGTCCTGAGGCTCACGCGGCGGCTCCCGTCTCGGGTTGGGCGTCGGTGGAGCGGCGCTTCAGATGGGCGATCAGCCCCCCGTCGCGCATCATCGCCGTCAAATGGTCGGGAAAGGGCGCGAACCTAAAGGTCCGCGCCGTGGTCTGATTGGTCATGCTTCCCGCTGCCAGATCGAGCGACAGCCGGTCGCCGGCGGCGATCTCTCCCGCCTCGGCCAGGGTGATGGCCGGCAGACCCAGGTTGATGGCGTTGCGCCAGAAGATACGGGCGAAGGACTTGGCGATGACCGCCTGAATGCCCAGCCGTTTGAGAGAAATCGCTGCCTGCTCGCGCGACGAGCCGAGGCCAAAATTGACCCCTGCGACAACGAAATCGCCCTCGCGCGCGGAGCTGGCAAACGACGGGTCGATGGCTTCCAGGCAATGGCTCGCGAGGGCATCGGGATCGAGCTTCATCAGATGGCCGGGGGCCAGCAGGTCCGTGTCGATCTGGTCTCCGAAGACAAAGGCGCGTCCCGTCATGCCGCCGCCCTCCGTTGACCCAGGTAGCCGCGCGGATCGACGATCCGCCCCGCGACCGCCGCCGCCGCAACGCTGTAGGGCGAGCCCAGATAGACCTCGGCCCCGGCATGGCCCATCCGGCCCTTGAAGTTGCGGTTGGTGGTGGAGATGCAGACCTCTCCATCCGCCAGCAGACCTGCCCCCATACCTGCGCAGGCCCCGCAGCCCGAGGGCATCAGGGTGGCCCCTGCCGCCATCAGGGTGGCCAGCGTGCCGTCCTCGGCCGCCGCCTGGGTCACGCGCGATGAGGCCGGCGCGACGAGCAGCCGGACGCCTGACGCTATCCGCTGATCCGCGAGTACCCGCGCGGCCATGTGAAGATCTTCGAGCTTGGCCCCGACGCAGGCACCGATATAGGCTTGGTCGATGGCGCGGCCATGGGCCTCGCCAACCGGAACGCTGTTGGCGGGCGAATGGGGCAGGGCAATCATCGGCTCCAGTGCGCCCGCGTCGAAGCGGTGGATCGCCTCGTAGTCCGCGTCCGGATCGGAGGCCCAGGCGCGGGCCTCGGCCTTGTCGGCGACCGCCGCGCCCGCGTTACGCAGCCAGCTGAAGGTAACCCCATCCGGAGCGATAACGCCCGTCTCAGCCCCCAGCTCTGCCGCCATATTTGTCAGCACCAGCCGCTCGGGCATCGACATGGCCTCGACCGTCGGTCCCGCAAATTCGACCGCCCGGAAAGCGTTGTCCATGCCCAGTTTGCGGCACAGGAACAGCATCATGTCCTTGGCCGTCACACCATGGCCCAGGTTGCCATGCCACTCGATCCTGATCGTTGCCGGGACTTGCAGCCAGGTCCGCCCCGTCGCCGCGATGGCCGCCATGTCGGACGCCCCATAGCCCGCCGCATAGGCCCCGAAAGCTCCGGCCATCGGGGTGTGGCTGTCGCCGCCGGCCACCAGCATGCCTGGCCGGACCAGGCCACGCTCAGCCAGAAGCATGTGGCCTATACCCTCCATGTCGTAGAAATGCCCGACCCTGTGGTCCGCAGCGAACCGGCGGGTCAGCGACAGGATCGCCGCGCTCTCTGCGTCGACGGCCGGAACGTAGTGGTCCGAGGCGATCACGACCTTGGACGGATCCCAAAGGCCACGACCCAGTTCTGCCAGCATGGGAGCCCAGCGGCGCGGCCCGGAGGAGTCGTGGGCGAAACACAGATCGACCTCGGCCGTGACCAGGTCACCGGCGCGCGCGTCAGCGCGGCCCGAGGCCTTCGCCGCTATCTTCTCGACGAGTGTCCTGCCCTTGATGGCGATGGCCCCAGCCATTCCGATCCCCGTACGCACGCGGTAGTGGACCGCGCAAAAGATATAATCTTATATCATTTGAAGCCCCGGGCTTGCCAAGGCAATTCCGCGGCCGACGAAACGCGAAGGACTTCTCCTATGGCCGACGGCAGCCCGATGGCGACACAGACCTTCCGCTGGGACGACCCGCTGGACCTGTCGGGCCGGCTGACCGACGACGATCGGATGATCCAGGACGCGGCGCGGTCCTATGCCCGCGAGAAGCTGCTGCCCCGCGTCGTCGAGGCCTTCCGCGACGAGACCTTCGACCGCGCCATCATGACCGAGCTCGGCGAAATGGGCTTCCTCGGTGCCATGTTGCCGGAACAGTACGGCGGCTCTTCAGTCAGCCATGTCGCCTATGGCCTGATCGCGCGCGAGATCGAGGCGGTCGACAGCGGCTACCGCTCGGCCATGAGCGTCCAGTCGTCGCTGGCCATGTATCCGATCTACGCCTTCGGCTCGGAAGAGCAGAAACTTCGTTTCCTCCCAAGAATGGCCGCCGGCGAACTGGTTGGCTGTTTCGGCCTGACCGAGGCCGACGGCGGTTCGGACCCGGCCTCGATGAAAACCAAGGCCGTTGCCGTGGCCGGCGGCTACAAGCTCAACGGCGCCAAATACTGGATCACCAACAGCCCGATCAGCGACCTCGCCGTGGCCTGGGCCAAGCTGGATGACGTCATTCGCGGCTTCATCGTCGAGCGCGGCATGGACGGCTTCACCACCGACAAGATCGGCGACAAGCTGAGCCTGCGCGCCTCCATCACCGGCGATATCGGCCTGAACGACGTCTTCGTGCCGGAAGAGAACCTGCTGCCCGGCGTGAAGGGTCTGCGCGGGCCGTTCTCCTGTCTGAACAAGGCCCGCTATGGCATCGCCTGGGGGGCCATGGGCGCGGCCGAGGCCTGTTTCCACCTGACCCGCGACTATGTCGGCGAGCGGATGCTGTTCGGTCGGCCGCTGTCGTCACGCCAGCTAGTGCAGAAGAAGCTGGCCGACATGCAGACCGAGATCTTCCTTGGCTTCGAGGGTGCGCTGGCCCTGGGGCGGCTGCTCGACCAGGGAGCCTGGGTCCCCGAGGCCATCTCGATGATGAAGCGCAACAACTGCGGCAAGGCGCTGGATATCGCCCGCGTCGCCCGCGACATGCACGGCGGGGCCGGCATCACCGGCGAGATGCACGTCATGCGCCACGCCATGAACCTCGAGACCGTCAACACCTATGAGGGCGCCCACGACGTCCACGCCCTGATCCTGGGCCGCGCCATCACAGGGCAGGGCGCTTTCTGATGATTGACCGCCGCGCCCTGATGGCTGGTCTCGCGGTCGCCCCGGCCCTTGCCGCCATGCCCGCCGCCGCTCGTCAGCCCGAGCAGCTCACGGCAGCCGAGATCGTGGGTCGTGCCCATGCGGCGGCGGGCGGCGCGGACTGGATGGGGCCGCGCAGCCTGACCCTCACCGGCCGGGGGACGTTCTGGCCGCAGGGCACCCAGGCAGGTGTGATCGAGGTTACCGACTACCGGATGTGGCGGGTCTATCCGACCGAGAGCACCGATGCCCACGCCGCCAATGGCTGGGTCCGGATCGACGCCAGACTGGCCGACGGTTCCCTCTGGTTCCAGGCCGCCTATGACGGAGAGACCAGCTATAATCAGCAGGGTCCGGTCCCGGGGGCCCAGGCCTCCCGGGAATGGTCCGAGAATTTCGGCTTCGGCATAATCCGCTTCGCACTGGATCCGGGCTTTCGCCTTGACCGCCTTCCGGACGATACCGCTGGCGATCGGCCGATGCATGTCGTGAGGGTCAATGACCCGGAGGGCGGCAAGACCCTTTTCGGGATCGATGCCGGGACCTTCGCCATTCTCTGGCTGGGGTTCGAAACGCCGCGTGGTTGGCACGAGCGACGCTACTCGGAATTCTACCGCAACCCGGGCGTGTCGTTCACTCAGCCGGGGCGGGTCCGGCTCTATTACGAAGGCGTCAAGCAGAACGAAATTCTGTGGACCCACTATGCGTTGAACGAGGACCTGTCGCGCGATCTTTTCCAGATTCCGGGGGCTGTCCCCCGAGGCTGAGGGTTTTTGCCGGCCGGACGGACCGCGCCGCATTCGCGCTCTTGGTGCCATTTCGCGGAACCCACCTATACGCAAACGGGGGAGGGGGCCGATGTCCGCTTCTGACGGCTTTCCCGCGATCCAGCTACGCTCCGCAGGGGGGAATGTCTAAAGAGCTCCGCCCAGGGGATAGGTGAACAGAGGATCAGGCGAACTTGATCGCTATCCCCGCGAACCTCTCTGCAACACCCATACAGCGGCGAGCCACCTTGCGATGGACCTCAAGTCCCTGGTACTCCACGAGCTTCTGACAGATGACAGCTCGACCAGCTGCGAGCGCGACTGCGACCGCATCAGGCAGGGTTACGAGGCGGCGGACATGCCCCGGAAGGCTGCTTTGGATGACATATTCATCAGCCTCACCGGCTACGGCCCCGGCACGCTGATCGACAAAGCGTCCTGGTAGGCACGAGGGAGGGTAGGGGCCGATTTGGTCTGCTCCCAAAGGGCCTCCGACACGCAGGCACGGATGCCAGCTACGCGCCGATACCGTTGAAAAAGTCCGGCGACCGCTGAAATGGCGCAAACCGCGTGTTGGTCGCTGAATTCCGCTCCAGAGAAATCAATAGCCTAGCTTTTCGTAGCGGTGCTAGATCGGGCCAAACGGCCGATAACAGTAGACTCCCGGACTTTTTCAACAGTATCCGCCAGAAGCGGAACTTGGCGCCGCAGCGGAAAGGGGACGTTCGTTGCCGCCCGATCTAGAGGCGCGGATCGATCGGCTCGCTCTCCGGCGCAAGAACCGCGAAGACACGTTCATGGACGCGGCGTAGCGGCTCCCGAGCAACGAATCGCTTCAGGCCTTCGTGCCCAAGCGCGAACTCGCGAAGGGCCAGGTTTCGTTAGCGGCCGAGGCCTTCAGCGAACTGCCTATTTTGATTGGCTGGGCAGTCGGTAGGTCCTGACGGTCTTCCCTTCGACACTCACGCGGAACACGGCTCCGTCAGCGTCAATCTCAAAAACGTGGCGTAAGGCACCGAGGTAGATCGTTCCGGGAGCGGCGGCGATTTCTGTCAGGCGATCCTGGGAGGCAAGATCGTGTGGCTCAAGCACGTGTTGCGGTTGGTAGCCAAGCAGTTGGACGGAGGTCGGAAGCTGGCCCGCCTCTTTCGCAACTGCTCCTATGGCCAGAACCGCTGCACCGTTCCGGTTGAGATAGACCTTCCGCGTGAAAAACTTTCTCAAGTCCACCGCCATGGCAAGCCACGCGTTCAGTCCCTCACGGATCGGCTTGCCCGCAATCACAATCGCAATTCCGGCGGTTGCAACGGTGACGACAGGCCCGATCATGGCAGCAAAGGCCGGGAAGCTGGCACCGGGGCCGATGTCCGCATCTTCGAACGAGAGGCCGAATTCAGCCTCCAGTGCCTTTCGAAAAGCTTCTCGCGCTAAATCCCATTCTTCATCTGAGTCACCATGGCCGTACGTTTCATCGAGGATGGCCACCAAAATGTGGTCGTCGTCCTCCGTGAGTTGAGCATCATTGATAGTCATGGTCTCGCCTTATCCTAGCTGGCCGTAGGTAGGAGCTCGAAACGTCGCACGTTTCCGTAGTCGATCAACCCGTCGGACTTGGGCCAAGAGCGATCATTGGAGCCCGATCCGAGACGCGACATCCAGCAGAAGGAGTGCGGTCTAGGTGCGTTCGTGCAGTCGGGCCTTGAGCCGACGCCGGTCAAGGCCGCTGACGCTTCGTAGCCGTTCCGTCAGCGACGGTGTTCGGCGAATGAGAAGGAAGGGCTCATCGTCGAACCTCACCTGAAGCAGCGCCGCACCCGCGACAACGACCTCGATATGCAGGCCGCTCAGAAACTCTCGGCCAGCCGGTTCCAGTTCGAGATGCATGACGCCCTGCTGACCGCGTAGGGCTGCCGCGGGGGGGCCGCCAAAGGTCATATAGGTGGCCGCCCGTCCAAGCCGCGCCTGACCTTCGTCCCGCCGAAGATCAAAGTGAACACCGCCGAGCTTGTTGGCCGTGAACAGCAGGACCTCTCGCCGCGAGAATAGACGCTGTTCGAAATACAGACAGGGTTGGGCGAGGAAGGCGTCCGGCTTCACCCACACGAGCCGCGTGGATTGCACGTCGAGCCGTGGCGAGCCCTCGAACGGCAGGCCTGACGAATAGATGCTCTGGACTGGCCGACCGTTGAAGGCGACGCCGGCCGCGAGATAGTAGTCGATGTCCTCCAGCTCACCGAGCTGGGCGACAATCCGATCGTTGCGGAGGGTCGGGAGCGTCGCGGAAACGCCGAGACCGTTCGCAAGACGGCCAAGCTGCCCTTCGTGAAGCCATCGTCTGAGGATCGCCGAGGCGGCCCGGATCTCGCCTTCGAGCACCGGGCTGTTCTTCTTGATGACAAGGGGCCGGAGAGTCAGCAGATCGGCTTCGAGAAGATCGAGACGAAGCTGCAGTTCCTCAAGCGTCATGGGCGACGGCATGTCGTTCCTCACTCGGAAGGCACGCTGAAGACGTGGCGGAAGCGCTCCCCGTCGAACAGCCGAATGGCCATGGTCGATCGCGATGACGACGTCGCCTCTTCAAGGATGCCCCTGACCGCCGCGTCGAGGTCTGGGAGCAGTTCGCGTCGTCCCTGATCGACGAGCTGCTCTCGCAGCCTATCATAGGGCGCTCGGCCGCAATGAAAGAGCGCCAGATGAAGCGCCGCCGAGGTATGGTCCGCGTCTACGGACAGGGCGCATCCGACCGCGTTCGACCAGGCCTCCACGTCGCCCGGCTGCATCAGCGCCACGGCCAGAAAACGCCAGAAGGCCTCGCCATTCTCGTTTGCGGCGCCCAACGCCACACCCTTGTTGAAATTTGCGAGGGGATCGAGCGGATCAATCGCGATGATGGTATCCCAGTCCCGGTCGATCCCGGCCTTGGCCCACGACGGACCGAGGGTCCGGATCGGCCTCTCGAAGCGCGCGCCGCATTCGGCCGCCAGTCGGCGGCAGAACTCGCCCTTGAGCCAGGCTTCACCGGGACTGCCCGCCGTCGGGTCCTCGCTCGCCAGATCGAAGAGCTCGGCCGCGCGCGACGGCTCGCCCGCGCCCAGCAGGGCGTCCGCAGCAAGCAGCGGCAGTCGGGTGTCCGGCTCCAACGCGAGGGCCCGTTCATAGGCTCTCGCCGCCGCTCGGAATTTGCGCCGCATATAGAAGCAGCCGCCTAACTCCGACCAGAAATACGCGGCGTCAGCGTACGCCGGACGCAGCTTGAGGGCGCGATTATACCAAGCGACAGCCTCCGCGAAACGGTCAGCGGCTTTCAGGGTATTGCCTATCGAATAAGTCGTCGCTGCCCGTGCGGTCACATCCCCATCGCGGGTCTGGCACTCCAGGGCTTCGCGGAACAGGGCGAGACGGCTTTCGACATCGTTGGGCGAGGGGCCGACGGAATGGATGGCGGCCGTCAAGATGAAGTAGGCCTCATCCTGATTGTCATGCAGGCCTGCACGGCACGCCAGGTCGACCGCTGCAGCTACGTCAGGCAGCAGCGCCAATGCGCCGGACAGTGCGAGCGGCCGGGTCGGCGGCGCGAAACCAGCGGCGGTCAGCCTCCGCCCAAGTCGATTCGCCGCCCCCTTCAGGCCCAACCGCCACAACAGCTGGATCGCCGACCATCCGAGCAGTGTTGTGAGATCCGTCGGGTCAGGACCGGGGTCTTCCACGTCGACTTCGGCGAACCGATCGATCCGGAGGGTGAGGCCCTGCTCGGAGGAATGAACTTCCAGAGTGACCGGAGACGTCTCGTGAGCCGGCGTGACGAAACCCAGTTTCTCAAGTCGCTCCATCGCGGATTGAATGGCGTAAGACCGGTCATGGTCGGCACGGTCGTCCAACAACGCCAGAGCCAGAGGAGCGCTGTCGCTTCGGCGGTTCAGTCGGCGCAGCGTCTCAAGGGTTCTGAATATCTGCCCGGGGGTCCCGGCGGTCCATTGCTGACCCGATTCGAACGTCAGCGTCTGGGTGGCCTTGGACCCGTCCGGCAAGGGGGCCTCGAACCCCCACATGAGATGGAAGCTGTCATCGCTCGCGCAATAGCGAACAATCGCGGTGGGAAGGTCGAGCAGCCGGAAATAATCGAGCTGATCCACGTCGAACCGCAGTTTACGCGCCGACTTGGGATCATCTGTCGCGCGAACTTGCACGTAGAAGAATAGGCCTGTCGCGTCCCCCGCCTCAGTGAAGATTTCGACTTCGAGATCGAGACCGTAGTCCCGGCTACGCTCACGCACTACCCATGCCGGTGGAACGACGTCCCGGAACCGGTTGAGGGAAATATCCTCGAGTTGATGGGATCTGGGGCGCTGCGGCATGGCCTGAAGCTACTCTCCGGGTTGTTCCCGAACAATCTGAACTGGCTTGGCCCTCAGTCACGCCGCCAGGCGGCACGAGGGGCGTTGAAGTGGCGTCCATCGGGAGCCGGACATGCAGAACGGGCCTTCTCCTACCCAATGGCCAGGAATCAGATTTGGGCCGGGCCGAAGCCCAGATCATATGCCGCCTGCCGCAGATAGACGCGATTGATGCAACGGACCACAAGCCGCCCATCGGCAATCGGCCTTCCGAACACGGCGATATTCGGAACGATCTTCTCGCCTTCGCGGGCAGCCGATCCCGGAAACGCACGGGCGGTCAGACCATAGGCAGTTTCGAGAAAGGGTGCCCCGGTGCGCAGCAGGCTGAAGTAGGATGGGAACAGCACGCCATCAAAACCGGCGTCCTTTGCAGCCGCGCCGATCGTTCGACTGATCGGGTAAGAGTGCGTCCCCGCCAGAAATAGGAGATGCACCGTCATGTCCAAACTTTCGAACGCCGTGCAGTCCTCCTCGAGGACGGCCGTAAGGTCGAGAAGCCGAAGGGGCCTTGTCGCCTCGAGCGTCGCGACGTGGAGGCTGTCGTCGACCGTTACGCGGCATTCATGGACGCAAAGCTGTAGGTCGGAGGAACCGTAAAGGACGGGCATGTCCGTCGCATCCAACCGGCCCGTCCCGCACATGAGATTAGGAGCACTGTCAAACTCGGTCGCGTCGCCGGGACGGCTTACGTCCTTACGAAGCCGGAAAAAGGGGACGCCGGGCTGCAACGAAAACACGGGGTATTCGGTGAGAATACGCTTGATGACCGACGTCGCGCGGTCGCCATCCTGAAGCGCTTCGAGGGGTTCGATGTGGCCAAGGCGCCAGAGCGGCGGACCGTAGTGAAAAAAGCCCAGCTGAGCCTTCTCGCAGATCAGATCGACATCCTGCTGGAGTCCTCCTGCAAATGAAACCTCGTTAGCTCTCAGGTTGTTGAACTCGATCCGAGGTGCGCCCCCGTAGTCGACCTTCGTCAGACTCCCAAGCACGAAAAAGCGGTGAGCGACCCACCGGATACGCCCCAAGTCCAGCAAGGCGCCCGTCAGTGATCCGCAGTGCGGGCAGGGCTGACGTGATGACAGGCCGAACCGGGCCGCATCCAGTTTAAGCCCCGCATCCTGAAAACAGTCGGAGCAGAGCAGCGGCGGACCATCGTGCGGATCGCTCACCTCGTCGTGCACAGACATCCCATGGCCCTACCTACTCGTTCCTGATGATCAGCCACAGAGACCTTGAGCTAACCGGATCCCAGCAGGATTCGCTTTGCAGTCGGCGCGAGGAAATGTCCGACGTGCTGCCAGGGTAGATATACCTCCTGGTAGCCCAAGACATGAGGCATGTTCCCCGTCAGCACCCATGGCACAGATTTGAGGTTGTGATTTAAGGAGTGTTGGGGCTTCGTCGTAGTGACGAAGGAACGAAGATGAAGTCCCAACACTCCTTGAAAAAATCGCCGGTAAAGGCC
>Ga0247843_1001281_pt1 | contig 52299 bp, 44 predicted proteins | sample LaCruzMarch2017__FD_192420 | JGI IMG/M metagenome (GOLD analysis project Ga0247843, IMG submission 192420) | Freshwater microbial communities from meromictic Lake La Cruz, Castile-La Mancha, Spain - LaCruzMarch2017_8m | ecosystem: Environmental > Aquatic > Freshwater > Lake | place: Spain...
TCCGCCCAAAATGGGCGGAAAACATGGCAAACTGCCTGAAACAGTAGGTCAAGTGGTGTCCGTTGTTAAAAAATGTGGAACCTATCGGTCAAGCTAGGAATCGACGATTAGTTCAGCTATTCCTTAATTAACCGCCTAAATAAACTTGTATAACACGCGGGTCATTTTGCACTTCGTCCATCGTGCCTTCAGTTAGCACCGAGCCTTCGTGCAGTACGGTGACTTTTCTGGCAATGGAGCGGACGAATTCCATATCATGTTCAACCACCACAATAGAATGCTTGCCTTGCAGCGACAGCAGCAATTCGGCGGTGCGTTCGACTTCTTGGTGGGTCATCCCGGCAATCGGCTCATCCACCAGCATGACTTTCGGTTCTTGCATCAACAACATGCCGATTTCCAGCCATTGTTTTTGTCCGTGCGAGAGAATGCCCGCCCGTTGCTGAATGCAGTCGGTCAGGCCGATGGTGGCTAAAACTTCTTCAATTTTGTCGCGCTGTTCGCCGTTTAAGCGGAAAAACAGCGTCTTCCAAGTGCTTTTATTGGCTTTTAAGGCCAGCTCCAAGTTTTCAAAAACTGTTAAGGCATCGAAAACGCTGGGTTTTTGGAATTTCCGGCAGATGCCCGCTTGGGCAATGGCGGGTTCGTCCATTTTTAGCAAGTCGATGGTTTGCCCGAAAAATACCGAGCCGGTATCGGGTTTGGTTTTGCCAGTAATCACGTCCATCATGGTGGTTTTGCCCGCACCGTTTGGGCCGATCATGCAGCGCAGTTCGCCCGCATCAATGTACAGCGACAATTGGTTGAGCGCCTTAAAGCCGTCAAAACTGACGCTGACATCTTCCATGTACAAAATGGGGCCGTGGCGAGTGTCCACCGAGCCTTCCACCACCAGCGAACTGGCGGCGATTTTGTCTTTTTCGCCAAATAAATCGTCTGCAAATTGTTTCATGCCGCTTGCTCCTTTAATTTACGTTGCAACAGGCCGACGATGCCATCCGGCAGCAGCAGCGTGACCACGATGAACAAGCCGCCCAGAATGTACAGCCAGGCATCCGGCAACAAACCTGTCAACACGGTTTTGCTGTAGTTGACCACCACCGCGCCGATGATTGCGCCGTATAAAGTGCCGCGTCCGCCCATGGCTACCCAGATGACAATTTCTAAGGAATTGAGCGGCGAGAATTCGCTAGGGTTGATGATGCCCACTTGCGGCACATACAACGCCCCCGCCACGCCCGCCAACATCGCCGCAAAGGTGAATACCCAAAGTTTGAACATTTCCACGCGGTAGCCCAAAAAGCGCACACGTGATTCTTGATCGCGGATTGCCGTCACCACGCGGCCTAGTTTAGTGCTGGTAATCCAGCTGCATAGCAAAAATGCGCCAATCAACGCCACGCCAGACAAGAAAAACAGCATGGAGCGCACGCCTTCGGATTGGATGTTAAAGCCTAAGATGTCTTTAAAATCGGTCAGGCCGTTGTTGCCGCCAAAGCCCATTTCGTTACGGAAAAACGCCAGTAATAAGGCATACGTTAGCGCTTGGGTAATGATCGACAAGTACACGCCTGTGACCCGCGAACGGAACGCCAACCAACCGAACACAAACGCCAAGGTGCCTGGCACCAATAATACCATCAACATGGCAAAGGCGAAATTATCAAAGCCGTACCAAAACCACGGTAGCTCTTTCCAATTGAGGAACACCATAAAATCCGGCAGCAGCGGATCGCCGTACACGCCGCGTGTGCCGATTTGGCGCATCAGATACATGCCCATCGCGTAGCCGCCCAGCGCAAAAAATGCGCCGTGACCTAAAGCGAGAATGCCGCAATAGCCCCAAACCAAATCCAAGGATAAGCCCAGCAAGGCAAACGTCAGGTATTTGCCGATAACCGAGACCGTGTAGGCAGAGAAATGCAAGGCCGAATCGGCAGGCGTCAGCACGTTGCACAAAGGGATAATGATGGTAATTGCCGCCAGCACCGATAACACGGTGGCGCGGGTTTTGTCTTGGCTTGCGAGAGTTAAGAGTTTCATTTTTAAAGCCTTGTTAATTTCTACTAGAGAATGTCCAGGAACTGCACGAAAAAATGCGGGTGGTTGGAGTACAAGCCTGGGCTTGTAAAAACGCAAACCGAGGTTTGCACTCCACGTTACCTACCAGAAATACAGATTTAACCTACAACCAAATCAAGATTGCCCATTCCACATTTTTATATTTTTCGTGCCTTTCGTGATTTTCGTGGACAAAAAAATCAAGAATCCGCTGCCCTACCCTTTTGCGGAAACAAACCGCGCGGGCGTTTTTGGATAAACAAGATGATAAAGACCAGCACTAAAATCTTCGCCAGCACCGCACCTGCAAATGGTTCTAAAAACTTGTTGGCGATACCCAGCGAAAAGCCAGCAACCAATGTGCCTAACAAATTGCCAACGCCGCCAAACACCACCACCATGAAGGAATCGACGATATAAGACTGGCCTAAATTGGGGCCGACGTTGGTGATTTGGCTTAAGGCCACGCCCGCTACGCCCGCAATGCCCGAACCTAAACCAAAGGTCATGGCATCCACTTGTGCGGTCGGAATGCCCATCGCTTTCGCCATGCGACGGTTTTGCGCTACGGCGCGTACTTCTAGCCCCAATTTGGTGTGTTTTAAGATTTGCATCAGCAACACGAACACAATTAAGCAGAAAATCAGGATGTAAAAACGGTTCCAAGTCAGTGACAGAAAATCGTTGATCTGCCACGAACCGCTCATCCATTCCGGCGTTGCTACGCTGCGGTTGAGCGGGGAAAAAATGGAGCGTACGGTTTGCTGCAAAAACAGGCTAACACCAAAAGTCGCCAGCAAGGTCTCCAACGGCCTGCCGTACAAAAAGCGGATAATGCCGCGTTCGATGGCGATACCGACCAACGCGGAAATCATGAAAGCGGCGGGAATCGACAGTATGATCGACAAGCCTAAATAATTGGGCATCAGCTGTTGGATGACGTAAGTGGTGTACGCGCCGATCATCATCAATTCGCCATGCGCCATATTGATGACGCCCATTACGCCGAAAGTAATCGCCAATCCGATGGCGGACAACACCAACACCGCGCCTAAGCTCAGGCCAAAAAACACCGTTTCTATGGAGCTGTACAAGCGCAAACGCCCATTAATTTCGGTTAACGCCGCATCGGCGATATTGCGGATGTCGCTGTCTGCTTCTGCGTAATTGCCATCCGCGTCTTTTTCGGTGATGGCTTTCAGTTTGTTGACCACGTCCAAGCTGTCGTGGCTTTGTAATTGTGTTATCGCCGCCATGCGTTCGTTTTTGTCAGCACTGTCCATTTGCTGCAACAATAAAATATTTTCGATGGCTTCTTTTACGTCAGCATTTTGCTCGACAGCCAAGCGTTGTTTGAATAAGTCCAACAAGCGCGCATCGACCTCTTTATCCATGGCTTTAACGGCTGCCAAACGCACGGCATCGTCGTCGGCATTCAATTCCAGTTCGCCAATAATTTTGCGTAGATTGCTGCGGAGTTTGTTGGTGAGGTTGATTTTGCCGACTTGTTCGGCGCTGATAATGCCGAGCTTTTCGTTGCTGACGGCATCAACAATGTTGTAATCCTGGTCGATGGCATCGCCTATGACCAATTTATCTTGGTCTTTGACTACCAATAATTTGCCAGCCAGCAAAGCTTGTAAAATCACTAAGCTGCGCGGATGTTTAAGCTCAACCAAGTGGTTGATGGCTTGTTCTCGCTCGCTCATTGAGCCTTGTTTGATGGCAGCTAAGGCATCTTGCAACGGCTGTTGGGTGGCATCGGTTTCGCTGTGCGCCAACATTGAGAACAGCAGCAGTAACACAGCCAAGCCGTAAGAAAGCGGTTTGTTTGCGGGGATGTTCATGGGTTTTCCTTGTAGGGTACGCATTGCGTACCTTTTTGGATGGCGGTGTCAAAAAGGTACGCAATGCGTACCCTACATTTTGGGAAGGCTTGGACATAAAAAATGCCCAAGCCCGACCATTCAAACGATGGGCTTCCTTACGTCAGCCCATCCTACGAGCAATCAAATTAATAGTTTTGACCAGAACACTTTTTAGTTTTGGTGTTGTAGTTACCGCAGCTAATCGGTGCTGTCCAGTCAGCAATAATCGGTTTGCTTTCGGGTAAGAAATCAGACCACGCATCGCCATCAACCACTTTGTTGGTTTGCCAAACAGTCACGAATTGACCATCGTCTTGAATTTCGCCAATCAACACCGGTTTGCTGATGTGATGGTTGGGCAACATTTTTGACATACCGCCGGTCAAGTTGGGGAACTCCACGCCAATCAAGGCTTTTTGTACCGCATCAGGGTCAGTTGTTCCGGCTTTTTCCACCGCTTTCACCCACATATTGAAGCCGATGTAATGCGCTTCCATTGGGTCGTTAGTGACGCGTTTTGGATTTTTGATATAGTCTTTCCATTGTTTGATGAAACCAGCGTTTTTGGTGGTGTCAACGCTCATGAAGTAGTTCCATGCTGCCAAGTGACCAACCAATGGTTTGGTATCAATACCAGACAACTCTTCTTCACCCACTGAGAATGCTACAACTGGGATGTTTTCCGCAGATACGCCTTGGTTACCCAATTCTTTGTAGAACGGTACGTTAGCGTCGCCGTTGATAGTAGAAACTACAGCCGTTTTCTTGCCAGCAGAGCCGAATTTTTTGATGTCGGCAACAATGCTTTGCCAATCGGAATGACCGAAGGGTGTGTAGTTAATCATGATGTCTTTCTTGTTAACGCCTTTGGCTTTCAAATACGCTTCCAAGATTTTGTTGGTGGTGCGTGGATACACATAGTCAGTACCCGCCAATACCCAACGTTTTACTTTCAGATCGTTCATCAAGTAATCAACCGCTGGAATGGCTTGTTGGTTTGGCGCAGCGCCTGTGTAAAACACGTTTTTGGAGGATTCTTCACCTTCGTATTGCACGGGGTAGAAGAGAATGCCGTTCAGCTCCTCAATAACAGGTAAAACCGATTTGCGGGAAACCGACGTCCAGCAACCGAAGATAGCGGAAACTTTATCTTTAGTCAGCAATTCACGGGCTTTTTCCGCAAACAAAGGCCAGTTAGAAGCCGGGTCAACCACCACCGCTTCCAATTTTTTGCCTAACAAGCCACCTTTTTTGTTTTGTTCGTCAATCAACATCAACATAGTGTCTTTCAGAGTGGTTTCTGAAATCGCCATGGTGCCGGACAAGGAATGCAATACGCCGACTTTAATAGTGTCTTCGGCATAAGCATTTGAAAATAAAGCCATCGCCACGGCGGCGATGGGCGCTAACAGCATTTTTTTGCTAAAACGTTTTGATTTAGTATTAAACATGTTTTGATCCTTTGATTCCTTAACAGTTTGTGAGAATGAGCTGTGCTTAGGCTGGCCTAGATTTGCAACTGAACGCCGAGTTTGATGGCATTTACGAAGTTGCCGTTGGCTGCTGGATTCCAAATACCGCCACCACCAGACAAGTCGCCGCCTTGCCATAACAACATAACCCTGGCATTGTGTCCGTCGATAATATAGTTGACACCCGCTTCATATTCGCTTTGATCTTGTGCGCTTACGTAACCTTGACGGGTCATTACTTGTGTATACATCACGTAAGGTTGGAATTGACCGATCCAGACTTTTTTCGGGATAAGGTACAACAAGTTACTGGTGATGGAATCGCCTTGAAAGCCATTCAACAAACCACCTGCACCGCCACCGACATAGAAAGTGCTTGCGCCACCTGGAGCAGGTGCGCCTTTGAGGTACTCTATACCGAAGTTTTTATACTCCGTGTTTACCGTCAAAACACCTTTATCCGCCATGACTTTTTCGAATTTTAAGTCACCGCCAGCCAGCAAGAAATTACCTGAATTGGTCGGGCTGCCAGCGCCATCTTCCTGATATTGTGAAAAACCAGCAATGGTCAACACATCACCATCACCACCGTAAGCCGTACCACCAGAGTAATAACCAGGTGCTTTTTCGACGTTTAAAATGTTGTAAGCAACGCGGGCACCGTAAAGTAGGTTGCCGTCACCGTTGGCAGTACCTTTACTGTGGGTCAAGCCATTAAATGCGCCAAAAACGTACTTTAGCTTGCCATCCAAGGTTGCGCCCCAGATGTTGACACCGTCGTCACGACCAAACGTACCTGCAGTAGGGCCAGGTAACCAAGTTTGGATATTGGCATCGGAATGCTCAAATGGTGTTTTGAATGGTTCCCAAGTCGCGCTGTAAAAAGGACCGTTCATTTCAATACGGCCTTCTGGCACTAACTGACGACCTGCCCACAAATTGAAGTAAGGGTTGATGTCAAATTTGGCGACCGCATCCAAAACCCGTATTTCACTACCGCCCAAACCGCAATTGGCGCATTCGGTGTTGAATTCAAATTTAATGTATTTATGCAATTGTCCGTTCATATACAGACGCATATTGTTTAAGGCAAAATTTGTACCCCATTTTGGCTCTCCACCCATTGATCCGGCGGTATCCTCTGAAGTTGAAAACCCAGTTCTTAAACCTGCACCAACACTCAACCACTTAGTATCATCAATTTTGAAGGTCGCCCCAGCGTGAGATACCGATGTATACCCTATCGCTAAAGCCGTTAAAGCCATCATGGGCAACAATCCGACCGTGCGGGTTGCTGCTAAATGCTTGCTTGAATTAGTCATGTTAAGCCCCTTAAATCATAAAGCTTGCGTTAATTGATACCTCAAGACCCGCTTGAAGCAGCCATTTGATACGGCTGGCAAGGATTATTTGATTTGCGGACTGATTGCACAATGCGTCATCTGACTCATCAGTCAAATGACGTATATCGCAAACGCAGGGGTATTTTTAAAGTAGATGGGCGCAACAAGACGTCGCTTTGGCGCAACAAAAGCCAAGAAATTAGGGGAATTTGGTAGAGTGTCGTAGCATTCGGATTTAAGCATCCAGACCTTACAGGTTTTAAAAATCTGTAAGGTCTTAAGCTTTAGTGACGCCAGAAAAAATTATTTTTTTATCAAAAACCTAATAAAGCTATCTGCCTCTGGTAAATACATTTATCCATCGCGTAAATCTGACAACCTTTTTCCCACAAGGATTATCCCATGCAAAAAATCGTCAAACCCATCGCTATCTTGGGCTTAATAGGCTTGCTATGCCACTCGCTTATCGGCATGGCGCAACCGCTGGATAAATCCGCCATAAAAGCCATTGACCTAAAAATTGCCCCATTACCGCAAGCAAAACTGACGGCGGCAGACATCAACAGTTTACGCGCCACCATCATCGCCAATTTAAGCCAATACCGATTTCCGCTAAAACCAGAAAACGGACAAACTTACAGCCATACCTTGATGGTGAACGTGGGTGAAAGCAAATCCGACCAAACCCCTGTAGGGATTTCCTTTTCGGTAGGTAACGCCGACCCGCGCGCGCCTAAGTTTCAAAAAGCCGATGTCATCCCGGTGCAATGCCGTTTAGTCGACAACGCCAATCCAAAACAAGAAGAGCAGCTGGAAATGACCTTCTCTGCACCATCTGCCAGCGCCTCCAGCCAGCAATTGCAGGAAACACTGACCGATCACATCAGCAGCGTGTGTTTTGATTTGCTAGACAGCTTGAAATTTTTACCGCCACCCACCGCCGCGCAAGCTGCCGAATCAACCAGCAAACCTAGTTGGATACCGAGTATTCAAGTGGAAACCGTGACCGTACCTGTCATACAACCCAATCCACAGCCAAAAGTTGAAAGCGCGCCAGCGGCTGCCTTACCAGCACCAAAAGCGACAACGACGGCAAAAACCCAAACCGCCCAACCCACGCCAACACCTGCTGCACCTGCCGCCGCCGCAACGCCAGCAAAGCCAGAGCCTGAAGAAGAAACCCGCAAACAGCTCATCATCCATAATCAAGGTACGCCTGTGATTATAAAATTTGGTTACGAACGGCAGTAACAGCCGAAACAGCCACATTCCAACTATGAAGCACGGAGTCCAAAACATGTTTTGGACTCCTGCTCAAAATCCAGGACAACTTCTAATCCAAACCAGTCCTCAGCCAATGTTGAATTATCGGAATTATTTTCGTAGCGGCGAGTGGCTGCTCGCCTTATCGTAGTGGATTCTGGTACGGGTTCTGAAAAAGGCGGACAGCCGTCCGCCCCTACGATGCTCGATTGCCTAAATCACTTAGTCAAACACCCACACCATCCCGAACCAATCCAGTGCAAAAACAACAAAAACCCGCACTTATTTAAAACACACCTAAAACCGCCATAAAACACCACTGGCTGCACTTTTAGCCCAAAATCCTCGCTTAAACACCACCGCAATCCCCAGCCAGTCCCCAAAAAATCCCTTTCAACCCCAATTTCCCCATTTGGCACTGTTAGTGCATTTATTGTTGTATGCAACACTGATGGGCGCGTATCATCCAATCGCGTTAACCTCAGTCGCTCCCTAAATTTAACCGGATTGCAGCAGTGCCGTTACCTGTTGCGCTTTCTTTCACCACATGAGATTTCACCATGACCCGATACGTTAGCAGCACTCCCTACGCATACCCCTACAACGGCGATTTACGGCCTGACAATACTTGCTTGATTATCATCGACATGCAGTTCGATTTCTGCGGAGAAGGCGGTTATGTCGATACCATGGGCTATGACATTTCCTTAACCCGTGCACCGATTGAGCCCATCAGCCAAGTGCTGGCGACTTGCCGCAAACTCGGCTTCCACGTTATCCACACTCGCGAAGGCCATCGCCCCGATTTATCGGATTTACCGAAAAACAAACAATGGCGCAGTCGGCAGATTGGCGCGGGCATTGGCGATCCCGGCCCATGCGGACGGATTTTGGTACGCGGCGAACCCGGCTGGGAAATCATCCCGGAACTTGCGCCCTTGCCAGGCGAGCCGATTATCGACAAGCCCGGCAAAGGCTCGTTTTACGCCACCGATTTGGATTTACTGCTACGGACACTGGGCATAGAAAACATCATCTTAACGGGCATCACCACCGATGTGTGCGTACACACTACCATGCGCGACGCCAATGACCGTGGCTATGAATGTCTGTTACTGGCGGATTGCTGCGCGGCAACCGACCCCAACAACCATCAAGCGGCCTTGCACATGATCCACATGCAAGGCGGGGTGTTTGGTGCGGTAGCGGATTCGGCGAGTTTTATTGCCGCCGTGTCTTGAGGCACTAGTAGGGTACGCTGCACCCACAGGGCATAAATGCGTACCTTTTGTCTCAAAAATAACCCAAGGTACGCGCAGCGTACCCTACTAAACTAATTGTTGATTCCGTTCGTGCTCGACGGCAAGGATGCAGGAGGTAGAGCAACGCATGGAGCAGTTGCCGAGAGATTGTCGAAGCATGATCGGAATCGATTAGTTCAGCAATTCCTTAAGGAGCGCGGGCATCTTGCCCGCCCAATTGCGACCAAGATGGTCGCGCTCCACCAATCGCCTAAGCAGAGAGAAAAATCATCTTGGACACATCAACTGATTATTTACCGCTCAATTTATTTTCCTTAAGACAAGCCTATCTGGACGGCACGACCACGGTCTCAGCAGTCATCCAACAAAGCTTGGCGCGGGTTAAGGATTTTAAAGACCACAATATTTGGATCAGCCTGCACGCCGAAAGCACACTCATGGCACAGGCAAAAAAGCTGGAAAGCTTAAACCCAAAAGACTTGCCGCTGTACGGCATCCCGTTTGCCGTCAAAGACAATATTGATTGCGCCGGACTGCCGACCACCGCCGCTTGTCCCGGTTTCAGTTATCTGCCTGCACAATCGGCGTTCGCCGTGCAAAAACTGATCGACGCAGGCGCTGTGTTGATCGGCAAAACCAATATGGATCAATTCGCCACAGGTCTGACGGGTACGCGCTCGCCAGAACCTTACGGCATCTGCAAAAACGCCATCAACCCCGATTACATTTCCGGCGGTTCCAGCTCCGGCTCGGCGGTGGCGGTGGCCTTAAATATCGTCAGTTTTTCGCTAGGCACAGACACCGCAGGCTCTGGGCGTGTACCTGCTGGCTTCAATAACATCGTTGGCTTAAAACCCACGCGCGGCTTGCTCAGTTGCAGCGGCGTTGTCCCCGCTTGCAAAAGCTTGGATTGCGTGTCGATTTTTAGCCAAACGATTACCGAAGCCGAATACTTGTTCGACATCGTCAACGCCTACGATGCCAGCGACAGCTACGCCCGCCATGACCGCCAAATTTTCGATGCCAGTATTTCCGCAAGCGCGCAATTACGCTTTGGCGTACCCAAACCGGAACAGCTACAGTATTTTGGCGATGCAGAAAGCGGTACGTTATTTGCCCAAAGCATCGACAAATTACAAACCTTGGGCGACGTGATAGAAATCGATTTCCAACCGTTTTTAGAAGCGGCGGCCTTGCTTTACGAAGGCCCTTGGATTGCCGAACGTTATGCAGGCATCCGCGCATTTATCGAAAACCATCCCGAACAACTGCATCCGGTGATTACCGAAGTGTTGGCGGGGGCAAAAGACAAAAACGCCATCGCCGCTTTTGATGCCCTGCACCGCTTGCAACAGCTCAAACGAGAAACCGCGACGCTCTTGCAGGATTTGTCGTGCATCGTCGTACCCACCGCGCCGCGCATTTACCGCATAGACGAAGTTCTAGCCGACCCGATCCGCTTAAACAGCAATTTGGGCTACTATACTAATTATATGAACCTGCTGGATTTGTCCGCGTTGGCAATCCCCGCTGGTTTTTACAGCAACCAACTGCCGTTTGGCATTACCCTGTTTTCAGCCGCCTTGGCAGATACGCGTTTACTGGCGATTGCCAAACGCTTTGCCAACCAACCAACAGAAACAGCACTCAAACCATCCGGTTACCAACGCATCGCCGTTTGCGGCGCACACATGCAAGGCTTGCCGTTAAACCCGCAACTGCTGGAACTCGGCGCACGTTTTTACGCCAGCACCCAAACCGCCGCCAAATACCAACTCTACGCCCTAGCAATCGCGCCACCGGAACGCCCCGGTTTAGTCCGCGACGACAGTCACGGTGAAAGCATCGCCTTGGAAATCTGGGAATTACCGAAAGAAAATTGGGCAAAATTTATCAGCAACATCAAAAGCCCGCTGTGCATTGGTTCAGTGGAAATGGCAGATGGCAGTTGGGAATATGGATTCTTGTGCGAACCTTATCCGCTGGAGAAATCGGTTGCTATTTCCGAGTTTGGCGGCTGGCGGAGTTATTTGAAAAATAAGGGTTAAAATGTGACGCTGGTTACCAAGCTCCAGCTTGGTAACCCAAGACCAGAAGCTCTAGCTTCGAGAAATACGGGAAGCAAGAGCTTCCCCTCCTGCATTCCCAAGCTGGAGCTTAGGAACGAGCATTACTCCTATTTCTTACAAGACCATCATGACCCATCCCAAACCCACTATGCCATTCACCCTGTCACCAGAAATCCTTGCGGACGATAGTTCAGGCTGGCATCCCCTACGCGAAGGCGTGCTTTTACGAATGTTATTCCAAGAGTCCGACAGCGGTTACAGCGTCGGCCTGATCCGTTACCAACCCGGCGCATCCGTGCCATTACACAAACATATTGGCGACGAACATATTTATGTACTTTCCGGCTCGCAACAAGACGAACGCGGCATCTACCCTACAGGCAGCTACATCTACAATCCCGAAGGTTCGCAACATAGCGTCAGCAGCCAAGATGGGTGTTTGGTGTTGGTGCATTGGCATAAGCCTGTGGAGTTTGTGGGGATTAGCTAATTGAATAGGCTACTTCACTCCTGAAACAAAAGGCTTTTTTCCAAGCCAATCAGATGCGTACAATAGACATCATGAACAGTCGAGAAATAATCAAAAAATTAAAAATCGATGGTTGGGTGTTGCATCATGTCCGAGGCGACCACCATCAATTCAAACATCCAATAAAATCAGGAAAAGTGACTGTTCCACATCCAAATAAAGACATGGCAATTGGCACATTAAAAAGCATTTATAAACAAGCGGGTTGGGATTGGAAATGAAATATTCAGTTGTTCTGCACAAAGACCCTCAATCAGATTACAGCGTTACGGTACCTGATTTACCTGGCTGTTTTTCCGCCGGAAGCACTATTGAAGAAGCCTTGGCGATGGCGAAGGAAGCGATAGAGTGCCATATTGAAGGGCTGTTTTTAGATGGTGAATCCGTCCCCAAATTGCGCCCATTTGAAGAACACCAAGTCAATCTCGATTACGCCACTGGCATTTGGGGAATAGTCGAAATAGACATAAGCCAATTATCGCCAAAATCCAAACGCATCAATATTACGTTGCCTGAACATCTATTAAAAACCGTCGATCATTATGCCAAAAAGCATGGTGAAACTAGGTCGGCCTTATTGGCTCATGCGGTAACGGAATACATTAGCAGCCATCAATAGTGGGCAGAATTGGAAAACGGAGGGAGAAAATATTTTCTGAAATGGAACAGTTTCAACAGGATTTGCTTGAATCCGTTAAACAAATGAAGCGTGGCGAAGTTTCGCGATTAACTGATGTAGTTGTGTAGGTCGGGTTAGATTTTCGAGCGTAGCGAGAAAACGTAACCCGACATATCCTCAAACTGGCATTTTGTCGGGTTACGCTATCGCTAACCCGACCTACGAACTAGAGAATTTGTTTTACAGGTATTATGTGGCGTTAAGAATCTTTTGTAATTAAATCGATTGTTTTTTCTGGGAGCAGCTTTCTATTTCCGTTTGTATCAGTAATATTTGCCATTTCAATAGTTAAAGTTTTTGTTAATTCGACAAACTTTCTATGGCTAACAATTTTTTTCAAATTATCTGGATTATGCCAAGCTTCTTTTAATAAAGTTGTAGCATGATTATAAATGAGCAAAGCTAAGGCTTTAGGCATTTGAGGATAATTTTCTATGATTTCTGTTCTTATTTCATCAAGACTTATCAAAAACTTCTGGAAATTTTGTGTATTATTTGCCTCATCCATTTCTACCTCCTGGATTCGAGACTTAAATCGTATTTCTTGCTCTTCAATGTCATGCTTCAACTGTAGTTCGGAAATAATTTTATTGCGTTTTAACTCAAGTATTTCTGGCTGATGTTGCTTTTCCCATTCTCTTGATTCCGTTTTTAGAGTATTGAAAAAAGTTATCAAAAATTTGGCTGCATTTTCAGGAAGTTCCATATAAGTACCTTAAGGTTTGAAATGTTGAAGATTTATTAAAACGGTATCGACATTAGATGTAATTAGTAAGTTATAAAGGAAGAATAGCTTATTAAAATCATTTTTTTTCTCATAAGAATCAATAATTTTTATGATATCGTTATACATTCTTGGCGGTATTTCCATGTAAAACCTTTTTAACTCTTGCTTGGTAATTAAGCATAATCTTTTTATATTAGAATCTTGACATTTTTTATGAATGATGATCTTCTTGATTTCTCCTTAATATGAATTTTTTTAATTTTTTTCTCAAAATTCCAACGCTTATACTTAATTCGGATAGTATTTAGGTAAAATATGATTTTATTCATTAAACACCTTTTTAAAACCCCGTAACCCGTAAGGTGGTTTCGCCGACAGGCAAACCACCATGAAGCATGGTGAAGTTGATTTAGTATTGAATTATACCAACCTATATTTCATGACCTAAAAATAAGTGATTTAGGCAACCACAAATTGTGGATTGCCTATCGGCGAATCCACCCTACAGCCTTACGATAGCAATCCCGCATGTCCGGAGTGAAAAACATGTTTTTCATTCCAATCAATATCAATCAGCCGACACATCATCTTCCACTGCATTCCCCCCGCCCGCAAACGGAAAGCTATTATTTTTCCGTATCCCCATGCGAATAATCGTCAGCATTTTGCTGAATTCCTCACTCTTTTTAATATGCCGCAGCATTTCATTTTTTGCCGCTTGCACGTCGCGGTTGAGCAAGTGCTGGAGGATGCGGTGGTGTTCTTGGTAGGTTTTTCTGATGCGTTCTTGGTCGGTAAAGTCCAAACGGCGGACAATGCGGATGCGGTTGCTGATGTCGATCAGCAATTTCATTAAAGCTTGGTTGCCGCCACCTTCGGCGAGTTTGATATGGAAGGCTTCATCTAGGCTGGCGATGCGTTCGGCTTTGCCTTCGTCGTCTTCGCTGCTGTCTTGCTCCCAAACTTTGCACAGGTTTTTCAAGGCTTCGTCGGACATATTGGTGCAGGCCAATTCCAACGACAACATTTCCAAGCTGACGCGGATTTGGTAGTAGTCGGTAAATTCTTCCAAATCCATAGCCCTTACAAAACAGCCTTGTTTGGGGCGGATGGTGATGAGGCCTTCGTTTGCCAAGCGTTGCAGGGCTTCCCGAATCGGGGTGCGACTGACGTTGAAATATCCCGCCAATTCGGTTTCGGTTAAACGCGAGTTGGGTTGGACTTCAAAGTTTAAGATCATGCTGCGGAGTGTGCCGTAAATCGTTTGCGCCGCCGCGCTTTTTGCTTTTGCCGTGGTCATGTGCTGTTTGCTGCCAATCGTTGGTAGGTGTCTTATCAATTCTTAAAGAAGTATATAACATCGGGCTGCCGAATAATGGGGTGCGGCTTTAAAACCCGTGCTATCGCCATATAAATAACTGATGTTACGCAAACGAACTTTCTCCCGTTTGCCGCGTCGAGCACCGCAGTATTTGTCGGGAACAGCCCGCAGGGGCGCGGCAGGGAAGCCGCGCGGCGGCAAAGGGGCAGGAAGCCCCTTTTGCCGTCCCCCGACAAATGCGAGGAGCGCAAGACATGAGCGGCAATCGGGCCGCCTTTTCTTTGGCTACTTTCTTTTGGCGGCGCAAAAGAAAGTAGCTCGCCTTCGGGTGCGAGAACCCGATTTAAATAATCGTCGCGGTAGCGACTCAACATGGTTTGTTTTTAAACCGTAGAAAATGTCTGCGTAACATCAGTAAACACCCCGCAACATAGCTGTGCAAAACAGTCCATTTCGCACCAATTTGACTAAGCCCCAAGCCCGCCAACATCAGAAAGCCTCGATAAAAACCAACCTTATCACCAATTACTATTTTATTTTCAATAACTTGAATTTATTGCTATAAGTTTTTAGCACTGGTACAAGACTTGCTTTGTTGTATACATGGTTACATTTTGAGATTTTATCAACCGTTTGCCGAGGTTTGTTATGCCAGTGCTTGAAATCCACGCCGAACCTGAAGCCATCCACATCGACTTAGCAAAAACAGCGGTAGTCATCATTGATATGCAGCGAGATTTTCTGGAACCGGGCGGTTTTGGTGAATCCTTGGGCAACGATGTTTCCCTGCTGGCAGCCGCTATCGCACCTTGCAAAGCCTTGCTATCTGCGGCAAGGGCGCAAAACATGCTGATTATCCACACCCGCGAAGGCCATCTGCCTGATATGTCCGACGCCCACAAAGCCAAGATAGAGCGCGGCGATCCGTCCGTGCGGATTGGAGAAATGGGACCGATGGGGCGCATTTTAATCCGTGGCGAACCAGGCCAAGACATCATCCCCGAACTCTACCCGCAAGCAGGCGAACCCGTCATCGACAAACCCGGTAAAGGCGCGTTTTACGCCACCGAGTTTGAGTCGATTTTGCAAGCCAATGGCATTGAAGATTTGATTGTCTGCGGCGTAACCACCGAGGTTTGCGTACACACCACCATACGCGAAGCCAATGATCGGGGTTATCGCTGCCTGGTGCCGGGCGATTGCTGCGGTTCGTATATCCCGGAATTTCACGAAGCTGGCCTAAAAATGATTAAGGCGCAGGGCGGGATTTTTGGTTGGGTGACAGATTCAGCGTCTATTTTAGGTGCTATGGGCTGATCGACAGCCTTTGTGTACCCAAAACCCGAATAGTCGGCATTATTTTCGTAGGGACGAGCGGCTGTTCGCCTTATTTCGACGGCTTTCGGTACGAGTTCTAAAAAAGGCGGACAGCCGTCCGCCCCTACAACATTAGGTTGACCCAACCGCAAATCCCACACATTCAATTTTTTATTCAAGCAAACCAACAGAGGTCATTATGGCAACATCAACGGTTAAGATTTGGACTCCCGGCGACTGGAACGCTTATTTCGGGTTTGGCACCAACATTCTGGTCAATATGCTGGTTTTGACGGGACTGCTGCGGTTTGTATTAAAAATGCCCGATGAATTGGTATTCGGGCGCATTCTTCCGGCGACGGGGTTGATGCTGTTTTTAAGCACGGTTTACTACGCCTATCTGGCTTATAAATTGGCGAAAGAAACCGGGCGCGACGATGTTTGCGCCCTGCCCTCCGGCATCAGCGTACCGCATATGTTTGTGGTGGTGTTCGTGATTATGCTGCCGATTTCACTCAGCAGCGGTGATCCGGTGAAAGGCTGGGAAGCGGGTTTGGCTTGGGTGTTTATCCAAAGTTTTGTACTGATGCTGGGCGGTTTTATCGCGCCATTTATCCGTAAAGTCACGCCACGCGCGGCTTTGCTGGGTACGCTGGCAGGGGTTTCTATTGCCTTTATCGCCTTACGCCCTGCGCTGGAAATGTTTATGACGCCCGTGGTCGGCGTGGTCTGTTTTGCGGTGATCTTGGCGAGCTGGTTTGGCGGCGTAAAGTACTTCAAAGGTATTCCAGCGGGTTTGGTTGCCATTGCCGTCGGTACGATAATCGCGTGGGGTTCGACCGCAGTAGGTTTGGATTACGGCGGCATGAGTTTGGAGAAAGTCACCGCTTCCTTCGCCAATTTTGGTTTTTCCCTGCCAATGCCCGCTATCGGACATGTGTTTTCCGGCTTTGAATTCTTGGGTGTGATTTTAGTTACCGCCATTCCTTTCGGCATTTACGATTTGGTCGAAGCCATGGATAACGTCGAAAGTGCGGCGGTCGGCGGCGACAGCTTCCCCACTACCCGCGTGTTGACTGCTGACGGCGTGGTCAGTTTGATCGGCTGCATGATGGGCAACCCGTTCATCAACGCCGTGTATATCGGTCATCCTGGTTGGAAATCCATGGGCGGACGTATCGGCTATTCGGCGGCGACAGGCGTTACCGTGCTGATTTTGTCTTGGTTAGGCATTCTGGCGTTAATGGCTTCATTAATCCCCGTCGTGGCGATCTCACCGATTTTGCTGTACATCGGCATGTTAATCGGCGCACAAGCCTTCCAAGAAACGCCCAGAAGCCACGCGCCAGCGATTATTTTGTCGTTAATGCCGCATCTGGCAGCTTGGGGGAAATTGCAAATCGACAATGCTTTGGGCGCGGCAGGCACCAGTGCCGCTGCGGTTGGTATGGAAGCGTTGGGTAAAGTCGGCGTGTTATACCACGGCTTAGAAGTATTGGGCGGCGGTGCGATTCTAGGAGGTTTGATGCTAGGCGCAATTGCAGCTTTTGTGATTGAACGCGAACTGATGAAAGCCTCGGTATTTGCCGTCGCTGCTGCTGTTTGTACCTTTGTCGGTTTAATCCACGGTGAAGCGATTGGCTTTGGGCAATCGTTGCCTGTCGCTTGCAGTTATTTAGGTGTGGCGGCGATTTTATTTTTATCGGCGAAATATGCGGAAGTGTCGCCTGCATCGGCGGAAACGCATTAACAGGATTTATCTCAGCCCGCTCTTCGGGCGTTCAATACGGAGTCCAAACCTGTTTTGGACTCCAGCTATAAAGCTAAGCTTCGCCCACCATCGCCAACGCCGCTTGATACAGCACTTTTTTACGTCCCCCTGTAATTCCTACCGCTAACGCCACCGCCGTTTTTAACGGACATTCCGCCAGCAATAACTTTAGTATCCGCGTTTGCTCATCAGTCACGGCCTGATCTTTGGGTTCTGGCTCAGCGCCTGAGACGATCACCACAAACTCGCCTTTCCGCATATTGTCATTTTCCGCCACTAACTGCACGGCTGCTGCTAGGGTGGTGTTAACAATGGTTTCGTGGAGTTTGGTCAATTCCCTGCCGATAACAATCCGCCGATCTTCCGGCAATACCGTCAACATGTCTTGCAAACACGCCAAGATGCGGTGGCTGGATTCATAAAACACCCAAGTATGCGTACAGGCTAGCCGTTCGCTGAAAAACGCCTTCCTCGCCGAAGCCGTGCGGGGCGCAAAGCCCTCGAAAGTGAATTGCGTGACTGGCAAACCTGCGGCGGAAAGCGCGGTAATCAAGGCACACGCGCCAGGAATAGGGACGACATCCAAGCCTGATTCCTTAACCAATTTCACTAACGGCATACCGGGGTCGCTCAGCAGCGGTGTGCCTGCGTCGGAAACCAAGGCGATGGATTGCCCGGCTTGCAGTTTTTCCAGCAATTGCTGGGAGGCGTGGTCTTCATTATGCTGGTGTAACGACACCACTTTGTTGCTGATACCATAATGCTGGAGCAACATTTGCACATGCCGGGTATCTTCGGCGGCAATCAAATCCACTTCTTTTAACGTGCTGACCGCCCTAAATGTCATATCTGCCAGATTACCGATAGGCGTAGCGACAACGTATAATTTGCCATATTGCTTGGACATGCTGGTGTTCCCTTGCTGTTCGCGGATAAGTCGGGGATTATAGCAGCTTCAGCCTTGCCCTCTGGAAGCCTAAACCATGCTATTTGACCGCCAAAAAGCCAAAGCCGCGCATCTGCAACAAGGCGAAAGCGCCGAAACCTTCGCTTTGCAATTTCTTAGCCGCAAAGGCTTAAAGTTAATTCGGCGTAATTTCCGCTGCCCGCAAGGTGAATTGGATTTGTTGATGCAAGACGGTGCGACGCTGGTAATCGTGGAAGTGCGTTACCGTAAAAGCGACCGCTATGGCAGCGCCGCCGAGAGCGTCACCAGCAGCAAACAATCGCGTATAATAGCCGCGACCCAAATTTATTTATCGCAACAAAAAATGGATTGCCCGTTACGCTTTGATGTCGTGGCCTTATCTGGCGACGGCAGCATCAATTGGATAAAAAATGCTTTTTAACTGACGTTACGCAGTAACGCGCTTTTCTCCCGTTTGCCGCGTCGAGCACCGCAGCATTTGTCGGGAACAGCCCGAAGGTGTGCGGCAGGGAAGCCGCACGGCGGCAAAGGGGCAGGAAGCCCCTTTTGCCGTCCCCCGACAAATGCGAGGAGCGCAAGACATGAGCGGCGATCGGGCCGCCTTTTCTTTGGCTACTTGCTTTTGGCGGCGCAAAAGAAAGTAGCTCGCCTTCGGGTGCGAGAACCCGATCAACACACCGTCGCGATAGCGACTCATTATTATTTTTTATATCGCAGGAAATGTCTGCGTAACATTAGTTTTTAAAACCCGCACCCGCCCATGAGTTTACAAGACAGCATCATCAACCACTTCACCGACAACATCCAAACCCAGCAAGATTCGATGGCGGCGTTGTGCGAGTTAATAGAATACGCCGCCCAACGGCTGGTGAATTGTTTATTGAACGACAAAAAAATCCTCAGCTGCGGCAACGGACGCTCGGCAACCAGCAGCCAGTTATTAGCCTGCCTAATGCTTGACCAGTTTGAGCGTGACCGCCCATCACTGCCCGTGATTGCCCTCGGTGCCGATGCCATCACCCTCAGCGCGGTTGCCAACCACCATCATTTTGATGAAGTGTTCGCCAAACCTTTGCGTTCTTTAGGGCAAAGCGGCGATATTTTGGTGGCTTACAGTGACGGTCAACATTGCGCCAATATCGCCAAAGCCATCAATGCCGCGCACGATAAAGACATTTCCGTCATTGCCATCACTGGCAACCACGGCGGTATGTTGGCACCGATGTTGAAAGAAACCGATATTGAAATCCGCGTGCCCGCGTTTTCCAGCGCCCGCATCCAAGAAACCCATGTGCTAATCACTCATTGCTTGTGTGATTTAATCGACCAACAACTCTTTGGCAGCAATTTATGAACCGATTTTTGCTTGTATTATGCCTGTCAGTGCTTACCGCCTGTGCGATGGTCGGCAGCAATGACCCGGCGACACCGTTATCGCCTTACGAAAGACGCACCAGCGCTGCGGTCGCAAATGACCGCGATATTGAAAATGACATCATTGAAGAATTAAACAGCAACCGCGATCTGCAAGGGCAAACCCATATTTCTGTTGCTGCCTACAACGGCGCGGTCTTGTTGGCGGGCGAAGCCTTGACTGAAGAACTGCGTACTAAAATTATCGGCATTGCCCAAGTTGCCGATAATGTTAAACGTGTGCATAACAACATCGCCATTGCCTATCCTGGCGATTTGGATAGCCAAGCCAAAGACCAAAAAATGGTCGCCAATATTGCTACTGCCCTCAAACAAATCCGTACATTGCCCAATTTTGATTCCTCCCAAGTGAAAGTCGTGGTCGCCAATGCCAGTGTTTATCTGATGGGCATCGTGCACCGTTCCGAAGGCAAGGTCGTCATCAATGTGGTCAGGTTGCAACCGGACGTCAAACAAATCATCACCATTTTTGAATACCTTGATTAACGCCAGCGCCGCTATAGCGCCATTACCTGCGGATTTTTTGGCGTTACTGGAAAAATCCTTTGCCAAAACCGCACTGCTGACCGCGCCCGAAGATTGCTGGGTTTACGGTTACGACAACAGCCGCCGCCATGTTTTGCCGCAGGCGGTGGTGTTTGCCGACAGCCACGAGCAAGTGATGGCTGTGGTGCAAGCTTGCAACCAATTCCGTATTCCGCTGACCGCGCGTGGACGCGGCACAGGCACAACCGGGGCAACCGTGCCTTTGCATGGCGGCGTGGTGGTCTCGCTGGAACGCATGAACAAGCTAGTGGAATTCTCGCCCGATAACCGTTACATCACGGTTGAGCCGGGCATGACCAACCAGCAAGTCCAAGACATCGCCAAAACCCGTGGTTTCTTCTGGCCTCCCGACCCAACCAGCGCCGCGTTTTGCAGCATCGGCGGCAATCTGGCTTACAACTCCGCCGGCCCGAAAGCGGTCAAATACGGCACGCCGCGTGAAAACACCTTGGCATTACGCGCAGTGACAGGCGCAGGCAAAGAACTGCGGGTTGGCGTGCATACCAGCAAAGGCGTGGTCGGCTATGACTTAACGCGCTTGTTGATCGGCTCAGAAGGCACGTTGGCAATCATCACCGAAGCCACATTGCGGCTAACGCCTTTGCCAGAAGGTGTGAAAACCCTACGCGCGGTTTACCAATCGGTCATGGCGGCAGCGCAAGCGGTATCGGCAATCATGTCGCAACCGATTATCCCCTGCGCCTTAGAATTTATCGACGGCAATGCCATCAATATGATCCGCCAATATTCCAGCTGCGATTTGCCCGAACAAGCAGGCGCTATATTAATGATAGAAGTGGATGGCGCACTGGCAGGCTTGGACGAGGCGGCGGCAAAACTAGCGGAAAGCGCTAAAAACGACGGCTTGCTGGATATTCGCTTGGCTGCCGATGCCGCCGAAGTGGCGGCCTTATGGCAAACCCGCAAAGCCTTGTCGCCCGCCTTGCGGAAAGTTGCACCCAAGAAAATCAATGAAGATGTGGTGGTGCCGATTACTGAAATTCCTACCTTGATTGCCGGATTGGATCAGCTATCGAAAAAATACCAATTGCCCATCATCAATTTTGGCCATGCAGGCAACGGCAATATCCATGTGAATTTGCTGCTAGACCCGGACGTGCCGGAACAAGGCAAAAAAGCCCATGACTGCTTGGATGAGATTTTTGCCTTGGTGCTAAACCTTAACGGCTCGCTGTCCGGCGAACACGGCGTGGGTTTGGAAAAGCGCGATTTTGTCGACCGCGAACTCGATGCCAATGCCGTTGAATTGATGCACGCCATCAAACGACAGTTTGATCCTAACGGCATCCTAAATACCGATAAAACCTTGCCGCTGGAATTGCAAGCACCATGCGCCTGATTCGCGGCTTAGCGCATTTAGCACCGTTCGCCAACGGCTGCGTACTGACTATCGGCAATTTTGATGGCCTGCACTTAGGGCATCGTGCCGTCATCAAAAAACTGGCGGCACGCGGTGAATCTTTGGGCTTGCCAGTGGTGGTAATGATTTTTGAACCACAACCGCTAGAGTATTTCCTCAAAGACAATGAGCCGCCGCGCTTAATGCGTTTGCGCGAAAAAGTCATTGAGTTTACTAAATTACCAGTTGATAACTTGCTGATTGTCCGGTTTAATCGGCATTTTGCCAATTATGATGCCGAGCAGTTCGTTAAAGACATCTTAATCGACAAGCTGAACGTCAAACATTTAGTCATCGGCGATGATTTCCATTTTGGCAAAGCCCGGCGCGGTAATTTCGCCTTATTAAAAGAACAAGGCCAAGCTTACGGCTTTAGCGTTGAAGATACTGGCTCACACCATTCCGATGGCTTGCGGGTCAGCAGCACTTTAATACGTGATGCTTTGGGCGCTGGCGATTTGGCACAAGCGGAAAAATTATTGGGGCATGGTTATTCCATTTGCGGACGGGTGGCGCACGGCGACAAACGCGGACGCACCATCGGCTTTCCCACCGCCAATATCCGCATGTTCCGCAAAACCGCGCCCATCAACGGCGTGTTTGCCGTTACCATGACGGGCATTGACGGCGTAGAAATCCAAGGCATTGCCAACGTCGGCAACCGCCCAACCGTTGATGGCGGCACCAAAGTATTGCTAGAAACGCACTTGTTTAATTTCAACAAGGAAATCTACGGACGCTATGTAGAAGTGCATTTCAAACAAAAAATCCGCGAGGAACACCGCTTTGCCTCACTGGAACAACTTAAGGCACAGATAGAAAAAGATATAATTGCCGCTAAGGCGGTTTTTAAAAACAAGTAGCCCGTATGAAGTGCAACGAAATACGGGGACATCGAAGCCACCAACCCCTGTACACGCAGGCTTTATATAGACTACTAGTTCGATTTACCTACAAAAACAACAAGGTATAGAGATGAAACGCGCATTTACCCTTGAATATTGGCAAGATGATGGTTGGTATGTTGGTAAGCTTAAAGAAGTGCCTGGCATATTTAGCCAAGGCGAGACATTGGCAGAATTGGAAGAAAATATCGAAGATGCTTATAAATTGCTAATGGCAGAAGAGCAAAAAACCAACCACCCCATTTCCAAAACCAAAGAAATGTTGGTTGAAATAGCTTGAAACGCGGCAATTTTATTAGGGAATTGCTTGATGCAGGCTGTTATCTTAAACGCCATGGCAATAAACACGATATTTACGCAAATCCGGCAAATGGCAAACAAACGCCAATCCCAAGGCACTCAGAAATTAAAGAAAGCCTTTGCCTACTTATCAAAAAGCAATTGGGTATATGAAAAATTGCCATCCATTAGCCTGTATAAAGTGTAACGAAATACAGGCTAATGGCACACACGATGACGTTTATTAAATTTTAAAAAGAACAATAAAATGACCATGGATTACAAAAAAACCCTCAACCTCCCTAATACCGGATTCCCGATGAAAGGTAATCTGGCGCAACACGAGCCGGAAACCTTAAAAAAATGGCAGGAAGCGAAGCTGTACCAGAAAATCCGCGCCCATTGCCAAGGCCGCGAGCTATTCGTCTTGCATGATGGCCCTCCGTATGCCAACGGCGAAATCCATATCGGTCATGCCGTCAACAAAGTCTTGAAAGATATTATCGTTAAAGCCAAAACCTTAGATGGTTTTGATGCCCCGTACATTCCTGGCTGGGATTGCCACGGCTTACCCATTGAATTGCAAGTGGAAAAGAAAGTCGGCAAAGCAGGCGCGAAAGTCTCGCCCGCCATTTTCCGCAAAGCCTGCCGCGAATACGCGGGCAAGCAAGTGCAAATCCAAAAAGAAGCGTTTGTGCGCTTAGGCGTATTGGGTGATTGGGAAAATCCGTATCTGACTATGGATTTCAAATTTGAAGCCGATATTGTCCGCTCGCTGGGCAAAATCAGCCAAAACGGACATATCCACAAAGGCGCAAAACCCGTGCATTGGTGTACCGATTGCGGCTCAGCCTTGGCAGAAGCGGAAGTGGAGTACGAAGACAAACACTCGCCTGCGATTGACGTGCGCTTTACCGTAGTTGATGAAGCCGATTTTATGGCGCGTTGCCAGCATGTTGACGGTCACGAAGGCCAAGGGCCATTATCGGTGGTCATCTGGACAACCACGCCGTGGACACTACCCGCCAACCAAGCGGTAGCACTAAATGCCGAGCTGGAATATTCGGTGGTGCAATGCGAAAAAGACGGCAAACCAGAGCGTTTGCTGATTGCCGAAGCCTTGCTGAAAGATGCCATGTTGCGTTATGGCTACGAGCAATACCACGTCATCGCTTACTGCCCCGGTGCAGCTTTAGAACACCAATTGCTGCAACATCCGTTTTATGACCGCCAAGTGCCGATTATCCTTGGCGACCACGTCACCGTTGATGCTGGTACAGGCGCGGTGCATACCGCACCAGGTCACGGTCAAGATGACTATATCGTCGGACAAAAATACGGTTTGCTGGTGGATAATCCGGTCGGTAACGATGGCGTATTTTTGCCTAGCACTGAATTGTTCGCGGGCGAGCATGTGTTCAATGCCAACCCAAAAGTCATTGACGTTTTAGAACAAAACGGCAAATTGCTGCACCATCACGCCTTATTGCACAGTTACCCGCATTGCTGGCGACACCACACGCCGATTATTTTCCGCGCCACGCCGCAATGGTTTATCGCCATGAACAAAAACCAGCTGCGGGAAACGGCCTTGGCGGAAGTCAAAAAAGTCGAGTGGATTCCTGATTGGGGGCAAGCGCGTATCGAAAGCATGATTGAAGGCCGCCCTGATTGGTGTATTTCCCGCCAACGTACGTGGGGTGTGCCGATTGCTTTGTTTGTCCACAAAGAAAGCGGCGAACTGCATCCAAATACAGCGGCGCTGATCGAACAAGTGGCCTTACGCATTGAAGAAAAAGGCATAGACGCGTGGTTTGAACTGGAAGCCGTTGAATTGCTGGGCGATGAAGCCGCCGATTACGACAAAATCACCGATACCTTAGATGTTTGGTTCGATTCCGGCGTTACCCATGCTGCCGTATTGGCGCGCCGTAGTGAAGTCCACTTTCCAGCGAATTTGTATTTGGAAGGTTCCGACCAACATCGCGGCTGGTTCCAATCATCGTTGCTGGCTTCGGTCGCCATGAACGCAGTCGCGCCTTATAAAGCGGTGCTGACCCACGGTTTTACCGTCGATAAAAACGGCGAAAAAATGTCCAAATCCAAGGGCAATGTTATCCCACCGCAATCGGTGATGAAAAACTTGGGCGCGGACGTATTGCGTTTGTGGATTGCCGCCACCGATTACCGTGGTGAAATGCGCGTCTCCGATGAAATCTTAGAGCGCACTTCCGACGGTTACCGCCGTTTGCGGAATACCGCGCGCTTCTTGTTATCTAACTTGGATGATTTTGACCCAGCCCAAAATTTGGTCGCCACCGCCGATTTATTGGCGCTGGACAGATGGATTGTTGACCGCACTTACCAATTGCAGGAAGAAGTCAAAACCGCGTATAGCACTTACCAATTTCAGCCGATATTCCAAAAAGTGCATCATTTCTGCGTGATTGACTTGGGCGGCTTTTATTTGGACATCGTCAAAGACCGCCAATACACCGCCCAGGCCGACAGCCTTGCCCGCCGTTCCGCGCAAACCGCCATGTATCATGTACTGGAAGCCTTAACCCGTTGGTTGGCACCGATACTGAGCTATACGGCGGAAGAAATCTGGCGATTTATTCCGGGTGAACGCGGCGAATCGGTATTTTTGGAAACTTGGTATCAAGGCTTGGCGGAATTGGATGCCGACACCGCGTTAAACCGCGAATTTTGGCAAACCATGATGACGGTACGGAATGCGGTCAGTAAAGAATTGGAAAAAAGCCGCGCTAAAGGCGAAATCGGCGCGTCATTAACTGCCGAAGTACAACTGTTTTGCAGCGATAATTATCTTGCCGAACTCCAACGCATCGAAGATGAACTACACTTTGTCTTTATCACTTCAGCAGCTTCTATCCAAGCGGAAGCCGATGCACCGGAAGATGCGGTAGTTACTGAAGTTACAGGCATAAAACTGAAAGTCATCGCCTCTGAAAAAACCAAATGTGTGCGCTGTTGGCATCAACGCACCGATATTGGCCTTCATGCCGAGCATCCTGAACTGTGCGAACGTTGCGTAGCCAACGTCGCAGGTTCTGGCGAGGTGCGCCATTATGCTTAAGTGGCTATGGCTGACTTTGCTGGCCTTGGTATTGGATCAAGCCAGCAAGCTGTCCGTTGCTGGCAGTATGCAGCTATACCAATCGATTCCGGTGTTGCCGTCATTTAACATCACTTATGTGCATAACACGGGCGCAGCATTTAGTTTTTTAAGTGCCGAAGGCGGCTGGCAACGCTGGTTTTTTGCTGGCTTGGCGATGGTGATGAGCACGGTTCTTGCTATTTGGTTGCTCAAGCTGGAAAAACATGAAAAAGTCATGGCGGCGGCGTTATCGCTGATTTTAAGCGGCGCCATCGGTAATTTAATTGACCGCCTGCTGTATGGTTACGTCATCGACTTCTTCGATTTTTACTATGGATCGTCGCATTTTGCGGTATTTAATGTCGCCGATGCTGCCATCAGTATTGGCGCATTTTTGATGTTTTTAGATAGCTTTGGCTGGTTGCCGCAAAGTCTCCGCAAAACGGATTAACTTAGTAAGCGTAGGTTGGGTTGCGCTGTTTGCAACCCAACGGAATTGGCACAGGTGTTGGGTTGCGGAAAACATGCAACCCGACCTACACTAGCCGTGTTTTTTATTGGCGTACAAAATAGGCTTTGATGCCCTAACTACCTAGCATTTATGGCCTTGGCAAACACCTTATCTTCTCGACCAAGAAGACGATGGAATGAACATTAAAACTAACCGGATAATGTAATTATGTCAGCTAGCCCAATTAATACCTCTGTCCATGAAACCGAACTAGACAAAAGCCTAGCATTTAAAACCGCCAACTTTACCGCCAAGGCAACATCGCCGCTTCATCTTGCGACTGCACAAGCCTTGTATTATTTTTTCAGCAATCAGTTTGGGCAGATTACTGAAGACCATTATGAAAAAATCGCTGCCTTATTGGCAGCCGAAAAACAATCGATCAGCGCCTTTCTAAAGCCGCCGCGTGTTATCAACAGCAAAGAAGGACTCAATCCAGAAGTTTTAGCGCACACAGAACTTGCAGGTTTATTGGCGGATTGCCAACAAAGCCTTTTTGCATTTTCGCTAGTGACACAGGCCGTCAATAATCGCTGTTTGCGCTTATCAAGCCCTTTTTCCGATAACTCGGTTTTCTGCCAAGGCAGCTACATTACCGATGAAGGTATCAACTATTTGCGCTTTACCGATGCCGACAAGTGCTTTTTCTTACTGCAAATCAACTGTTCTGCTGACGGCATTTATTTCCCGCTAGACAATGTGTTATTGACACTGAACCAAGTTAGCCAAGCAGATATACAGCCATTGCAGCTCAAATTGCTCAGCCATTTGCGGCAATTTGTCAGCTACGCGCAAGCCAATAAACGTTTCGGGGGTATCATTGCCAGCAATCATTCCCAGACAAGGTTTTTTTATGATACTTGGCCAGTGTTGATTGACTTACAGAGAAATCAAGCGATTTTTAGCAAAATTCCGGCGCTGATTTCCCGTAAAGGTCAGAATTTTATTGATCTTAAAACCATGTTCCCAGCACGCAACTGTGTGCTTAGTGATCCGGAATCAGGTTATGAAGACACCTTGGCAAACTCAAAATGGTTTATCCATGTAGGCAATCCACCAACGCTTCGCCATCAGTACCGCCATTATCTTGATGCCAACCGCTATTTGCTCACCAAGGCCAATTTGCTGGCTAGTGATGGCATCCGCCAACAATTATCAAGCCTGACTGGCTGCTTTCCCTTAGTATGGATAAGCTTGCAGGCACAACAACCGCATTGGCTGGAACAAATAGAAGGCTATGCTTATTGCCTCAAGCAATTGCATGAGCGTTATCCGAATTTAGGCGTGATTATAGATGGCAGCAGCACCTTGCCCATTAGCGCATCGGCAACATTAGCAAACTCGCTAACACCGGATCAGCAACTTGCCGAACAGCTAATAGCTTTGCTTAACCCATCAATAAAAGCTGTCTCTGTGGTTGGCGAGACCAGCATCAATAAAGTGTTTATTGGCAATCACGTCGACTTTTTTATCAGCGATTATGCCGATGGTTCTTTGTATGTATCCCAGCTATTAGGCAAGCCTGGTTTTTCCCATACCAGCAAAGTCTTAGCGAAAAACACCTTGCCGCAAAACCTTGCCATTCATCCGCATCGACGGGTATTTTTGTTACCTGCCGCGCAGGTGACTGACAAATACCACAGCGATTCGCCGTTACAATCTGCGGGTTATTTGGCATCAAAACTGGTCATGGGCTTGTTGAAAAGCAAAAAAAAGCCGCAGCCTAAATCGGGGCATTTTTGTTATTCCATCGACAAAAACAGTTTTTGGCAGTTTATTGAACCACGCTTGCCGAAAGTACTGGCTAAAACCCCCAACCCTCGGATAAAGCTATTTATCGAACCATCTTTTAGCATTCATCCGGATATCCGCCTGCCTATAAAAATGGCAAACCACGGTAATGTCGTTGAGGTATTTCCGACGCTGACTTTTCCTAAAACTTTGATAGATATAGCAGATTTTGACCACAAATACCTCAAGCAAAAAATTATCTACGGTCTGTTTGGTTTTGACCGTAAAGACACTTTTAGGCAAGCCTGTGATTATTTAATTTGGTTGGGCAATCCATTAACGCGGGTGCAATTGCACGCCGTGCAGTTTATTAAAAATGCAGAAGCTAGCGGGCAAGTTTTAACACTGAATAAAGTGCTAACGAAAGGCCATAAAGCCTTGGATAACTATTACACCCGGCTAATTTCCGGCAAAGATGTCGCTTTTGGCGAATGTAGCGAAGAAACCTTTGAAGCCGCCATTGAAAACCTGAACAAGTCGTTTGTTTTTATCGGCATAAACGAACAACAAGCAGATTCTTATGACCGTTTATGTGCATTGATGGATTGGGACAGGTCGCTATTTGCTGACCAACTGGCAGCATCTTATAGCGTAGATGAGGAAGCGTTTGCCAAACTGCAACATCTTATTAGGCCATTGATTCAGTACGATTTGCGTTTATATAAAGCGGCTTTAATGCTAATCAACAGAAAACAACGCCAAGCGGAAAAGAAAGCCGCTGCGGCTTCCGAGTAAGGGGTTTTGTGGCTGATGCCATGCGACTTGTCGATCAGGCGTAGGTTGGGTTGCGCTGTTTGCAACTCAATGGGATTGACACCAATGTTGGGTTGCGGAAACCATGCAAGCCAACCTACGTAAAAACTAACTTTCCAACAGCTTATCAAGATACCCCGCATTCCGTTGCACTTCATGTGGGCTACTCGCCAATCAGCGCTTATACAAAGCCAGCACTTGTTTTACATAGTTTTGGGTTTCTGGGTACGGCGGGATGGTGTTGTTGTACTTCATAACGGCATTTTCACCCGCATTATAGGCGGCAACCGCCAAGTGCAGATTGGGGCCGAATAAACCCAATAAGTGCTTAAGATAACGTGTACCACCTTCGACATTTTGGTCAGGATCGTTACGGTCAGTCACACCAAAACGCTTGGCGGTTTCCGGCATCAACTGCATTAAACCCACCGCGCCCGCTGAAGAAATAGCGTCTGCATCGTAAGCGGATTCAGTTTGGATAACCGCATGTAGCAATTTAGGGTCAACCTGATATTTATAGGCGGTTTGTTCGATTAAATCGGAAAAGCGTTGTTTGTTGAGCGAGGAATAACGCAGGGTGCGGGGGGTAAAATCTTTTGATGTGTAAGTGCGGAATTTGAAAATGCTTTTGGAGATGCTATTGCGGGGTTCATCGGCAAAATAGGTTTTGCCATCGTTATCGGTGTATTTGTAACTATTTTTCGGCTTATTGGTGTAAAAAATATGCCCGTCTTTATCCACAAACTTGTAAATAGTGCCTGCAAACCCTGCTTGGCTAAGCAGGGAAACACTTAAGATCAGCAGGATTTTCAGCATATTACACCTGTCATTCGGCTTTAATCGCGATTAAATTTGCGGCAATCGCCGCTTTTATTCTCGCCTCATCAACGCTATCCGCAGTTGCTAAGGCAACGCCCATACGCCGACCAACAAAAGCTTCGGGTTTGGCAAATAACCTGACTTCACTATCCGGCACTGCCAAGGCTTGCGCTAAGCCACGATAAACCACGCCACTGGCATCGATGGGGCTTAATATCACCGCACTGGCACCCTCCGCTTGTATGCGGGTATCCACAGGTAATCCCAAAATTGCACGGGCATGGAGTTCAAACTCGTTCTGTTTCTGTGTCGCCATAGTCACCATGCCGGTATCATGGGGACGTGGGCTGACTTCGCTAAACCACACTTGATCGCCTTTAATAAACAATTCCACACCAAACAAACCCAAGCCGCCAATGGCAGTGGTGATTTTTTCGGCGATGGCTTGTGATGCGGCGATGGCAGCGTCGGTCATGGCTTGCGGTTGCCAGCTTTCACGGTAATCACCGTGTTCTTGGCGATGGCCTATCGGTTCACAAAAATAAGTTTGTACTTGTTTTTTGGCATTTAAGGCACGCACCGTTAACAAGGTGATTTCAAAATCAAAATCGATAGCGGCTTCAACAATCACTTTGCCTGTATCTACCCGTCCGCAAGCTTTGGCATATTCCCAAGCGATAAGTAACTCCTCGCTATGGTCAACTTTTGATTGCCCTTTACCAGAGGATGACATGGTCGGCTTAATAAAACACGGGTAACCAATGCCGCCATCGACCACCGCTTGCAATTGCTCAAAGGATTCGCAAAACGCATAGGCCGATGTGGGTATGCCTAAGGTTTGCGCGGCTAATTCGCGAATGCCTTCACGGTTCATAGTCAGTTGGATGGCTTTGGCATTGGGCACCACGGTACAAATGCCTTGGCTTTCTATCTCCGCCAAGGCATTGGTGGCAATGGCTTCCAATTCGGGAATAATGAAAGTTGGCACTTCCAAGGCAATCAATTTTTTTAACGCCTCGCCGTCAGTCATATCAATAACATGACAACGATGAGCGACTTGATGGGCAGGTGCATTAGCATAGCGGTCTACGGCAATCACTTCTACGCCATAGCGTTGCAAAGCAATTGCCAGTTCTTTACCAAGTTCGCCGCTGCCTAGCAATAACGCTTTGGTTGCGTGCTGGCTCAGTGGTGTGCCGATAGTCATTAGCCGTCCTTAAGATAGTGGTCGATGTCTTCTTTAGAAAATCCGATTTTTTTCGCCACGCGGTCGGCATGGCTGATTCTGGAAATACCAGGAATGATGCGGTGAGTAGGTAAATCATCAGCAAATTCTACTTGCCTGTCCAAACCGATACCTTGTTTGACAAACACATCCACTAATTGATGGTTATGGGTAATCAAAATAGTGCTATTGCCTTTACGGTAAAAACCGTTGAGTACGTTTTGAGAGGATTCCATTTTTTCCTCAAAAGTCGTACCTTCCGACAACTCATCCAACACCACCAGGCTTTTCGGGCTACAAGCCAGAAAAATATCTTTGGTGCGTTTTAATTCCGTACCAAAACGGCCTTCGCCATCATTTAATTGGCTGATTTCTGGCACTTGGTAAAAAATGCGGTCGGCAACCGTTAAGGTCGCCGCTTTGGCAGGGACAAACGCGCCAATCTGCGCCAATAATTGCACTTGGGTGATGGTTTTACAGAACGCGGTTTTACCGCCGCTGTTAGGGCCCGTTACCAGCACTAATTTTTCATCATCCAAGGCTAATTCGTTACCGACATAATCGGGGTTTTCTTTTGCCAAAATCGGATTTTTTGCGCCAACAATATTAATGCGGTGATGGTCTGCATCGACTAAAGTCGGCAATACCATTTCATGACCAAAATTTTCCGCGCATTTGAGTATCGACAGCAATTCATCCAATTGCCCCAACGCATCCAAGGCTTCGCCGACCGCAGCGGATTGCTTAAAGAGCAATCTTAACGGATTAATGCAGTTTTCCTTATCAAAACTACCAACTATCGGAAAATACAATAACAACAAGGGGCTAAAAAATACCGCAACACTAGGGATGCCAGCGATAAGGTCTGGGGCAAAATGCTTGACCAAACCATACCCGGCAACTACCAAGGCCAACAATAGCGGCTTGAGAATGCTAGGTTTAAAGATGATGGCTGGCATCAAGGAATTGCGGCGCTCTTCTTTACATTGCAGGCCGTTTTCCGTGATATAAACTGGGCCTTTCATTAAGGAATAAGAGCGGCTATCGGCGAAATTTTTGATGGCGGCAAACAAGCCTTTTAAATACGGCGTTTCTGGCTGCGGCATCGCCTGCACGTTGCCGACCAATTCCAGCATAAAGCGGATACCGCGTTTGTAACGCAAATAACCGTAGCCTTCTATTTCGTTGGCTTCGCGCACGGGCTCAAAAGCACTTAAAAACTTGCCGAACAACAAGCGATAAAAATCATTTTCTTGGCTAGCGGCATGGGCGACAAGGCCATCAATCGCGGCCTTCAACTCCGGCTTTGCCAGTAATTCTAAAACCGCATCTTGTTTGGCTTGGATGCTATCCAACTCTGCCAAAGGCTGCGCCAAAGACCGATATAGCACCGCTTGTCCAATGACTGTTTCTGCATAATTAACGGCATCAAAGATTTTATCGACTTCAATGGTGCTAAATACGCCATCATCAATCACCCCTTCGCCCATCGCCAAAGGCTTGGCAGCCCTAATTTCAGGCCATTGGCCTTGCCATAATTGCAATAAAGTCTGTTTCATTGTTTTAGCCCGTTATTATTATTTTTATGCCAAAAGTGATTATAAATAGCGTTACGCAGTAACGTCGTTTTGGTCCCGTTTGCCGCGTCGAGCACCGCAGTATTTGTCGGAAATAGCCCGAAGGGGTGCGGCAGGGATGCCGCACGGCGGCAGATGGGCAGGAAGCCATTCTGCCGTCCCCCGACAAATACGAGGAGCGCAAGACATGAGCGGCAACCGGGCCGCCTTTTCTTTGGTTACTTGCTTTTGGCGGCGCAAAAGAAAGTAACTCGCCTTCGGGTGCGAGAACCCGATTTAAATAACATCGCGTAAGCGACTCATCATTAATTATTTTCATAGTGCAGAGAGCGCTTGGCTAATACCAGTTATAAATAACGTTTAAGCAAACTAACCAAAGCCCCTACATGTGCATCGCTATCATTCAAAGCTGGAATATAGCGGTAATCCACACCACCCGCTTCCTTATAAATATGCTGATTTTCCATCGCGATTTCTTCCAGCGTTTCTAAACAATCCACCGCAAACCCTGGGCAGACTATATCCACACTGGTAATGCCTTCGGCAGGCAAAGCTTCTAAAGTATCCACACAATAAGGCTTCAACCATTCGGCTTTACCAAATCGGGATTGGAAGACGATGCGCCATTGGCTTTCATCCAACTTTAACTCGGCGGCAAGCAACTCGGCGGTTTTATGGCATTGGTGAAAATACGGATCACCCCAAGTTGTCAATTGTTCCGGCAAGCCGTGGAAAGACATCACCAATAATTGGTTTTTGCCATGTGCTTCCCAGCTTTGTTTGATGCTCTCAGCAACGGCGCTGATGTACTCAGGCTGTTGGTGATACTCACTGATAAATTGAAAACTGGGCATATGCCACCAAGTTTTCAATTCTTTTATTAGATCGTCAAAGATAGACGCGGTAGTAGTAGACGAAAATTGCGGATACAGCGGCAACACCGCCACCGACGTTACCCCTTGTTCTTTAAACTGGCGCAAACGGGTAGCGATTGAAGGCTCACCGTAGCGCATGGCGTAATCAACCACCACGCCTTCTGCCGCCAAAGTCTCCGCCATTTTTTCCGCCAGTTGCCGGGTATAAAAAGTCAGCGGCGAACCTTTTTCGGGATGCCAAATTTTTTGGTAGGCTTTGGCGGATTTGCTGGGGCGGAACGGCAACACAAAGCAATTCAGTATCAGCCACCATAAGGGTCTGGGCAAATTGACCACGCGCGGGTCGCCCAGAAAATCTCTCAGAAATTTGCGAACCGCAGGCGTAGTTGCTGCCGTTGGTGAGCCAAGATTTGCCAGAATGACGCCTGTTTTTGCCGTGGTCATGTGCCTTACCGATTTATGAGGTTTAAAAACTCTGAGCGGGTACTTAAGTCTTTGCGGAAAATACCCGTCATCACTGAAGTGGTCATTACTGAATTTTGCTTTTCCACACCACGCATCATCATGCACAAATGCTTGGCTTCAACCACCACCGCCACACCGCGTGCGCCCGTGACTTTTTCTACCGCATCGGCAATTTGCTTGGTGAGTTTTTCTTGAATCTGCAAACGGCGGGCGTACATATCAACAATCCGCGCCACTTTCGACAAACCTAAGACTTTACCCGCTGGCAAATAGCCAACATGGCATTTGCCAATAAATGGCAATAAATGATGTTCGCACAAGGAATACAATTCGATGTCTTTGACGATAACCATATCTTCGGTTTCGGCAGAAAAAATCGCCCCATTTAGGACTTCTTCCAAGGTTTTTTCATAACCGTTGTTCAGAAACTTAAACGCTTTAGCGGCGCGTTTTGGCGTATCTATCAAGCCTTCGCGGGTTAAGTCTTCACCGATAGCGGTGATAATTTGGGCAAAATTTTCTTCCATGCCAAGAGGTCTCTATTGTAAAAAATGGTCAGTCAGTATACATCATGAATTGTGAATGTTAATGCTTGCGACAGCACCGAACCATCCGCTCCTGCTTTAGTGGCGTTCTCGCTAAGATGCCGACGAAAAGCCCGACCACCATATTGGCCATGAAATAAACCAAGAATATGCCGCACGACGGTATTTAAGCGCAGCCCAGCTTGTAACTGTTGCTCTATATAAGGCATTAACAAAGCGGCCACCTCATTACGCGACAATTCAGGTACATCAGACGCAAACAACTGCCGATCAACCGCTGCCAACATATAAGGATTTTGGTAAGCCTCGCGCCCAACCATCACGCCATCGACATGCGCCAGGATTTGTTCGGCTTGCGTTAATGAAGTCACACCGCCATTTAATATAAATTTCAACTCAGGAAAGTCAATTTTAAGCTGATAAACCAACTCATATTGTAATGGTGGCACTTCCCGATTTTGCTTGGGCGACAAACCACTAAGCCACGCTTTCCGCGCATGGACGATAAACTGCTGGCAACCAGCCGCCGCCACCGTGCTGATAAAATGCACTAATTCCGGATAGCTATCGTGGTCATCAACACCAATCCGCGATTTAACCGTCACCGGAATACGCACCGCCGCCTTCATTGCCGCCACACAATCCGCCACCAACGCTGGCTCCAACATCAAACACGCGCCAAAACGCCCGTTTTGCACCCGATCACTAGGGCAACCAACGTTTAAATTAACCTCATCATAACCGTAATCCTCCGCCATCTTGGCACATATCGCCAATTCCCGTGGATTACTGCCACCAAGCTGCAACGCCACCGGATGCTCTTCGGCATTAAATTGCAGAAAACGCTGATGGTCGCCATGAATCAACGCCCCAGTCGTCACCATTTCGGTATACAACAACGCGTTTTTGGACAGCAAACGGTGGAAATAACGGCAATGGCGATCCGTCCAATCCATCATCGGCGCAACACTAAATCGGTACGGGGCATGGCTTGGGGGAATCGAGGAAACAGGGGCTAGCGTAGGGTTCATCAGGATGTGCGCTTATTTCTATAGTATCAGTAGCCAATAATTGTAACCTGAACGGGCAAAAACCGCGCAAGCTGGCTGGCTAATTGCATCGTTGCTGCATAAAGGCTGTGGCGGTAGCAAGTGTTAGAAGGAGTGGATTAATTTGATTCGTTTACACGACTTAAAGATTAGGGCATTATCTGGCCTGTCCAAAAAAGTAAAAACAAAACTGTTGTTTGATTTATTCACCTTAAGTGGAATGCAGCTTTTTTAGGACATGCTAAATGTAGGTAAGTAAAAGAAAATAAATCAGTTTTAATATTTTGAAAATTTCTGGGCAACTTTTTGACGTGTTTTTTTACGTCAATTAGGATGTCTATTTTACGTTGGGCATCACGGTAATCCTAAGTAAGGAAATAACATGAATAAGTTTTGGAATGCGGCTGTTGCTGTTTGTGGATTTAGTGCTGTAGCAGCGTTCGTTTTCTGGAGTCTCTATAATCAATGGTTGTCCTTACCAATATTTGAGAAACTAAATCAGCAGCAGACGTTCGTCATAATGCTTGTTTTTTTGAGTCTTACTTTTGCTGCTTTGACACTTATGTTGGTTGTTTACCTAAAACAGCCACAAACAGCACTCCATGCTGAAGATAATTCATTAAGAGCACGATTTCTGGTCGCGGACGCCATTGATGAGTTCTTTGCAACCTTTTACTCTGCTGCACACCAAGTCACGGGAATATCCCCTGAAGAAATACGAATGCAGCCTCAAAAGATTGATCCGCATCTCGAAGAGATTGAAGCTGTGCTTATTGGAACGAAGGTTATGGATCGACTTTCTACCTATATTGATACTCTCAACAGCTACGGATTCAATGGCCTGTCTCGTTCGTCAGGCATTGTAACGACGCTTCAAAGCATTCGAGCGCAAATTCTCTTGGGATCTAACGATAGTAGATATGCCATGCTTGGTGTTATTGCTGCGATAAATGGAAAAAACCTTCAGAATGAGCTGCGTAGAACGTAATACCCAACTCAACGCTCCAGCGGACTCCGCTACCGCTCCACCGCTAAGCTTTACGTTAGGCATATAGGAACTATCATGGCACGCGAAATCAAATATCAGTTGAATAAGAGCCAAGACCGAGAACACGAGCTTCCGTGCATAAAATGCACTGGAAAAACAACACACAAAGTATTGGCATCGATGGATGTTCACGGTTCAGAAGGTGACCGAGATTATTTTTTTGAATGGTCTACCGACTATCAAATAGTTCAATGCCTTGGCTGCAAAACTATTTCATTTAGAGAAGCCAGCTCGAACTCTGAGGACTACTACCCAATTAGCAATGACGGATATGAGTACGTCGTTACCGAAAATCTTTACCCCTCTCGTATTGATGGAGTTAAAGGCTTAGGTGATGAAACCCATTATCTGCCATCAAATGTAAGACGCATCTATGATGAAACACTTCACACCATCTCTAGCCAATCACCAGTTCTCGCCGCAATAGGGCTTCGTGCGTTGCTTGAAACTGTCTGCAAAGAAAAAAACGCTGCGGGAAAGGACTTACTCAAGAAGATCGATGATTTAGTTACTAAAGGAATCCTCACACCGGCAGGCGCGGCGATTCTTCACAAAATTCGCTCTCTTGGGAACGCAGCGGCTCATGAAGTAAAGCCGCATAGTGACAAACAACTCGCTCTTGCGATGGACATCATTGAGCATCTGCTTAAAGACGTTTACATTTTGCCAAAACAAGTCGAAACCGAGTTTGAAGACGATGCCTAACCAGTCTGGTAGGGTGGGCAACGCTTTTCTGCCCACCACTTTATCCGCATATGATGGTGGGCAAACGAAATGCTGTTTGCCCACCCTACATAAAAAACCACCAAAATTGCCTTCCGAAACACCAAACCCTAAAACTAAAAAACTCCAAACCTAGACTGTAGGGTGTATAAGCAAAGCGTCATACACCGCATCGGGATTGCAATCACTGCAAACGGATTTACCGCTCCACGTTATTCATTCCTGTCATGAATTGCCCCTACATGGCGTGTTGTCTATTCACAATTCGGTGTATGGCGCTTCGCTTATACACCCTACCTTGCTAGGTTTTTTTAATGATGTCCGCCGATTATGCGACAAACGGTGGGCAGAAAAGCGTTGCCCACCCTACGCAAAAAACCACCCAAAACTGTCGCGCGGCGGAATACGCTGCGCTATTTCGCGCTACTCTCTAAACGCCCTCGACCATAAGCAACAGCGCAACCCAGTGGGGGGGGCTGGCATCCCCGACAATTCAGTAAGTGGTTATTTTTAGGACAAATACAATTTAAAACTATATGATATTGGCCTTTTTAATCATACAGAAGGTTTCTCATGCAAGTCGCAGACAATATGGCTGTTTCCATCCATTACACCCTGACTAATGACGAGGGCGAGGTCATTGACAGCTCCATTGGCAATGAGCCGTTGGTTTATTTACACGGTAACGGCAATATTATCTCTGGCTTGGAGCAAGCGTTGCTGGGCAAGTCGGTTGGTGAGCAATTCACTGTCCGTATCGCTGCTGCCGATGCTTACGGCGAGTTGATGCAAGACCGCGTACAAGTGATTCCACGCGAAATGTTTGAAGGCGTGGATGTTTTGGAAGTGGGTATGCAATTCCATGCTGATGTCAGCGAAGGCCCTGGCGTGGTAACGATTGTTGCGATTGATGGCGATGAAGTTACGATTGATGGCAATCATCCTTTAGCGGGCGTGCCTTTGACGTTTGATATTGAAGTTTTAGAGATTCGTCCTGCTAGCGCGGAAGAAATGGATCATGGTCATGTCCATGGCCCGAATGGTCACCATCATTAATTGCTAGCTTAAGTTTCTGGCTTCGCGGAGTGGGAGTTTTTTCACTCCGCACAACAGCCGTTAATGCTTCGACAGGCTCAGCATGAACGGCTGCCGCTTAACTTAAGCGGCATTTGTTACAAACCACCCACCGCTTTATGTTCCGCAAACAAGGCTTCAAACGATGTTGATGGCATGGGTTTATGCCAAAAATAGCCTTTGCCTTTTTGGCAACCTAAACGCGCCAACTGTCCGGCTTGTTCTTCTGTTTCCACACCTTCTGCAAGCGTTTGTATACCCAAGGTATCGCCTAGCTGGATGATGGCTTGTACTAAGGCCAAATCTTCTTGTTTGCCTGAGCCTAGCTGCTGCACAAACGATTGGTCTATTTTTATCTTATTGACGGCAAAGCGCTTTAAGTAGCTTAAGGATGAATTGCCAATGCCGAATTCGTCGATTGCCACGCTGACGCCCAGTCCTTTGAGTTTGTTGATGGTGCTGCCGACCATTTCAATATCAGACATCAATACCGATTCATTAAGCTCCAATTCCAGATATTGCGGCGGCAATCCAGATTTTTCCAACGCCGCTTGTACCACTTCCAAAAGATTGCCGCGCCGGAATTGTACGGCGGAGATATTCACGGAAACCACCATCATCAAGCCCTTATCGTGCCAAAGCCGAGTTTGCTTACAGGCTTGCTCAAGCACCCAAACACCAATCGGTAAAATCAGGCCGCTATCTTCGGCAATGGGGATAAATTTGCTCGGTGGGTAACTGGCTTTGCCATCTGGCAACCAACGCAATAGCGCTTCTGCGCCAATAATGCGGTTTTCTTGTAAATCAAATAACGGTTGGTAATGCAGTTGGAAATGGTCTTTTTCTAACGCCAGACGCAAGCCATTTTCGATGTTCATGTGCTCCATCGATGCCAAGTGCATTTCTTCGGAAAAAAACCGGAAGGTGTTGCGGCCTTGTTTTTTGGAGGCGTACATGGCGGTATCGGCCTTGTTTAACAAGACGTCAAAATCATTGCCATCATCTGGGTACATGCTGATGCCAATACTGAACGAGGTGGTCACCGTCATATTTTGGATAATGATTGGCTGATGCAATTGTTCCAAGATTTTCAAGGCGATTTGCCGGACGGATTCTATATCAGGCATATCGTTGAGGATGACGATGAATTCATCGCCACCTTGCCTGCACACGGTATCCACTTCGCGTATGCAATGGCATAAGTGTTTGGCGATTTGTTTTAATAATAGATCGCCAACATCATGACCTAAACTGTCATTAATGCGTTTAAAGCGATCCAAATCCAAAAACAACAAACTCACCCGGCTATTATTGCGACTGGCTTGGGCAACGGCTTGATGGAAACGGTCTTGTAATAATGCCCGATTTGGCAATTGGGTGAGCGGGTCATGGTGCGCTAAATATTCAATTTGCGCTTGTGCGGCTTTGCGCTCGCTGATGTCGGAAAAAATGCCGATAAAATAATTGATTGCCCCTTTGCTATTAAGAATGACAGAAATCCCCAGCCACGCCGAGTAAAGCCCACCATTTTTACGCAGGCATTGGACTTCGCCTTGCCAGTAACCATTGCCTTCCAAGGCTTTTATCATTTGCTGTAAAACCGTGTGTTCCAGCTGTTTTGCCAATAAGTTATTGGGATAGCTATTAATGACTTCGGCATCGCTGTAGCCAGTAATTTGGTTGAAGGCGCGATTGGTGGAGATGATTTGCATCTGGGCATCGCAAATCACGATGGCTTCACCGCTATGCTCAACCACTTTGGCAAACAATTGCAGTTTTTCTTCTGCTTGTTTATGGGAATCAATGCTGGTGTAAGTGCCCAACATCCGCAATGCACGACCTTTGCTATCCCGCTCTACCACACTGCCCATAGATAATATCCAGCACCAGCTGCCGTCAGCACGACGTTGACGAAATTCCACGCGGTATTGTTTTAAAGAACCATTTAAATAACGGCGATAAACATCCGCAACGCGCGGGCGGTCATCAGGATGCAGCCTGGCGACCCATTCTGCTTTGGTTTCATTAAACGCTTCAGGATCGTAACCCAACATACTGGCGTATTCGGCATTAACAATCACCTCGCCTGTGGTGACGTTTAAATCCCATAAGCCTTGCTTAGTTGCCGCCAACGATAGCCGCAAGCGCTCTTCGCTTTGCATCAGTTGGTTTTGGTCATGGATAGACTGTTGCTTGATCTTATGAGTACGCAGCACGAACTGGACGCGATAAGGCAACAGCAACCATTGGATGGGTTTGCCGATAAAATCAGTGACACCTAATTGGTAAGCCTGCTCCACACAATCGATGGCTTCAACGGCGGTCATCATAATGACAGGCACATCACAACCTTGTTTTTCTGTGAGCTGCTGCAAGCAAGAGAAACCGTCTTGCCCCGGCATGATGAGATCCAGTAACACTAAATCTGGCGCACGGCTGGCAAATAGGGCAAGACCTTGCTGCCCATCTTCGGCAACCACGACCTCAAAGCCACTTTTTGACAAGGTTTCCGCCACCAATAAGCGAATCATTGCATCATCATCAATGACCAGCACAAGAGGCATTTCACGCATCGCTATTTCCTTACAAAATTATATGGCGCTTGTGGAAAACAGAATATTACTTTCAGACAGTTACACTAACCATACAAAAAATTTGATTATTGCCACAACTTTTATACAGCAAAAATAAGGCCCACTCCCCATAAATTCATGAAAGCAGGCAAAAAAAAGCATTATCCCCTTATTTTCACTTGCCTTCTAGTTAGCTGTTTGCTCTGAATTTTGCCCTAAGTGCCGAGAAATTATCGCTAATAACAATTGCCGTTCATCATGAAAGGCGGCAATTTTCAGCTGATACCATACCAGTGTGCCATCTGTAGCGGAAAATTCAATCTGACGCGCCATTTCGGCAAGGCGGATGCCTCCTATATGTGCAGCTGCGGACTTAAGTGCATGGGCAGCATGACGGGCGGCGATTAAATCCCGCTCTTCCGCCGCTTTTTGTAAATTGACGAGGTGTTGGGCAGAGCCGTTTTTAAACAAATCAATAAGATTGCCGACCAAAGCCGGGCCACCTATGGTAGTAAGTGTGGCTAAGGGCTGGGGATCAAAAAACAATAATTCATGGCTAGCAATGGCTTCGGTGAGATTGGCAGGCTGTAGCTTATCCGTGGTAACTGCTGGGATTGGCATTTGTTGCCGCATTGCCAGTAATTTTTTGCACAAATCATCCAATAAAATCGGCTTTGCCAAATAATCGCTCATGCCCGCTGCCAAACATTTTTCCCGATCGCCCTCCATGGCGTTGGCGGTTAGCGCCAATATCGGCATTGCCGAACGCCTAGCTGTTTTTTCTAAGGCACGGATGGCTTTGGTGGCAGTGTAGCCGTCCATTTCTGGCATCATGCAATCCATCAAGATCATGTCTATGCCACCACGCTCATACAAAGCCAGCGCTTCTTTGCCATCATTGGCAATGATTAGCTCGCAGCACAGAAAATGCACCATCGCTTCGGCAATTTTTTGGTTTACCGGATTATCTTCTGCCAACAAAATCCGCGTACCTTGTAACTGGCTGCGGATGACCTCGTAAGCTTGTTGATTAATAATCACCTGAGGCAAGATAGCTGGGGCTGTTGATGACAGTATCGGGTTGTTAAGCGGCTGTTCGGCTAGTTTTATAGGCAATTGCACGGAGAATTCGGTGTAAACGCCGACCACGCTTTTTACCTCAATATTACCGCCCATTAACGCCGTCAATTCTTTACAAATCGCCAAGCCTAAACCTGTGCCACCGTATTTGCGGGTGGTGGAGCTATCGGCTTGGCTAAAAGTGGTAAAAACTTTTTCCAAGGCTTCTGGCGACATGCCGATACCCGTGTCGCGAACTTGGAAATTAAGCCAAATCCCGCCGTTTATGCTTTCTTGCTCCAAATTGAGTTGGGATACGCTCAAAACCACCGAGCCATTATCGGTAAATTTGATGGCATTGGAGAGCAAATTGATGAGTATCTGCCGGATACGATAATCATCACCGCAGAAATTATCGGGTAACGCTTCAGAAATATCGCAGCGCAAATCAATGTTTTTGCTTTGGGCGCTACCAATAAACAATTTCTGCAATTGGCTGAGCATATCCGACAAACTGAAATCGATTTGCTCAAGCTGCAACTTTCCCGCTTCAATTTTGGAATAATCTAAAATTTCATTCAGCAATCCCAGTAAAGAATTGGCGGAGTTATAGACCGTTTCCGCGTAGTTTTTTTGGGTTTCATCCAGCCCCGTGTTCAACAACAAATCAATCATCCCCAATACGCCATTCATAGGCGTACGGATTTCATGGCTCATGGTCGCTAAAAATTGCGATTTGGCAACGCTTGCCGCTTGCGCTTCGGTTACTGCTTTAAGCAAATCGGCGGTTCTGGTTTCCACCTGCGCTTTCAAATTCTGCCGCTGTTGCTGTAATTCCACATCACGCTGTTGAATTCGACCAATCATGCGGTTAAAACTTTTAACCAGCTGACCAATTTCATCGCGGCTTTCGCCTTGGGCGCGAAGCTGGTAATTCTTCTCGCGCGTCACTTGTTGCGCCACTAATGACAAATGGATGATCGGCTTGGAAATTAATAAGGCAAAACGTCGCCCATAAAAGACCGTCAACGCAAAAGCCAAAAAGCTGACTAGGCTAATCTGCAAAATCTTTTCCACCAAACCTGTCCACATAGACTTTAAATCAACGATTAAATACAAATAACCGACGGTTTCATCATTTTGTTTTATCGGCAAAATTAGCTTATGACTTAACACCCAATCACTATTTTCAGGCTGCTGTAAGGGTTGGTTGGTATTTAAGCTGTCGGGGAAAATATCGGCGTGATTTTCGGTGTGGTATTTAGCAAACGGCGCACCTTTAAGGGTATAGACTTGCGCGGCGATGATATTTGGCTTGTTGTAAAGCGCCTTCAAAATATCGTTTGCCGAACGGTTATCATTAAATAACAACGAAGCAGCGACATTAAAGCCGAGGATTTTGCCGACCGCATCGGCATCCGTCAGAATCTGTTGGCGGCGTTCCCAGAAATCAGCACCACTACTCACCATCAAGGTAAACGCCAAGGCGAAACCCACCGAAATAAGCTGTAAATGCTGGAGTTTGTCGGTGATGGATAAATTGGCGAATCGGGTGTTTTTCATGTGCGCGTATTATTTCACTGATGTTACGCAGACATTTTCTGCGATATGAAAACAAATAATAACGAGTCGCTATCGCGACAGTTTTTCTAATCGGGTTCTCGCACCCGAAGGCGAGCTACTTTCTTTTGCGCCGCCTCGGCAACTGACCTGTCCTTAGACCCCCTTGGGGGCGTTGCTCTACCTCCTGCATCCATGCAGTCGAAAAGCAAGTAGCCAAAGAAAAGGCGGCCCGGTTACCGCTCGAGTCTTGCGCTCCTCGCACTTGTGCCCTGTGGGGTATTTGTCGGGGGACGGCAAAAGGGGCTTCCTGCCCTTTATGCCCTATGGGTACTTTGCCGCCGTGCGGCATCCCTGCCGCACCCTTTATGCCCTTGGGTGCTTCGGGCTGTTCCCGACAAATGCTGCGGTGCTCGACGCGGCAAACGGGAGAAAAGCGCGTTACTGCGTAACGTCCGTTATTTAACCAAGCTGACGGATTTCGCCAATTTTAATAATGAAGCATTGATATGGATGTGCGCGGCATTGGCTTTGGTCAAATTGATTTCAAAACGTAAATGCCGATCTTCTTCAACCAAGCCGATCATGCCGCCATTAACCGTAAAATCGGGCTGATCGCTGACCGTTACCACGGACATACCCGAAGCGCTGTTTAACATCACTTGGCTATTTTTGCTTTTACTAATAAACAGCATATGGCATTGGCTGATGTCTTTGATGCTTATGTCGCGGTAGATAAGCATGGGTTTGTCATTTATTTTTTTGCTTTCCAAAACCGACAAACTATCGCCGAGCGAATCATTACCCGCCGTACACAGCCGGTAACTATCTTGTATTACCCCGTCTGGCCATTGGATAAATTTAAAAAAATTGTATAAAAAAGCCGTTTTCAATGCGGCTTCATTGCCGGACTCCGCGAAAACATAGGTATTAAATTGCCCTGCCATCAGCAATATCGCCAAAACCGCTTGGCAATTGCTTTTGTTTTTAGGAAAAAAATTCGCCAGCACGGCATTAAAACACCGCTGTATAACGCCGCCTTTTGCCAATACCGGGTACGGGTGAGACGGCGATCTTAAGGTTTGTAATGTTGGCACTACCATATCAAAACCCCAAGACCGCTTTGACCCGGAACTCGCGCCCGTTCATTAGCACAATATCCATCGGTCCGGACACGGATTGGTAGCGGTTATCTAAGAGGTTGTAAACGCCAATAGATAAATCCAAACCCTTGGCTAATTTATCGGAGCTCAGGTTTAGATTTATCAAGTCGTAAGCGTCGGCAAACATGCCATGCTCAACTTTGCGGTCGCCAATAAAGATATTTTCCACGCCAATTTTGGCGTAATTATTGAATAACGGTTCAGCGTAATGCAGCTTGAAGATATGCTCCGGTGAGCCTAGCACCCGATAGCTTGGCTTGTTCTCATGCGCCATCAAGCTATAGGTATAAGACCCTTTCATCAGCCGCCCATTATCCCAACGCTTTTCCGCCTCCCATTCCGCGCCATAGACATGATAACAACCAAAATTGCCAAACAAGCCCGTTTCGTCACGCGGATCGAAGGTCAAAACGTGGGTGACATCGTTATAAAACAAGCTGCCAATGACTTTGGTATTGTTGGCAGGATGCCATTCAACAATGCCTTCGTAGCTCTTGATTAATTCTTCCCGCAACTGCGTGTTTACGCCAAAATAATAGGTATTGTTATCCAGCTCAGAAATATTGGGCGCACGGAAAGTAGAGCTATAAAGCAATTTGTAGGTAGTATCGGCAGTCGCGTTCCAAATCAAGCCTAGGCGCGGATTCAACTGCACGTTTTTAATCAAATGATGATAATCAAACCGCGCACCCGCACTTAACACCCAGTCTTCCGCCAATTGAATATCATCTTGGGCATAAACCTCCATCCGATGACCACGGCGTAAACTGCTTAGATTTACAACATAGGGATTGACGTCGTAATTTTTCTCATATTGGCTTAAATCGTATTGGTACTCGATGCCCGCTATCCAGCGCTGCCGCCGGAAGGCCGTGCTGGTTAGCTGCGCCTCGCCGCCTAACCATTGCCCGTTGGATTGGTCATGGTTAAGCGTTAAGACGCCAACATCAAATAAATTGTCGGCATGATAATCGTACTGTTGATAAAAGCTTTTCAACAGCAAGTCGGTTTTGGGGGTTATTTGTTTTTGGTATTTGAGGTTGGCAAAAAATTGCTGGTCGTTTACGTACGATGGTCTGGTGTTAAATACTTGCCCAAAAGCGGCAGTCGGGACTTGTTTGGTGCGGCTTACATAACCGCCACTCAGGGTATATTCCTTATATTGGATTTTGCCGAATAAGCGGTCAGCCGCTTCACCATCCAAATTGTGGGCAATACCATTATTGGTTTCAGGCGTATCAAACTTGGGAAAATACAAATTGGCAGCACCCGCACTGCCAAAATGCGACGCGGAAAATAACACGTCCGTACCATTCGCTAAGGTTTTACCGTAACTGGCGCGGCCTTTATAGGCATCAAAACTACCGATTTCAGCCGCCGCCTGCGTACCACCCAAGGCATGGCCTTTTTTGGTGATGACATTAACCAAGCCTAAAAACGCATTAGCCCCATAAATGGTTGAGCCAGAACCGGGAATAAATTCAATGCGGTCAATAAGATCAATATCCAGCATGAATTCTTGGGCAATATAACCGCCATCATAGATATTTTCATTCATGCGCTGACCGTCAATCATCAGCAATACGCGGGAATTGAAATCATTTTGATTAAAACCGCGCACCCCAACATAGCTGTAACTGCGATCATTACTGGTAAACAAGCCGCGCATGGCGTTAAGGGCGTCGGCTAAAGTGCGCCAACCAAAAGTGCGGATGTCGCTGGCGGTGACCACGGATACCGAAGACGGTGCTTGGCTAGCTTTTTGGCCTAAGCGCGAGGCGCTAATCATTTCAACCGACATTAATTCTTCAATGGAAAGGTCAGTTAAATCTTCGGCATGGGTATTATTGGCAAGGCTAGTGCGGCTTAAAAGTATAAAAAAAAGGCCGTAAAGAAATTTTTTCATGGACGCTTGATGCCGTTACCAAAAACTGTGGGCTAACAACTGGGAAGGATTAGCGGCTAACTATTTAAGCCAGAAAACCGGAAAGACAGCCAGATTACACAATAAGCCGCCGCTATTCCAGATTTAAGTTGATTTTTTTCAACACCTTGCTTCTGTTACCCGTAGTCAGTAAATGTTGAATTGCCAGTATTATTTTCGTAGAGGCGAGCGGCTGCTCGCCTTGTCGCAACAGGATTTGGTAAGGGTTCTAAAAAAGGCGGACAGCCGTCCGCCGCTACATAGTTAGATTGACTGGACAAAAATCATTGACTGAGCATTTCAATACGACAGTCGCCTTTACAAGCCTTTAGCCAATGTTATAACATAACATTTTTTACCAAGCGCTAACCCCATGACCTTAAGCCAAACCCAGCACCCTGATCCCGCGCATGACCACGACCATTGCGTACACACGGCGCTAACTACTGCCGCGCATTTATGCACGGCGCGGGGTGTACAACTGACGCCTATCCGCCATCAGGTACTGGAACTCATCTGGGAAAGCCACAAAGCCGTTAAAGCTTATGAATTGCTGGATCGCATCAAACCGCTGAAAGCTGCCGCCAAACCCGCCACCATTTATCGGGCTTTGGATTTTTTAATCAGCCAAGGCCTTATCCATCGGGTCGAAAGCCTTAACGCCTTTATTGGCTGCCGATGCTCAGGCCGCAACCATGAACAACTGCTGTTAATTTGCAAACACTGCCAGCAAGTGGAAGAGCGCACACCAGAAATCATGCTAAAAGCCTTGGCGAAAGAATTACAATCAGCGCAATTTGTTGCCCATAGTAAAGCCATTGAAATTCATGGCATTTGCAAACAATGCGCCGATAAAAATTAACTATCATCAACCCAAATTTTGCCGTCATCACAATTTTACAACGTGATGTTATAACATCTCTAATTAACCACCAACAAACACAACCCTATTATGAAAAATCGCATTACTTGGTTCTTTGTTGCTTCTAGCTTTGTTGCGGGCAACGCAATGGCGAAGGACGCCGTACAAACCTTGGAAACCGTTGAAGTTATTGCCACTTTACCGACTAAAACCAAGGAACTCACTACTCCCGTCACCGTCCTCAGCGGAGATGAACTACGCCTAAAAGTCGGGCACAGCATTGGCGAAACCCTAAAAAACGAACTCGGCATCACCAGCCAATCGTTCGGCCCAGGTGTCGGCACGCCTGTGATACGCGGGCAAAGCGGGCCACGGGTGCGGGTGTTGAAAAACGGCATAGGTGCCAATGACGCTTCCGCGCTTAGCCCGGACCACGCCACCAGTGTCGAGCCGTTGCTCGCCGAACGCATCGAAGTCCTGCGCGGCCCTGCAACGTTGTTATATGGCAGCGGCGCAATCGGCGGCGTAGTCAACGTCATCGACAACCGTATCGCCGAACAGCAATCGAAAAAATTAGTCGGTGGTGCATTAGAACAACGTTTTGATTCCGTCGCCAACCAAACTGCCACGGCCTTAAAAGTTGAAGGCGGCAAAGGCAATATTGCTTACCACATCGATGGTTTTTTCCGCGACCGTGGCAATGTTGATATTGGCGGTAACGCCATCGACGTTAAAGCAGCCCGCCAAGCCGATCCCACTTTACCCGCAGATTTACAAAACACCCGTGGCTTTATCGGCAATACCGCCAGCGATGCCATCAATGGCGCGGCGGGTTTGTCTTACGTGGGTGACCGTGGCTTTGCTGGCGCGTCCATCAACCGCTTAGAAAACAATTACGGCATCGCCCCCGATGGCACGGGCGAAGAAATTGCCCGTATCGAATTGCGGCAAACCAAATACGATTTTAAAAGCGAGCTGAAAAATCCGTTTGCATTTGCCAAATCCATCCGCACCAAGCTGGGCTTTACCGATTACCAACACCAAGAAATCGCCAATGGCGAATTAGGTTCCTTGTTCACCAATGAAACTTGGGAAAGCCGTTTAGAACTGACCCATCAAGATATTGGCCCGTTGCGCGGTGTAGTGGGATTCCAAGCCCAAAGCAGTGATTTTCAGGCGCTTTCTTTCCATCATCACGAAGAAGAAGGCGAACACCATGAAGAAGAGGAACATCACGAAGAAGAAGCGGCAGTCGCCGAAACCTTGGTACCACGCTCACAAATTACCAATTTTGGCGTGTTTGCGGTCGAATCCTTCAATGCCGGGCCGATTGCTTACCAATTTGGTACGCGTGTGGAACAAGCTGACATTAACCCAACTGGCATGAATGGTTTCAGCTACACACCTGTAAGTGCCTCCGCGTCGGCATTATGGAAACTAAACAGCCAAAACAGCTTTAACTTGGCAGGCACACGCTCATCCCGCGCCCCGCAAGTGCAAGAATTGTTATCCAACGGCTTCCACCACGCCACCCGCAGCTTTGAAGTGGGTAGTGCGGATTTACAAGAAGAAACCTCTTATAACTTGGACTTAGGCTACAAATTTAACAGCAACGGCTTCCGCGCCGAATTTGACCTGTTCCACAACTGGGCCAATGCCTACATTTATCAACAGCGCACCGGACAATTTGTGGATGAAGAAGGCGTCGCTTGCCCCGTCGATGTCGCCTGCTTCCCCGTCGTCCAAAGCGATCAAGCAGACGCCACTTTCATGGGCTACGAAAGCAAACTGATTTTCCCGCTCATGGAAAACCACTACGGCCTCGTCGATTTAACCCTGTTCAGCGACTACACCCGTGGGCAATTCGTAGCTGGCGGCGACATGCCCAGAATGCCGCCCTTACGCTTCGGCTTCCAGCTCGACCACAACAAAGGCGACTGGAACAGCAACCTACGCCTAACCCGTGGCGAAGCCCAAGAACACCCCGGCGCATTCGACACAGCCACCGCAGGCTATGTGCAGCTAAACCTCAGCACCCAATACCTCATCAAACAAATCAAAGACGTAGACGTGCTGGTGTTCGCCAAAGCCAACAACTTGCTGGATGAAAATATCCGCAATTCGACTTCGTACTTACGGAATTTTGCGCCAGAGCCTGGGAGAGGGGCGGAAATTGGGGTTAGGGTGAATTATTGAGATTATTAAGGAATCGCTGAACCAATCGATTCCGATCATGCTTTGAGAGGCTCTCGGCAACTGCTCCATGCGTTGCTAAGCCACAAGGATGTGGCGAATGCAAAAAACGCAGGAGCGGTTTTCTGTCTACCTCCTTCATAACCCACAGGGATGTGGGGAATGCAGAAAACGCAGGAGCAACTATCTGTCCATGCAGTCGAGGCCGAACGGTAACTAATTGATTCCGTTCGTGCTGAGCTTGTCGAAGCATGAATGGAAGCAATTAGTTCAGCGACTCCTTAACTGATGTTACGCACTCACTTTTGTGAGACGAATATAAATAATAATGAATCGCTATCGCGATGTTTTTTAAAACGGATTCTCGCACCCGAAAGCAAGTAGTTGTAGGGTGGATTCGCGCCAGCAATCCACCATTTCGAAGCCACAGAGTTGCATTTGGCACGGTGGTTTGCCTGTCGGCGAAACCACCCTACGTCTTAACAACCCAAGCATGGCAAACCGCAAACCTACCGTGCCGACAACACAGCGCGGGCATAATCTTGACCACCGATATTTATGAAAAAATTAAAAATCATCCGAACCGTAGCTATACCCGCCCAAAAAAAACTAACGTGGGGCGCGCCTTTTACCGCCAATTGCTTCATCAAAAAAACCATTTTCGCAGCAACCTCTTTTGATAAAGCCTAATTGTGGCAGTCACTTGAATATTTTTACTTGTTCCGCTACAGCCAATAGCGGAAAAATCACTCCCGTTTAAAGCATATGACCATAAACCTCTTACCCGTCACCGTCCTATCCGGCTTTTTAGGCGCAGGTAAAACCACCTTATTAAACCAAATCCTCGCCAACCGCGAAGGGCTGAAAGTTGCCGTCATCGTCAACGACATGAGCGAAATCAATATTGATGCCGCCTTAGTCAAAAACGAAATGGCGCTAAACCGCACCGAAGAAAAATTGGTGGAAATGAGCAACGGCTGCATTTGCTGCACGTTGCGTGAAGATTTGTTGCTGGAAGTCACTGAACTGGCGAAATCAGGGCGTTTTGATTATCTATTGATTGAATCGACAGGCATCGCCGAGCCCTTACCAATTGCCGAAACCTTCACCTTCCGCGATGACGCTGGCGTGAGTTTATCCGACATTGCCAAACTCGACACGATGGTCACGGTTGTGGATGCGCTGAATTTCATGAACCAGTATTTGGAAGCGCCGTTTCTAGCTGAACTCGGTGAAGTTGCCGGGGAAGATGACCAGCGCAATATTGCCGATCTGCTAGTTGACCAAATCGAGTTCAGCAACGTGATTCTGATTTCCAAAGCCGACTTGGTCAGCAGCGCTGATTTGGCGGAATTACAAGCCTTATTGGCAAGCCTAAACCGTGATGCGGAAATCATCCCGATGGTGATGGGCAACGCGCCACTGGCAAAACTACTGAATACCGGACGTTTTGATTTTGACCAAGCCGCCCAAGCCCCAGGTTGGTTGCAGGAATTGCGCGGCGAACACCAAGCCGAAACGGAAGAATACGGCATTGCCAGTTTTGTCTACCGCGCCCGCCGCCCCTTCCATCCACAACGCTTTTACGATTACCTGCATTTTGGCGATTGGGACAACGGCATTTTATTGCGTTCAAAAGGATTTTTCTGGCTGGCATCGCGACCTGATTGGGTCGGGCAATGGTCACAAGCTGGCGGCATGATGCAGCACGGTTGCGCCGGACGCTGGTGGGCATCCGTTCCCAAAAGCGAATGGCCTGCGGAAATGGTCGATGACATTACGGCAAGTTGGCAAAGCCCTTACGGTGACTGCCGTCAGGAATTGGTGTTCATCGGGCAAAACATCGATGTTGATAAGGCTTTTCAGGAGTTGGATGCCTGTTTGCTGACGGATGCGGAATTTTCAGCGGGTTTTAGCCAATGGGAAAGCTATCAAGATGACTTTCCGGCTTGGTTGCTGGAAGATGCGGCTTGATAATGTAGAGTAAGTTTGATAAGTCGATAATTGGAGTGTTGCAAATAGCCTTACTTCTGAAGTTGGTTAATGTAGGATTGAATCAGGTAAACACGGCTCCATAAAACAATCCAAAAACGCTTCATTAACCGCTTTATTGGAAAGTTTGCGTCTTTTGCATAAGTCATACAGTTCTTCAACGGCGGAATAAGGAAAAAATTTAGCATTCAGTGATTGAAAAT
>Ga0247843_1001283_pt1 | contig 52263 bp, 49 predicted proteins | sample LaCruzMarch2017__FD_192420 | JGI IMG/M metagenome (GOLD analysis project Ga0247843, IMG submission 192420) | Freshwater microbial communities from meromictic Lake La Cruz, Castile-La Mancha, Spain - LaCruzMarch2017_8m | ecosystem: Environmental > Aquatic > Freshwater > Lake | place: Spain...
CCCCGTTTTTTAGGCGTTTGAGTAAAGATTACGAAAAAACCGTAGAATCTTCGGCTGCTTTTATTCAAATTGCCTTTATTGATATGATTTTGGCAAGAAATTGAAAAAAAATTTTTAGACATACTCTAAAGGCGTATAACTTGTCCGAAACCGGTCGGCCCCTGTACAAACTACTGCATGAGATTGCCGATAATTGGCGGCCTCATCGCACAGTGGCCTGTCGGTATTTGTGGCGTTGGAAACCCGAACATTAATTTTTGCTTGATTAAAAGATAGTGTAAACAGATAAAAAATGTTATTTTGTATTTAAATGACTTTTTATGGATCACAGAATCCTGACCAGTAGGCAATATTTTAAGTTACTCTTGCTTATTTATGGAGTAATGTTGGTAGCGCAAGTAGGAACCGGTGCGGTCTTCTTTTTTTTACGAAGCACTCAAGCCGACGTCATGCACGATGATGCTCAGTTGGCTACCATTCTCCAATATATTGTTCCAGGAGCTGCTTTACTTTTGCCGATTGTGGGATGGGTTCTTTCTAAAAGAACGCTCAGAAATATCACGGAAAGAGAGCCTCTTTCTGATAAACTTCGTAAATATCAAAGCAACTTATTGGTGAAATACGCTTTTTTTGAAGCTCCTACGTTATTGGCTTTAGTAGCTTATTTTCTGACGGGAAAGCAAGGGTTTTTAGGGGCGGCGGTAGCTCTGGTACTTTGGTTTCTATCGCAGGTTCCTACCAAAAGTCGGGTGTTTAGTGACATTCCCCTCTTACCTCTGGAAGAATCGAAGCTCAATGACCCCGAAGCTGAAGTGGCCGAAATGCCAATCAGAGACTAATTATTTTGTTATTAATTTTGCCACCGTATGGCACGTCGCGTTATTTCTGCATCCACTCCTAAAAAACGTCCGCTTCCCCGCACTGGCTGGGCGATTATTATTGGTGTAACCTTATTGGTGGGTATTGGTATTTGGTATTATAACCGCCTCAATATCAATGATTGGCGTCATGTGTCCAAGTTGGGAATTCGATTGCCCATGAAGTATGCCGTTCATGGTGTTGACGTCTCAAAACACAACGGACGTATCAATTGGTCGCAATTGCGAGCGATGCGTTTTGAGGAACTGCGGTTGCAATTTGCCTTCATCAAAGCCACCGAAGGCACTTCCCTCCAAGACAAAGATTTTAAGAACAATTGGCAACAGGCGGATGAAGTAGGTCTGTATCGAGGCGCGTATCACTTCTATATTCCGTGGAAACCCGCTGCGCCGCAGTTTGAAAATTTTAAGCGGATTGCAAAACTCAAAAAAGGGGATTTGCCGCCCGTTTTAGATTTTGAAATCGGTACCAATGCGTTCTCTCGCGAACAGATCATTCAAAATATTCGTACGTGGCTTATTATGGCCGAAAATTACTACGGAGTTCGCCCCATCATTTATACCAACGCCGATTTTTATCGTCGTTACATCAAAGATAATTTGGATGAGTATCCTCTTTGGATTGCCGATTATTCGGGCTGGACGCTGAATCGGTACGATGATTCTACGATTCACTTCTGGCAACATTCCAAAAGCGGTTATACCGAAGGGGTGCGAGGGCCCGTGGATTATAATGTTTTCTTAGGCGAACCGGAAGACTTAAAAGCAATGTGTGTAAAGTAAGGTTGCAGAGTGTCAGTTTACTCTCCAAGGTGGATTTTTTCGATTTTCGCCGCCATAAAATAAAATCAATTGATTATTGTCGGGGTCTTTGAGCCGTGCTTCTTTCCACAGCCAGCTTTTATCATTGGGCATTTCTTCAAACTCAATTCCTTTCTCAGCCAATTCCTGCACGTATTCGTCTAAATTTTCACATTCAAAATAAACCCAAATGCCTTCTCCCTGAGGCAATTGCTCCACATGATGAATTGAAAAAGTACCTTCCCCATCGGGGCATTCAAAGCGGGCATAACGGGGGAGGGCATCTACAATCAATCGGAGTCCCAGTTTTTCGTAAAAAGGCACGGATTTGTGCAGGTCGAGCGATGGAACGGTGATTTGATTGAGATTCATTTTATGAGAACATAGTCATTGCTGTTTCTTAGAGAATTTACTGTGTTATAACCCGATAGCGGGTTGAGCAGGTCTATGTACCAACCGTTATCTGTTTGGAGACGTTGTTTGAGCAAATGCGTTTTGCCTGTGCCTCTGGCACCAAACAAAAAAAACTTGATTTTTGGCTGAATGTAAGCTGTCGGTCAAACATACTTATCTGACAAATATAAAGTGTACTTTATAAAAATCAGATAAATATAACGTATATAATTGTCAGATTTGAAGGAGTCTAAAACTGCTTGGTTGGAAGCATAAAAAGAGGTTGGCTTGGCACTCACCGTGTTGCAAACACTTTGCTTATTTTGGGGTCGTAGTTGCAAACTACGACCAACTGGGGGTTGTTTGAGCAAATGCGTTTTGCCTGTGCCTCTGGCACCAAACAAAAAAAACTTGATTTTTGGCTGAATGTAAGCTGTCGGTCAAACATACTTATCTGACAAATATAAAGTGTACTTTATAAAAATCAGATAAATATAACGTATATAATTGTCAGATTTGAAGGAGTCTAAAACTGCTTGGTTGGAAGCATAAAAAGAGGTTGGCTTGGCACTCACCGTGTTGCAAACACTTTGCTTATTTTGGGGTCGTAGTTGCAAACTACGACCAACTGGGGCAAAACAACGGTGTACTTAGGCATTTTTCAGCTTACGCTTATTTAGATAGTCGTCAAACGAAACCCTCGAGCCTTTGTCTTCCTGCTTTGTTTTGTCGTAGAGTCGTATGTCTTCCAACTCCTCTAAGTCGGCCATCATTTTTTCATAGCTTGTAATCGGTAAGATAACCGCTATTTTCTTTCCGCTGTTGTCAGTGATAAATTGAGTTTTGGAAGTCATTGCCTTGATTTTGTTTTAACAAAGCTACCAGAATGGAGGCAAATTCAAAAACAAAAAACGGTGTCAATCTTATAAAAGACTGACACCGTTGAAAGAAAAGAGTGTAAAAGCATTTTTTAGCGACGCCGTCGGATTGGGCATCCGCCTCAAAGCGATGGCGTCGCTGGTAATTAGTTCACATTCACGGCCTTGATGTCGGCTTGGCGAACGGCTTCGTTGAAGGCGGGTACATCTTTGGCAATGGCCGTTTTGAGGCGGTCGAGTTGCTTGTCAATCTTGCCCGCGAGATCATTATATACGTCGTAACTTTGCTTGGTCGGTTTGGTATCTGCCGAAGAAACAGTGCTGCTTACACCGGCTAACTTGTCGTTAAGTTGAATAGCAAAATTCAAAGCGTCCTGTCCGGCTTTTGACTTGGGTTGCATGAGCGTACTTTCAACTTCGTCTAAGGTTTTCATTAATTCTTTGGTCTGCTCTTTGAGTTTCTTAGCCAAATTTTCGTCCTTAACGGCTTTCAAATAAGCGTTGACATCGTTGCGCACTTTGCGAATTTGGTTGATGCCCTTGTGCGTGTCAGAAAGTTTTTTGTTGATTTTCATCGAAAGCTCAAACTGTTCCTGTAAGTCAGCCAACGGTACTTTCACGCGAGGATCTTGTAAGATATCAAACTCTTGTTCTTTGATGAGCGTTTTTCCCATAACCATCTGTACCTTGTACTTACCCGGCACAACCTTGGGGCCAATGGTACTGCCGCTCCACATCACGTTGGTTCCATCTACTTCGGTGGCGTTGGGGTAACGCATATTCCACAAAAACACGTTCATGCCTGCTTTGGCCTGTAACACGTTGGGCACGCGGGTTTTGGGGTTAGCATAAAAATCCTTCGGGTCTTTTACATCCTCGCCTTTGAGGTCTTTCTTGCTCGAATAACTAACGATGGTGTCGCCTGTGGCCGTAAAATAAATCAGCTTTACTTCGTCTTTGGGAGCTTCTTTGAAGTAATAACGCGTCAAGACGCCGTTGGGGGTATTTTCACCATCGCTCAAAGACTCGTCAATCACAAAACGACCACCGCCTTGGAAACGATAGCTGTGGCGAGGCTTATACAAGTGCGCTTGTGCATCGGCGGCTACCTGCTTGTCCATGATTTCATGGAGAGGCGTTACATCGTCCATGATCCAGAAAGCACGTCCGTGGGTCGAAACCACTAAGTCTTTTTCACGTTTGTGAATCACTAAGTCATGAATGGGCGTGAGGGGGAGATTGAGTTGAAGTTTTTCCCAATTTCCGCCATCATTGAAAGATACATACATCCCGCGTTCAGTACCTGCGTACAGGAGGCCGCGCTTGTTAGGGTCTTCGCGTACGACGCGTGTCCATTCGTCGGCAGGAATACCGTTTGTAATGGAAGTCCATGTCTTGCCGTAGTCGGTGGTTTTGAAGATATACGGTTTAAAGTCATTGAGTTTGTAGCGGGTAGCGGTCAGGTACGCCTTTCCTTTGTCAAACTGCGAAGGCTCGATGATGCTGATAAGCGCAAAATCACCCAATTGAGTTTTGGGCAGGGTGACGTTATTCCAGCTTTTGCCTGCGTCGGGGCTTACGTGTACGTAGCCATCGTCGGAGCCTACCCAATACACGCCTTTTTCAACGGGAGATTCGTCAAAGGCAAAAATCGTTGCGTAGGTTTCGGCACCTGTTTGGTCGAGGCTGATCGGTCCTCCTGTTTCGCCCATGGTGGCGGGATCGTGGCGGGTCAAATCAGGGCTGATGGTTTGCCACGACTGCCCGTAGTTAGTGGTTTTATGAACGTACTGAGACGTACAAAACAGCAATTTAGGGTCATGTGGGCTAAACAAAATCGGGTACGTCCACTGAAAGCGGTAAGTGCGGTCTTTGCTTGGTGCTCCCATAAAATACTCAGGATACACGTTAATGACCTGCTCTTGGTTGGTACGCTTGTCTTGCCGGGTGATGAGGCCGTCGTAGCTGCCTCCAAAAGTTACTTTGGGGTCGAGAGGATCGGATACAATGTAGCCCGATTCTCCGCCGGCTACTTGGTACCAATCGCGGATACCAATGGTAGCATCGTCGGAGCGGCTGGCAATGCGCTTGGCGGAGTTGTCCTGCTGTCCTCCGTAGAGGTTATAGGGAAAGTCGTTGTCTACCGATACGTGATAAAACTGTGAAGTAGGGATGTCTAATTCCGTAAAAGTTTCGCCGTCATTGAAGGTGACTTCGGCACCGCCGTCGTCAGCGATAATGTAGTTATCCGGATTGTTGGGGTTAATCCATACATCGTGAGTGTCACCATGGTGAACGTTGATGCGTTGGAAAGTTTTGCCGCCATCTTTGGTTTTAAAGGCATTTACGTTCAAAATTACCAACTGATTTTCGTCTTTAGGGCTCACGGCCAAATTCATGTAGTACCACGGACGTTGTTTGAGATTCGGGTTGTCGGTAATGTGAGCCCATGTTTCGCCACCGTTGGTAGAGGTATATAAGCCTCCCTTTTCTTTATTTTCTACCATTGCCCAAAGGCGGTTGCCATTGGTAGGAGCGACAGCAATGCCAATTTTACCCAACAGCCCTTTGGGCATTCCCGGGTTCTGAGAAATGAGTTGCCAACTGTCGCCGCCATCGGTGGACTTGTACAGACCCGATCCAGGGCCACCGCTGCTCATCATGTGGTGGTTACGAAACGATTGCCATAGAGCTGCATAAAGGATGTTGGAATTAGTGGGGTCAAATACTACATCCACGGCTCCCGTGCTGTCGTTTTTAGCGAGCACCTGCTGCCACGTTTTTCCACCGTCTTTGGAGCGATACACGCCCCGTTCTTTATTGGGACCCCAGTGATTGCCAAGGGCGGCTACAAAGAGTACTTCGGGGTTTTGGGGATGCACGGCAATATGTGCAATGGAAATGGTTTCTTTAAGACCAATGTGTTTCCATGATTTGCCCGCATCGGTGGACTTGTAGATTCCGTCACCATAAGTGATGTTGCCACGGATGTCGGTTTCTCCCATGCCCACATAGACCACGTTGGGGTCGGAACTGGCCACGGTAATTGCCCCAACTGAACTTGATTTGAAGGTGCTATCGGAAATGGGGAACCAATCATTGCCTCCGTTGACGCTTTTCCAAACGCCCCCGCCTGTGGCACCGAAGTAGTAGACCAAGGGTTGACCTGCTACGCCTGTAGCAGCCAATGAGCGCCCACCCACGGAGGGGCCGATGTTGCGGTAGCGAAGGGCATTGAATAGTTTAGAATCAACGGTTTTGGCTGAGGGAGGTGCCGATGCTGAAACTTCTTTTGCTTTTTTCTTTTGGGCAAAGCCTACGGTTATCAAAGCAAATGAAAAGAGTAAAGCCGATAAAAGTGTTTTTTTCATACATTCATTAGGTTAGGAGAGAAGATTATGTTTGAGCAAAAATAAAAAAAATGACCTGAGAAAACCTATTTTCTCAGGTCAAAACGACACAATTACTTTTTATGTAGATGAAGATTAATTCTTCTGAATGATTATTGTGACAAATAGCTGATTTCAGCAATAAACTGACGACCGCCTGGAGATAATTTTTCCTGAGCTCGTGCCGAGAGTTTGATGATGATTCGATTATTGGCGCTGATGTCTGGTAGCTTACCAATCACTTTTACCCAAATACTTTGGCTATTGTTTACATTTTTGACTTGAATCAAAGAACCAACGGGAGCCGTACGGTGAAGGGCAAGGTATTTGTTATTAATATCCGTTCCGTCCAATACTTCAGCAACTCCCGTTTCTAAAATTCGTTTACCGGTATTGGCAATTTTGGGCTCTGGTAAATCGGCATTTGTTAAATCTTCGGCATGAGGTGGAGGGGGCATTTTATCGGGGTTTGCTTTTCGGACTTCCGTCAATTTAGCAGAGTCAAGTTTGTTCTTTTTTAAATAGTCCTGATAGGTATGCTCAGAGACAATCAGTTCCTGCCCTGAGCGTAGTTGGTCGGAAGTGAGGCCGTTCCATCGGCGAATATCAGCCATCAATACTCCGTGTTTGACAGCAATACCGTAGAGTGATTGTCCGCCTTCTACGCGATGAATCCCCATTTTGGCCGGAACGGTACTTGGTTTTGCTTCGACCTTATCCGTTTCTGGGTCTTTCGCAGGAGGATTTTCAACCTCTTTTTTCTCCTCAACCTTTACATTTTCGACTTTTTCTTCTTCTACTTTGACAGGGGGATTCGCCTTGGGTTGAATCTCATAATCAAGCACCAATTTGGTGTTATCTGGCTTTTTTTCAGGTTCTTTAGCGGCTACGTTCGCAGGTGCTTTGGCAGGTACGGCACGACTTTCGGTAAGCACACGTACCGTTTGTCCTACCGATAAATTGTCTTTCATGCCGGGGTTGGCATCTTTAAGCGCTTTAATGGTAGTCTTGTATTTGCGCATTACGGCGTACAGTGTCTGTCCCGCCTCTACGCGGTGAAGTACGTAGGTTTTACCGTTCTTACTTTCAGTACCCGTAGAATCAACAACAAAAGGAGTAGCAAATGCGGAGGTTCCCCACAAAATCGCTGCTATTACGAGGCAAAATCCGGCTCGCGTTATCATGGTCTTGGTAATTTTATTACGACTAATTCGTCCAATTTTTTTAAATAAATAATATGGTGTTCACTATAAAAACATTCATCAAAGACAGCACTATCCTTGTCCGAATCAATTGGTTCGTTCAATAGTACTGTCTTCGTTGAATTTACTACCAAGATAGAGCGGGATAAAGTAATAGCGTTAGCGGGGTAAAGATAATTAAAAAACAATAGATGTCCAGCGATTTCGCCATAATTTATCGCTTTTTGAGGAATTTTATTCGTTATTTTTTGGATAAATTGCCTTATTACCGAATAATATGGACTTGACTCTTCGTGACTTATGGGGAATTTCCAAAAAGTAGATTCCTGAATCGGCTGTAAAAAAGAAGCCCCCGCAGGATTTCCGTTGGCTATTGACCAATGTTCTAAAATAAGAGGCTGTTCGGGATTAGCTCGGGATGTTTGAATCGTTAGTCCGTCAGTCCCCTCAAACTTACATCCTGCCAACGTCCAACTCATGTTACCCGACAATGCATCGACGACTAAAAGTTGTTTGGGGGCGGGCTGCTCACTACCTGTATACGCATGTAATAATAGTTTCCCTGCGTAAAAACCAATTAGTCCGGTCCACCAATCTGTTTCGATAAATGCGTGTTGCCAACTAATTTCACCCGTTTCGACATGAAGAGCGCACCATTCTACGTTGGTTTTGTCGCGCAGTTCGAGAACTACAATATTCTGAGTGGCCGATGTAGGAAGGACATCGTACAAAACACGCCAAATGGGAAGGGTAAAACGAATATTGTGGGAATCTAACAAGTGCCAATTTGATAATTAATTGGTCAAAAGTAGGGAAAGACGGCAGTTATATCAAACCCATTGGCTTTAGATTTTCAGTACAAATGCGCCCGATTCGATAAGAAAGCCCAAATCAGCGCTAAAACTGCGACCAATCCAATGGCAAAAGAGAGGCTGTAAGCATTGGAAATGAGGCCAATCAACGCTGGTCCTGCCAAAAATCCTGCCAGACTGAACGTATTCATCGTCGCCAATCCTGCTCCTTTGGCCATACCCGGAACTCGCGCCGCGCTCCCGTATAAGATGGGCGCTCCGCACGAAACACCTGCGCCAACTAAACCAAAACCTAAAATGGCGGTAGTGGTATGTGGAATCAATACAGCTAATAAAATACCGAACGCGGCTAATATTCCTCCCGTAACCAATACTTTTCGACTGCCGTATTGGGGTATGAGGGCATCGCCGACAAAACGCCCCGAAGCCATAAAAAAGGCATAGCAGGCAAAGCCCCAACCGATGAAAAAATCGTTGGATTTGACAACGTCACGCATGTAAACAGCCGTCCAATCGGACATGGTGCCTTCGGTGATGTTGGTACAAAGTGAAATGGCAATCATACCCATTAAAACTCGATTGGGCCACGCAAATTTTGCCCCTCCTTCGCTTTGACGTTTCTCTTCGTGAATCCCCATGATGATGGGACGCACCAATAAAACCAATGCTACAATGGTGACTGAAACCGCAGCTACATGGATAGCCGGAGGAACTTTAAAACCCATTAAAATACTGGCTAACGCCGAGCCTAACATGCCTCCTCCGCTGAACATTCCGTGGGAAGTAGACATGATGAAAATGCCATCCTGCCGCTCAATGCTCGTCACGCAGGTATTCATGGCTACGTTGGTGAAGGCGATTCCGATTCCCATTAGTCCCAATGCCGCCGAAGTCATCCATAAATAGGGTACATTGACAGGCAAAGAATAGGCGAGTGCCATCGCGATTAATCCCCAGATAGCGGTAGCCCGCATTCCGAAACGATTGATAATGACGGTAGAAAAAGGATTGGTAAGCGTAGAGGCAAGCGGTAAACTGAGCAATAACAATCCTAATTGGGCATCGTCTAAATTAAATTTCTGTTTTACGTAGGGAATCCACGTTACCCAGTTTCCAAACAAAAAACCGACCGAAGCAAAAATGGCTCCTATGGCCAAGCTCCGGCTGTGGGTAAAATATGTTTTTAAGTGTGTTGTCATTATTAAATGGTTAACTCAATTCGATTCTGCTCTGGGTCAAATACAACACTTTCGTAGTAGCCGTCGCCCGTCCAACGAGGTTCGCCTACTACTTCATATCCATCGGTACGAAGGCGTTCCGTCAATTGATTGACATTAACTTCGCTTCCTACTGAAACGGCAAAATGAATCAAGCCTGTAAACTGCTCATAAATGTCATTTTGATGGTCAGGGATTCCAACCATTTGCATCAATTCCAGTCGAGGGCCTTCTTTAAAAGTTAAAAAATAAGACTCAAATTGTTTTTTGGTATTTACGTACTTCTCATTGGCTTTGGCTCCAAAATAAGTTTCGTAAAATCCCCTCATTTGTTCCAAATTGCGGCACCAAAGAGCAATATGTTCAATGTACATAAGTCAGTATTAATGAGTTATGATGGGTTGATTGAGTAAATTTTCTATAAACTCATAGTTCATTTCAAGGTAATCGTTGATGTAAGCACTGCACGGCGGCAGCTCATCGGCAATATGCGACGTAGTAACTCCGACTACTTTCATACCTGCGGCCAATCCAGCTTTTACTCCTGAGACCGAATCTTCAAAAACTACGCATTGGGAGGGCGCAACGCCTAATCGTTCTGCACTTTTGAGATAGACTTCAGGATTGGGTTTGTGTTGCGTTACGTCCTGCTCCGACAACATTGATTCCATCGCCTCTCCCAAAACAGGTATCTGTTCTACCATCATGACTAAATTTTCAACGGGGGCGGAAGTGGCGATACCCGTTTTTACTCCGTTTTGTTTTAAATCTGCTAAAAAAGCCAAAAGTCCTGGGATGGGCTGTGCAATGGAGGCATACAATTCTCGAAACAAAGCTTCTTTTTCAAACTGCAATTGAGCAAGTTCGTCAGTAATAACGTCTCTTTTGAAAAAGTAACTCAGAATATAGCTATTGTGCTTCCCATACATGTGATTCTGGAGTTCTTCTTCGGTGGGAATAATGGCGTAGCGATCCAGGAATTTTCGCCAAGCGATGTTATGAGTGGGATTGGTATCGGCAATGACGCCATCCATATCAAAAATTACGGCAAAGTCAGACATAATAAAATGGAAAATGCTAAATAATTCCAAAAGTTTTCGCAATCAGAATCATGGGATTGTTTGTGACCGCAAAATTACTGCCTATTTCCTTTTGAATGCTACGACTTTGTTTGCCATTTATGACACTTTATTGTTTTTTTGACGATATGGAACATTTATGGGCAAATAGAGCGCTGATTTTTATTTTTTGGACGCGTTTCTTAAAGCTTATACTTTTCCGGTTTAATACTTTACCTTTGAATTTCTAAACCTTTATCCAACAAAAAGATGAAAATAGCAACTATTGTCCTCAACGTTATTCTGCTTTTAGCACTAATCCCGGTAATTTTAGCGGCGATAATGTCTCCTATGATTTTTGATGCCGGTGAAAATCAAAATTTATGGCGTATTTTTTGGACAATGATTGCCTTGCCCGTTGTGATTGTCGGATGCCAAATTATTTCCTGGGTTGCCTTTTACCGTCAAAATTATAGTTTTGCTTTTAAAGTAAGCCTGTTGCCTGTTATCCATGTATTACTGCTGGCGTTTTTGGTGTTTGTAATTGGTTTTGAGTCACCCGATGTAAAAGCGGAATCCTCCCCCCAATCACCGAAAAATAATTCCCTTTAAAAAATAGATACACCTTTACTATGTTCACTCTTAACGAACCTGTAAGGTGGAGACAGTTCTAAAATCACTTCATATCTTGGTTGCATTGATACTGCCCAAGATTTCCCTCTGTCAAAATCATCCTTCTGACACTACCTTAAAAAAAATAGAATGGCACGAATTAATCGGGAAAGAGCCTTCTGACAAAACTCATCACCTTGATAAAGGGCACCTTGAAACAGAATTGGAAATCTATCCTTTTACTATTGTAGTCCCCACAGACCCTGTCGTTAAAAATGAAGCGATGTTTGATTATCACCGATATTTGAAAAAAGACAGACTGCTAAATGCCCGGTTTTTTGCAGATGCCAATACGCACTGGGGAAGCGGAAGCAGAAATATGAAAGACCTCATCATGTATACGGAGGTTATTTATGGATTAAAAAATTTCCAGCTGGGTGCCGAAGTGGGTTCGGTGACAGGCGAAGAATACATCAGTATCGGCCCCCAATATACAGCCTACGATAATAAATATATAAGCGTATTTCGTTGATTAGTAGGGTTTTGACTGATTTAGTATTGGGTTATGAATTTACTGCCAAAGAATTCAGATTCATCAAAGGTTCCTTATTTTCATCCACCGGAATTAGTCGGGTCGTATTCCCTATAAAGACAAATGGTATTTCAAGTTTCGGGGTGGATTTCATTTGAAAAATGGCAGGGGGTGTATATTGGGGTAGAATACGAATACAACAATGCAAATTCGTATAATAATATTGAGTTTGAAACGCCGAATGATTTGTTTTTAGGTATAAAATTTGAATTGAAATAAGCTAATGCCGTTCGGTTAGTAAGCAGTCAGAAAATGTGGTTGGTAGCAATACCGACCTTTTTATTTTCGAAAGGAGCCGGTCTTTTCAATGGACAAATGGCATTTTAGCAAACTTTCCTTCTAATTTTGGGGTTCTAATTAAACTAAATATAAAAAATAGTACAAGTTACTGTTATAACGATTTACCTTTCCCATGGGCGACTTAACCATAAACAAAGAAAAGATTCTCCAAGCACTCAGTACAGTTCAGGAACCAGATTTGAAGAAAGATCTCGTTACTCTCGGAATGATACGGGATGTAGAAACGGGGCTTGATTCAGTGAGTTTTACGGTCGTTTTGACCACTCCTGCCTGCCCCCTCAAAGAACTTATTCGCAAGGATTGTACCAATGCCATTCATACATTTTTCGGTACTCATATTCGGGTAAATATTAACCTGACTTCTGATGTAACCACCAGTCGTACAGGTGGTCCCGTAGTACCTCAGGTGAAAAATATCATTGCGGTAGCTTCGGGAAAAGGGGGAGTAGGGAAGTCAACCGTTACGGCCAATTTGGCCATGGCGTTGTATCGTTCGGGAGCAAAAGTAGGAATCTTAGATGCGGATATTTACGGCCCTTCCATGCCGGTGATGTTTGGAGCGGAGGATATGCAACCACGCATTGTTTCGCGAGATGGAAAAAATATGATGGTTCCGGTTCAGCAGTGGGGCATTAAATTGATTTCGATGGGATTTTTGGTACCTGCCGACAGCGCCACAGTTTGGCGCGGACCGATGGCAAGTACGGCTTTGCGTCAGTTGATCGGTGATGTAGAATGGGGCGAATTAGATTATTTGCTGATTGATTTGCCGCCCGGTACCAGCGATATTCACCTCACTCTTGTGCAGGCACTGCCTGTAACGGGAGCGGTGATTGTAACTACACCTCAAAAAGTAGCTTTGGCTGATGCTATCAAAGGGTTAGCTATGTTTCGGCAACCGCAAATTAATGTTCCGGTATTGGGAATTGTGGAAAATATGTCGTATTTTACTCCTGCCGAATTGCCTAATAACAAGTATTATTTGTTTGGAAAAGACGGTGGACAGCAATTGGCCGACAAGTTTGACGTTCCCGTATTAGGACACATTCCCTTGGTACAGGGTATTCGTGAAGGAGGAGATGAAGGTCGCCCGGCATATTTGAGCGACGATCTCATTACCAAGGAAGCTTTTCAGGAAGCTGCCGAAAATCTGGCACAACAGGTAGCAATTCGTAATGCAACTTTGGCCAAGACCAAACAAGTGGAGATTAGAGTGTAGTGGTTAGTCCACGGACGATAGTCAATAGTCAATGTTATTAATAATTGTGGACTGTAAACTGCCAACTATTAACTGTAAACTTATAAATTAGCAACTTAGCGTATTATTTCATCTATAAAATGGAAAGCTTCATCGAAGAATCACTTAAAACACGCGTTGATAAGGCTCTCAACGGTATCCGTCCGTATTTGGAAGCCGACGGTGGCAATGTGATGGTCAAAGAGATAACGGATGATATGACAGTAATACTCGAACTTTTGGGGTCTTGCAGTTCATGCCCTATGTCGTCGATGACTTTTAAGGCAGGGTTGGAAGAAGCTATTTTGAAATCTGTTCCTGAAATCAAAAAAGTCGAAGCCCTGAACCTTACTCCGGCATTTTAAAGAACTTTGTCAAAGATTTAGACTATAAAACCTATAAGGTTTGCAAGACTGGATAGCAGGTCTAAACCTTATGGGTTTCTTTGACAAAGTTTTATCTTTTTCTATTTCCACCATTCTTTTACCGGAACAGTGCCCCCGACTTCAACTTTTTCTCCAATCATCGGGGTTGTAATAGCTTGATTCAATTCTTTTGATTTCTTCACGACTCGCTCAATGGGTTCAGTCCAAGGGTGTAAACCTAACGTAAATTTAGCCCAATGCACCGGCAGCAGGAGTTTAGCTTTCAGTTCAACTGCCACTTGAGCGGTTTCTTCGGGCATCATGTGAATGTACTTCCAAAATTCATTGTACTGTCCGCATTCCAAAATGGCTAAATCAAACGGGCCGTATTTTTCGCCAATTTCTTTAAAATGAGTATCGTAGCCTGAATCACCTCCTATATAAACGCTATGGTGAGGTGTTTTTAGAACAAACGATGACCAAATGGTTTGCCCTCTCTTGAAACCTCTTCCCGAAAAGTGACGGGCGGGAGCTGCCGTAAATTCTAAACTGTCTACGGAGGTTTTTTCCGACCAATCCAATTCGGCAATTTGATTCTCCGTATATCCCCAATGTACTAAATGAGAACCTACTCCTAACGAAGTAATTACTTTTTTGACTTTCGGTTGCAGTTTTTTGACCGTTTCATAATCCAAGTGGTCGTAGTGGTCGTGGGTAATGATAAGTACGTCTAACTCAGGAAAATCTTCTACGGAATAGATATTGCTTCCCGGATAATTGGCCCCGAAGAAAGTTACGGGCGAAGCATGTCCGCTGAAAACAGGATCCACCAATATATTTTTTCCTTCAATGCGCATAAAGTAAGAAGAATGCCCAAACCAAACCACCACAGGTTTGTCAGACTGAATGTTTTTCAAATCAGTTTTTACAGAGGGAAGAGGCTTACTCGGTTCTTTGTTTTCGACCCGAGAAGTATAGGCCATTAAGATTTTCCAATAGGTGACCCCTTCGGCCAAATCGGGCGTAAAGTGCTGATTTCGAAAAGCTACCTCTTTGTAGTTGGGCGATTTTTGGGTGCGTTCAAGACGTGCGCCTTCGGGGTTCTGTCCAAAAGGAGGGGTTTGCATAAAGACATAAATGCCCAAAGCAAGGACGGCAATGGTAATAAGAAGGTACAGCATTGTTTTTCTAAATTTGCGGAACATGGGTTGATTTGTTAAATGGCTTATCGGTATTTTGACTTTATAAAGGCAAGTATCGTTTGGATGAATTCGTCAGAAGGTTGCCGCATCAATTGGCTGCTCAATCCGTCCAGTAACATGATTAAGAATAAAACTTCTTTTTCCGGTTCGGGATAACCTAATTTTTGGAACGCATTCGTGATGAGTTGTGTCAGTTCAAGCTGATGTGTACTTGCTTGGTAGGGCTGATTTTTATATTTTTTCTGCCATTTTAATGAAAACTGTAACATCCAAAACTCTCTCTCTTCACTGAACAGCTTGGCAGGTAACTCAATTGTAGCGTGAACTTGGGCTAATGGGTCGGTTAATTCAACAATTCTGCTGACATGCGTACTCATGCGCTCATCGCTGAGTGCCAAAATCGCATCCATGAGGCCGTCTTTGTTGGTGAAATGGCGAAAAATCAGCCCTTCCGATACGCCTGCTTCTTTGGCGATTTGGCTCGTTGGGGTGGTGTCAAAGCCGTATTTGGCAAAGAGCCGTAAGGCAGTTTCTAAGATCAGTTCCTGTTTCTCGGTCATATAAAAAGTGAGCAATCACTCACATAACTGAACGGCCAAAAATAAAGTTCACCTTTTTGGTAAAGTGTAGAGTGAAAATGGGAGAGTGTAAAGAAAATTTTTATCGAACCCAGTCTTTCAAAATTCCTTTGTGGTCGTTTTCAAGAAGAAGTTCAAACAGACGAACCGTAGCGGCGGCATCGCCCATGGCGCGGTGGTGATTGGTATGTTGGATTTGCAGATCACGACAAATATTTCCGAGACTGTAGGACTTATAACCTGGAAAAATCTTGCGACTCAGGCGTACGGTGCAAAGCGTATCGCGGTCGAAATATTCGTCGAGGCGACCAAACTCCCGTTTTACAAAACCGTAGTCGAAGGTGACATTATGAGCCACAAAGGCGGCATTGTGGGTCATTCGGTAGACCTCGCGAGAGATTTCTTCAAAGGTAGGGGCGTCTTTGACCATCTTATTGTCAATGCCCGTTAATTGAGTAATAAATCCCGGTATCCAACACTGCGGATTGATAAGGGTTTGGTAGGAATCAATGACCTTTTGCCCGTCGTGACGGACGATGGCGATTTCGGTAATTCGGCTGGTAGCGTAGGTGCCGCCGGTGGTTTCAATATCAACAATAGCAAACATAAGTGCAAATTTACCACTTATCCTTTAAATATAATTACTAACAGAACAATGAACGTCATCAATAACGTCCGCCAATACCGCCTTGATTCCCGTTTTCGTTCGTCTCGGGTCATTTCTTGGAAAGGTTTCATATTTTTATCTACTCCTCTTCCCAGAAAGTAAAACCCACCCGCAAGTACACCCGTACTCAGTAACAAAACCATTATACCCAAAAAGGCCATTTCAGAACAGATCAGAGAACAACCCAACACCGTTCCAAAATAGGCCAATACAATCCCTAACAGAAATAAGCCAACGTATCCTAATCGCATCCATGCTTTGTTGGCAGAGTTTTCTGCGTTACGTTTAAGGTATTTCTGACGCATTTTTTCGCGAAGCGAGATTTTCTTGCCATTCGATGACGATTCATAGACCGTCGTCATTCTGCCGTATAGATTGGTCGTTGCTTCAGGATATTCTATAACGTGTCCAACAATGCTTCCTGCTAAGGTAGAAGTCATTAAATTGATGATAAACAGGCCAAAAAAGACTCGTTTCTGAAATTGAAAGCGAGCATGAGAAATCATATCCTCCACACAAACTTGGGCATACCGACTCAGGGTTCGACGGAGCAGTATCATTCCTGTTATCAAACCGGTTAAGGCCAAAGATGAAAAGCCAGTTAACAAAGCACTTCCAACCATTATGCCAATAAGGATGTTGGCAATCTCCACTAAAACAATCAAAGGAATGGCTTGTCGCGGATGGCGAGCAGCCCAGGCAGAGAGAAATTGGGTGGCGGATTGCATGGCAGAGAAGAAGGTTTAGAGAGTAAAAAAAGAGCCCCGTAACTTCAAAAGTAACAGGGCTCCCGCAAATTGCAATACTATTTTACTAAACGGCGTTTGAGGCTTATTCAAACACCCAGCCCACATACACCACACGGCCAATAGAGGCGGCACCATAGACCTGTACTGCGTTGGCATTCAGTAAGTTTGTGCCTCCCAAACGCAGACTGCTTTTGATTTTGGGTAATCGATAGCTTACCTGTCCGTCCACTACACCGAAGGCATTGATATAGCCTTCATCAATGGGCATAAAGTAGGTATAGACGCTGTTGTGACGATAATTAAGGGCGTAACTTAGGTTTTTAATGGGTTCGCCGTTTACTCCAACATTAAACTTATGAGTAGGAGTATTGAAACCTAAAATTAGGCCCGGAACGTCAGCCTCGTTGATGTGTGACCACGTATAATTGGCGTTTAGATTCAGTTTTTTACTCTGAAAATACTCGACACTTGCTACGAAGCCCTGCGTTTGTACCTGTCGGTCGGCATTGGCCCACGTTTGTATCAAGCGCCCACGGGTGCGGTCGGTAGTGGGTTTGTCAAAATCGCCCGTAGCGGCAGGGAGCGGTACGCCCGTTGGAGCAATGCCGTCTTCGCGGCCGTAGAAACGGAGTGTTCCGATGAAATTGTTGTAGAGTGAACGGTAATAACTCAAGTCCACGTACAATCCTTTGATTAACTGACCTTTGTAACCAATTTCCCACGTATTCATTTGCTCGGGAGCGATTTTCTTAAGGGTAATGGGTTTTAAAAAATCTGGATTCGCCTGTCCGTTTGGCAAAGCGGAAACGGCGTTGAATCCTTGGTAGCCATTTTCCACATTTCCCTTCACCAAGAGCGTACCAAAATCAAGGTAAATAAACTGATCCAACTGCGCAGGTTGACGGAAAGCCTGTGCGTAATTCAAACGAAAATTATGTTGACGATTATCACCCAAGGTTAGCACGGCCGAGACGCGGGGAGAAAAACGGCTGCTAAAATTACGGAATCGGTCAAACCGTCCTGCTGCTGCGAGTTTGAGGCGGTTTTGCCATACCCCACACTTGACCATACGCACCGCCATCCCAATTTATGATGCGATCGCGGCGTTGTATGTCGTTGGTATTGGGTGAGATAGGAGAGTTGGGGCCGTCGGAAAACAGCGTTCCTGCCGATTGCAGAAGATGCGTTCGGTAAGATGCTCCGGCAATGATATTTAGTTTTTCAATATTCCATTCTCGCTGTCCGCTCACGTCCCAAAAACGAGCTGTGTTGGCAAAAGCCGCACCGCGTACCGTCTTGGTACCGTTGACATCAATCAGCCCGACGCCGTTCACAATCTGCTCACGAAGTTGATTGAACAGCGGGCTGCCAATGGGCAATTGGCCGCCGGTCGCCAACTGCGTAGCCAATGCCTGTGCTGCCTCAATGCTTTGATTGCCCGCAATCGCCTGTGGCAAGGTATACGACGTTGGCGCACCACCGTTCCCGTTGGCTGCATACGCATTGGGCAATGCCGTTCCTGCGGCTAAGCCATTGGTACGAGCCGCCGTAAATGCTTGATTCCAAACGCTGTAGTAGTTTTGGGCAAAGGTTGGGTAACGCGTCCCGTTGGTCTGCGTTCCGACGGCCATGGGTGCATTCAGCAAACCGCTCGCGAGCGAACTTAAATCGTAGGCTTTTCCGCCGTAGTCAAAAACCGTGTAAGCTCGCAAAAACCATTTGTCGGTTTTGAGCTCGAACCGATGCACATCGTACTTCATGCCGTGTTGCGCATAGCGACTGGTACTTTGAAAAATTCCGTTGCTTACCGCCAATTTATATTCATAAACAGCTCTTAGTTTGGTAGTTACCTGCCAATGAAGCGACGGGTTGATGCGATAATTTCCTGCTTTATAGTTGCCATTGTTAAACAATTTGAATGGATTGCCGGACGATTCGGGCCAATTGGCTATTTCGGCCTCGGTATATCCTTGGGTATAAATGCGGTAACTTTGGTTGTTGTTGAGTGCCGTAAGGGCAGGAGCCGTAACGGCACTTCCCAAGTCACCGTAGCGATTCACGGCATTCCAACTGGCGGGATTTCCTTCGGCGTTGTTGAGGGGGTCGGAGCCTGCCAAACCGCCCGAAGTGACGCGTTTGATGGCGGAATTATTGGAGGACAAAAACTCGTCGGCTTCAAAATAATTGGCGTTGAATTTGACGGAAAAACGATTCCCGAGCACTTTCGCATACCGGATTTGCCCATCTATCATGGACCGATTTCCACCGCGTAAGGAGGCTGAAAGTCCCTGATACTTAAAGGGATCTTTGGAATGCATTAATAACACCCCGTTGAAGGCGTTGGAACCGTATAAAGCGGAATTTGCCCCAAAAACCAAATCCACACTTTCTAAATCCAGTTCCGAAGTGCCCACTCAGTTGCCGTAATACAACGAAGCCGTGGGAGAGGTAACGTCGACGTAATCGGCCAATTGCACCACACGCTCGGCTTTGGAACTGTTGAAGCCTCGCGTACTGAAACTGGTAATCAGCCAGCTCGACTGACTTACATCTACACCTTTTAGCCGCGACAGCGACGAGATAAATTCGGAAGAAGGTTGGCGTTGTAATTGTGCCCTCGTTACTCGCTCTACCGTGACGGGCGTTTCCATGAGCGGTTCAGCTGTACGTGATGCCGAAACAATAACTTCCTTCAAATAAAGCGTGTCTAACTCTAAGGTTTTTTTTCGAGTGGGGACTTGAGCGAGTGAAAATTCAGTGACTGTTAAAATAAGTAAAATGTGGCTAAAAATTCGTTTCATTTTCTTCTTTGGAGTGGGTTGCACGCTGCAAACATAGGTATAAACTACTACTCCGGGCAAACTTTTCGCCATCTTAGCCTGACTTTTACTCAGTAAATGACATAGAAATCGAAGCTGATTTTATGGCCTGGTTCGAAAAATGATTTCACTTGAACTAACTCAGAACCCTCCCGTTGATAAAGCAGAACTTAAGCCCGAAGTTTGGATAGTTGGCATCAATTTTTTAGCTTTGATTTAGGTTGCCAAAAGCAATATGGGTTAAGTTGAACGGTCTCTTTTGCAATTATTTCTAAAATGTATTCCAACTAATAAGGATGTATTGGTTCTATAATGGCAATTTGAATTGTCGGTTAGAACTGAAAGAAAGGAGAGCTAAAATGGTTTATTGCAACAGTATATTAGAGTAAAATTGACATTATACCGTAAAAGAATTCCTCTTTGACAAGGTTGGTAATTTAGCTTTGGTCATGGCAGACAAAACACATTATAATAAAAAATGACATTGGAACAACTGGCTAACGAATTTGAACAGGCGAGAGGGCAATTGAAGTCCTATATTTTGCGAATAACGGCCAGTGTAGCTGACACAGAGGATATTGTGCAGGATACCTTTATAAAGGCTACCGAAAAATTTGATACCTTCAGAGGAGAATCAAGCTTGAAAACCTGGCTGTTTACCATTGCTTCCAATCTTGCCAAAGACAATCTAAGAGTCCGAAAACGATGGGTCGAAAATGTAACGGACATTTGCAGAGAAGAGGTTCTGTCTAATCGCCAGTTCTTTCAGGAAGCAATCGATATCCGTACTACTTCGCCTCAAGGCGATTTTGAAATTAAAGAGCACATCGCTTTTTGCTTTACCTGCATTGCAAAATCACTTCCGTTAGAGCAGCAAATTTGTATCTTACTCAAAGAAATCTATGAGTTTAAGGTAGGTGAAATTGCCTTAATTCTCACCATCACTGAGGCAATTGTAAAATATTATCTGCATACCGGCAGATCAAAAATGATTCACATTTTTGAAGGTAGATGCGCCCTGATAAATAAAGAGGGTGTTTGTCATCAATGTACCGAATTGAACGGGATATTCAATCCCAAACAAAATACGCAGGAAGAGCTTGTTAAAATTGAAATGGCAAGAGTAGCTGAAAATGCTGATAAGGACTATTTATTTGATTTAAGAATGCAGATACTTCGGGGAATTGACCCCTTTGAATCCAATGCCGCTGAATTGCAACTGCATCATTTAGAGCATAATAGACAAGTAATGGAAAAATATTTGAAAAAAAAAGGTGATTAGCCTATCGTTTTGTTTTGCTCATTCGTCAAAAGAGAAAACAAAACATTCAATTGCAATTCTTACCTGTATGATAACCTCAGAACAAAACGGCAAAGCCATCACAATCAAGAAAACGTTCAGTCGCGAAACCTCGGTCAGTATTGAAATCCACGCTGACCCAACGATTATTTGGATGCTGTTAACCAATGCAGCTGATTATCCCCGTTGGAATTCTACGATTATTTCCATTGAAGGGGCAATTACTTTAGGCGGGAAAATCAAGCTCAAATCTACCCTTGACCCTAAAAGGGTATTTAAGTTGAAAGTAAAAGAAGCAGAACCTGACAAAAAACTGGTTTGGGGCGATGGACAGGGAAATCGTGTTTATACTATCACTAAAAACAGAGCAAACATCCACATTTTTTCTATGACCGAAAAAATCGGCAGTCCGCTTTTCCCTCTGTATGCCAAGTACATCCCATCGTTTGATTCCTCTTTCCAACAATTTGCCCGGGATTTAAAACAGGAAGCCGAAATTATTCAAAATTCTAAACGTTGAAAACATGGAAAATGGAACAAAAGAAAACCCCTGGAAGTTGAAAACTCCCCCGTTGACTTCCGAGTATGAAATGTATAGAGATATAAAGGACGGGAAAGAGGTGATTGTGTGTGTGGTGGGTAAAACCACCTTATTGTACGATTATCGCGCACTCGAAGACTTGCATGCCATGCTCAAGAATCACGGCGATTGGATGGAATTGGGCAGTGCTGACGAACAAAAAACGGCAAAAGAAGGAACAGTAGAAGCATGGGGGCGTTCCGAATCCAATCCAAACGGAGGTTGGTACGGGCTCAAAAAAGGCCTTCGAGGCAGGTTTGGGATGTATATTCCGCCACTGATGGAAGAGTTGGGGCTTGCGGAAGTAACCCACGATGCCAAAGGTAATAAGATGAGGGCTGTTTGATGAGTAGAAGCATTTTATCTACTACGAATTTATGAAGGGCTACAAAGACAGAATTGTATTATTAAGTAGTAGAGCAAAAGTTTTAGGGTACTTGCTTTGATATAATTCGTTGATTTTAAACGGTTAACAAATAACGATTAACCGCACGGGCGGCCCCGTTGTGCTTTAGCACTTAATTTGGACAGATTAGTCAATTTTCCGTACTTTCTTCTCAGGGTTGGTACAGGGCCGCCCGTGTAGCAGTAAATTGATCTACTTAATCCTATAACATTAAAAATTCTATCGTAATCGCGCCGGATACGCTTTTTCATTTTATGTACTATTTTAAGACAGGGTTTATGAGTCAAAATTTATAAACCCTGTCTTAAGTATTAAGTAATTGAGTATTTAGAAAATGTATAATTATTTGTTTATCAATAACTTGACAAACGCAATACTTGGTACTATTTACTTAATACTCCTTAAAATCGGGGTAGGTTATACCTTCCCAATGAGCTGGAAATCTATGCTATTGACCTATGAAATATAAGTATTAAGCTGTTGCGGCAACTTTTGCTTCCTTTTTCGAGGGTTTAACTGACTTTTTTGCTTCTGCTACTTTTTTTGCAGCTTTCAGCACCTCTTTTTCGGTCTTTTTTGCTTCTTTTTGCTTCTCATTTTTCTCCTTGCGCTTAATTTTTTCGATTTTCTTCGCCAATTTTTCCGAAGTCTTACTGACTGCTTTTTTTATTTTTTTCGAGGTGGTTTCGTCTATAATCACATCGGCAATTTTTTGGGCGATTTCGCCGGCTTGAGCTTTAATTTTTGATTTCATTTTGGTTTGAACAATTTTAAAAAATGTACGAGTCAAAAAAATTTGCAAATAGATAGCTATTTTTTTGACAAAACAATAGTCCAATGTTATGTTTATGTTAAGATTTTTTCAAACCACCCCCTCCTAAATCTGAACAGCAGGCACTAAAATCGCTATTGTTTTTTCCATAGGGACGGTTCTTTTATTGTGGCTGGCTAAAGTCATTTATTTTGTTTATAATCAATAAATTACCATTAAATTTTTCGATATAAAACATAACGATTTGTTGACTAAACCTTAACAAATCCCGCGAAGCAAAACGCTACTTTCGCAGACATAAACCATCCCTCTTCGATGAAACTGCTTTATTTATATTCTGACTCAGATTTTACCCCTTGGCGCGAAAACATCAATGCCGCCACCATTGCTTCACTCATTCAGGCAACCCCTGAACATGTCCAATCTTTTGTGACCCATTTCGTTGGTTTTACTGCCGAGTTTGCTGATTTTTTACGCCAGTTCGACCTTGTTTTTAATGTTTGCTATGGGTATGGGGTAGCTGATCAGGTAGAAGTAGTTCGTTGGCTTGATTGGCACGGAGTTAAACATACCGCCAGCTCTTATTCAACCCAACTTTTGGCCATGGACAAAGCCCTTTTGCCCGATATGTGTGAGCAGGTAGGGTTGAATTCCCCTCCTATTTTGTCATTAAATGAATTAGGTGATTGGCCTCTTTCTGTGACTTTCATTGCCAAACATCGCTACGGCAGCCTGCACCGTAATATGCTGTTTTTTAAGAAAGACAGCATTCCCTATCAGCAATTAAATAACTTAGAAGATTACATTATCCAGCCCTATATTGAGGGCCGTGAGTTTACCCTTGCGGTGATTCCTGATAAAAATGGGCTAAGTCCCCAATGCCTTCCACCCTTGGAAATTATCCCAAACGACGGCAGAGCTATCTATGTAGCAGGTCAGAGTTATGGACTTACCTATAAAGATTTTCAGCCTGAATTAGATGAAACAATGTATGATACGATGACCGAAGGAATTTTAGCACTGCATAAACTTCTTGAAATAAAAGGAATGTCTCGTACTGACATCCGAGTAGCTAATGACGAGATCTACGTACTTGACATTAATACGATGCCTAACTTAGACCCGCAGCGCAGCTATTTACCGGCCCTTGCCAATCATCACGGAATACAAATGAAGGAACTGATTGAACGAAATATAAAAAGCGCCATGGTTTGGTACGACAGGCAGTTTGTACAGCAGCCTGATTAACTACGTTAACCAAAATGCCCGCCAATGTAATTTTTGGTCAGTTCCTGCGCCGGATTTTGAAAAATAACGGAGGTTTCGTCATACTCTATCAATTCGCCAAGGTACATAAAAGCCGTATTTTCAGATACCCGCAGCGCCTGTTGCATGTTGTGGGTGACGATGACTACCGTATAATCCTTTTTCAACTCCAAAATCAATTCCTCAATTTTTGCGGTGCTGATGGGGTCGAGTGCCGAGCAAGGCTCATCCATGAGAATTATTTCGGGATTGATCGCAATGGTACGGGCAATGCAAAGCCGTTGCTGCTGTCCTCCCGAAAGTCGGTTGGCGGGCTCATTGAGTTTGTCTTTTACTTCGTCAAACAAATAACTTTTACGAAGCGATTCTTCCACAATATCTTTGATTTTGTGCTTGGGGAAACCGTTGATTTTCAGGCCATATTCAATATTTTCGTAAATACTTTTCGGAAACGGATTGGGTTTTTGAAATACCATCCCCACTTTTTTGCGAAGCAAATGTACATTGGTATGATGGTCAAAAATATCGGTAGTACCTACCATTACCTTTCCCGTAATTCGGACATCTGGTGTAAGGTCATGCATCCGGTTCAGGGTGCGAAGTAAGGTAGATTTTCCGCAGCCAGAAGGCCCGATCAAGGCGGTTACTTTTTTCTCGGGAATCTCTAAATTGATATTTTTCAAGGCTTGCTTTGTATCAAAAAACAAGTTCAAATCGCTGATTTGGATGGCAGTTTTGGTGGTGATGAGTGTCTCCATAGTTATTTTGTACGATAACGATTCCGAATCACAATGGCAGTAAGGTTCAGTAAAAACACCAAAATAATCAACACAGAAGCAGTGCCATAAGCCAGCGGCCTGACGGCCTCAATGGACTGGTGCTGCGTAGAAAGCATGTATAAGTGATAGGGCAAGGCCATAAATTCCCCGCTCAGATCGGTGGGAAGGTCGGTAATAAAAAAAGCAACACCCGTGAATAAAATCGGAGCCGTTTCGCCCGCCGCCCGCGATAAACTCAAAATTACGCCCGTTGCAATACCGGGCACCGCCTGTGGCAGGACAATGTCGCGAATGGTCTCAAATTGCGTAGCACCCAACGCCAGCGCCCCTTCGCGCATGGATTGAGGGACGGTTTTGAGGGCTTCTTCGGTGGTAGTAATCAGGTAAGGTAGCGATAGCAAACCCAGCGTTAAGCTCGCTGAAAGTAAGGAGGTTCCCAGTTGAAACAGTTGTACAAATAAAGCCAGACCAAACAGTCCGAATATAATCGAAGGCACTCCTGCCAAATTACGAATCGCCGCCCGAATGAGTTGGGTAAACCGATTGTTTTTAGCATACTCGTTCAAATAAATAGCGCAGGCAATGCCGAAGGGTAACGACAATACGGCCGTAATCAGTGTCAATAACAGCGTACCTACGATCGCCGGCAAAATCCCCCCTTGGGTCATGCCATTCGTAGGAGATTGGGTAATAAAATCAAACGAAACGACGGCCAGTCCTTTAGAAAAAATGGCAAACAAAATACTGAATAAAAACAGGCATACAATCAGGGTACAGGCCAGCAAAACCAGAAACGGCCCCTTATTTTCTTGACGGGTAATGTGGAGTAGGGCTTTCATAGTTTACTGAAATTTCCGAATGTTATTAGCCACTCGTTCAGCCAAAATATTGACCAACATGGTGATAAGAAACAAAACAAAGGCAATGGCAAAAAGAGCGTAGTAGTGAGTGGTTTGATAAGGCACTTCGCCCATTTCGATGGCTATCGTTGCCGTAATGGTGCGTATCGAATCAAAGAATCCTTTTGGGAAAGCCAACGAATTTCCCGTGGCCATCAATACGGTCATCGTTTCACCGATGGCTCGCCCCATACCTAACATCACGGCGGCAATAATGCCCGGGTAGGCGGCAGGAAGCATCACTAAGCGAAGCGTTTGCCATTGACTTGCTCCCAATCCCAACGATGCCTCCTTCAAGGAATACGGGACGGCATGAATGGCATCCTCTGATACGGTAATGATGGTAGGTAAGGCCATAATCGCCAGTAGAATGGCCCCGTTTAGTGCATTCAAACCGTTAGGCAAGCCAAAAACGTTGGAAATTGCGGGGCTAATGACCACAATCCCCAAAAAACCAATCACGACCGATGGAATAGCCGCCAACATTTCGACGGTTGGCTTTAGGATTCTCTTAACAGATTCGCCCGCGTATTCGGAAATAAACAGAGCCGTTCCAACGCCCAAAGGAACCGCTAACAGCATGGCACCCATCGTGACCAACAAAGTACTTACCAACAGGGGCAATAACCCATACACTGAGGTTTTGATGCTGCTCGACGGGTTCCATTGTGAATCAGAGATAAAATCCCACGGGCTGATTTGCGTAAAAAAAGTAATCGTATTGTAGCAAAGCATCACAAAAATGCCCAACAGCACCGCAATACACAGCACCCCCGATGCCTGAAACAGAAAGCGGAACCCATTATCCGATTGTATGCGAAATTGTGTTCTATTCACCGGTAGAGGGAGTTATGGGGAAATACCCATTGGCAACAATGATTTTTTGACCTTCAATGCTTTTTTCAAAATCCAACAAGGGCTTGGCTCGGGAGTAAGAACTTTTTAACACATACTGATACAGCGGGCGCTGAAAATAATACCGCTTTTGAAGCACGGCGTTATAATCTAAGGGCGAGTAGGCAGGGCGGTTGTGTTCATAGATGTTGAGAATTTTGTAACCCGAACCCTGTTTTTTTCCATTTTTAACCACGTAACCCGCTCCTACGTACCCAATTCCTCCTTTGTCGGCCTTCACGGCTTCAATGATTTGGGCATTACCGTTCATTTCTTTGGCATAAAGCGAAAACTCAATGCCCAGTTTGTTTTTCAAATAACTGTGGGTACCAGAATTGCTTTGACGGCCATACAGTGAAATAGGTAATTTGTCGGACGTAAGGAGTTGCCAATTAACTACTTCGCCGCTAAAAATCTTTTTGACCTCCTCAATGGACAAAGAATCAATGGGCAAATCGTCATGAACAATGATGGCCAAAGCATCCTGAGCAAAGACAAAAGGTATGATTTCGATGCCTTTTTGTTTGAATAACTGCACTTCATAGGGATTAATGGGACGTGAAGAATTGGCAATATCGGCCAAACCATTCAGCAACGAAGCAATTCCCAAACCCGACCCTCCTCCGGAAATGGAAAGTTGTCGGTCGTCATGTTGTTGATGATACGCCTCGGCCAACAACACCGAAAGATTCACTTCTGTATCAGAACCTTTGATTTTGAGCAAATGATTTTTTCCGTTGCACGCCAAAAGCGAAAAGAGGAAAAGATAAGAGAGCCAATGAAGACGCATCCCGCTTTGAAAGTAGTTCTTATCAAATTTAGTAATAAGACATAAGAAATGACAGGGCTTAGTGAAGAGTTAACTAAAAGATAACATAAATACAGCGTGTCTTATCTAAACCGGCTGTGTATATTTCGATCCAAAAACTGGCATGAATTACCTGCCCATTTCCTATCAATTGAAAATTTGTTTATGAAAAAACTACTCATTCCTTTCTTAATCCTTAGTATGATTGTCTCAGAAAATAGTTGTGCACAACCGTCTGCTTTGGTACGGGGCCCTTATTTACAGGTGCTTACCCCCATTTCCATTACCATTCGCTGGCGAACCGCTCAAGCGGAAGACAGTCAAGTGCTTTTGGGGACGAAGGCTGATAAATTGACCAAAAAGGTAGTGGATGTAAAACCCGTCATTGACCACGAAGTAGTAATAGCAGGACTCAAACCTAACACCCGTTATTTTTACAACGTGGGTTCGCGTACCAAAATGGCTCCCAAAGATGCCGACCAATTTTTTACTACGGCTCCCGTACCCGGTTCGACGCAGCCCATTCGGATTTGGGCATTAGGCGACTTTGGCAACAGCTCCCAAAATCAGTTTGATTGCCGTGATGCTATCCTCAAAGCTACCGCCAGCCACCGACCTGACGTTTGGCTTTGGTTGGGCGATAATACCTACAATACCGGCTTGGAAGAAGAGTATCAAAAGCACGTTTTTGAGGTTTATCAGAAAGATTTACTTAAAAATATGCCCTTTTTTGCTACGCCTGGCAATCATGACTACGGTGGTCATCTGGAAAGTACTACCATTCCGTACTTCAATATTTTCTCCATGCCCCAAAAAGGCGAAGCGGGGGGCGTTGCATCGGGTTCAAAATCGTATTATTCCTTTAATTATGGCAATGTCCATTTTGTTTCGCTGGACTCGGAAGGTATCTTGGATGGGGGACAAATTTTATCCGATACTACTGGCAAGCAGGTAACTTGGCTCAAAAAGGACCTAACCGCCAATAAAATGCCGTGGACGATTGTATTTTGGCATCACCCACCCTATTCCAAAGGCTCTCACGACTCGGATACGGAAGAAAAAATGGTAAAAATCCGTGAAAAACTGCTGCCTGTTTTGGAACAGTTCAACGTAGATTTGGTCTTGGGCGGCCACAGCCATGTGTATGAACGCACCCACCCGATTTTGGGACATACGGGTTTGTCGGAAAGTTTTGACCCAGCCAAACACGTCGTTGAACAGAAAGATGCTCCTGACCAATACCATGTCAAAGGCCGTCAGGGGGTGATTTACATCGTCAATGGTTCGGGCGGGCAAATAGGCGGACATGAACCGGGCTACCCGCTCAAAGCCGCCGCTTATTCCAACAATACCCAAGGCGGTTCGCTTATTTTGGACGTAGTGGGCAACAAACTCGAAGCTCGTTGGATTTGTGCTGACGGCGTAGTCAGAGACCGTTTTTCCATTGTAAAATAAAATCTAAAAATCAACCACCAGCCTATAAACCATGATTGATGGAAAAATGGTGTTTGAATCAAAATGAGCAATGTCCTTTTGCCTGACTTGCTTTAAGAAACTAAAAATCCCCACTTCTCAGTGGGGATTTTTTTATTGATTCCCGACCCTTCAAAACATAACACACTCTTAAACTTCTCATAACATCCAACCTGCAACTTCATGGTAATTTTGCAAATGGGTTAACCCTAACTAAAAAGTCGCAGCCGCTGGAACGGCTACGACTTGGATTGTCTTCAGCTTTCTTTCAATTCACTAAAAACATTGTAAAATTATGAAAAAAAATCTACTTCTAAGTGGATTATCGCTTCTGTTGGGTTGGGTTGTTACATTGAGTACGCTCGCCCAAACCAACGCCGTCACCGGCAAGATTACCTCCATGGCCGGAGAGGCCATTCCGGGCGTAAACGTCCTCGTGAAAGGCACCAATACGGGCACCACTACGGATGCCAACGGCGTGTACAAAATCAATGCCGTTTCCAACACATCCATCCTTACTTTCTCGGCCATTGGGTTTACATTGCAGGAAATCAAGGTCGGTAATCGCAGTACGATTGATGTACTGTTGCAGGAAGACACCAAGCTGCTCAATGAGGTGGTGGTTACCGCTTTAGGTATCAAACGGGAAGAAAAGTCGCTGGGATTTGCGGCGCAAACCATCAATGCCAACGCCGTGGTAGATGCCAAATCCAACAACTGGGTCAATACACTTTCGGGCAAAGTGGCGGGTCTCAACATTCAGGGCGTAGGCGGTGGGCCGATGGGTTCATCGCGGATTACGTTGCGGGGAGAGTCGTCGCTCAATTTGGAAAACAACCAAGCCCTGATTGTGGTAGACGGCGTACCCATCAGCAGCAAAATCACGAGTACTGGCTTTAATTCACACCTTTCGGCAGACAGCCCAATTGACTACGGCTCTACCGTTTCCGACCTGAACCCCGACGATATTGAAAAAGTGACGGTGCTGAAAGGCCCGGGCGCTACGGCATTGTACGGGAGCCGGGCGGCAGGAGGTGCGCTTATCATTACTACCAAAACAGGGGCACGAAAAGACCGGGGAATCGGGGTTACGTTCAATACGAATTTTAACATTGAGCAGGTAAATCGTTGGCCCGATTATCAATTTGAATACGGTGAAGGGCGTACCGATGTGTATTACTCTTATTTAAACAGCGCCGACGGTATCAATACAGGCACCACCGCCGCCGCAGGTCGGGCGTGGGGTCCCAAATTTAACGGACAATCGTACTTCCAATACAATCCCAACGCACCCGATGGCAAACCTACGGAGCGCACGCCCTGGGTTCCTTACAAAGACTATATTTCGGGCTATTTCCAAACAGGGCGCACCTTTTCCAACAGTATCTCGCTCGAAGGCGGCACCGAAAAAGGCTCGGCGCGATTTTCGTTTACGCACCTCAAAAATGAGTGGATTGTTCCCAATACGGGTTTTGAGCGCATCAACGCGGCTTTGTCGGTCAATCAACAGTTGTCGAGCAAGCTCAAAATCATGGGAAAAGCCAATTACACCAATAAACGGAGTAACAACCTGCCGGCAGCGGGCTACAACAATCAATCGTTGATGTATTTTGTGATTATCGGTCCCTCACCCAACGTTAGGCCCGAATGGTACAAACCCTACTGGCAGCCGGGTTTAGAGGGAATCCAACAACGCAACCCGTTCAATCCCGGTCCGGATAACCCGTATCTGGACATGTACGAGATGTTGAATAAAATGAACAAACACGGACTGATCGGTAACATTTCAGCCAATTATGAAATCTCGCCGAAGTTAGATTTATTGGTCAGAACGGGTACGGACATGTCGTTTGAATATCGCTCGCAGCAACGGCCTTTCAGCATGACCAAGTACCCAAGGGGAATGTTCAGAGAGCAAAATGTTTTCAGTTACGAATCAAACACCGACTTTTTGCTGACGTACAAAGATAATTTTACCAACAAAATCAGCGTCACGGCTTCGGCGGGTGGGAATGCCATGCGCCAAACCTACGATTTTGCCGGCATGTACGCCGATCAATTGGCTCAGCCCGGTATTTATCAGATTTCCAACAGTTTAGACCAAGCCGTCGCCGATCCGTTGAAGACAAAAAAAGCCATTAACAGTATCTACGGAGCCGCGCAGTTTGCCTACGACGAGAAGGTTTTTCTGGACGTAACGGGTCGCAATGACTGGTCGAGTACATTGCCCTTTGCCAATAACTCGTTTTTCTATCCGTCGGTCAGCAGCAGTTTTTTATTGAATGAGTTATTCAAAATGCCCGATGCCGTATCGTTTGCCAAATTCCGGGCTTCGTGGGCACAGGTAGGAAATGACACACGTCCCTACCAAACGACTCGTTATTACGACCGTATTTACGGAAACAGTTTTACCAATCCGGGTACGCTGTTCAACGCCAACCTCAAACCTGAAATTACCTCAAGCTACGAGTTAGGTTTGGATGTACGCTTGTTCAAAAATCGACTCGGTCTGGACGTGGCTTATTACAACAACAACAGCCGCAACCAAATCTTGGCCGTGCCGCTTGACCCCACTTCGGGTTTCTCAAACGCTCTTATCAACGCGGGGCTCATCAACAGCCAAGGTATAGAAGTTAAATTGACGGGTAAACCGATTGTTAAACCCAATTTTACGTGGAATTCTACGGTGATTTGGTCACGCAACCGCAGTCACGTACGCGAATTGGCTGCCGGTATTACCAACCAAACCATTTACAGCCACAGCGGCAACGTCACCATTGAAGCCCGCGTGGGTGGCTTGATGGGCGATATGTATGGACGTGGCTTTCAGCGTTCGCCCGATGGTCAAATCATTTATTCGTCCAATGGTTTGCCGGCCCAACTTGACCCAACCACCAAAAAATGGGGCAATGCTTTTGCCGATTGGAAGGGAAGCTTCATGAACGAATTTACGTATAAAGGCTTGAAATTAAGTGTATTATTGGATGGTCAAATGGGCGGAAGCATGTATTCACAAACCAACCATAAAAACAACACACTCGGCAAAACCCGCGTGACGTTGCCCGGCCGCGATGGAGGCCTGATTGGCGAAGGCGTGGTTTTACAGGCCGATGGTTCGTACAAACCTAATACGGTAAAAGTGGCAGCAAGCGCTTATTACGACAATTATTACCAAATCAGCAACGCCGAAGTCAACATTTTTGATGCTTCGTTTTTGAAAATTCGGGAAGTCCGTTTTGAGTTTAATTTACCGCCAAAGTTGCTCAACAAAGTAGGAGTTCGTCAAACGAGCGTAGCTTTGTTTGGAAGGGATTTGTTTGACTTCACTAAGTTTCCGGGCTTCGACCCCGAAGGTGGTAACCTCAACGGCGGTACGCTTACCCCGGGCGTCGAGCTAACGCAGTTTCCGTCGGCACGGAGCATGGGCGTAAACTTGACTTTTAAGTTTTAAAAAGCCCAGCCCCCAAACCCCCAATGGGGGCTTTATTTTACTGAGATCTTTGCTTTTCAGCCTTTTTCAGATGGGCTAATTTGAAGTTCTATTTTTATTCTCAAAACGATTCATAAAAAATGAAAAATATTCTAAGACACATTTATAAAGCCCTGTTAATTTTAGCCCCCTTTGGGGCGGTCCGACGATTCGGTTTGGGGGCTGTTTTGTTGATGGTGGCATCCTGCACATCCAACTTTGAAGAAATCAATACCGACCCCAACCGTCCCGAAAAAGTGAATCCCGGCGTGATTTTGGGGCAAATGCAGTACCGAATCATCAACAGCGGCGTTTCGGCAGCGCGTGGTTTTACGCACGAACTGATGCAGGTGGATGCGCCGCGCTCCAGCACAAGCGGACAGGGCTTGCACCGGTACGCAGTCAATCCGGGGGCAGGCGTTTGGTCCGGTTTTTACCAAAACCTGACGGATATTGAGGATATTTACAAAGTGGCCGACGGCTTGAAAGAGAATAATTACAAAGCCATTGCGCTGGTGTATAAATGCTGGGCGTATTCGATTCTCACCGATTTGTACGGAGATGTGCCCTATTCGCAGGCCATCAAAGCGACCGAAAGTAACTTCAAACCTGCTTTCGACAAGCAAAAAGACATTTATACGCAGATTTTGAAAGACTTGGAAACCGCTAACAGCTTATTTGATGACACCAAGATTTTAACCTTTGGCGGTGATTTGGTATATAATGCCAATGTATTGACAGGAGCAAAGAATGTGGGAATTCAGCGCTGGAAAAAATTTGCCAATTCGCTCAAATTGAGATTGTTACTCCGTCTTTTAAAACGTGATGGGGAGATCAATGTGAAAGAGCAACTTACTGCTATGCTGGCCGATGCGACAAAATATCCTACTTTCTCAGCCACGGCCGACGACGCGATTTTTCGCTATCCCGGCACATTTCCGTATTTTAATCCTTATTACAACGCCCGCACCTTGGACTGGCGCGACGGTACCTATTTCACCGAATTTTTCCTTGATCCCATGAACGCAACAAACGACCCGCGTCGTGCGATATGGGCTATTCCTGTCACAGTTGCGGGGGTTCCCACCTTCAAAGGCATTCAGAGTGGTTATCCCACTACGCTTGAATACGTCGTAGGACAGAACTCAAGTTATACCGATGCGCTCAAAACCTTGCCGCAAGTGGGGGTAATGATGACTTTTGCCGAAACCGAATTCATTAAAGCGGAACTCGCCCTCAAAGGCTATACAACAGGTAAAACGTCAAAGGCACACTACGAGGCTGGGATTGCTTCTTCGATGGTGCAGTGGGGAGCCACGATGCCGGCCACATTTTTGACCCAAAAAGGAGTAGCTTATGACGCCACGGCAACTTCTGAGAAGCAGTTGGAACAAATCATGCTGCAAAAATATTACGCTTATTTTTTCGTGGATTACCAAGCCTGGTTTGAGAAGCGTCGCACGGGTTATCCCGTTTTACCGCGCGGCACGGGCATTCCGACCGAAAATAAATTCCCAAGTCGTGTGCCGTATCCTACTTATTTACAATCGCTTAACCCCGAGGGGTTAGCGGCGGCAGTGGCTTCGATGGGTGGCGATAAAAGTGATGTGAAAGTTTGGTGGGAGAAATAACATCTAACCTGTACAAGGTTTTGAATCTTATACAGGTTTCTCTGGAAATATTGAATTCTTAAAAATAATCCAAAATGAAACAATTCCTAACCCTTTTCCTGCTTATTGCGTCGTTGGCAACAGTGGCCCAAAATCTTGATAATCAGCTCGAAAGTCGTCGTGTGATGCTGCCCAATGGCTGGTCGCTGACCCCGGCGGGGCGGTCGTTGGAAGTGGGCGATCTGCCGTTAAACATCGCCGTATCTTCTTCTCAAAAATTCATGGCCGTCACCAACAACGGACAGGGGAAACAGACGATTCAGTTGATTGATACCAAGACCGAAAAAATCCTGGACAACGTCGAAATTCCCAAATCGTTTTACGGACTGAAATTCAGTCGTGACGAAAAATCGCTCTATGCTTCGGGCGGAAACGACAATTGGATTTTGAAGTACGCCATCGTCGAAAACAAGCTTGTGGTCAAAGACAGCTTGATTCTCGGCAAAAAATGGCCGAATAAGATTTCTCCCGTAGGTATCGAAATAGACGATGAACGCCAATTGCTGTACGCTGTTACCAAAGAAAACAACTCGCTTTACATTCTGGATTTGAACACCAAAGCCCTTGTTTACGAGCAAAATATGGGCCACGAAGGGTACACCTGCGTCCTTTCACCCGACCGTAACACCTTGTATATTTCTCTTTGGGGCGGGCGTAAAATTGCTTTTTTTGATACCCAAACCCGTAAAATCACGAGCACAATTGCCGCTTCGTACAACCCTAACGAGCTAATTTTGAACAGGAAAGGCACACTTATGTATGTAGCAAACGCAGGCGACAACAGCGTGTCGGTGATTGATACCAAACAGCAAAAAGTCATTGAAGTGCTGGACGCTGCCCTGTATCCCAATTCACCGGTCGGTTCGGTGACCAATGGCGTGGCTTTGTCGAAAGACGAAAAAACGCTTTACATTGCCAACGCTGACAACAATTGCTTGGCCGTTTTTGACGTAAGTACCAAAGGAAGAAGCGTGTCCAAAGGATTCATCCCCGTAGGCTGGTATCCGACCAACGTACGCGTCATCGGCAGTAAAATTTTCGTAGCCAATGGCAAAGGATTTACCTCGTTTGCCAATCCGAAAGGCCCGCAACCGGTCAGTAACGCGGTACGTTCCGAGTCCCACTTAGGCGAAGATACGCGGGGGCAGTACATCGGTAATCTAATGAAAGGTACGCTCAGTATCATTGACAGCCCCAACGAAGCTACTTTGGCCGTTTATTCCCGAAAAGTGTATGCCAATACGCCTTACAAAAAGGAAAAAGAACTCGCCACGGACGGGGAGGCAGGCAACCCGATTCCGATGAAAGTGGTCGGACCGTCGCACGGAGAAAGTTCGCCCATCAAACACGTGTTTTACATTTTGAAAGAAAACCGCACGTATGATCAGGTTTTTGGAGACATAAAAGAAGGCAACGGCGACACCACGCTCTGTTTGTTTGGTGAAAAATATACGCCCAATCAACACAAATTGGCCAGAGAATATGTATTACTCGATAATTTTTACGTAGATGCCGAAGTAAGTGCCGACGGGCATAACTGGAGCTTGGGAGCCCACGCCAACGACTATTTGGAAAAAACCTGGCCAACGGGCTACGGACGCCGCGGAGGCGTCACTGAAGGAATGGGACGGCGCGAAATTGCCAATGACAAAGATGGATTTATCTGGGATTTCTGCAAACGTAAAGGCGTCAGTTACCGGACCTACGGCGTTTTTGCCGACGATAAAAAAGGCAATATTCCGGTATTGGACAAAGACCACGTTTGTTCCTATTTCACGGGCTATTACAATCAAAAAGTAAAAGATACAACCCGCGTTAACCAGTGGAAGCGCGATTTTGACTCGTTAGTAGTAGCCAAAGCCGTACCCGCTTTCAACTCCATTCGGCTTGGTTCTGACCATACCCAAGGCATGGCCGTGGGACGACCTACCCCGTATGCCTGCGTTGCGGACAACGATTTGGCCGTTGGGATGTTCATTGAGCATTTGAGCAAAAGTCCCGTTTGGAATCAGTCAGCCGTCTTTATTTTGGAAGATGACGCTCAAAACGGCCCTGACCACGTAGATGCGCATCGTTCCACTGCCTTGGTAGTGAGCCCTTATACCAAACGTAAGTTTGTAGACCATACCATGTATTCTACCTCAGGGATGTTGCGCACCATAGAACTTATTTTGGGCTTACCTCCGATGAGTCAGTATGATGCAGCGGCTACGCCGATGTTTCGCAGTTTTACTCCTGTCCCTGATTTTACCCCTTTTCAGGCACTGCCTTCTGCCGTCAATCTGGATGAAACCAACAAAGTAGCCTCGCGTTGGTCCACTATTTCGGAAGGGTTTGATTTTACCGAAGTTGATAGAAATGATGATAATTTATTCAACGAAGTGCTTTGGAAAGGCTTGAAAGGCGACAACTTTACCTTACCCGTTCCCCGTCGAAGTGCGTTTGTTAAAGTAGTAAAAATGGATGACGACGATTAAATATTAGCAGCATGTAAACCTACCTAAACCGAGAGTAAAAATTCTATTTGGCCGTTTGCTCAATAAAAATCCCCGCTGAAAAGCGGGGATTTTTTTATCGGTGTCAGAAAAAAAAGAAAATAATTAAAAGCGATAACGCAAACCTACCTGAATCTGCCAACGTGAATTTAAGGTAAAATCGTTGAAATAGGTTTGTTTTTGAGACGCATCAAAACTGTAAGTAGGCACTCCATTATCAACACTCACCCCAAGTGGCTGAGCCAATCGAGTAGAAGAGGCCAACTGACGGACACCCCAATTAGGGCTGATTAAGTTTCCAAGGTTCAATACGTCTACACTCAACTGAATTACGTTCTTATTGGGCAAATTATAATCCTGTAAAATCCGTAAATCCCATTTGGAATACCAAGGGTTCAGTGAAGCAAATTTTTCGGCATATTGTCCGCGACGACTGCTCAAATAATCATCCTGCGCAATAAACGACTTCAAACCCGAGCGTTGTGCAGATTGCTGGGCAGCAGCACCCGAAAACTTCATTTGGTCGATCTGAGCATCGGTAGGGATGAATAGTAGATCGTTGTTGGTACCACCGTCATTGTTGATGTCTCCTGAATAGGTAAAACTGTAACGATTGCCTTGTACGTATTCGGCAAACAACGAGAAATTAGTTGCCCATTTACCACCACCGTATACATATTTTTTTGCCAATACGCCCACAAAACGGTGACGATTACCGAAAGGAGAAGGTCCCAGAATCGGACGGTTTGAGTTTTGTACATCGGCCGGATTCAAATCATAAACGTCGGAGGAGATTTCAACGGTCGTGGAAGCTCCGTCTTTGGCATCCAAAAAGTTATAACCTCCTTTGACAAATAAGCCATTTGCCCACGTTTTTTCAGCTTGAAGTTGAAGGTTAAATGTACTGCCTAAATTACTGTTTGTGAATACGTAAGCGTTAGTTACTCCCCCAAAATCATGTTTAGCTCGGTCGCTGTCATTATAAATGGGACGAGTCTCTACCCCCTGCAAACGACCCGATGGTGTTTTCAATCCCCAGTTTTGCACCATTACCGCGTTGACGTCCTTGGTATAAATCACGTCAGCCGATACCAGCCAGCCTGACTTGAACTTATGGTCATAGCCCAAATTGGTACGCCAAACCTGCGGAAACTTGAAGTTAGGGTCAGTCACGCAATAAAAATAAAAGGCAGGGTTAGCTACTTGGTTTCCAATCCATACAAATGGAAAACGCCCGGTGAATAAACCTGAACCACCGCGTAATTGCTGCGAGCGATCCCCTTTTACGTCATAATTGAAGCCAATCCGGGGAGAAAACAATGGTTTTTGAGCAGGAAGAGTTGTACTGCTCAGTTTAACGGGTTGGGCATCACCATTAAAATATTGAACATTAGGTTGGTAATCGCCTACCCGCTTGATGTTTTCTTCGGCCAATTGTGGCGTATTGAAATACAACGGCATATCCAGACGTAAACCGTACGTTAAAGTGAATTTATCATTGACCGAAAATTCATCTTGTCCATAAACCGCCCATTGTCCAAGTGTAGTTTGGGCCAACGCCCACGTACCTTTGGCGTTATTATTGGTATAAGCCGCCTTTGCACCCGCTACTTCTGCCGCAAAACCTGCTGATTTTATAAATGTGGCAGCCGTAGAAATATCTTCGCCAGGGCCAAAGAACACCCTCGCACCGTAGCCTGTCAGGTTAAAGGAGTTATCAAAGCTAAAACGTTCAAGGCTCGTTCCCAACGTAAATGTGTGTTTACCGGCATAAATATTGAAGTTATCCGTAAACTGCAAAACACGTTGTTTAAGACGGTTATTGATTGAAAAAGGCTCGTGGCCTGCTACAATGTATCGCACTCCGTCTTTGGCAAAGTTTAATACAGGAAAAGGAGCCGAGAATGGGTCGCGGGTGTCATTAAATTGGGCAAAGCCCACTTGTAGCTTATTCGAAAATTTGCTACCAAATTGAGATTTCAAATCTACAATACCCGACAAAATCTTGTTGTTGATGCGGTAGCCCGAATTATAATATTGCAACGTAATCGCATCCGGTCCGCGCCGGCCAATGGCGGTTGGGTTAGCAGGTTTGTCTTTGAAGGCGTCTAAAAAATTGACCGTGGCTGAGAGTTTGTGGTTTTGGCTGATGTTCCAATCCAGTTTAAATAACCCTTTTTGGTTATTGGCGTTGTGTTTGTAATTCTCGTAAGGCCCTGTTTCGTAGTTATAGGTTTGACGCAGCAAGTTAGAAACATTGTCTAAATCAGAAGCTAAAACGCGCGAAACGTTTGCTCCTGCGGTACCGCGATTCGCCAGAAAATAAGACCCTAAATCGGAACGACGTTCCAGTTCAAAGTTGGCAAAGAAAAACAATTTGTCTTTGATAATCGGACCACCTAACGCAAAACCCGCCTGTGACGCACTTAAATCACCGCGCGTTACTTCCGTATCTTTTACTTTAATCCCAATCATGCTTTTGTTACGAAAAAACGCAAAAGCTGTTCCGGTAAATTTGTTCGTACCCGATTTAGTAACGGCGTTGATGGACGCTCCCGTAAAACCTGCCTGAGTTACGTCATAAGGAGCGATGGATACCTGGATTTGGTCAATGGCATCCAATGATACGGCCTGCGCATCCGTCTGCCCGCCGGGAGTAGCGGCATCCAAACCAAAGGGGTTGTTGAAAATGGCACCGTCCAACGAGTAGTTGTTGTACTGGCTGTTGCGTCCGCCAAAGGAGCCGCCCTCTGCCGCCATAGGAGTAAGGCGGGTATAATCAGAAGCCGAGCGCGAAATGGTAGGGAGCGTTTGCAGCTGGGTATTGTCAATGTTGAGGGCTACACCCGTACGTGTGCTGTTTAGAATAGGGTCTGCCTTGATGACTACTTCCTGCAAGGTGGAAGCGTCACTTTTTAATTTGGAATTCAATACAAATTTTTGGCCGAGTTGGAGGTTAATACCCTCGTATTTTTCGCCTTTAAAACCTACGTAAGATACCACCACCTCATAAGGCCCGCCAACGCGCATATTGGGGATTGTAAAACGCCCGTCGTTGATGGTAACGACACCGTATTGGGTACCAGAAGGTACATGTTTGGCCACCACAGTTGCCCCAAAAAGGGGTTCTCCTTTGTCATCCGTTACGGAACCATTCATTGAAGCTGTTGTCACTTGGGCATACAGAGCAGTTGTACTTAGCCAAGAAACGAGTAAAAAAAGTACATGTTTTAATCTCATAGGTAAATGTAGTTTAGCGTGTTGATGTTAATTAATTTTAATTTAAACCACACAATATAAGCCTCAAATGTTAATTTAATATTATCAAATTGTTATTTCATTAATATTACAGTGAAAGTATTAAAATTGTACCTTTTTTAGGTATCGAAGATTAAGTTGTTTAGATTCAGACACTAAAGACTATCTTTTGGCCTGAGACCAACGGAAGTTAAGTAGGTAAGTATCAAAATTGCACCCGTAGAGTGTGAATATTCCCGTGGTAATCGTAATGAATTTTGAATTGGGCATAGTCACAGATTTTTTTTACAATGGCCAATCCCAATCCTAATGAATCTGAATTAGGGTTGGCTTTATTAAATCGATCAAAAAAAGCCTCTGTGGGTTGAGTAGGCGCCGTACCCGAATTGGATACTGTTAAGTAAGTTTCGGTAAGAATAATTTCCAATGTACCGCCGTGCGTATTGTGCTTGATGGCATTACTTATCAAATTAGTAAGCATTACTCGGGCCAAAGGCGCGTCCATTTGTACCCAACGATCCGTAAGTGCAGATTTAACCGTTAGGTTTTTGGCAGTAATAAAGTCTTCAAAAAGAGGCAATTTGGCTTCGATGAGCTCTTTCAGATTAAGACGCTCTATATGGACAAACTGATTGTTTTCTATTTTTGTCAGCAACAAAAGCGCTTGATTCAATTTAGACAGTCGCCCGGTGGTTTCATAAATTATCTGTAGATTCTGCATTTGTTCACGAGATAACTCTTCGTCCTGTATCATCACTTCCAACTTACTTTGAATAATAGCCAAAGGCGTTTGAATTTCGTGAGAGGCATTCTCCGTAAATTGTTTGAGGCTTATAAAATCTGCCTGAATTTTACGGGTCATTTTATCCACCACTTCATTTAATTCACTAAACTCCTCGATGGAGGTATGGCTCAGTTGTAAGTGGGTCTGCTGATTGATGCTGTAATTTTTCAGTTTAGCCAACGTATCATAAAAAGGTTGCCAAACCTGTCTGGAAATCCGGCGATTTATGAGTAATAAACAAATCAACAGTACAGCTAACAGCAATGCCTGCGAAATAACAATTGTTTCAATAAGTTCATGATTTTCCAGCATCGAACTACGAATGACAAGGCGGTGGGGGTTTCCGTAAATAGTAGCTTGAGTGACCAATTCCCGAAAGTAATCGTCTTTACCCATTATTCTGTCGTAGATACTGTCGGGTAGAGGTGCGGTATCGGAAGGCAAACGCGAGACCTCTATATCATCCTCAAAACGCGTCCAATTCTTTATTTCCAGTTCATTATTGATTTCTCCTAATTTAGAAACCACAAATTCCTTTCGGCTTTGGAGTGTACTGTCTGCCTGTTTTGCAAAAAGATGATGCAATACAAAATAAAAGATGGGAATAGATACCAGCAAGACTAAAATTGAAGCAATAATATACGCTGTTGCGGTGCGGTTGAGTAGTCTCATTTGGTTTGCTCGGTAAATTTATATCCCATGCCATACACGGATTTTATGTAGTCAGAACAGCCTTTTTCAATTAATTTTTTACGCAGGTTTTTGATATGTGTATAAATAAAATCCAGTGAATCCAACGAATCGGCATGTTCTCCCCACAGGTGTTCGGCAATGGATTCTTTGGTTAAAACACGATTTTGGTTGGCAATGAAATAGAGCAGCAAATCCAGTTCTTTTTTAGTCAACACAAGGGCTTCCTGATTTACGGAGACCTCCAAAGAGTCTGTCTGTATCGTAATTTCTCGAAAAACTACGTCTTGCTTTCCATGAAAAGCTCGCCTTCGGATAAGCGATTTAATGCGAGCGTTGAGTTCTGATAAATGAAAAGGTTTGGTTATATAGTCATCAGCCCCAATCTCTAACCCCATGATTTTGTCATCCAACGAATTTTTAGCTGAAATGATGATAATCCCGGCCGCTGTATCCAGACGTTGCAGTTGTTGGACCAAGTTCAGACCAGTACCGCCCGGTAGAGTAATATCAATCAAAGCACAGTCGTAAAGAAATAGCTGAATTTTTTCAGAAGCCTTCTTAAAATCAGCGGCCCATTCACAGATATAGCCTTCGTGAGTCAAATAATTAATGACTGATTCTGCCAAATGTTTTTCGTCTTCTACCAATAGTAATTTCATAGATTTTCTTCTTCAGGCAAATTTAAAAAGACATGCTGACAAATTACGGTACTGTACCTTAATGATAGAATGAAAATCACAGAAAAATAATATTTGAGACATTTTAAGGCTCTAAAATTATTGAATTGTTAAATTCAACCTATTTGCCGAAAAAACCAAAATTGATACAGAATTGAGGGTCTAATATTGGGGTCAAGTTTAATCGCTGCCTCTTACAAGCGTATTTTATCACTTTATTATTAGTTACATGAAATTAGTTTTATCCAATTTTTTGTTTTTTCTGTTTTTTCAAACGGCATTTGCAGGGAATATAAAAGGTACCATTGCTGACCGGAAAACGGGGGAATCACTGGTGGGAGCAACAGTCCGACTCGACAAAACAAATTTAGGCACAATTGCCGGCTTAGACGGCAGTTACGAAATAAAAAATGTACCCACAGGTACCTATAAAATGGTTGTCCGGTATGTAGGGTACCAAACCATCGAAAAAGAAGTAACAGTTACTTCAAATACGCTCATTGAAAATTTCACCATTGCGGAAGGCAACAAAGAATTGAATGAAGTGGTGGTCATGGGCCAAGGAGATCGCGAAAGTGAATTAAGTGCCCGAAAAACCGAGCAGAAATCGGATAACGTGCTGAATATCATTAGTGCAAAAACAATTCAATTGCTTCCCGACATTACCGTCGGAAATATCCTGCAACGCGTTTCGGGCGTATCGGTAGTCAGAAATAGTACAGGTGATGGACAGTATGCAGTCATCAGAGGCATGGACAAGCGCTATAATTATACTTCCATTAACGGAGTGAAAATTCCGAGCCCTGACAACAAAAATCGCTATGTTCCTATGGATATTTTTCCTGCTGATTTGCTGGAAAGGCTTGAAGTGGTAAAAGCCCTGACCCCCAATATGGAAGGCGATGCCATTGGAGGGGCCATGAATATGGTCATGAAAAGCGTTCCTGATTACCTGATTGTTTCTGCAACAGCTTCGGGCGGATACAGTCAATTGTTCCGCAGTCAGCCTTTTGAAGGATTCAGAACTAAGGACGTCCAATTTAAATCGCCTTCTGAAATTCACGGCAATTTATACGTGGCCAAAACTTCGGATTTTTCAGTCAAAAACTTGCAGTACAAAACGGTTTCGTTGCCTGTCAACAGCCTTTTAAGTTTATCCTTGGGAAATCGTATTTTCAACCATAAGTTAGGCTTTCTTTTGGGGGGAAGCTATCAACATACGTATCGAGGCAGTAATTCTTCTTTTTTTAGTTTAAACGGGCAACCCAGCCCCGACCCTGTTGCGAATACACCGCTTTTTGAGTCGGTTCAGAAACGAACCTATTCCAACGAGCAAGCTCGTTTGGGGTTGAATCTGAAATTAGACTACGCATTTAACAGTCGTAATAAATTGAGTTTATACAACCTGTTTATGCAATTGGACGATTGGCAGCATCGCCACGTTTTAAGCAATCAATTGACTTTGTTTGGTGACGTGGGCAACAATGACCGCTCGGTCTTTCGTCGTCAAAATGTGTATAATTCAACTTTGCAGGGCGATCATTCGCTTACCGACAAACTTAAACTGAACTGGTCGGCCGTTTATTCATTGGCAAAGAGCCAAACACCGGATTGGAACGATCAGTCAGTTACCTATCGGACGTCGCAGGGACCTGACGGAAAGCCCGTTCAATCAGCCCGTTACATTGATAATGTAGGTCATATTTGGACACACAACGAAGACCGTGACTTAACCGGCTATTTGAATTTGACCTATACGTATTCATCAGCCATTGAGGTGGCCGCAGGTGGCATGTTCCGTGATAAAGACAGAAACAACTTTTATAACAGTTATTCATTGGCAACGGTGCTGCCTGGAGGCGAACGCCAAATTTTTACGAGCATTGACAAAACCATTTTCACGTTCCGTCCCGAATCGTATGCCTATGCCGACAGTACCAATGCCAACAATTATACAGCAAAGGAACAGATTGCGGCAGCTTATGTACAGGCAAAAATCAATGTATCCAATTGGCAGGTAGTTGGCGGTGTTCGATTTGAAAACACCAATCAATCGTACGTATCGCAATTGCCGGTGACGGCAACCGGCAAAATTACGTATTTGGATATTTTACCCAGTGTGCACTTCAAGTACCGACTTTCGGCCCATGAAAATCTCCGTCTGTCTTATTTTAAAGGAATTTCGCGGCCTGGTTATTTTGAGCTGGTACCTGCTAATTTTCCGGGTGAATATTTTAACGAATCAGGTAACTATAAATTAAAACATACGCAAGCCGACAACGTGGATGTAAGGTATGAACTGTTTCCCAAGGGCAACGAGCAATTCCTCATTGGCGGTTTCTTCAAAAACATTAAGAACCCTATCGAATACGGGTTTACGGAATTTGGTAACTCTAATTTTGTGTACACTCCGCTCAATTTCGGTACTGCCAAAAACTACGGAGCCGAAATGGTTTTTACCAAGTACTTTAAAAGCTGGGGAGTATCTGGAAATTATACCTACACGCATTCCCGAATTACGACTACCAAGCGGATTTATGGACGGGATGCTTCCGGAAATATTGTCAATTCTACGGGTACACAAACCAGACCGTTACAAGGCCAATCCGACCACATTGCCAACCTGTCATTGATCTACAAAAACTCAAAATCGGGTATTGATGCCCAACTTTCGTGGGTCTATACCGGCAAACGTATCAACATTGTCTCTCCTTTTTTGGGGCTGGATTATTGGCAGCGAGGCACTTCACAGGTTGATTTCTCAGCAGAAAAGAAATTTGGAGGCAGTCATTTTTCGGCTTTTGTCAAACTGACCAATTTGCTCAATAATCCCATTATTGTGGAAGTGTTGAAGCCAAACACGAGCCAAAACCTACCTGATCAGACTCGCACTGATCGAATTCTGGTCCAAAAGGATATTCTTCAGCAGGGATATTTATTTGGAATTCGATATAAACATTAATGATATTCTCTGCCGGGCATTGTCCGGTAAATGAATGACTTCACGTATTACCCCCTTATTCATTTTATTTTAATTTAAATAATCACGTACCAATGAAAATCAATTTCAGACTCAAATTTCTTGCTCCAATCGTTTTGTTAGGGGTAACCGCACTGATGGTTGCCTGTAACAAATCAGAAGAAGAAGTAGTAGTGTCAGCCCCTTTGTTCAAAGTTGGGCAGGCTGTAAGTACCAAAACGCCCCTTTCAGGATCAATAAAAGGCACACTTTTGAGTGATTCAACCTACAAAGTTGGCGGCGATGTTTTTATCAACGAAGGGGATACGTTGGTGATTCAACCGGGAGCCAAAATTCATTTTCCTGGCACGGCCCCTTATTGTTTTGTTGTAAAAGGCTCTTTATTATCGCTCGGTACGTAGGAAAAACCCATTTATTTCACAGTACCTACTGTCGTAAAAACCGACGTTTATGGGGCTGACCCCACAACCGACCCTGCCTACAAAGGGTATTGGGGAGGGATTTATGGCGAGACCACGTTTAAAAGTATCATCATCAAATGGACGCACCTTGAACTTGGAGGTGGTAAATTAGGCACTTCGCCCGTGTCGTTCATGGCAAACGGTGCCACATCTTACGTGGTTTCTACGAAAAATCCGGATGGTGTTCTTGTCTTGGAAGATTCGTGGTTGTACGGTTGTATTGATGATCCTTTCCGTCCATTCGGTTGCCGTTTTAATGTGATGCGCAATACCTTTGAAAAAGGTGGTTTTACCGGTGGAGAGTCCATGAATATTAAATCAGGAAACGTGGGTATCTTTGCTTATAACCTGATCGTAGGTTCGGCTACTAATGGTCCAAAGGCATCTAATAACGGCGGAGTAAATCCCCAGACGAACATTCAAATGTATAACAATACCATTGTAACTTCAGGATACCGTCGTTCAGCTGCTGGTCGTGGTGGTTCAACGAATTTTGAAGAAGGTTCAAAGGGCGTTTATTACAATAACCTGATGGTCAATTGTAAATTCGGTCCACGGGTAGTGGGTGCTACGGCCAACTATAACGGAAATGCCTTAGTAGTGGCTGACACAGCCAACATCAAAGGCGGTTATAACTACAATTATGTTGATTCATTGAAAATTGCCAATGAAATTTATCCAACTGGTTTTGCAACCAAACCGGACCCCAATGACATTCCGACGCCAAGTTCTTTCCTGCCCGCAGGTTACAAACCCGGTCAGGTGTATGACGGTTCGGCAGCAGTGGGTAAGAACAATCCACTGTTTGTAAATTTTCCATTGCCGCAAACAACCAAAAAAATGGGCGATGTAAGTTTTGTGGGAACCTATAATTTCCGTTTACAAGCTACGTCACCAGCGATTGGAAAAGGGTTTACAGGCTTTACCATCTTAAATGTAGTTCCGGTAAGTGCCAACTTCGGAGCAACGGTTCTTACGCCTCCTAATAAAGACATCGGTGCCTATCCAACGGATGGAACAGGTAACAAACACTAAGTGACTATCATTTTAAAATCGGTCGGGCGGTACTACTACCCGACTGATTTTATATACAGAGTGATACAAATATCCTTTCACACTTATAGACATTACTTCTTTATGCGTATTTCGCTCACCTGCGCCTTTTGCATAATTATCCTCCTTTTTATCGGGCAGACCCACTCGGTGGCGCAACTACCAAGTTATCAATTTTTGAAGAAAATCAGCCTGCCAACGGGTGACGGAAAGTGGGATTATATGAAAATAGAAGGCGACCGGCTTTTTGTCTCCCATGCTGATTGCATCCACATTATTAATCTTAGTACGGAGCAACAGATAGGAGAAATCAACGGGTTGAAAGGTGTCCACGGAATTGCCATTGTAAAAGCATTGAGCAAGGGGTACATCACCAACGGTACCGACAACAGCATCACGGTCTTTGACCTAAAAACTTTCAATGTCCTGAAATCAATTACGGTAGAAGGTAAAAAAGCCGACGCTGTTTTGTACGACCCTTTTTCAAATCGTGTTTTTGTATTTAATAACGGAAGTGGCAATGCCATCGCTCTTGATCCGATTACGGATGCTGTGGTGGGTAACATTGAAATGGGCGGCGCTCCAGAGTTTGCCGTCACCAACGGCAAAGGAAGTATTTTTAATAACAATGAAGATTCGCACGAAGTCATTGAGTTTGACAGCAAAACCCTGACTGTCAGAAACCGCTTTGCACTTTTGCCTAACGAAGTACCCACTGGATTAGCGATTGACCCTAAAAATAATCGCCTGTTTTCAGTGTGCCGTAAGAGCAAAACATTGGTGGTATTGGATGCTGCAAATGGCAAAATCATCGCAACACTCCCGATTGGCGGAGGAGTGGATGGCGTAATTTATGACCCGAAAACCCACCTGATTGTCACCTCAAACGGTGAAGGAAACGCCACAATCGTCCAACAGAATGGAGCGGATAATTATACCGTAATTCAGACACTCAAGACTTCACAGGGGCAAAAAACCATTGTTTTTGACGAAAAAAATCATCAACTTTTTCTCAGCAGTGCCAACTATTCAGAAGATGGAAAAACGCTTTTGCCCAGCACATTCGGTGTTTCGATATATAGCATGATGAAATAGTTTAAAACAGATTATTCAATTTTTTAACTTATGAAAAAAAGTCAATTCACTTTTCTCTTTGTCTTCCTGTGCCAACTGGTAATAGCGCAACAGACCTCTGAGATTTTTGTAGCTAAGCCCTATTTGCAAATTGGACGCAATCCTTCCCCCGAATCGTTACAACTCCTTTGGCACTCGCCCGATGCGAATGCCGATTGGACAGTAGAATTCCGGGTTGATAGTCGCGCTGCTTGGGTAAAAGCCCCCGTTCCTTCGTCTACTCGGGTTGCCGTGGGGACTGTTGCTCCACACTGGGTGTATATAGCGTCCCTGACCGGGCTAAAACCGGGAAGCAACTTTTTATACCGCGTATTAAAAGACGGGAAAGAGGTATTTGCCGCTGAAGCCAAAACCATGCGGGCTGCCGATCAACCTTATCGGTTTGTGACCTTTGCCGATATTGGTGCTGAATCTGCCCCGCAAAGAGCCTTGGCCAAACGAGCCTATCTTGAAAAACCAGACGTAGTGATTGTTCCTGGCGATATTGTCTATGAGCACGGCACCGTGGCCGAATACCAAACTAAATTTTGGCCTGTGTACAATGCCGACAAACCCGACACGATGGGCGGGCCGTTGATGCGCTCAGTGCCGTTTATTGTTTCACCGGGTAATCACGATACGGATGCTCGCGATTTAGATAAATACCCGGATGGATTGGCGTATTTCTATTATTGGAATCAACCGCTTAACGGGCCCGACAACAAAGAAGGGGGAGCGCTCACACCCGCTTTAATTGCTTCAGATGAACACAGAAAACCGTTTATGGAAGGGGCAGGGGACAACTATCCCCGCCTGACCAATTATTCTTTCGACTACGGCAATGCGCACTGGACCGTACTTGATTCAAATCCTTACGTAGATTTTACGGATCAGGCTTTGCATGATTGGGTAGCCAAAGACTTAGCCTCCCCCGCTGCACAGCGTGCTACTTGGCGGTTTATAATGATACATCATCCGGGTTTCAACTCTTCACGTGAACATTATGAGCAGCAGCAAATGCGGTTATTAGTGCCGGAATTTGAAGCAGGAAAAGTGGATATTGTTTTCAGCGGACACGTGCACAATTATCAGCGTACCTTTCCAATGAAGTTTGTGCCCGATAGAAAAGGAACACTTTTGGTTGGAGGACGTGATAATAAAACCGTCAGAGGACGTATCGTGAACGGTGCTTGGACCCTTGACAAAAATTTTGACGGAATAACTAAAACAAAACCCAACGGTATTGTATATCTGATTACGGGTGCGGGAGGACAAGACTTGTACAATCCTGAGCAAAATAACGATCCAGATTCATGGCAAAAATTTACGAATAAATTCCGCTCCAATGTCCATTCGCTGACGGTGGCTGATGTCAATGACAAAACGATAACGATTCGTCAAATCACCTCGGACGGCAAAGAAATTGATTCGTTTAAGATAACTAAATAAAATCTAATTGACGGATGCCTACTCCAATCAACAACAGAGCCTTACACCGCGACATCGGTTATTTCTACGTAGGGCTTATTATTTCTTTTGCATTTTCAGGAATTCTGCAAAACCACCGAGATACTTGGAAACCCGAAAAATATACCGCTAAAATCAAGCAAATCAGTGCTCAACTTCTTCAAAATGAGGAAGAAATTACGGAAGAGTACGCCAGAAGTCTTGGCGAAAAATTGGGCATTAAAGATAAATTCAGACGTTCGATGGTAAAAAAAGGCGAACTAAGAATCTCTTATGAAATGAACGATGTTGACATTGACATCAAATCCGGCAAGGGCGAAATCATAACCTATCAGGACACGCCGTTGGTTAGTCAAATGCACAAGTTGCACAAGTCAACTTCTGTATGGTGGATTTATTATTCTGACTTTTTCGGAATCAGCATGATTGCACTCGCAGTCACCGGCACGTTGATGATTGCCAAAGGAAAATTAAGTTTTAAAAGCAGAGGTTGGAAATTGGCGTTGGCCGGATTGGTTTTTCCACTTATTTTTCTGTTTCTGCTGTCTTAATTTCTCAACCGATTTTTCAGGGTACTCAACCGCAGGGATTTACTTTCAGCATTTTTCCTACGTTTTGAATAAAAAAAATCGGCAACCATTTTCAGAAGGGTTGCCGATTTTTTTGTCCAGGATTCACTCTTAGTGAAGCAAACAACTTTAAAAATTACTGGGGTCTGTACACTTTAACTACCCCGTCGTTCTCGCTGCTGACAATCAACAAGCTCTTTTGGATAGGACTGTTGTTGGCAGGGATAAAAAGTACACCCTCGGGAGCATCGCCGCATTTTACCAATTGCAGAAATACGGGCGCGGTAGGATTGCTTACGTCATAGATACCTACGGCATCTGATCTTTCCATACCGACAAAAGCAATTTTTCTGCCGCCTACCTGACCTAAAGCAATGCCTTCCGGTTCTACTCCTTTATCGTCGCTGCGGCCGTCATCGTACACACCGGCGCTAATACAACGCTGTTCTAAGTCATTTTTGCTGTCAAATACCAAGCTTCCGTCATTGCCGTTCCACACACTGAACGAACGTGCCCCTAAAGAATAAATGGCCTCGAAATCAGGGTCGGCGTCGGTGTTACCCAACGTAATCGTGTGGTTTAAGCGGCCCATCTGTGCGGGTAATTTCAGCGTAGCGGCGTTAGGGAAAATGACAGGGTCCAGTACGGTTGCATTTGAACTTACCCGCCGCATCTCCGTAAAACCAGTATATTCGCGGGCATCTCCTTCATTGGCAGTGAATAAATAGGGAACACCTCCCGCTTCAAATACTGAAATACCATCCGGTTGATACATCCCGAAGGCAGGCCATTTTTTTAGGGCAATGGCGTTGTCTTGGTCACTTATATCAATGGCGTTGATATCCAAGTTATAATCTTTAAAGCCCAAAGGAAAAATAGCCGTTACCGATTTTGAAGTTAAATTGATTTTAGCAATGGCATTGTTTTCCTGCAATGTAACCCAAGCCGTTTTAGAATCATCAGAAACGGTCACGTATTCGGGCTCTATGTTTCGGGCAAAATCGGGATTGGAAGTGGGTCCGAATATTCGCAACCCTTTGGCCATCAAAGCGGCCTGCTGAGGAGCAAAAGACGCAAAGTCAAGGGTGACCACAGAATAGTTATCTTCCACCGAAATAATGGAAACACTGCCTACGGGGTCAATGGTATAGGCATCATTCGGTTCTCCTTCATTGGCAGTTATAATAAAGCGTCCGTCGGGAGAAAAAGTAATCATGTCGGGCAGGGCTCCTACAGTAATCACTTTCAATTCTTTGTAATCAATCGTGTTGAATACTGCTACTTTACCATTCTCCTGCTTATTCAAAGACTCAATGGCGGCCGCCAATTTGCCATTGTACACACTTAGGCTGTTAACTGCTCCGCCGTAAGGAGCCATGCTGATACTTGCAATCACTTTCATGGCCGACGGATTGCTCATATCAATTACGTCAATTTTATTGACCGGATTCGTATTCGATACAAAGTTATTCACCACAAAAAGGCGACCAGTGACGGGATCATACGCACTGATTTCAGCCGCACCAATGTCGCCAATATCAATACTGCCGATTTCGGTAAAGTTTGCGGGATTTTCATTAATGCTCGGGTCAAGTCGGTGATCGGAGCAACTGTAAATGAAAAATAACAGAGCGAAGGAGAGTAGTAATTTTTGCATAGGGGTATTTTTTGAGCAAAACTACCTTCGCAATATTATCTCTATGTGACCAAATTGTTGTCTATATATTAAATTAGGGTAAAAAGAGGGGGATAGTTCTCGTGCTTTTTTGGGATATTATAAGAAAAGTAGCCAGTGATTTGGGCATTTAGCTCAGCGACTGTTTTACTATTTTAACGCGAACTTTTCAGGAGATTAGGTCAAAAAAATGGGTTTAAAGGCATAGAGAGAGAGAGAAAGAATTAGTATTTTGGATGGGACCGCCCATGCGGTTACCAAGCTTCAAAAACTAACCAATATCTCCCTATGCTGACGGAAATATACTACGAAGTGGACGAGTTTAACCGCATCGGCGGTCCGAAAACAACATTTGGAAAAAATACCAGTTTATGCTTGCAGCATAAACTGGTATTCCAAACGCCAATTGGGTTGTATGAGTATGAGCGAAATCATGACCATCCTTATTTACTACCGCAGCGGCGGACCGTCACTATTCTCATTACAAAAATTTCAAGAATTACTATGAGCAATATGTTAGTAAAGAGCTTAAAAGGGATTTTCCAGATTTAGTAAGTTATGACCGTTTTGTGTGGTATATTCCCTTAGCATTTTTACCCATGTTTTGTCGCTTCGGCGATCCGATTCCATTTACATCGTTGCCGGTTGTCTATTCGCACAGGTATCTATTTTATTGACAGTACTAAAATAGAAGCGTGCCATCCTAAACGAGTGTATCAACACAAAGTCTTTAAAGGGCTGGCCGATTGGGTCGGACCGCCGATGCGGAAAGACCTCCACAGGATGGTTTTATGGTATAAAAATATATCTCATTATCAACCGCGTCGGCGGTCCGAAACTTAGGAGAGGTTGTGCAAACATGCTTCACAACAGGAAGTTCATCAGATACTAATATTTCTACTCTCTTTTACCTTCTCAAAGGCCTTTCAGGATGGGTATTTGGTGAAAAGGGCTATTTGATGAATTCGGACCG